>Ga0210408_10005054_pt1 | contig 11635 bp, 9 predicted proteins | sample IncBWH4MmetaG_FD_155471 | JGI IMG/M metagenome (GOLD analysis project Ga0210408, IMG submission 155471) | Forest soil microbial communities from Barre Woods Harvard Forest LTER site, Petersham, Massachusetts, United States - Inc-BW-H-4-M | ecosystem: Environmental > Terrestrial > Soil >... | reverse complement strand
CACCTCCTGCGACAGCTTCGGTGTCGCTTTGCCGGTGAATCCGTCATCGCCGCGCTCCGCCCGCCGGCAGGCGTCCTCGAATGCCGCGAGGTTTGCCTCGACGGCGATCCCGCTTTTCTTGATCTCTCGTTGAAAGGTCTGTTTGCGGAACGGCAGCACTCCGCTGCCGCACAGAGCGCCCAGCAGCACCGAGCTGATGACGCTGCGGTGGCGCTCGGCCGTCTCTTCCATGTCGAACAGCACCAGGCGCTTCGCCTGGCTGCGTACCAGATCGGTGAGCTCAACAGTATCGACCGCGCCCTGCCCCATCGCACTCTTCTCGCCGATGGCATAGGCGCGGTGCGTGGAAGCAATGAGCGTCGTACGATCGGGCGTCACCAGTCCACGCTGAATGGCGCGGCCCGCCTCCGCAAGCTCGGAGGCCACTACGCAATCAACGTCCCCGGGGACCGGCATGAGCGCCATGACCGGCTCGCGACCCGCCCGATCGGCGACGGCGCGCGGGAAGAATTCCAGGTAATAAATCGTCGCGCCGGTCCGCTGCGCCACGCCCGGCACGGAGGTGGATTGCGCAATGTAGCCTTCCGCCTCGGCGATCTCGACCAGCCAGTCGGCGAGTACGCCGCCGCCCTGCCCGCCCAGTGCCGCGATCGTCAGCTTGATCGGCCGCTCGGCCATCGCTCGGTCCTACAGCGCGAAGCGCAAGCGGCTGCGCTCGCCGCGCCGCTGCAGGGCGCCGATCAGCCCTGCTCTGATCTTCCCGATCAGCCGGTCCCATCGGGTCGGGTTGTAAACCAGCTCGGCGCGGTAGAACGACGGGCACAGCACGGCCGCATCCGCAACCTCGCCGCAGACGCCGCAGCCGACGCAGCTGTTGTCGACGTGCGCGACCGGATCGCTGCGCAGCGGATCGGGATTTTCCTTGACGGTCAGCGACGGGCAGCCGGACAGGCGGATGCACGAATGGTCGCCCGTGCAGGTGTCCGGATCGACGCCGAACCGCTCGCGCACCACGCGCTCGCCGTCCTGAATCGCCTTTCGCATCTGCGGACGCACGCGCCGCTGGCGATTGAGGGAGCATTCGCCGTCGGCGACGATGACTTTCGGGCCCCGAAATTGCGTGCTCATCGCCTCGCGCAGCACATTGAGAGTCCCGCGCATGTCATACGTGTGCGTCCGCCTCACCCACTTGACGCCGACGCCTTTCACCGCGTCGACGATGGAATTGTTCCCCTGCCGATGCGGGTTGGCCGCCCTCGAAGATGGGATATCCTGGCCGCCGGTCGCGGCCGAATAGCCATTGTCGATGATGACGGTGAGGTCATCGTGTTTGTTGAACACGGCATTGCCGATGCCGCTGGTCAGACCGTTGTGCCAAAACCCGCCGTCACCCATGATCGAGACGGCACGTTTGCCGCCGTTTGTGCCGAACGCCGACGCGCCCGCGGCTCCCAGGCCATAGCCCATGATGCTGTTGCCCATGTTGAACGGAGGCAGCGTGGCGAACGAGTGGCAGCCGATGTCGGCGCTGATGTGCAGGGCTCCGATTTCCTTCTGCAGAATCTTCATGGCCGCGAAGAACGGGCGTTCGGGGCACCCGGTGCACAGTCCCGAAGGCCGCGGCGGCACCAGCGCGGCGAGCTTGGCGGCGGCCGCCGGCGAGACTTCGGTCTTGCGGGCCGCAACGGTACCGCCGCCGCTGCGCAGCTGCGGCGCCCACTGGTCGATGAATTCGCCGATTCCCCTGCGCAGCACATCGACGCTGTATTCACCGAACATGGGCAGCGCGCCCTTGCCCACGATGCGCGCGTTCACGTCGTGCCGGCGCAGGATCTGGCTCGCCGCCTGCTCGATGTACTCGGGCTGGCCCTCCTCCACGATCAGCACGGCGCGCTTGCCGCTGCAGAACTTCACCCATTCCTCGGGAACGAGTGGATACGTGACGTTGAGCAGGTACAGCGGCACCTTGCTGCTGCCGAAGGTATCGGCACAGCCGAGCAGTTCGAGTGCCCGCAAGGTGTGGTTGTACAGGCCGCCCTGCAGAACGATGCCGATGTCGCCCGCCTCCGCATCGATGACCTCGTTGAGTCCGTGCTCGGCCACGAAGCGCAGCGCCGCCGGCAATCGATTCTCGATCTTGTCGCGCTCCTGCGCGTACGTCGAGGGCGGCAGAATGATGCGGCTGTAATCGCGCGCGGGCGCCGCCAGGGCGTCGGCGGCGGAGAACCCGGGACGGCGGTTGTTCTTCGTCTTGAAGCGGCCGTAGACATGACAGGCACGGATTCGAAGCATCAGCATGACCGGCGTATTGCTCGCCTCCGAGAGTTCAAAACCCTGTTCCACGGCGCGCACGATGGCCGGCAGCTGCGGGCGCGGGTCGAGCAGCCACATCTGCGACTTCATCGCAAACGCGTGAGTTCGCTCCTGCATGATGCTGGCGCCCTCACCGTAGTCCTCGCCGAGAATGATCAGGGCCCCACCCTTGACGCCCGACGAGGCGAGGTTCGCGAGGGCGTCGGAAGCAACGTTGGTACCGACCGTCGACTTCCAGGTGACCGCGCCGCGCAGCGGATAATTGATCGACGCGGAGAGCATGGCGGCCGCCGTCGCCTCCGACGCGCTGGCTTCGAAATGAACGCCGAGCTCATTGAGAATCCCTTCCGCATCGGCCAGAACGTCCATGAGGTGCGAAATGGGCGCCCCTTGATAACCGCCGACGTAGGCCACGCCCGACTGCAGAAGCGCCTTGGTGACGGCCAGAATCCCCTCGCCGTGAAATTCCTCGCCCTCGCCCAGACGCAGCGACTGCACTTCCTTGGCAAAAGAGCGCTCGGCCATGATCGGCTCCCTTAAGCCGGCACGAGCGCGAGCACGCGCAGCGGGCTGCCGGAGCCGTTGACGATCTTCAACGGCGGGGCGATAACCACTGCGCCGGTCGGCGGCAGCTTGTCGAGATTGGTGAGACTCGCCAGTCCGAAACGGTTGGAGCCGTGCATGATGGTGTGGCAGGGAAACATGGGATCGAAACTGTGCGCCTGGCCGGCATCCGTGCCGACGGTCTCCACGCCGACGCCGAGAATGTCGCGCTCCTTGGCGAGGAAGGGCACGCACTTCGGATGAAAGCCGGGCGTGTGCGAACCGTCAGGGCCGGCGTTGAGAAATTCTTTGGCGCCCGTTCGATGCGACCAGTCCGTGCGGATGAGGACCCAGGCATGCGCGGGGATGCCGCCGTGCTTGCGCTCCCACTGCTCCACGACCTCCTGAGTCAGCAAGAAATCCGGATTCGCCTTCGCCTGCGCCGCGACATCGATGACGCACGCGGGACCGATGAAGCGATCGACCGGGATATTGTGCGTCGCATTGTTCGCATAGTCCTTGCCCGTCACCCAGTGAATGGGCGCATCGAAATGCGTACCGGTATGCTCGCCGCACGCGATGTTGTTCCAATACCAGGCCGGTCCGCGCGCGTCGTAATGCGAGATTTCTTCCAATGAAAATGGCTTGGAAGGCGCGAATGGCGGCGGCAGCTGGATTGTCGGCGTCGCGGATTCCAGCGGCACCGTGAGATCCACGACCCGAATGCGTCCGGCGACGATTGCGCCTGCGAGCTGTGCGAGCGTCTGCGCGCTCGTGGAACCGGCGGACTGTGTTTGAGTGGCGGTCTCCGAGGGTTTGCTCATGGCTTCTCCGGCGAAATATTAATTGACACCTGAAGTACTTGCCAATATAACATAGGCCGCACTCGGGCGATACGCGCGCCGCTAGCTCAAGAGGGGTACTGCCAGAATGAGGCGAATCGTCTGCATGGGCGGCGGGCCGGCCGGACTCTACTCGGCCATCTTGCTGCGCAAGGCGATGCCGGCGGCACGGGTGGAGATCTACGAGCGCAACCGTCCGGACGACACCTTCGGCTGGGGCGTGGTCTTTTCCGACCAGACCATGGAGAACTTTCGTGCGGCGGACCCGCAGACGCACTCCGCCATTCTCTCGAGCTTCCACCATTGGGACGATATCGCCATTCATTTCAGCGGCCGGCGCTTCGTGAGCGGCGGTCACGGGTTCTGCGGCATCAGCCGCAAGCGGCTGCTCGCCCTGCTGCAGGAGCGCGCCCGCGAGCTGGAAGTGCACCAGGTCTTCCAGCACCCGATCGACGACGACTTGAGGTTCCGGGACGCCGACCTCATCATCGCCGCGGACGGCATCAACAGCCGGACCCGCAGCAGCCACACGGCCGCGTTCGAACCCAATGTCGACGTGCGCAAGTGCCGCTTTATCTGGCTCGGCACGACTCAGCAGTTCACGGCGTTCACATTCGCCTTCGAACAGACCGAGCATGGCTGGTTCCAGATCCACGCCTACCAGTTCAGCAAGGAACTCTCGACGGTCATCGTCGAGACCCGGGAGGAAACCTGGGCCGCGCACGGACTCGACAAGTTCAACACCGACCAGTCGATCGCGTTCTGCGAGCGGCTCTTTGGGCGCTACTTGGGCGGCCACCGGCTGCAGAGCAACGCCAATCACCTGCGCGGCTCGGCATGGCTCAATTTCAATCGCGTGGCGTGCAAACAGTGGCACCACGGCAACACCGTGCTCATCGGCGACGCCGCTCACACCGCGCACTTCTCCATTGGCTCGGGCACGAAACTCGCCATGGAAGATGCCATCTCCCTGGCCCGCCACGTGACCAGCACCGCGGATCTTGATGGCGCGCTCGGTGCGTATCATGACGAGCGCAAAATTGAGGTGCTCAAGCTGCAAAGCGCCGCGCGCAATCGCATGGAATGGTTCGAGAACGTGGCGCGGTATGTCCATCTGCCTCCGGAACAGTTCGCCTACAGTCTGTTGACGGGCAGTCAGCGGATCGGACATGAGAACCTCAAGCTGCGCGATCCCCGCTTTGTCGAATCCTACGAGCGGTGGCTTGCGAGCCGCGACGGCGCAGAGGACCCGCGGCCCCCCATGTTCCTGCCGTTCAAGCTTCGCGGCATGGAGCTGATCAATCGCGTGGTCGTGTCGCCGATGGCGCAGTACTGCGCGGTGGAGGGTGTGCCGGACGAATGGCATCTCGTTCACTATGGCCACCGGGCGCTCGGCGGCGCCGCGCTGGTCTACACCGAGATGACCTGCGTCTCGCCCGAGGCGCGGATTACGCCCGGCTGCACCGGGTTGTGGAACGAGACTCAGCGCGACGCCTGGCGGCGCATTGTCGAGTTCGTCCACCGAAATTCCCCGACGAAGATCTGCCTGCAGCTCGGGCACTCCGGGCGCAAGGGTTCCACCCAGCTCGGCTGGGAAAAAATGGATCATCCGTTGGCCAGCGGCAACTGGCCGGTTTTTGCCCCTTCGCCGGTTCCGTACTACGAGGGTATCAGCCAGGAGCCGGTCGAGATGGGGCGTGCGGACATGGACAAGGTCCGCGATGATTTCGTGCGCGCGACGCGCTACGGTCTGCAGGCGGGCTTTGACATGCTCGAGCTGCACATGGCGCACGGTTACCTGCTGGCATCGTTCCTGTCGCCCCTCACTAATATTCGTTCCGACCCGTATGGCGGCTGCATCGAAAATCGCCTGCGGTTTCCGCTGGAGGTGCTCGAGGCCGTGCGCGCCCAATGGCCTGCGGACAAGCCCCTGTCGGTGCGCATTTCGGCGACCGACTGGATGGACGGCGGCCTTACCGAGGACGATGCACTGACGATGGTGCGCGCCTTTCGCAGCGCCGGCATCGACCTGGTTGATGTCTCCACCGGCCAGACGGTGCCGGACCAAAAGCCGGTGTACGGGCGAATGTGGCAAACCCCGTTTGCCGACAAGATCCGCAACGAGATCGGCATCGCGACCATGGCGGTCGGGAACATCTACGAACCGGACCACGTCAACTCCATCATCGCCTCCGGGCGTGCGGATTTATGCGCGATCGCGCGCCCGCACCTGGCGAACCCGGCATGGACGCTGGAAGCCGCCGCCCGGCAAGGCTATCGGCCGCAGTGGTGGCCGAAGCAATACTTGTCCGGAAAATCTCAACTCGAGCGCAACTTGCAGCGCGCCGCACAGCCCGTGGGCCCGGTGTGAGTTTAGCTAAAGAAACGGCGCGCCTCGCCGGCAGACACGCGGTGGTCACGGGCGCCGGCCGCGGAATCGGCGCCGCCATCGCTGCGGCGTTGGCCGCGGACGGGGTGCACGTGTCGCTGCTCGGGCGCGATGGCGGCAATCTCGAGCGCGTGTCCGATCAATTGGGCGGCGCCGCCCGGGCCGTTCCCATCGTGGCCGACATAACCGATCCGGAATCTCTGCGCAGCGCCTTTGACGCCGCGCGCGGCCATTTCGGGCCCGTGCATATACTGGTCAACAACGCCGGGCAGGCCGCGAGCGCCAAATTCACCGATACGGACGAGGCGCTATGGGGCCGCCTGATCGCGGTCAATCTGACCGGCACCTACCTCTGCACGCGCCACGCGGCGCCCGACATGCTGGCGGCAGGATTCGGCCGCATCGTCAACATCGCCAGCGTCGCCGGCCTGCGCGGCGCCGCCTATATTTCGGCGTATGCCAGCTCGAAGCACGCGGTCATTGGCCTGACGCGCTCGCTCGCCCTGGAATATGCGGCCAAAAACATCACGGTGAACGCGGTTTGTCCCGGCTTTGTGAACACCGACATGGTCAAAGACGCCATCGCCAACATCAAGAGCAAGACGGGCCGCACCGACAGCGAGGCGCTCGCGGCACTGGTGGCCACCAATCCGCAGCGGCGGCTCATCGAGCCGCGCGAGGTCGCGGACACCGTGATGTGGTTGTGCCGGCCCGGTTCCGAGAGCGTCACCGGACAGAGCATCGTGTTGGCCGGCGGCGAAGTTTCCTAAAAGGATCAATGCATGGCGAAGGACAAAAAAACGCTCAAGCTGGTCGAGCCGAATGTCGACGCCGAAACCCGCATCCACGACGATCATCATCTGTCGGTGCGCCTGTGGCTGCGCATGCTTGCCTGCACGAATCGCGTCGAAAGCCTGGTGCGGCAGAACCTGCAGGCGAAATTCGAGACGACTCTGCCGCGATTCGATCTGATGGCGCAGCTCGAACGCGCTCCCCAGGGACTGAAGATGAGCGAGCTGTCGCAGCGCATGATGGTGACCGGCGGCAATGTCACCGGGATCACCGATGGTCTCGAGCGCGAGGGACTCGTCATCCGCGAAGTCGACCCGTCGGACCGGCGCGTGTTCCACGTCAAGTTGTCCGCGGAAGGCCAGCGTCAGTTCCGGCGCATGGCCGCCGAGCACGAGCAATGGGTCATCGAGCTGTTCGACGGCATGAGCATGAAACACAAGAATCAACTGGTGGAGCTGCTGGGCGAGCTCAAGCGGCACATCAGCCCATGAACGCGTTCGCCCCTCGACCGAATCACTTCCTGTGGCGCCAGGAAGGGCGCGTGGGCGTCATCACTTTGAATCGCCCTGAGCGCAAGAATCCGCTCACTTTCGAATCCTACGCGGAGCTGCGCGACCTGTTCCGCGCGCTTGGCGCAGCCGCCGCACCGTCGGGCGATCCCGCGGCCGCCGATGCAGCGGCGGGCGATCGCGTGGCGGGCAGTCCCGCGGCCGGCGCTCCGGTGCGCGCCATCGTGCTCTGCGGCGAGGGCGGAAACTTCTGCTCCGGGGGCGATGTGCACGAGATCATCGCGCCGTTGACCGAGCGCAGCCCCGCGGGTCTGCTCAAGTTCACTCGCATGACCGGCGATCTCGTGAAGGCCATGCGCCATTGTCCGCAGCCCATCGTGGCGGCGGTCGACGGGGTGTGCGCCGGCGCGGGCGCCATTCTCGCCATGGCGTCGGACTTTCGGTTGGGGACACCGCGCGCGAAGACGGCGTTCCTGTTCACGCGCGTCGGCCTGGCGGGCTGCGATATGGGTGCCTGCGCGATCCTGCCGCGGATCATCGGTCAGGGGCGCGCCGCGGAGCTGTTGTTCACCGGACGCTCCATGTCCGCCGACGAGGCGGTGGCATGGGGCTTCTTCAATCGAGTGGCGTCCCCGGAGCAGGTGCTCGCGGAATCCCTGCAATTGGCGGCGGATCTGGCGTCGGGTCCGACGCTTGCCCATGCCATGACAAAAAAAATGCTGCACGCCGAATGGAATATGCCCATCGATGCGGCGATCGACGCCGAGGCCGAAGCGCAGGCCATTTGCATGCAGACCGAAGACTTCCGGCGCGCCTACCGGGCATTCGCGGCGAAGCGCAAGCCGCAGTTCGAAGGAAATTGACCGTGACGCGTGTTCGCAACTTCCTGGAATGGCCGTTCTTCGAGCCCGCACATCGCGCGCTCGCGGAGCGGCTGGACGCCTGGGCCGCAACCGAGGTGGGCTCCCGTCCGCACCCGCAGGACCGGGCTTCGGTCGACGACGCCTGCCGCACGCTGGTGCGCGACTTGGGCAGCGCCGGCTGGACCCGATACTCGGTACCCGGGGCGGCGAAATTCGACGTTCGTGCGCTGGCGCTCATCCGCGAGACGCTCGCGTGGCACGACGGCCTCGCGGATTTTGCCTTCGCGATGCAGGGTCTGGGCAGCGGCGCAATCTCGCTGGCGGGCTCGCCGGAACTTCAGGGGCGATATCTGCCGCGCGTCGCTTCCGGTGCCGCCATCGCCGCCTTCGCGCTGTCCGAGCCCGAAGCGGGCTCGGATGTCGCCGCCATCCGCTGCAGCGCCCGGCCCGACGGCGGCGCCTATGTGCTGGACGGCGAGAAGACCTGGATCTCGAACGGCGGGATCGCCGATTTCTACTGCGTTTTCGCGCGCACGCGCCCGGCGGAATACCGGCCCGATGGATCCGCGACCGCGCGCGGCATCAGCGCGTTCGTAATCGACGCCGGCACGCCGGGATTCGAGATCAAGAGCCGCATCGATGTCATCGCGCCCCATCCGCTGGCCGCCCTCTCCTTCTCGGCTTGCCGAATTCCGGCGACGCAGCGCCTGGGCGCCGAAGGCGAGGGTTTCAAGCTCGCGATGCGCACGCTCGATGTATTTCGCACCTCGGTCGCCGGCGCGGCCTTGGGCTTCGCGCAGCGCGCGCTCGATGAGGCGCTGAAGCATTCGCTGGCGCGGCCGATGTTCGGCAAGACGCTTGCGGATCTACAGCTGACGCAAGCCGCGCTGGCCGACATGGCCACCGAGATTGACGCGGCGCGCCTGCAGACCTATCGCGCGGCGTGGCTGCGCGATCGCGGCAACTCCGTCACAATGGAGGTTGCGATGGCGAAGATGGCGGCCACCGAGTCGGCGCAACGAGCGATCGACCGCGCCGTGCAGATCTTCGGCGGCCGCGGAGTCGTGCAGGGAGAAATCGCCGAGCGCCTGTACCGCGACATTCGTGCGCTGCGCATCTACGAGGGAGCCACCGAAGTCCAGAAGCTGATCATCGCGCGCGAGCTTCTCAATGAGGCAAGAAATCCATGAGTGAGATGGGTCCGCAGATTCTACAGCCCGCGCAGTGGCCCCGGCCGCGCGGCTACAGCAACGGCATCGTCGCCTCCGGCCGGCAGATTTTCGTCGCCGGGCAAGTCGGCTGGGATGCCCAGTGCCGCTTCAACAGCGAGCGCCTGGCCGATCAAGTCCGACAAGCGCTGGAAAACATTTGCACCGTGCTCGCGCAGGCCCAGGCGGGTCCGGAACACATCGTGCGCCTGACCTGGTTCCTGACGAGCCGCGACGAATACTACGCGCAGCTCGCCGATGTCGGCGCCGCGTACCGGGCGGTCATGGGGAAGAATTATCCCGTGATGAGCGTCGTGCAAGTGGTCGCCCTCATGGAAGCACGCGCGAAAGTCGAGATCGAGGCCACCGCCGTCGTCCCCGGCGGACGATAGACGATACGGCGCCCGGCTGAACCGACATGAGCAGCAAAGCGGAAGCATTCGAGTCCTGGATTCGATCCTCCTTCGTGCGGATGAATACCGAGCTGGAGAATCTGTACTTCGCTCAAGCCGACCGCGCCCGCGTGATCGGTGTGGGAGATTCGATCAAGGCGGCGTTGCGCGACGAGGGTCACGCGTACGTCCTCGAGCTGCTCGCGGAGGGCAATACCGGCGACGGATTCGACAGCGCCTTCGGCGTTCTCGGCAACGTGGGCTTGTATCTCGGGGCGCTGCGGCGGCACGAGCTCACCAATCCGGTGCGGGAAGAGCGCTCCCCGTTCCGCGAAGCCTCGTCATTGGCCCTGCACGTCGGGGCGTCGCTCGGCATGGCGCCGAGATTTTCCACCGCGCACCTCGCCACCCACAACAAAGCGCTCGCGGGCGTGCGCAAGAGCTTCACATCGCTCCGCGATGAATTTCTATTCATCGACGAGAACACGCGGGGCATTCTTTCACTGCAGCGCGCGGCGGATGCGCTCGGCCGCGTGGTGCATCTCGGCGTGTCCAGCCCCGTGGCCGACGTGATGTTCGAGACGGCGAAGCTTGCGCTTCGCGACGTCATCCGCTTCAATGACCGGTTGATCAAACAGCTCGACGTGCACAGGTTCTTCTACTCGGTGCGCCCCTATTACAAGCCATACCGGGTTGGCCGCCAGGAATATCGCGGCGCGAACGCCGGCGATTTTTCGGGCATCAACGAAATCGATCTGCTGCTCGGGCTATGCCGGGCCAACGACCCGTACTATGCCCAGCTGCTGGTCGACAAGATGCTGTTCATGCTGCCGGTGGACCAGGCGCGGCTGCGAGACTGCATGACGCGCACCAGCCTGCTCGACGAGTTGCTGGCGCTGCGCGGCAGGCATGCGGGGGCGGATTGGTTCCAGCAGAACGCCCGGGCGTATCTGGAGGTCTGCGATCTGTTCGGCGAGGCGGCGGGGCAGCACCACGACGGGCTCGTGAAGCGATTCATCGAGGGGCCCTCCGCGGAGCTCGAGGAGGAACATCTGGAGGGAATCACGGCCAGCGGACCGCCGCTGCCGGTGCTGCTGCGCTCGCTCGAATTGCTGCGTGATCTGAGGCTTGCCGCCGATCGCCGCGACATCGCCACGCGCCATGACGACCTCGCCCTTCTGCGAAGCTCGCTCATCGGCGAGCGCTGACCCGGCGGTCCTGCGCGCGCCGTGCTAGACTTCAAATGATTTCGAATATATCGCCCGCCCGGGAAACCGCCGCGGGAACCGCCGTGGACGCAGCCGCGATTTCCAGCCGCGAGAGCGGCCTGCACAAGGAACTGAGCCGCGCGCAACTCGTGATGATCGGCTTGGGGGGCGCGATCGGCACCGGGCTGTTCATGGGCAGCGGCGTCGCCATCGGCTATGCCGGCCCGGCGGTGATCCTGAGCTACGCCATTGCGGCCATCGCCGCGGTGGCGATGGTTTTCAGCCTGTCGGAAATGGCGGTGATGCATCCGACAGCCGGTTCGTTCGGAACCTACGCCGAGATCTACTTGAACCCGTGGGCCGGCATGGTCGCGCGCTACTCCTACTGGTTGGCGCAGGTGATCGCCGTCGGCGGCGAAGCGGTCGCCGCCGGCGTGTACATGACATTCTGGTTCCCGGGCACGCCGGTTTGGCTGTGGTCGCTGGGTTTCGCCTTCGTGCTGCTGTACTTCAACTCCAGATCGGTGAACAACTTCGGCTCGATCGAATATTGGTTCGCGCTCATCAAGGTCGTCG
>Ga0210408_10005052_pt1 | contig 11636 bp, 10 predicted proteins | sample IncBWH4MmetaG_FD_155471 | JGI IMG/M metagenome (GOLD analysis project Ga0210408, IMG submission 155471) | Forest soil microbial communities from Barre Woods Harvard Forest LTER site, Petersham, Massachusetts, United States - Inc-BW-H-4-M | ecosystem: Environmental > Terrestrial > Soil >... | reverse complement strand
CGTCGATGCGGCGCTCAACGCGCAGCATCTCGACGCCATCGTCAGCGCCACCGACAACCCGGCCTGGGCCACCGACTTGCTCTACGGCGATCACTTCATCTTCGGCACTTCCAGCATCGCCGCGGCGGGAGGGTATCCCATCGTCCAGGTGCCCGCGGGTATCGTATTCGGCGTGCCGCTCGGGATGAGCTTTTTCGGAACAGCGTTTAGCGAGCCGACCTTGATTAAACTCGCCTCCGGCTTTGAAGCGTTCACGCAGGTCCGAGCGCACAATCTGCCGACGTTTGCGGACACAGTGCCGTTCAACAACATCCAAGGCACGACGCCCAAGCCACCGTCTGGTGAGGCGGCGGTAAAGAAGGTGCAGGTGCCGCAGAAGCACGTAATGCCGCACCATCACATGTAGCCAGAGTAATGGTCCAGTTTCATTCGAACTCGATCTAATCCGATTTGCAGCTGATGAGGCCGACGGTCTGTGTTAGCGCGTTATCCGTTTTATTGGCGTTACCGCTGACCGAGAACATTCCGGGCCAGTCGAAGTGCGACGACGCGGATCGCGCTGGAAGCGTTTCATTACTTCGACATGCGCGGTAAGACGAGCGAGCACGGTCAGAATCTCGAAGCGAAGTAGCAGCGTAAAGAAAAAGCTTGCCTGTGAGATGGTGTTATAGTTCACTATAACACATCATGAACGGCAAGGAACTAAGCGCGGCGGAAATCTTCGCGGGGAAGGGGCGGCGAGAACACAAGGATGAACCGTGAATGGCACCATGATCAGCCGATTTATCGCCAGCTGCGCGATCGAGGCGTGCATATGATTCTCGACGGCGTGCTCAAGGAAGGCGATCCGCTGCCGTCGGTGCGCAATGTTGCGGCCGAATATCGCGTGAATCCCCTCACGGTGCTGAAAGCTTATCAGCAACTGGTCGATGAGGATCTGGTCGAGATGAAGCGCGGACTCGGCATGTTCGTGAAACCAGGGGCGCGCAATCTCTTGCTCAAAGGCGAACGCCAAAAGTTTCTCAACGATGAATGGCCCAGGGTCGCGGAAAAAATTCTGCGACTTGGCCTGACGCAAAAAGAACTCGATGCCGCTGCCTCGAAGCGTGCCAGATCTGGAAAGGCGAACAGATGAGGCGATTGGATTTCTCAAACAGGAAGGCCTCACTCGCGGCTAGGCCGTCGTCTCTCCCTGAGGGAAAGATGGGGCTTGGACTTGGCTGGTGGTCGGTCAGACAAAGCTTCGTAGAGCGCAGGTCTGCCGCTAGAGACGGCGGTAGGTACAACAAAAAGAAGGAGCGTTAATGGCTACGATTGAAGCACGCGGTCTGCGCAAAGTCTTCGGCACAACCATCGCGTTGGATAATGTCGATCTTCGCGTTGAAGAAGGTCGCATTCTCGGGCTGATCGGACCGAACGGCGCAGGCAAGACGACCGCGCTCAATGCGATTCTCGGCCTCACCGCATACCAGGGAGAACTAAGAGTGCTGGGGCGCGACCCTTGGGCCGCGCGCGAGCAGCTCATGCGCGATGTTTCATTCATCGCCGACGTCGCAGTGTTGCCGCGTTGGATTCGAGTCACGCAATTGCTCGATTACGTCGCCGGCGTGCATCCGAAATTCGATCGCGCGAAGGCGGAAAGTTTTCTGGCGAAGACTGACATCAAGCGCACCAGCAAAGTGCGGCAATTGTCGAAGGGGATGGTGGCGCAATTGCATCTTGCGCTGGTGATGGCGATCGACGCGAAGTTGCTCGTGCTAGACGAGCCGACGCTCGGGCTCGACATCCTGTATCGGAAACAATTCTACGATTCGCTGTTGAACGATTATTTCGACGACAAGCGCACGATCGTGGTCACCACGCACCAGGTCGAAGAGATCCAGGATGTGCTGACCGATCTCGTGTTCATTAATCACGGCCGCATCGTGCTCGAGTGTAGCATGGAAGAATTCGAGTCGCGCTATGTCGAAGTGATGTTGCATCCAGACCATGTCGATGGAGCGCGCTCGCTCAAACCGATGCACGAGCGACAGGTGTTCGGTCGCAGTGTCATGCTGTTCGATGGCGCCGATCGCAATCAACTGAGCGCAATGGGCGAAGTGCGGACGCCGAGCATCGCCGATTTGTTCGTGGCCGTGATGAGCAACTCACAAGTGAAGAAACTAAATGAGCGCTGAATCAAAGACTGCTAACACGCCGACGTTCTATTGGTCGGTAAAACGGGAGGTTTGGGAGAATAAATCGATTTATATCGCGCCCCTCGTCGTCGCTGGAGTGATTTTGTTCGGAACGCTGATCAGCTCGGGGCATCTCCCGGAGCGGAGACGCATGGCACTGTTGCTCGATCCGGCGCACCAACGGGCGGCGATCGAGCTACCATACGATATCGCGGCAATGGTGATCATCATCACAGCCTTCATCGTTGGTTTGTTTTATTGTCTCGACGCGCTGCACGGCGAACGGCGCGAGCGCAGCATTCTATTTTGGAAATCGTTGCCGGTCTCGGACCTCACGACAGTGCTTTCGAAGGCGAGCATTCCGCTCGTTGTCCTACCGCCGATCATTTTTGCGATCGTCGTGGTAACGCATCTTTTCATGCTGCTGATCAGCAGCGCGGTGTTGCTGCCGAGCGGTCTGTCCGGAACGAGCTGGGCGAATTTCAATTTAGTTCAGCAGTCGGTGATCTTGCTTTACAGCCTAATTGTCATCGCGCTTTGGCACGCGCCGATCTACGGCTGGGCGCTCCTGATTTCCGGTATTGCACGGCGCGCGACGTTTCTTTGGGGCGTAATGCCGTTTATTGCGATTAGCATTTTCGAAAAGATCACCTTCAACACGACGTATTTTTTCTCGATGCTGAAGAATCGACTGTTGGGCGCAGGCGATACCGCGTTCGACTTTCAACTACACCATTCCATCTCGATCGATTCGCTGTCGCAACTGACCCCGGGAAGATTTCTTTCGACGCCGGGACTCTGGATTGGTTTGGTGTTCGCCGCCGCATTCATCGTCGCGGCGATTCGGCTTCGCCGCTATCGCGGACCACTTTGATTCCCAGCATAACCAGAAAAGGAGAACCCCATGCATCCGACTAAAAAGGCCGCACACATCGCCGGCACGGTCTATCTGGCGCTCGTTGTCGTGGCGCCATTCGCCATGATTTATGTTCCGGGCAAGCTCATCGTTCGCGGCGACGCCGCTGCCACCGCCGACAATATCCTGGCGCACGAGACAATGTTTCGGCTGGCAATCTTTGGCGATCTCGTCGGCCACGTGATTTTCATCTGTCTTGGAATCGCGCTGTATCGCTTGCTCAGCAGCGTCAACAAGATTTGGGCGTTGCTGATGGTGAGCTTCGTTTTGGTTTCCGCCGCGGTCGGATTTCTCAACACCTTAAACAATATCGCGGCCGTTATCCTGTTTCGTGGCGGCGAATTTCTCGACGTCATCGACAAATCGCAGCGCGACGCATTCGGGATGTTATTCGTGCGATTGCACAATCAGGGAGAGTTCATCAGCGAGATTTTCTGGGGCGTTTGGCTCTTTCCATTCGGATTACTTGTTTATCGCTCTGGATTCCTGCCGCGCATCTTGGGCATTTGGTTAATTATCGCCTGTTTCGCCTGGGTCGCGCTCAGCATCACGGCGCAGTTCTTCCCCACTAATTACAGCGCCGCTTTTGGCTGGTTGCAGCCGGCATTCTTCGCCGAAATGGCGATCATGCTTTACCTGCTGATTCGCGGCGCAAACGTGAAAGCGTTGCCAGCCGAAGCTGTGTAACTCGCTAGGCATGAAAATAAAACGAATCATCAAGTGGAGTTTCGTCCTGATCCTGGTCGCGGTCGGAGCGTGGATCTTCATTGCCTACTGGAGGTCAACAAACGACTGCCAGCAGATCACCGCTGCTCCAAATGATCCGATGAAGGCAATCATTAGTTGTGAGTACGGGGTAGACAATCTCAAGCTTACGGAGATCGAAAAGCCGACTCCGGCTGACAATGAAGTTCTTGTTCGTGTCCAGGCTGCTTCAGTCAATCCCGTGGACGGACACACAATCAGGGGCGGATGGCTGATGCGCCCGATGAGCGGAATGCGCAAACCGGAAAACACGCGTTTTGGGACCGACTTTGCCGGCGTCGTTGAAGCGGTTGGAAAAAGCGTAACGAATTTTCAACCAAGCGACGAAGTCTTCGGCGCCAAGAACGGGGCCGTGGCCAATTACGTTTGCGTCAAGGCGGATCGCGCGATCGTGATGAAACCCGGCAACATCACATTCGATCAAGCCGGCTCGGTCGGCGTCGCTGGGGTTACCGCGTTACAAGGTCTGCGGGACAAGGGCCGCATTCAGAACGGCCAAAAAGTTCTGATCAACGGTGCATCCGGCGGAGTCGGCACGTTCGCTGTCCAAATTGCTAAAGCGTTCGGTGCGGAGGTCACTGCTGTTTGCAGCACCCGCAATGTCGATCTTGTGAAATCGATCGGAGCAGACCGCGTCATTGATTACACCAAGGAAGATTTCACCAAGACTGATCGTCGTTACGACATGATCTACGATTTGGTCGGGAATCATTCCTTTTCTGAGCGCCGGAGGATTCTGACGCCGAACGGCATTTGTGTCCTCGCCGGAGTTGGAGGTGCCGGAGTCCACCCGGGAATGTTAGGCCGCATCGGCGGAAACTTCTCGGACGCTTTCTTATCAAACTTCACCAAACAAAAATTCGTCTTCTACATCGCGACACTGACGAAAGATGATCTGATTGTTCTACGCGATCTGATGCGGTCCGGAAAAGTGACCCCGGTTATCGATCGGACTTACAAATTGAATCAGACGGCGGATGCTGTGCGGTACATGGAAGAAGGCCACGCTCGGGGAAAAGTCGTAGTCACGATCGATTAGGCCGACGCCCATGAAGTGGAAACGAATTCTGAAGTGGAGCGCGCTTTCCATTCTTCTCATTCTCTTCGTTTGGTTCGAGTTCGCCTACTGGACTTCGACGAACGATTGCGATCGTAAAACCGGCGCTCCGGTTCATCCAATGAAAGCTATTCGCTACTGCGAATACGGTCCGCCCAATGAGGTCCTAAAACTTGAAGAAGTCGAAAAGCCGGTCCCCAACGACAACCAGATTCTCGTCCGTGTTCGCGCCGTTTCCCTCAGATTTTTCGACGGGGGCATGCTGCAAGGCGGTTTCGGCAGGCTCATCTTCGGACTTCGTAAACCGAGAAACACTATCCCGGGATCTGACTTTTCCGGAACGGTTGAAGCCGTTGGCGTGAACGTGACCGAGTTTGTGCCGGGCGAGGAAGTTTTTGGGGTGAGGGCAGGCGCTCTCGCCCAATACATCTGCGTCAGGCGGGACGGAGCAGTGGTTTCCAAACCGAGCAACCTCAGTTTCGAACAAGCTGCGTCGGTCCCTACCGCACTTGTTGCTTTGCAAGGCCTGCGCGACACAGGCCATGTCAAAGCAGGGTACAAGGTCCTGATCAATGGCGCCTCCGGAGGCGTCGGGACATTTGCCGTGCAGATCGCCAAGGCATTTGGCGCAGAGGTAACCGGCGTCTGCAGCACGAATAACATTGACCTGGTCCGATCGATCGGTGCTGATCACGCGATTGATTACACGAAAGAGGACTACACGAAGGGCGAGCAGCGTTACGACGTGATCTACGATCTCGTCAATAACCATTCTTTTGCGGAACGCCGTCGTGTCTTAAAGGCGGGCGGCATCTGCGTGTTGGCCGGCATCGGTGGTTCAGGGATGCACGAAGAGACGTTGTCGCGGGTAATGGGCGTGTTCAGCGCCTCATTTCGTTCGAGGTTTGTGCACGAAAAGTTTGTCACCTTTGGGGTTAGTTTTAATACGAAAGACCTCGGCATTCTTCGTCATCTAACAGAGAGCGGAAAGGTCGTGCCCGCTATCACCAAGACCTATTCGCTTACTGAAAGCGCCGCCGCCTACAAATATCTCGCAACCGGCCACGCGCGCGGAAAAATCGTGATCACGGTCGATTAACCAGCACTGATGGCGCGGAGAAATGAAATGACAACAACTAACATCGACAATTCACAACGCACGGCGGCGAAAGTGGCGGGATTTGCGGGCCTTCTGGCGTTCGCGCTCGTTGTGTTCGGCAATTACGTTTTGCTCGATCCGCTCATTGTTCCGCGCGACGCGGCCGACACCGCTCGAAACATTCTCGCGCACGAAACGCAATTTCGCGTTGCGCTGATCTGCTTCATCACCTACGGCATCGGCGCGATCGTTCTACTCACCGCGTTATATGTCGTGCTCGCGCCGGTGAATCGCGGACTCGCTTTCGCCGGCGCATTGTTTCGCCTTGTCTTTGCGATGTTGTGGCTCATTGCGCCGCTCAACAGCCTGGCGGCGTTTCGGCTTCTGGGCGACGCGAGTTACCTGCAAATTTTTGAACCCGACCGCTTGCAGGCACTCGCGCGCGTGCAAATCGCCGGAAGCTTCGATGATTACTACGTCGGCCTTCCGTTCTTCGGATTGGCGGCAACGGTCTGCGCGTGGTTATGGCTCAAGTCAGCCTATATCCCGAGAGGATTGTCGATCTTCGGTGTGATCGCGTCCGCCTGGTGTGTACTCTGCGCTTTCATTTTCCTGATCTTTCCGCACTTCAACAAAATCGTGAACGACTATATCTTCGATTTGCCCATGGCCTTGTTCGAACTCGTCGTAAGTGTCTGGCTGCTCGTTAAGGGTTTAAAACCAGCCGCGTCCGAGCAAGCGCAGGCTGGCGTCGTTTGAGCTTTTAATTCAAGATCGACAACCACCGTCACCCAAATCTCCAAACCTTATGAAACGATTTTTCAAATGGATTGTCCGCATTGTTCTTATCCTGTTGATCGTCGCCTTCCTGTTTGTCTTCGTCGCCTATTGGCGTTCGACTAACGACTGCGGCAAAACCGCTGCGCCCACCAATTCGATGAAGGCAATCGTCTACTGCGATTACGGTGTCGCGAACCTCAAAGTCGAAGATGTGGAAAAACCGACGCCCGCCGACGATCAAATCCTGGTCAAGGTTCGCGCCGCTTCGGTCAATCCATACGACTGGCATTTCGTTGAGGGAACGCCTTACTTCATGCGCGCAATGGGTGTTGGCCTGCGCAAGCCAAAGGACACGCGACTTGGGGTCGATTTTGCGGGCACTGTTGAAGCGATTGGCAAAAACGTTACGCAATTCAAAGTCGGCGATGAAGTATTCGGCGGGAAAGGTGGCGCGTTCGCCGAGTATGTTTGCCCGCGCGCGAACCGCGCAGTCGCGTTGAAACCGGCCAGTGTTCCGTTCGAGGAAGCGGCTGCGGTGAACATTGCGGGTCTCACTGCATTGCAGGGTCTTCGCGACAAAGGAAAAATTCAGCCCGGGCAAAAAGTTCTGATCAACGGCGCGTCCGGCGGGGTCGGTACGTTTGCGGTCCAAATCGCCAAGTCGTTAGGCGCAGACGTCACAGGCGTGTGCAGCACGCGCAATGTCGATCTTGTTAAATCGATCGGGGCAGATCGGGTGATTGATTATACAAAAGAAGATTTCACCAAAAGCGCGGACCGCTACGACGTGATGCTCGATAACGTTGGCAACCGTTCACTTTCGGAATGCAGAGGAGTCTTAACTCCGAAAGGCAAATACGTGTTGATCGGCGGCGGAGGAGTGAGCGAGCAAGGTTTTCTTGGCGGACTGAGCAAAGCGCTTTGGGCGGCGGTGTTCTCGAAGTTTGTGGATCAGCAGATGGGCATGATGATGGCGGATGCGAACCACAACGATCTCGCCACCCTGGCCGACATGATGCAGTCCGGAAAACTAAAACCGGTCATCGACAGGACCTACAAATTGGCAGAGACACCCGAGGCGATTCGTTATGTCGAACAAGGCCACGCTCGAGGAAAAGTCATTATCACGGTCGATTAACCAGGCGTTGCCGATTGTTCGTCTTGCGAATTTGGCGGGATTGGGCAGTTTGGGTTTCTTAATCGGACAACAATGAAAGCGTTAATCTTTGTAATCTTTGCGTGGTTCGCTCTGGCCACGAATGGATTAGCCCGGATCGGCGAAGATCCGAAGCAGATCGAGGCGCGTTACGGGGAAGCCGGAAAAGACTTGGGCGAACAGGGAAACGTGCACGAGGTCGGCTACATGTCCGGCGGTTTTTTGATTCTGGTCTCTTACGTAAATGGGATCAGCCAGCGCGAGGGATTTACCAACCCGGACCATGCGCCGCTCACCCCCGAAGCGATTCAAAAGATCCTGGGGATGAGCGCCGCCGATGGGACAACGTGGGTCGAGAAGCCGGGCGAAGGCAGCGATAAGGCGTGGGCGCGTTCGGACGGGAAAGCCATCGCGATTTTGCCAGCAATGGGGAAATTCCTTTTTGTGCAGGACATAAACTTCGTTCAGCCGAAGTAACGCGTAGCGGCGATTCCCCGCATCGGTTCGAGCCGGGAACTGGCGTTGCGAGCGATTGAGGCAATCGCCCGCTACTTATTCGAGGCGTTGGAGCGAAGGAATGCCGTAGTTCTCCTGAAGACTCGGCGATTCGGCTTCGATATCTTTGGGGTCGAGTTCGATTTGTTTCGGATCTTCCTCGGTCTCGATCTTGATGAATCCGCCCTCGATCGGTTTTTTGATAGCAGCAGCGAGGTCAGTCAGCGACTTAATTTCCTGGCCGTTCACTTTGGTCACGGTCAGATAAGAAAATTCGTCGTAACCAATCGTGTTATTGGCGGGAAGGACCTGGCTAAGAATTACGATTCGGCGATGCTCGCCTGGAAAAAGCTCGGATTGAAACCGGTCGAAGTAAACGAACCGCGGCGGAGCTTCGCGCTGCCAGTTCGGGCCCCATTCCTTCAAATACTGTCGAGATAGCTCCTGAAAGATAAGCCCGCCAAGCACAATGTAATTCGGCGCTTCGTCAAGCGAATAGGGCGGGATCACGTAATCTTTCGCTTGCCGATGCTCGAGCGTCACCTTCAAGTCCATCGACTTTCCCTGCCGCTGAACTTGAAACGGCAAAACATCGCCGGCGTAGGCATGCGCGCTGATCAAATTCGTGAATTCGATCTTGCCATAAAGTGGATCGACATAATTGCCGTTCTGATCGATCTCGTGATTTCCGATGGCAGTCACAATGTCGCCCGCCTGGATCCCGGCTTTCGTCGCCGGCATGTTCGGCTCGACATTCGTGATGTAAACGCCGCCAGTTTTACCCGTCTCTCCGGCGTACTTGCGCAGCTGCGGATCGCGCGTTGGGAAAAACGAAAAACCGACTGCTGGAAATCCGCGGTATTGCTGGCCCTCGGCTTCCTTGAGGAAGTGCGTGATGATCGGGGCCGGGATTGCGTCGATGAGCTGCGAGCGCGGATCGTAACGCAACAGCAAACCGGCGAGCTTGTTGTTTTTGACCAGCGGAATCGTGTAGCTGTTCTCGCGATACTGCATCGGCAAGCTGATGCGGTAGGTGAGGAACTGGCCAATATCCGCCGGGTAACGCGTCATCTGGATCGTGGTGACTAGCCCTTCGGTGGCCACGAGCGCGCCCGTCGGTTCCAATTGCCAGGCGGCAATCCGGTCGCCGACTACCGTGTCAGTCGCAATGTCGAGCGGCGTGATTCCATCGAGAAAACTTTTTTCGCTCGGCTCGAGCAACGCCAGGTTCGCTTCGTAATCGATTACGTCGACACTGGCCGCCGTTTTCTCGCCCGACTCCGCGCGCTCGAGCTCGACATAATTTTGGTTGGAAATCAGGTCTGCGGTTACCAGCACGCGGCCTTTGGAGAGAACGGCGCCGAGCGCGCGCTTCGATACCGGCGCTTTCTTTTGCCACGGCCGAAAATAATCGTAGGGCTGGCCGGTCACATTTACTCGCACCAACGAAAGCAACTTTTGCTTAACGTCTTTGTTTGGCGCTGGCGAAGGCGCTTCCTTTTTCGCGACTGCCGCAGCCGCGATAATCGAAACCAGTCCGACGCTGAGGATCAGCCTTTGCATTTTATAACTTGGTCTGCATTGCCGTTGTTTTCGCGCTCGGTTGTTCCTGGAGGTTTTCTTCCCGGACCACGTTGTAGCGCGTTTTAATTCGCTCTCGTGCGGCCTCAACTTGCTTGGGATCGAGCACCAGCGGCGGACCGTCACCGATCATGTTGATCACGAACCGGTCAGCCGGTTGGCCGAGCATCTCCGCCAGCTCGTCCAGCGTTCGAATCTTCTTTCCGTTGATATCATCGACAATCTGGCCGCGGTATGGCGCCAGATACGTGTTGATCGGGTCCGGCAAGATATTCGTGAGCACGATTACGTCGGGATGTTCGAGGTAGAGTTGATCGATTACGTAGAAATCAAAAAAGTGACGAAGACGCAGATCGCCGGGCTGATAAGCCTCCAATAAGTCGAGCGACAGCGGTTGAAACAGAAGACCGCCGTAAACTACGTAGCGGGGCCGCACGTCATACCTGTGGCTTTGCATTAAATACGGCGGGACGGTCTCGAGCTGCACACTCCCGCTGATCGATTGTTTGTCGCGCCAGATGTCGAATTTCACCTGATCGCCTTTGAATTTTCGCTCCACTACTTCGGGCATTTCCACGTGCTCGCCTTCCAATTCGACGTTGCCGTCACTCGCAATCGGATGATTGTCGATCGAGAGCAAAACATCGCCGGGCCGGAGGAGCTTGGCGCACGGACCAGCGGTCACTACTGTCTCAACCAAAACGCCGCGACCGTCATCTTTCAATCCGAGAAATCTTCGCTGCGCTGGATTCTGTAGTTTGGCGAACGTGATTCCAAGATCGACATAACCGTCGTAACGGCCGTCGCTGACGTCTTTGAGGAAGCGGTTGATCACCGGCGTCGGCACCATGTAAGCAACGCCTTGCGCGACGTCGCCGCTGTAACCTTGAAACGCTACGCCGACGACTTTCGCGTTCTGCATCACTGGCCCGCCGCTGTTACCCGGATTGATTTGTGCACTGATCTGAATCGCCAGGTGCTGATCGATCGACGAGTGGGTGTAAAGTTGGAAGTCGATTCGCGAAACAATTCCGGTGGTCACGGACATGCGCTCGCCCCCGATTGGGTAACCGTAAGCCGAAACAGTGGACTCCAATTCGGGGATGCCGCCAAGCTTCAGCGGCAACATGTTCTTAAAGAAGCTCGGCGAATCGACCGTGATGAGCGCGAGATCGCAATCGTGTGCGACGAAAAGGACTTTGGCCGGATATTTGTTCGGATCGCCGTCGCGCTCCACCGTGAGATATCGGCTGTTGCTGACGACGTGCGCGTTGGTCATGATGCGATTGCCTTCGATCACAAATCCGGCGCCGATGGCGCGGCCGAGCATGCCCGCGTTCCACGGCGCGCGGTAATCGGGCGCAACTTCGGTGGCGGTGATGCGGACTAAACTTTTTTGAACCGGGCCATTTGGCTGCGGCGGCGCGATTGGCACTGGCACCGCTACGACGTTTTGCTGAGGTGTTCCCGGTTTTGGTCCCAACGGTCCCGCCGGGGCGGGCGGCCGCGGCTGTCCCGGCGGCTCTTGGGCAGGTCCGTTAGGCAGCTGTTGCTGCGGCGGAGTCTGAGGTTGCTGAACCGGCTGCTGACTGAACGATGTCGATCCAACA
>Ga0210408_10005051_pt1 | contig 11638 bp, 10 predicted proteins | sample IncBWH4MmetaG_FD_155471 | JGI IMG/M metagenome (GOLD analysis project Ga0210408, IMG submission 155471) | Forest soil microbial communities from Barre Woods Harvard Forest LTER site, Petersham, Massachusetts, United States - Inc-BW-H-4-M | ecosystem: Environmental > Terrestrial > Soil >... | reverse complement strand
ACCCATCGTGCTGATGTCGGGCTTTTTCATTGGCGCGGTTATGGTGTTGCAGACCGGTTCGCAGTTCGTGCGCTTCGGGCAGACCGCGCTTACCGGTGACATCGTTTCGCTCGCGCTCGTCCGCGAGTTGGGCCCGACTCTGACCGGCATCCTGGTAGCTGGCCGCAGTGCTTCAGGTATCGCGTCTGAGCTCGGGTCGATGCTGGTCACCGAGCAGGTGGACGCCATGCGCGCCATGGGCACCGACCCGAGTCGCAAACTGGTGACGCCGCGGGTGGTGGCGGGCATCCTGATGTTGCCGTTGCTGACCGCCTTGAACGACTTTGTCGGCTTGTTGGGTGGCTGCCTGGCCTCGGTGTTTTCCTTGCGATTAGGCGCGGTCGAATTCTGGACGCGCGCGATCAATGCTCTGGATTTCCCAGACATCATGCAGGGCATGATGAAGCCGCTGGTCTACGGCTTCGTCCTCGCGACCGTGGGATGCTACCAAGGCCTGAACGTACGGGGTGGAACGCAAGGCGTCGGCCGAGCAACGACTCAGGCCGTCGTCGTTTCCAACGTCATGATCATCGCGGCCGACGTCTTCCTGACCAAGATCGCGCTCTACTTAGGAGGTAAACTTTTTTGAAGCGCACGACGGGGGATCAGACGCGTTTGCGGCACTTCTGGTGTACCACGCCGCCGCGGAACGTTTCCGGTAGCACCAGCATTCGCAGCTGTGCCGGCCGTCTGGGTGCTGTAGACCGGGCGAGCACCGGGATGGTTTTCACGCCAACCCTCCCTCGGACCGGATCCTCCTCTCTTGCTGCTAAATCGCATCTCAGCCGCCTTTCGCGCATAGGCTTGCCCCGATGAATTCGCCGAGCGTTTACGGAAGCCGCAAACCTGCCGATCCCGATCCCGTAGTTACCTTCGACGGCGTGCGTATCGGTTTCGACGAGGGCGACGTGTTGCGCGGCATCTCGTTTCGCGTGCTTCCCCGAGAAACCCTCGTGCTGCTGGGCGAAACCGGCACAGGCAAAACTCTGACGCTAAAGCTGGCTGCGGGTCTGCTCCATCCCTCGACGGGACTGGTGAGAGTTCTCGACCATGAAGTCTCCATCATGTCGGAACTGGAGCTGCTCGCCTTCCGCAGACAGATTGGTTTTGTGTTTCAGGAAGGCGCACTGTTCGACTCCATGACCGTCGCGGATAACGTTGCATACCGCTTGCGTGAAGACCGCGTCGATGAAGACGAAATCGATCAGCGTGTCCGCGAGATTCTCGCCTTCGTGGAGCTGGAACACGTCCTCGATCAGCTCCCTTCGGAGCTTTCGGGAGGCATGCGGCGTCGCGTCTCCATCGCGCGGGCCCTGGTGAATCGTCCGCAAATCGTGCTGTACGATTCACCGACGGCGGGGCTCGACCCGGTGACCTCGCAGACCATCATCACATTGATTTTGCGCTTGCGCGACATCTATGGCGTAACCGCGCTCCTGGCCACCCATCGCTTGCAAGACGGCTTCGCGCTCGCTAATTTCCGCTTTGACCCCAAGACCAAGCGTGTAGTGCGTGAAGTATCCAAGGCTTCACAGGTAAGCGCGGGCGGCCCTGAGCCGGTGACCCGATTTCTCGTTTATCGCGATGGCCGGATCTATTTCGAAGGCTCCCCGGAAGAAATTGCTACGACGCGCGATGCGTATCTGAAGCTCTTTCTGGTGTGAATTTGCTGTAGTCTGTTGCGAGGCGTCGGTTCTCGGAATTCGGCGAGCGGCTCAGCTGGAGGGAAGCATTCATGGCGCTGCGGAAACAATTGACCTGGACGGAGCTGCGTGTTGGGCTATTCGTACTGGTCGGTTTATTCGTGATCGCGGTGGGGACCTTCTATGTCACGGGAGCGGGCTTCTGGGGACCCAAATACCGGCTGAAGACCTTCCTGCCGGAGGTCTCGGGCTTGGCGACCGGCGCCCCGGTCCGTATCGACGGCGTGGATGTGGGAAACGTAGAGACGCTCCGGCTGGTGCCGCGAACCCAGAATTCGGTCCCCGACAAAAACAAGAACATCGAAGTCGTCATGCGGCTCGACCGCAGATTTCAGGGGGATATCCTCACCGATTCCACCGCCAGCCTGGTTACCGAAGGTTTGCTGGGAAACCGCTATGTGAACATCACGCGCGGCTTTACCGGTGTGGCTTTGAAGGAAGGTCAAGTCGTTCCCGGCACGGAAGAGAAAGCTATCAAGGAAGTCGTCGAGCGCAGCTCCGATCTATTGGGTAACTTGCAAGCGCTTACCGTGGATGTTCAGGATTTGATTGCGGGTGTAAAAAAGGGCCGCGGAAATCTGGGCAAGCTGCTCACCGACGAGCAGGCCTACAACAATTTGAACTCGCTGTTGGCCAACGGCAACAAGATGATCAGCAATATTCGCGAAGGTCAGGGCTCCATCGGAAAATTAGTCGCCTCCGACGAGATGTACACGAAAGTGGGCGCCGCCGTCGACAATGCAAATTCGATCATGGGCGATGTTCGCGCGCAGAAGGGCACACTTGGCAAGCTCCTTTACGACACGACTCTGTACGACCAAGCGAAAGAAACCATCGGAAACGCCAACGGCATGATTGGCGACGTTCGCTCGGGCAAGGGCAGTTTGGGCAAGCTCGCGACCGATGACGCGCTCTATAACAAACTGCGTGACACGAGCACCAACCTTGCCAATGCCACCGCAAAGCTGAATGACAACACCACGTCTGCCGGAAAACTCTTTTCCGATCCTCAGTTGTACGACAACTTGACCGGTCTTACCGGGGACCTGCGGTTGTTGATTGGCGATTTCCGGCAGAACCCGAAAAAGTTTCTCCACTTCAAGGTCACCATTTTCTGACGATCCATCTGGCGAAATGTGCGGCGCGCTACAGCGCGCCCTTGGCTGCTTTGCGGCGGCCCGTCCCACTGTGTTGTAATGCTGTTGTAACAAATTCGAGATAAGGTCGGCTGACGCTACCGTTTGTGCCTACAGGATCGATGGAAAATCCGGAATCAATACAAAAGGCGCCTCGTCCGGAGGCTGCTAAATCTACTTTGCCGCAACCCGGGCGTCCGGTGCCTAGCCGGGCGTATCCTGGCGCGCTGATCGTCGTCGAGGGAACGGACGGCTCCGGTAAGAGCACACAGCTTTATCTGTTAAAGCGCTGGCTCGAAATCGGCGGTTATCGTCTGCACTTTACCGAATGGAATTCCTCGCCGCTTGTAAAGTCCGCGACGCGGCGTGGAAAACAACGGCGGCTCCTGACCCCGACGACGTTTTCGCTGCTGCATGCCGCTGATTTTGCCGACCGCTGTGAGCGCCAGATCATGCCGCTGCTTCAAGGCGACTACCTGGTGCTGGCCGACCGCTATGTCTACACCGCGTTTGCGCGTGATGCCGCCCGCGGGTGCCCTCCGCGTTGGCTGCGCAACCTTTACCGCTTTGCGCCCGTTCCCGACATCACTTTTTATTTTCGCGCGCCGCTGGACGTGGCCGTGCACCGCATTTTGAGCGGGCGCCCGAAACTGAAATATTACGAAGCGGGGATGGACCTGGGCCTATCGTACGATCGCTCGGAAAGCTTTCGCTTGTTTCAAGCGCGCATCCTCGAAGAGTACGACAAGATGGTGGACTCCGATAATTTCGTGGTGCTCGACGGAACGCTGCCGGTAAACAAACTCCAGAAGCAAATGCGTGACATCGTGGCATCGAAGATTGATTTGAAGCGCTTTGCGCCTCACGCGCCGGAGTGGAGCAAAGATGCCTGATCAGGAAAAAGATAAGGCCGCAACGACCGCGCTGCCCGCCGCGGGCTCTGAGCCGACGGCGGCTCCCGTTCCCGGCCCCGCCGCGAAAGCCGCCGCTCCCCCCGAAGAAGACATGTCCCAGCATTTTTTCGGCGAGCCACTCGTGGGATTCGATCCCAGTGAGATCACCGGCAGCTTGATCGTGATCGAAGGCATGGACGGCTCCGGGCGCTCCACCCAGATTACATTGCTACAGGAGTGGCTGGAGTCCGAAGGATTCGCCGTACAGACCAGCGGCCTGCGCCGCTCAAACCTGGTCGGACGCGACATCGACCAGTTGCTGGCGAAAAACGCCGTTACGCGCCTCACGCTCTCCCTAATGTACGCAACGGATTTCTTCGACCAGGTCGAGCATCGTATTTTGCCTGCGTTGCGAGCCGGCACCGTGGTTCTGGCCGACCGCTTCATTTTCACACTGATCGCCCGCGGCGTGGTTCGCGGCATCAATCGCGATTACATCGGTGGCTTATATGCCATGGCGCTGAGGCCGCATTTGACCTTCTGGCTGAACGTGCGCCCCGAGACCGCGTTCGCCCGCGAATTCAAGAAAGCGCAGGCCATCAGTTACTGGGAAGCTGGTCGCGACATGTCGCTGTCGCACGACCTCTATTGGTCCTTCATCCGCTATCAGACCATGATCAAGCGTGAATTCGAAGTGATGGCCAAGCGCCACAACTTCATCGAACTGGACGGGGAAGCCAGCGTCTCCGCCGTGAACAAGCAATTGCGCCAGCGCATCGGCGAACGATTGGGAATTCGCGCGACGAAGTACACGCCGTCGGCCGCGCTCGCGCACCTCTGGCGGTAAACGCAAGGAATGTCCGAGCCGGTTCACATCGCCGCGATCGACGCTGGCTCCAACGCAGTCCGCCTCTCCCTCGCCAGAGCCTACTCGGCCCTCGACATCGAGCCCCTGTACAGCGAACGCTATTCGCTGCGGTTAGGCGAGAGCGTGTTCCTGCGTCATCGCTTCAGCGAGGATATTTTCAAAAAGGCTGTCAAAGCGTTTCGTCACTTTAAGGAAGTAATGGACGAATACGGCGTCACGCGCTACCGCGCCGTAGCCACCAGCGCGTCGCGTGAAGCGCGCAATCGCAAGAAGTTCCTCCGCGAGATCAAAAGAAAGTGTGGCATCGACCTCGAGGTAATCAGCAGTGCTGAAGAATCGCGCTTGGGACGCGAAGCCGCGGTAGCCGCGCTCGGCCCGGAGTCGCCGCCACGATGCATCATCGATCTCGGCGGCGGAAGCCTGGAGATCAATATTCTCCGCGACCATGTCGTTGAGCAGAACGCGCAGTTGCCGGTCGGCACGGTGCGACTCATGACCACGCTGAATATTCCCGGCATCATTCGCCCTGCGCAAGCGGAGCAAGTCCGCCGCTATGTGCGAGCTTTGCTGGAGTCGAAATTGCCTTCGCGGCCAAATTTGGGTGAGAGCGTGGCGGTAGCACTGGGCGGCAGCGCGGAAACCCTCGCCTCGATTGCTCCCGGGCCGCGCGAACACGGTGTACCGACGCTGCAGCTCTCGCTATTGCGCGAGCGCTTGCCGGGCATCTTGGAACGCGACGTTCGAGAGCGCATGAAGACATATGCCGTGCGCCGCGACCGCGCCGACGTCATGGGCATCGCTGCGATCACCTTCATTACTCTCGGCCGATACCTGAATTTGCGGACTCTTTCCATTCCCAGCATCGGCATTCGCGAAGGATTGCTGCAGGAGATTGCGCGCGAGGCCTTTTCCCGCAAGGAGCCGCATCGCTACAATGCCGCAGCCCGCCAGCTCCTGGTGGGAACGCGCAGCTTCGCGCGCCGCTTGGAATACGACCAACCCCACGCCGAACACGTCCGCGAGCTCAGCATCCTGCTTTTCGATCAGCTGCAACCCGTGCACCATTTGCCGGCGCAATCGCGCGTGCTGTTGGAGGCGGGCGCGCTCCTTCACGACATCGGGCACATGGTCAGCCATCGCGGCCACCACAAACACGGCGAATACCTGGCGATGAACGGCGATATTCCCGGACTGGAAGGCCGCGACCGCGCAGTCGTCGCGGCTCTGGTCCGTTATCACAATCGCAAGTCCGCGCCGGCCGGGCATCACGTGTCCTATTCTTCGCTGAACAACAACGATCAGCGGATTGCGCGCCGCTTGGCGGCCATTCTACGCATCGCAGAAGGTCTCGATCATTCGCACCGCCAACGCGTCACCAATGTGGGCGCATCGTTCCAGCGCGGAGCCGTCGGCTTGCAAATCGCCGCAAAGGGCGACGCCGCGGAGGATTTGCTGGACGCAAATCGCAGTGCCGAACTGTTCGAAAAAGAATTTCATGTCCGTCTATATTTCCGCCAACCAGCCACAGGATGATTCGAGACAGCCATGGCACGCGTGGCAAGATGGGAAGGGCAAGCATTTCTGGGCCTCGACGTGGGAAGGTACAAAAGACGGAGATGTCCGATACCAGCCGGCAAAACAGTAGCCGGCACAGCAAGCGAACAAGGAGTGGTTCTCATGCAGCTCTACATCGTGCGACACGGAATCGCCATCGACCGGGAAGACCCGAAGGCGCCCCCCGACCCTGACCGCTATTTGACCGAAGAAGGCATCGAGCGAACCAGGCAGGTCGCGAAAGGCATCGTTGCGCTGGGGGCCACCGCCGATCTGCTGATGAGCAGCCCTTATGTGCGCGCCATGCAGACCGCGGAGATTTTTGCGGCTGCGCTCGACTACCCTAAGCAGAAGATCCGGCGCACCGACCTGCTGCTCCCCGGAAGCGAGGCGTCGCTGTTTTTCCGAGAGCTGGCCAAGGACAAGCACTCCTCGACAATTTTTTGCTTTGGCCACGCCCCGCAACTCGATGACGTAGTCGCAGCGGGCCTCGGATCGAAACACCAGGTCACCGCACTAAAGAAAGCAGGGATCGCCGTCCTGGAGCTGAAGCGCATATCTCCGCCGAGCGGCCAACTGGTTTGGCTAGCCACGCCGAAGTTGCTCCGCAAAGCCGGTAAGTAGGTGCCGCTCTAGCGCGGGTGTCGGCACAGTGCACAACAGGAGCGCGAATGATCGTACGCTTGTTTGAGGACAAGAACCTTCTGGCAAAGACCGCGGCGGAACATGCAGCCACTGCTATACGTCGCGCCGTTGGCGATATTGGCCAAGCACGAATTGTGGTGGCTACGGGAAACTCTCAACTGGAGTTTCTGGACGCGCTAAGCAAATCCGAGGGCATCGACTGGCAACGCGTCGAGATGTTCCACCTCGACGAATACGTCGGCCTACCCATCACGCATCCTGCCAGCTTCCGTAAGTATCTTCTCGAGAAGTTTATTCGCAAAGTCGGACTCACCCGCTACCACCTGCTGGACGGAGACGGCTACCCGCGCGAAGTGACGCAGCGGGTCGGAGAGAACTTGACGTCGGCTCCGGTGGATGTTGCATTCGCGGGCATCGGCGAGAACGGACATCTCGCCTTTAACGATCCGCCAGCCGATTTCGAAACCGAATTGCCGTATCTAGTCGTCGATCTCGATGAAGCGTGCCGTCGCCAGCAGGTGGGCGAGGGCTGGTTCGCGGATATTTCCGAGGTGCCCCGGCAAGCGATTTCGATGTCGGTGCGTCAGATTTTGAAAGCGCGCCAGATCATCGCGGTCGTGCCCGATGCCCGGAAAGCACAGGCCGTGAAACTCTGCATCGAGGGAGAAATTACTCCGATGGCGCCGGCCTCGATGTTGCGGACGCACGCAGCTGCCACGCTGTATCTCGACAGAGAATCCGCCAGTCTGCTGAGTCCAGCAACGCTTGTCGCGCTTGCCGACGCCGGTTAGTTGATGATCGAATTAGCCGCTATGAGCCCCAAAGAAACGACACCCGCCGCAGGAACTCGATGGGTTTAGGCGGCGGTGCCAACCATGATGCCGGGCATCGTATGATTCCTTCGTTGCGCTGGTGGATCGGCGGGCTCCTGTTCGCGTCCACGGTGATCAACTATATTGACCGCCAGACTCTATCCATCCTCGCGCCGTTTCTGAAACAGGAATATCACTGGACCAACACGGATTATGCGAACATTGCGATCGCCTTTCGCATTGCGTACTCGATCGGCCAAACCGTTTGTGGGCGTCAGATCGATCGCGTCGGAACGCGGCGAGGCCTCACGATCAGCGTAACCTGGTACTCGATCGTCTCGTTGCTGACATCGCTGGCCAGCGGCATTGCGAGCTTTGCCGCTTTTCGTTTCCTGCTGGGTGCGGGCGAGTCCGCCAACTGGCCGGGCGCCAGCAAGGCGGTTTCGGAATGGTTTCCAAAACGCGAACGCGGGCTGGCGGCGGCATTGTATGACAGCGGTTCCTCCGTTGGCGGCGCCATCGCGCCCTTCCTCATATTGCCGATTTATCTGCGCTGGGGATGGCGGGTGGCCTTCGTGATTCCCGGGCTGCTCGGGTTCATGTGGCTGTTCGTTTGGCGCCGGTTGTATTACCCGCCCCTGGAGCACCCGCGGATCAGCGACGCAGAGCGCCAAATGATCTTGGCCGAGCGCCAGACGTCCCCATCGGAGCCCAAAACGATGCCGCGGTGGCGCGACCTTCTGAAGCTGCCGCAGACCTGGGGAACGATTGTCTCCAAGGGTCTCACCGACCCGGTTTGGTTCTTCGTCACCGACTGGTTTCCGATCTATCTGGTTGCCAAAGGCATTCCGCTCAAGAGCGGCCTGATTGCGGTATGGATTCCGTTCCTCGCCGCTGATCTCGGCAACTTTTTCGGCGGTGGTGTGTCCGGGTACCTGATTCGCCGTGGATGGTCGGTCGGCGCAGCGCGAAAAGCGATGGTAGTTTTTGGTGGTTTCGGTGTAATGCTACTGATCCCCACGATTTTCACCGTGAAGTTGTACTTGATCACGCTGCTCTTCGCGCTGGCCACATTTGCGTACGCGTCGTTCTCGACCATCGCCAACGTGCTGCCGACCGATCTATTTGACAACAGGTCCGTCGCCACGGTAAGCGGCATGAGCGGAACCGCTGCCGGGATTGGGACCATCATCGCCTTCGAGTTGATCGGCCGCTTCTCGGACGCGCGCCAGGCCACTACCACCCACGCCTTCGATCCCATCGTGATCGTCGCTGGCCTAATTCCGTTCATCGGCATGATCCTGGTCCTGTCCCTCGTCCGCAACACCCGCGCCACCGAGCAAGGCCTGGTAAGACAAATCTGACCCGTTCCCGGAGTCGCTTGGCAACATTCACTGGAACACCTCGTCCGTTTTCCGAGAAAAGCTGTTATAACTTTCGCGTTCATCTGCCGTTGCACAACCCTCTATTTACACGGAGCCTCGAAGGGTCTGTGCCGAGCGTGGTGGTGAGCCGCATCGTCTTCGCGTGGGCAAGCACCGTCGTCGGGAGCCGTTGAATGCTTAGGGAAGGGAACGCTAGATGACCGAAACCGCGGGAAAGGGCGCAGCCACCGTGCGTCCAAAACGTCTCTTATCCCTCTGGGAGCTGATTTTCTTTGGCATCATCCTGATTCAGCCGATCGCTCCGGTCCCCCTGTTCGGCGTCGCCCAAAAGCTTTCCGACGGCTACTTCACGGCCATCATTCTGTTCGCTATGTTCGCCATGATGATCACGGCCGTGAGCTACGGGAGAATGGCCGCGCTGTTCCCGTCCGCAGGGTCGGCCTACACCTATGTCGGAAAAGGCCTGAACCCCCACCTGGGGTTTCTGGCGGGTTGGGCGATGTTTCTGGATTATCTACTGCTGCCGCTAATCAATACGGTGTGGATTGCGGCGGCCATGCACAACGTCTATACGCCGAAAGTTCCTTTTGTGGTGTGGGCCGCGATCGTGGCGGGAATTATCACTTTGCTGAATCTCCGCGGGATTCGCTCTTCGGCGCGCCAGAACAAAGTTCTTCTCTTCATCATGTTCGTGGTCATCGGATGCTTCATCGTGCTAGCGGTGCGATTCCTTCTCGCCGTTCAAGGATGGCGAGGACTTTTCTCCACGCAGCCGTTCTACGATCCCGCGACGTTCAACGCCCATCGCATTTTGGGAGCGACATCGTTTGCCGCGCTCACGTATATCGGTTTTGACGGCATCACTACGTTGACCGAAGATGCGGAGAATCCGAAGCGCAACATTCTGCTGGCGACGGTCTTGGTTTGCTTGTTTACCGGGATATTTGGCGGCCTGGAAGTCTACCTGGGTCAGCGCGTCTGGCCCGACTGGCACTCCTTCACATCACTGGAGACCGCATTCATGGATGTTTGCGGTCGCGTCGGTGGTTTGTGGTTGTTCAATGCCATGGGCCTCGTGCTGATTCTTGCAGCCTTCGGCAGCGGATTGGCTGGCGGCTTGGGTGCCGCGAAACTCTTGTTTGGCATGGGGCGCGACAACGTGCTGCCCCGCAAGTTCTTTGGGCACGTGGCGCCGGGAACGAGTACCCCAACCTACAACATCATCCTGATCGGATTGCTGAGTTTTGGCGGCGCGGAGATACTGAATTTGTTCGGCAGTGCCTATCAGCAAGCCGGCGAGCTTCTGAACTTCGGAGCCTTCCTCTCGTTCATGGGAGTGAATCTGGCGGCCTTCTGGCAATTCGGCGTGCTAAAGACAGCGGGCGGCAAGCGCCGCTTTGTGGTCGACATCCTTCTTCCGCTCGTGGGTTTCCTGTTCTGCGCCGTCATCTGGTGGAACCTGAATCCGCTGGCCAAGACCGCTGGTGGAATCTGGTTCGCAATTGGACTGTTGTATGTGGCAATCAAGACGCGAGGATTCCGCGCCACGCCGGTGATCATCGATTTCAGTGAGACCTAGCTGAAGACATCTGCATCAACCGAGATGCCGAGCCGCGCCCTCGCCATCGCGCGGGTACGGCTCGGCGAAGCTGGTTCCCGGACTATTTATGTGTCGTGGTGCTGACGCGCGCGAGCATGTCGCGATGACCGGCCGGGTCCAGCGTTCCACGCAAACCGGCCCAAGCGGCCGAGTTGCTTTTCTGCGCCTCCTCAAGCGCTGCGTTGAATTTGTCGACGCCTTCGGGGCCGTTGGTGATGATGGCAACGAACAGCGTACCCACATCCGTGGTGTGCACGACTTCCTGGTCGACCTGATAAGCGTGAAGCGCGCCGTCGGCCATTAGTTTTTCCAGCAGCGCAACCATAGTCGCTTTTAGGACCTTGCCCTCGGGATCACCCGAATCGGCCTTCGTGCGCCAGGTGCCGACGCGCAAGTAGCCGTTCGTAAACGTTCCAGGATGAGCGTCGTAGTTATGGCTCTCAAGAATGTAGTCCCAATGCTTCGCCGCGGCCAAAGGCGGCGCTGTGGCCCCCGGAGCCGTGCGAACATTTTCAAGCGCTTTCAGGATGTTGGTCATCGAAGTCGCGGAAAACCACGTGCCGTGCGTCGGCAAGCCTTCCTGATGGTTGACGACCGTATAAGCCCCAAACGAAACGATGGAGCCGTCGGCAACCGCCTTTTTCATGATGTCGACGTCGGCCGCATCGCCCTTCAGATAGTCCGCCCACATGGCGCGTGGCACGGTCCATTCCGAAACATACGTGTACAGCGCAGGCTTCTCCGCGCTTTGCGATTGCGCCGCTACACGGTTGGCACTGAGCGGCACCAGCGCGAGCACACACAACAACAGCCAAACACCAATCGATCGAATACGCATTCTTCGTTCTCCTAGTTTTTCTCCGCCGGAGGCGGGGTGGGGCACACGATTTGTTGGTAAGGGCCTAAGGAATGAATCCGGAACTCGAGTTCCGACCTTCCATTGCGCGGTAGCGTACACCCTCGGCCGTTCGGACGCAACGTTGCGGCCGAGATCGGCAGTCCT
>Ga0210408_10005050_pt1 | contig 11639 bp, 10 predicted proteins | sample IncBWH4MmetaG_FD_155471 | JGI IMG/M metagenome (GOLD analysis project Ga0210408, IMG submission 155471) | Forest soil microbial communities from Barre Woods Harvard Forest LTER site, Petersham, Massachusetts, United States - Inc-BW-H-4-M | ecosystem: Environmental > Terrestrial > Soil >... | reverse complement strand
TGCGCCGGCGCCGGCTGTTCCGCGGGCAGGAAGTTGAGCGCCAGCAGCGGCGCATGGGCCGCGGAAAACTCGGCGGCGGCGACCACCTCTTCGCGCGTCAGCGGGCCGACGATGAAGTCGGCGCCCGCATTCGTCGCCTGCGCCAGTGCCTCCGCCACGCTGTGCGTGCCGGTGTCGTAGACGCGCACCCGCGGTCGCTCACCCGCCGCAGCCTGGTAATACGCTGTCATGAAACCATCGCGCACGCTGATGGCGGCGCCGGCCGCGCGGCCGGTGATCGGCAGCAGCAGCGCGATATGCGGCCCGACCTCCTCCGCCAGGCCAGCGCCTGCGAGCCCGCCTGCGGGGCCGCCGCTCGCGAGCGCCGCGCGCGCGCGCAGTTCGCGATAGCGCGCCGCCTGCGCAGCGCCGCGAGGCTCGAGGAGCGCGCTCAGCTGCTGCAGCGCCTCCTTGCCCTGGCCGCGCTCGATAGCGAGCTCCACGTTGGAGAGCGCGCGCTCGCTGTTCTGTTCCGCGGACAGCGGGCCTTCGAGCAGCGCCAGAACGCGCGCCGCATCCTCGGCGTGGTGGGCCGCCAGGTAGCCGCGCGCGGCGTGCAACAGGAACGCGCTGCGCTCCGCACCACTGTTCTGGGCCGCCAGATCCTCGTAAACGCGCCCCGCGCCCGCGGCATCGCCCGCACGCTCGAGTGCCTCGGCGCGCTCGACGGACGGCGGCAACCCGGCGCGCTCGGTGAGACTCGGACAGGCACTCAGCACCAGCGCCGTCGCCGCAACGAGCACCAGGCGGATCGGTTGAAGGGCCTGTCGTTGGGGGGCAGGATGCACGGCAGTGGGAGCGCAGATCTTCAGCGGCATGAAGCGGGGATTATAGTGGCCAGGATGCATGGGCGGCTGCAAGTCGTAGCCACGCCGATTGGCAACCTCGCCGACCTGAGCGCGCGTGCGCGCGAGGCGCTGGTCAGTGCCGACGTGATTGCCGCCGAGGACACGCGTCACACCCGCGTGCTTCTCAGGGCCATCGGGATCGCCAAGCCCCTGGTGTCGCTGCACGAGCACAACGAGTCGCAGCGCACGCCGGAGCTCCTCGCCCGACTCGCGGCGGGTGAGACTGTCGCGCTGGTGAGCGACGCGGGCACCCCGCTGCTGTCCGATCCGGGATTGGAGCTGGTGCAGCGTGCCGCGCATGCGGGCTTCGAGGTGCACGCCATTCCCGGGCCGTCGGCGATCACCAGCGCGCTCGCGGTCGCAGGGCTGCCCACCGACCGCTTCTGCTTCGAGGGCTTCCTGCCGTCGCGCGAGCGCGAGCGGCGTGCCGCGCTCGCCGCTCTCGCGCACGAGCCACGCACCCTGGTGTTCTTCGAAGCCCCTCATCGGATCTTGAGGACGCTCGCCGATATGGCGGTGGAATTCGGCGCCGAGCGCGCGGCGGCGGTAGCGCGCGAGCTCACCAAGGCGCACGAGACCGTTTATCGCGGCACGCTGCGCGAGCTGCTGGCGCGCGCCCAGGCGGAGGAGAATTTCCAGCGCGGCGAGATCACCGTCGTGGTGCACGGCGCCGCCGCGGCCACCGGCGGCGTCGATGAGCAGCTGTTACGCCGCGCCGTGGAACTGCTCGCGCGGGAGCTGCCGCCCGGCAGAGCCGCGGCGATCGCCGCACAGCTCACCGGAGCCACCCGCGCCGCGGCCTACGCGCTGGCCACCCGCGGCGCATCCGGATCGGGCGGCCGCGGCACGGTCTCAGATCACGAGGAAATGCCCTAGCGAGGACCAAAGCGGCCAGGATTTGACTTCGGCGCCCCCGGCCGTATCGTGACCCGCGAGAGTCGGCCGGGCAGTCGCTGCCGTCGCCAGCCATGGCGGGGGTGGAGGAAAGTCCGGGCTCCGGCGGATCGGGTGCCAGGTAACGCCTGGGGGGCGCGAGCCCACGGAAAGTGCAACAGAGAGCAGACCGCCCAAGTCCCTCACGGGACCGGCAAGGGTGAAACGGTGCGGTAAGAGCGCACCGCGTCGGTGGCAACACGCGACGGCACGGTAAACCCCACCTGGAGCAAGGCCAAATAGGGAAGCCGCTTCCGCCCCTCACCGGGCGGGCGCAGCGCTGATCCGCGCGCGCTTCCGGGTAGGCCGCTAGAGGTCCTCGGCGACGGGGACCCCAGAGGAATGATTGCCCTCGACAGAACCCGGCTTACAGGCCGACTCTTTTTATGCGCTGCGCGCAGAATCTACGGGGTTCGCAGGAACGAACCCCGTCCGTGAAGCCGGCGTAGCGCCGGGAAGAGCTACTTGACCACTTTCAGCTGCGGGCGGCGGGTACCGCCCTCCTCCGCCGGCGTCGGCCGCGTCGGCGGCTCCGGACCCAGGTCCTGCTCGGAGAACACCATGCCCTCGCCGGTCTCCTTCGCGTAGATGCCGAGCACGGCGCTCACCGGAAACCGGACGTGGTGGTTCACGCCGTTGAAGCGCGCCTCGAACTCCACGTCCTCGTTGCCGAGGCGCAGGCGCTGAGTGGCGCCCCCGCTCAGGTTCAGCACGATCCTGCCGTCCTTGACGTGGACACGCGGCACCTCGGAGCCTTCCCGCCCCGCATCGACGATCACGTGCGGGGTGTTGCCGCACTCGGTGATCCATTGATGCATGGCGCGCAGCAGGTAGGGACGCTTGGGCAACACCTTATTCATGGCTGCGCTACAGCCGCATCTCCTGCTCGCGCTCCGACAAGCCCTCGCGGAACGCCGGGCGCGAGAACACCAGCTGCGCGTATTTCTCGATCGGTTGCGCCTGCGGCGGCAGGTCGATCTCATAGTAAGGCAGCCGCCACAGTACCGGGGCAATGGTGGCATCGACCAGCGAGAACTCATCCGACAGAAAATACGGCTTCACCTTGAACAGCTCGGTGCTCTGCAGAATCGTATCCCGCAGGATCTTCTTCAGCTTGACCGTCTGTTTCTTGTCCGGCTCTTGATCGATCTGGCGCGCGAGGCTGTACCAGTCGCGCTCGATGCGGTACAGCGCCAGCCGGAACTGCGCGCGGGTCACCGGATCCACCGGCATCAGGGGCGGATGCGGGAAGCGCTCGTCGAGATACTCGATGATGACACGCGAGTCGTACAGCACCAGATCCCGGTCCACGAGTGTGGGAACGCTGTGGTACGGGTTGAGATCGAGCAGATCCTCCGGAAAGCGCCCGGCTTCGACGCTGACGATATCGATGCTGATGCCTTTCTCGGCCAGCACGATCCGCGTGCGATGACTCCACGGGTCATTGGGCGCGGAAAACAGGGTCATGATGGATCGTCTGCTCGACAAATTCCGCTCCTGCGACCCGTCTCTTGGAGGCGCGCGATGCCGCCTGCGCCCAAGTGCACGGTCAGTGCACGTCCTTCCAATACTCGCGCTTCACGAGCCAGGCGAGCCAGGTGAACACCAGCAGAAACAGCACGACCCATACGCCGAGTGCGCGGCGCGCCGTCTGCGTCGGTTCGCTGACGTAGTCGAGGAAGTTCACCGTATCGCGCACGAAGCCGTCGTACGCGGCGGCGCTGAGGCGTCCGGGGGCGAGCTGCTCGAAGTGGTCAAACACCTGTTGGCGGGTGACCCCACCCGCGGCGGTGGCGGACGCTTCCTTGTATACGGCGCGCTTGAGTCCCTCGAGCTCCGAGAGCACGTGCGGCATGGCCGTCGTCGGCAGCCGCAGGTTGTTGGCGCCCGTCTGACTCGCGGGATCCACGTAGAAAGTCTTCAGGAACTGGTACAGGTAGTCCTGACCGCGGGCCCGCGCCATGAGCGTCAGGTCCGGCGGGGTCTTGCCGAACCAGGCTTCCGCGTCCGCTGCCGGCATGCTGGTGAGGATGTACTGCGCGGGCTTGTCTCCGGGCGGCAGCAGATCCTGCTGCAGCAGCCGCGGCGGGATCGCCAGATCCTGCCCCAGGCGCGACCAGCGCTCGTACTTGAGCGAATGGCACCCGAGGCAGTAGCTGACGAAATTGCGCGCGCCGCGCTGCACCGAGGGTATGTCCGAGACGTCGTTGGCGGCGCGCCAGCTCTGCCAGTCGGCGCCGAACCTGGCGGGGCCCTCCGGGTTAGCGGCGGCCTGCGGGCCGCCGGCCGCCTCCTCGGCCGCCCACGCGCCGTGCGTGACGGCCGCTGCCGCGGCCAGCAGTGCCGCGGCCAGCCATCCGTGCCTGCCGCGCCCCGTGTCAGTGCGCATGGTAGATGACCCGATCGGGCACGGGCTTCACCGCATCGATGCGGCTGTAGAACGGCATGAGCAGGAAGAACGCAAAGTAGATGGCCGCGAAAATGCGCGCCAGCATCACATACAGGCCTTCCGCGGGCTGCATGCCGAGGTAGCCAAGTGCCACGAACGACACCGCGAACAGCGCCAGCGCCGTGCGCGAGATCCAGCCGCGATAGCGCATGGACTTCACCGGCGAGCGGTCGAGCCATGGGAGGAACAGGAACGACACCACCGCCAGCAGCATGAGGAGCGCCCCCATGCGCTGATCGGGCACCGCGCGCAGGATCGCGTAGTAAGGCGTGAAGTACCACACCGGCGCGATGTGCTCGGGTGTGGACATGGGATTGGCGGGCTCGAAGTTCGGCGCCTCGAGAAACACGCCGCCGAGGGTCGGCGTGAAGAACACCACCAGCGCGAACAGCACCAGGAACACCCCGACCCCGACCAGGTCCTTGACCGTGTAGTAGGGGTGGAAGGGAATGCCGTCGAGCGGCTTGCCGTCAGGGCCCACCTTCTCCTTGATCTCGATGCCATCGGGGTTGTTCGAGCCGGTTTCGTGCAGCGCCACCAGGTGCAGCATCACCAGCAACAGCAGCGCGAGCGGTATCGCCGCGACGTGCAGCGCAAAGAAGCGGTTCAGCGTCGCATCGGCGATGCCGTAGTCGCCGCGGATCCATTCCACCAATGGAGCACCGATCCAGGGGATGGTGCCGAACAGGTTCACGATCACCTGCGCGCCCCAGAACGACATGTTGCCCCAGGGCAGGACGTAACCCATGAAGGCCTCGGCCATCAGCGCGAGGTACACCAGCATGCCGATGAGCCACAGCAGCTCGCGCGGCGCCCGGTACGAGCCGTACAGAAACGCCCGGAACATGTGCAGGTAGACGACGATGAAGAACGCGGAGGCGCCGGTGGAGTGCAGGTAGCGGATGAGCCATCCGAAGTCCACCTCGCGCATGATGTATTCGACCGAGTCGAACGAGGTGAGCTCGCCGGGCTTGTAGAACATGGTGAGGAAGATGCCGGTCACGAGCTGCATGACCAGCACGAAAAGGGCCAGCGACCCGAAGAAGTACCAGACGTTGAAGTTCTTCGGCGCGTAGTAACCGGTCAGCTGCTCGGAGAGGAACGCATCGACCGGCAGGCGCCTGTTGAGCCAGGCCCACAGGCCCTGCTTCGGCGCCGCACCACCCGGCAGCCGGGCCGGTGCACCGGTCGCGGTCTTTACGGTCATGAGGTGACTCCTTTCTCATCCGCGCCGATCAGCAGCGTGCGCGCGTTCGGATAGGAGTAGGGCGGGACCCGCAGGTTGGTCGATGCGGGCGAGCCGTCGAACACCCGCCCGGCGAGATCGAAGCGCGATCCGTGGCAGGGGCAGAAGAAGCCGCCCGGCCAGCCCGCGTACAGCTCGCCCGCGCTGAAGCGCTGCTTCGGCAGGCACCCCAGGTGCGTGCAGGTGCCGATCAGCACCAGAAACTCGGCGCTGCGCGAGCGCAGCGGGTTGCGGGCATAGGGAGGCTGCTCGGACTTGTCGGACTGAGGGTCCTTCAGCAACTCGTCGTGACCGGCGATGCGGGCCACCATCGCGGGGGTGCGTCGCACCACGTAGACCGGGGACTTGCGCCACACGGTGATCGTCATCTGCCCCGGCTCGAGCTTGGAGAGGTCGAGCTCGGTGGGCGCGCCCTGGGCCCGGGCACGCTCGGAAGGGCTCCAGGACTCGATGAACGGCACCGCGGCGAATACCGTGCCCACCGCGCCGGTGGCGATCGTCGCCCGAGTGAGGAACTTACGTCGGCTGAGGTCGACTTCATCGTCGGCGACGACTGCGTGATCCGCCATCCAACGCTCTCCATTCGCGTCACACTGCCGCGCGGACGACCTGTGCGCGCAGCGCGGTTTCGTACCTTGCGGGGGGCGGCGCATTATACACAAACGAACACCCCCTTCCGGGTGCGCCAATGAAGGTGCGCACGCGAGGGTTTTCCCGGAGTTTAACGATGCTCAAGCGCTTGGGCAGCGCATTGATCTTCGTGGCGGGATCGGTCGTGGGAGGGCTGGCTCTCGCCTTCCTGATCATCGCGCTGCGCCCGGATCTGATTCGCGGGCCGAGCCGCTCGCCGGGACCCGCGCTGCCTGCGGCGGACCGCGCGCTCCCGGCGCCGCTGCGCCTCACCTACGCGGCCGCCGTGCAGCGCGCCGCGCCGGCCGTGGTCAACATCTACACGGCGCGCCTGGTGACCGAGCGGGTGGCCCCCTCGCTCGGGGAGCTGTTCGGGGACTACATGCCGCGCTACCGGCAGCGCATCGAGCGGAGCCTGGGTTCCGGCGTGATCGTCGATGAAGGCGGTCACATCGTCACCAATCAGCATGTCATCGCCAACGCCGACTCGATCCGCGTGCAGCTCGCCGACGGCCGGGTGGCGGACGCGCACATCGTGGGCCGCGATCCGGACACCGACCTGGCGGTGCTGAAGATCGATCTGACGCCCCTGCCGGTCGCTACCTTCGGGCGCTCCGATCAGCTGCGGGTCGGCGACGTCGTGCTGGCGATCGGCAATCCCATCGGCCTGTCGCAGACCGTCACTCACGGCATCGTGAGTGCGACCAGCCGCCAGCAGCTCGGGATCGCGCCGCTCGAGGACTTCATCCAGACGGACGCCCCGATCAACTTCGGCAACTCGGGCGGCGCGCTGATCGACTCCAACGGGGCGCTGGTCGGCATCAACACCGCCATCGTCGCCAAGAACATCGGCGTCGAGGGCATCGGCTTCGCCATCCCGGTGAACATGGTGCGCGGCGTGCTGGCCGATATCATCGCGCACGGCCGGGTGGTGCGTGGCTGGATCGGCATCGTTCCGCAGGACCTCTCGGACGAGCAGGCGCAGCAGTGGGGGCTCGCCCAAGCCGCCGTGCTCATCGACAACCTGTACGTCGGCAGTCCGGCCCAACAGGCGGGACTGCACCCGGGCGACGTGCTGCTCGCTATCGACGGGGTCGCCCCGAGCAGCGCGCAGGACGCGCTCGGGCGCATCGCCGGCCACAAGCCCGGCACCAGCATCGTGCTGCGCGGGCTGCGCGGCCGGCGTGCGTTCGAAGTGCGGGCGCAGGTGGGCGAGCGCCCGCGCAGCGGGTAGGAAATCATCATGACCACACTGATCACGCGTCGCTTTCCTGCGCGCGCCGCGCTCGATGCAGGCCTCGCCCAGCGCCTCGGAGGGGCCATCGCCGCGAACGGCGCTTCGGCCATCATGCTCGCGGGCGGCAGCACGCCGTTGCCGGCGTATCGGGCACTCGCGCGGGGTCCCCTGCCGCACGATGAGCGGCTGCATATCCTGTTCTCCGACGATCGGTACGTGCCGCCCGATTCGGACTCAAGTAACTATCACCAGTCGCGCCCGCTCCTCGATGCGCTCGCGCTGCCCGCGGCGGCGGTCGGGCGCGTGCGCACCGAGCTGCCGCTCGCGGAGGCCGCGGCCGATTACGAACGGCAGCTGACGGCACTATTGAATTCCGGCGTGCGCATCGGATTGGGGCTCCTCGGGCTCGGCGCCGATGGTCACACGGCGTCACTGTTCGGCGCGGCGGACCTGGAACGCGCGCGCGGACACCTGGCGATCGCCGTGCACCGTCCGGACGGGATGTCGGCGGTGAGTGTGACGCCGGAGTTCCTCTCGCAGGTGGAGGAGCCGGTGTTCGTGGTCGCCGGCAGTGGCAAGCACGATGCCATCCAGGCCCTTGCGGCGCAGGATGCGAGATCGACCGCCTGGCGCGCGGTGCAGGGATGCGCGCGCGTGGAGCTGTGGATGCACGATGCCGAACGCCTCTGAGAAGCGGGGAGGCGCCGCGCGCGCCCGCTGACGCGGCAGGGCCCGTAACGTATGCTCGGAGCTGATGAGCACGCCCGCGCCCCATGTGGTGCCGCTGTTCGCCACGCCGTTCGGCGTGGTGTCGCTCCCGGAGGCGGAGGCGCTCAATCCCGCCCTCGCCGCGCTGTTCGCCGAGCGCGCCACCGCGCAATGGCGCGATCCGCTCGCCGCCCCGGGAGCGCTGACCTTCCGCAGCCGTGCAGACCTGCTCGACTGGCCGGAGGAGCCGGTGCGGCAGGCAATCCGCGCGATCCTCGCCGGCGTCGGTTCGGTCGCCGCGTCGATCAACGATCTCGCCGCCGAGCAGCTCGCGGCGCTGCGCGTCCAGGCGCGCGCGTGGTTCACCATCGTGAGGCCCGATGGCTGCGTACCTCCGGCCAGCTATCCGAACACCTCCTGGCTTGCGGTGTACTGCGTGACGGCGCCCGCGCTCTCCAAGACGCGCTTCGACAGCGGGGTGCTGAGGATGCACGAGTCGCGCCCCGGGCCGATGTTTCAGGACGCGACCCACAGCGGTATCCGCGTTCCGTACCGGCCGGGCCACTATGCCTGGCGGCCGGTCCCGGGGCAGCTGGCGGTCTTTCCCGCCGCGATCACGCACGAGATTGCGATGCTGCGGGCAGCGGGTGCACTCGTGATCGTGACCGCGCGGGTCCGCTTCGTCGCCTCCGATCTGGCGTGGATGCCCCCGTGGTGAGCGCGGCGGTGACGCTCAGCCCGATATTCGCAGTCCCGCTCGGCGAGGCGCGGCTCGCGCCGTGCGAGCGGCTGAACCGCGAGCTCGAGGCGCTGTTTCTCGCCCGCGAGACCGACGAGCACCGCAATCCCATGCCGAGTCACATCCCGCAGGAGGAAATGTTCGAGAGCCGCTTCAACCTGTTCCGCTGGCCCGAACCGTGCGTACAGGAACTGCGCAAGTTCATGCTCGATAGCGTGGCGCAGACGGTGCTGCAGGCGTCGACACTGAGTGCGGAGGACTTCGCGCGCCTCAAGTTTCACAACCACACCTGGTTCCACGTGACCCGTCACGCCGGATCTTTCGTGTCCCACCACCACCCGATGGCGTCCTGGTCGGCGGTGTACTGCGTACGGGTCGGCGAGGTTCCGGCGGATCAGCCCGGCAGCGGCCTGCTGCGTCTCTTCGACCCCCGTCCCGGGGCCAACGCCTATCTGGACCCCGGGAACGCGAATCTGCACGCCGCCTTCGCCCTGAGGTCGCTCGATCTGCGGCTGGGAGAGGGGCAGATCATCGTGTTCCCGTCGTACCTGTTTCATGAAGTCACCCCGTTTTACGGCCGTGACACCCGGATTACGGTCGCAACTAACTGCTGGTTCGCCTAGGATCGCGCTGGCGGCCCCCCGGGTGACTGTTGTATCGATGCAACAACCTGGCGGCCGAGCGGGATTTGTCCGAAAAATGGCTGGAGAAAGCCGCTCATTGTTTTGCACCGACTGCCTGCCCCATGTAGTATTTGTGCAATAGCGGCTGCGGCAATCCCGCGGCCGCCCGCACTTGATAGGTAATGCCCGTTCGAGTGCGACTAAAACGCGTTTATCTGAACTTGGGAACTTGGGAGTTAAACGAATGACGAATCCAAGTCGAAATGTGCGAAACGCGGTTCGCTTCGCTCTCGCGGCCTGCGCGACGTCAGCGACCAGCCCGTTCGTTTACGCGCAGACGGCACCCGCACCGGCCCCGCCCGTGGAGGAGGTCGTCGTCACCGGCTCGCGCCTGCTGCAGGCACCGAATGACATCTCCATCAGCCCGATCACGAGTGTGACCGCGGAAGACATCCAGCAGACCGGCCTGGTGCGCGTTGAGGACATTCTGGGCAGCCTGCCGTCGGTCTCCGCTGAATCGCCCTCCGGCAACTCCATCAGCTCAATCGGCATAAACACGGTCAGCCTGCGCGATCTCGGCTCGCAGCGCACCCTGGTTCTCATCAACGGCCGGCGCATGAATCCGGGCGGTGCGGGCGGTGTCAGCGGTCCCGGCGGCAATGCCAACTCGGCGGACATCAACCAGATCCCGGCGCAGTTGATCGAGCGCGCTGACGTGCTCACCGGCGGTGCGTCTGCGGTCTACGGTGCGGATGCGGTCGCGGGCGTCATCAACTTCGTGCTCAACACGCATTACGAAGGCGTCAAGCTCGACACCGACTACAGCTTCAACAACCACAAGAACGACAACGCCACTTACCTCGGTTATCTGTCATCCTCGGGCAACCCGCTTCCGCAAAGCACCGTCAATACCGGGGCGAACCGGACCCTGTCGCTCCTCGTGGGCGCGAACTTCGCCGATGGCAAGGGCAACGCGACCGGATATGCGACCTATCTCAACAGCTCACCGGCAGTCGGATACCAGTTCGACCATGCCGGCTGCACGCTGAACGGAGGGTCGAGCGACGTCAACGCGCCGATCACCTGCGGTGGCTCCTCCACCAGCGGCCATGGCCGATTCCTTCTGGAAGGGACCGTCGCCGGGAAGACGGCGAGACTCCTCAACAACGCAGTCGATCCGGCGAGCGGGGCCTTCCGAGGGTACAAAGCTTCGCTCGACTCGTATAACTACGGCGCGCTCAGCTACTTCCAGCGCCAGGCGGAGCGCTGGACGGCCGGCGGATTCCTGCATTACGACGTGAACGAGCACGCGAGCGTCTACTCCGAGACCATGTACGCGCGCAATACCAACCAGGCCCAGTACGGTCCGAGCGGCGCGTTCGCCTTTACCCAGTTCACGACGGGCTGCAACAACCCGCTGCTGACCGCGCAGGAGGTCGCGGCCATCTGCACGCCGACTAACCTCGCGGCGAACCAGCTACTTTTCCCCGTCGCGAACCCCACTCAGTTCACCATGCTGCTCGGTCGCCGCAACGTCGAGGGTGGCGGACGGCAGGACAACTACACGTCGAATTCGATTCGCCAGGTGCTGGGCGTCAAGGGCCCGATCAACGACGTCTGGACCTACGACTCCTACGCTCAGGTGGGCATCACTCAATTCCAGGATATCGAGGCCAACTTCCTCGGCACGCAGCAGATTGCGAATGCACTCAACGTGATCCCTAACCCGGCGACGGGTGGCGTGGCGGGCGTGGCGACCGGTGCTCCGGTGTGCGCATCGGTCGTCAATGGCTCCGACACGACCTGCGTCCCGTGGAATATCTGGCAAAAAGGCGGTGTGACCCCGGCGGCGCTCACCTACCTCACCATACCGGCGACCTACGCAGCGAACTCCAAGGAATACATTGGCGACGCTTCGGTGACGGGTGACCTCGGCAAGTACGGCGCCAAGCTTCCGACCGCGGCGAGCGGCCTGAACGTCAACGTCGGCGCCGAATACCGCCAGGAGAATTTCGTCTTCAGCCCGGACTTCATATACCTCAACGGCTTCCAGGCCGGCGGCGCCCCGTCCAAGCCGATCAACGGCGGATTCCGCGTGTGGGAGGGGTTCACCGAAGCGCGCCTGCCGCTCGTGGACGAGAAGCCCGGCGCCTATCTCCTGTCGCTGAACGCGGGCTACCGCTACTC
>Ga0210408_10005048_pt1 | contig 11642 bp, 9 predicted proteins | sample IncBWH4MmetaG_FD_155471 | JGI IMG/M metagenome (GOLD analysis project Ga0210408, IMG submission 155471) | Forest soil microbial communities from Barre Woods Harvard Forest LTER site, Petersham, Massachusetts, United States - Inc-BW-H-4-M | ecosystem: Environmental > Terrestrial > Soil >... | reverse complement strand
CGCTCGTAGAGATTGCGCACGATACCGGCGGTGGCGCCCCAAATGTAGCGGTTCTCGAACGGTATGGCGTAGAATTCGCGTGTGACGCCTTTCCACTCGCGGCTTTTGCGCTGGTGATTTTCCGGCCTCATCAGGAAGCTCAGTGGCACTTCGAATGATTCGGTTACCTCCCGCGGATTGAGCGCGAGCGTGAAGTCGGGCTTGACGCGCGCGACCGTCGGCAGAATGCGGAAGCCGGTGAAGGTCAGGTAGAGATCGAGATAGCCGAGCGGTTCGACCAGCATAGGCGCGAGCCCGACCTCCTCCCTGGCTTCGCGCAACGCCGCGGCGAGCGGACTCTCGTCCTCGGGATCGATCTTGCCGCCGGGGAAGGCGACCTGGCCCGCATGGTTGGCAAGCTCCTGCGTACGAATGGTGAGCAATACCGTCGGCTCCTTGCGATCGATGATGGGAATGAGCACTGCCGCCGGCTTGGTGGCGCTCACGCCGGCGCGCTCCCAAAGCGCCGGATTGAGATCGAGATCGCCACGTGCTCCTTGCGCCGCCGGATTGGTCAGCGCCGGCGGCACCTCGAGCGTGAGTCGCGCCCGTGCACGATCAAAGAAATTATCGGGCCGCGCGTTCAATGGCGATGCACGCGCCTCGCTCACGCAAAGTCCCTTACCTGCTCCGCCGGAGCCATCGGGAAGAACATGCCCATTGATGTCACGCCGAACATCGCGTGCCCGTCAACCTCGCGCTCCTCGCCGAGCTCGACGAGATCAAAGAACAGCGGGCGCGTGACCTTGGCCCACAGATCGCGGCGGACGTGAAGGTAGGGCTTCAGCCCGCCGGTGCCGGCCTCGGGATCGAAGCGCAACGTATGGCGCGGCCCGCATTGGACCCAATCGTCGACATTGGTGCGGAAGCTGAGCACCCGCCCGTCCGCAGAATCCTGGGCATCAAGCTCGACCGCCAGGAACGGCGCGTCGTCGACCTTTATGCCGCACTTCTCCACAGGCGTGACCAGGAAGTACTTTTCGCCCTCACGCTTGAGAATCGAGGCGAACAGCTTGACCAGGGCCTGCCGGCCGATCGGCGTTTTCATGTAGAACCAGGTTCCGTCGGCGGCGATGCGCATGTCCAGATCGCCGCAAAACGGCGGATTCCAGCGATCGACCGGCGGCGGCCCCTTCACGCCTGCGCGAGCGAGGGCGCCGGTAATATCCTCGAGGCCCCCTTGCCCTTGCTTCGCCATGGTTTGCCTTGAACGTAAGATGGAAGTACCCACGGGGGGCGCGTCAACCCGTGGTATCGTAACCCGCCACGTCGCACCATGCCGCGCCCAACCCAAGTCGTCTCCGGCGGATCGGAAGTTCGGCGCAAGGGCTGGTTCAGGGCGCTGGCGCATATATTGCATCGTCTGTAGCCGCGCAAAGTTCGCGGCTTACATTCTTCCCAGGTGTCTGCCTTCCCAAGCGTCTGCGGATCGTTCACGGTACGAAATGCGACTTAAGACGAGGAGTTGACTATGCCCGCTGCCGGCGAAGGGCTCGAAAAGCTCGAAGACATGATCGTGCGCGCGGCCGAAACGACCGCGCAGAATGTGCGTGCCGCCACGGCGGCGATCGGGACGGTCATCTTCGGCCAGGACAAGGTCATCGAACAGGCGCTCGTGACCATCCTCTCCGGCGGCCATGCGCTGCTCCTTGGCGTTCCAGGCCTGGCCAAGACCAAGCTCGTCGAGACCATGGGTATTGTGCTCGGTCTCGACGCGCGGCGCATCCAGTTCACGCCTGACCTCATGCCCTCCGACATTCTCGGCACCGAGGTTCTCGAGGAGAGCGCCACGGGCAAGCGCAGCTTCCGTTTTCTCTCCGGCCCGGTCTTCGCCCAGCTGTTGATGGCGGACGAAATCAACCGCGCCAGCCCGCGCACGCAATCGGCCCTGCTGCAGGCCATGCAAGAGCAGCACGTCACCGTCGCCGGGACGCGTCACGATCTCCCCAAGCCGTTCCACGTGCTCGCCACGCAGAACCCGCTGGAGCAGGAAGGCACCTATCCGCTGCCCGAGGCGCAACTCGACCGCTTTCTCATGGAGATCGACGTCGGCTATCCCGATCGCGACGCCGAGCGCCGAATCCTGTTCGAGACTACCGGCTCCGAGGAGACGCGGGCGAAGGCGGCAATGAGCAGCGAGGATTTGATCGCGGCGCAGCGGCTGGTGCGGCGGCTGCCAGTCGGCGAATCGGTGGTCGAGGCCATCCTCAGGCTGGTGCGGTCGGCGCGGCCGGGACCGGAAAGCGGCGAAGCCGCCAAGCTGATCGCCTGGGGTCCGAGCCCGCGCGCGAGCCAGGCGCTCATGCTCGCCGTGCGGGCGCGGGCGCTGCTCGACGGACGCTTGGCGCCGTCGATCGACGACGTGCTCGATCTTGCCGAGCCCGTGCTCAAGCATCGCATGGCGCTCACCTTTACCGCGCGCGCTGAAGGGGAGACAATCGAGGGGGTGGTTGGACGCTTGAAGGCGCGAATTGGATAGGCGGATGGCGGTCGAGCCGAGGCGCACCCCCCACCATGATCGTGCTGCGGTTCAGCGTGCGGCCGGCGAAGGCCGCACGCTTGCGGCGACGACTCCGCGATTGATCCTCGAGGCGCGGCGCGTCGCGGCCACGGTGATCCACGGCCTGCACGGCCGCCGGCGCGCCGGATCGGGAGAGAATTTCTGGCAGTACCGCCGCTTCGTCTCCGGCGAGCCGGCTTCTCGCGTCGACTGGCGGCGCTCGGCACGCGACGACCATCTCTATGTGCGCGAGCAGGAATGGGAGGCCGCGCATACGGTTTGGATCTGGCCCGACCGTTCGCCCTCGATGGCCTTCGCGTCGCCGCTGGTGCGCGACAGCAAGCTGTACCGCACGCTCGTCGTGGCGCTTGCGCTTGCCGAGGTTCTCGTCGAGGGCGGCGAGCGCGTCGGTATCCCAGGCCTCATGCGCCCGACCGGGAGCCGCAACGTCATCGAACGGATGGCGCAGGTGATCGGCCACGATCAAAGCGAGCGCACGAGCCTGCCGCCGACCTTTGCGCCCGCCCCGCTCGCCGAGATCGTGCTCCTCTCGGACCTTTGGAGCGAGATCGCCGACGTGCGGCGCACGATCACGCAGCTTGCCGGTAGCGGCGCACGCGGCCACGTCGTGCAGATCGTCGATCCCGCCGAGGAGACATTCCCGTATTGGGGCCGCGTCGAGTTCATCGAGCCGGAAGGCGGCGGCCGCATCACCGCCGGCCGTGCCGAGACTTGGCGGAACGACTACGCCGCACGCGTGCGCCGCCACCGCGCCGAAATCCGCAGCGAGACCGACCGGCTCGGCTGGAGCTTCGCCATCCACCGCACCGACCGGCCGGCGAGCGAACTGCTGCTGTCGCTGCACGTGCGCATCGGCACCGGCCTCGCCGACGGCGGAACGCGTACCTACGCGTCGACCGAGCAGAGGATACCGGCATGATCGCTGGGTTGCCGCTCGGCTTTGCCGAACCGCTGGTGCTCATTGGTCTGCTCACCCTGCCGGTGCTATGGTGGCTGCTGCGCCTGATGCCGCCGCGCCCGCGCCGCATCGAGTTCCCGCCGACCCGGCTCCTTCTGGAAATCGCGCCGCGGGAGGAAACGCCGGCGCGCACGCCGTGGTGGCTCACGCTCATACGGCTGGCGCTGGCGGCGCTGGTCATCATCGCCGCCGCCGGTCCAATGTGGAATCCGCCGGTGGCGACGACGAAGACGCGCGCGCCGGTCGCGATCCTGATCGACGACGGCTGGGCCGCTGCCGCGAGCTGGGACGCGCGCCTGCGCACCGCCGACGACATCATCGCGCGGGCTGACAACGACCGCCGCGCCGTCGCGCTCATCCCGCTCTCCGAGGGGACCCGCGACATTTCATTCGCCACGGCGGCGGCGGCGCGCGTGCGCCTGCACCAGATCAAACCCAAGCCGCACACGGTCGACCGTACCGAGGCCTTGCCGGCGATCACGCGCTTCCTCGGCGAAGCGCACGATGTGGAAATGGTGTGGCTCGCCGACGGCATCGATCTCGGCCGCGGCACCGATTTCGTCAAAAGCCTCGCGCAGGCGCTCGAGCAGCGCCCGCTCACCATCGTCGCCGGCGGCCTGGCCGGTGCTCGCGCCCTCACCGCCATCGACAACGCCGCCGGCGCGCTCAGCGTGAAGGTGCTGCGTTCGGCTGCGGACGCGGCGGAGACCGGCACCGTGCGCGCGCTCGATCTCAAGGGCCTCACGCTCGGCGAGGCGCCGTTCGCGCTCAAGGCAGCGGACCGCGAGACCGAGGCGCGGTTCGATCTGCCGGTCGAAATTCGCAACGATATTGCGCGCGTCGAGATTGCCGGCGAGCGCTCTGCCGGCGCGGTGCAGCTCCTCGACAAACGCTGGAGGCGCCGCACCGTCGGCATCGTCTCGGGCGCGACCGCCGATACGTCGCAGCCGCTGTTGTCCTCGAGCTACTACATCGGGCGCGCGCTCGGCCCGTTCGCCGATGTGCGGCTTGCGCAAGGCGAGTCGCCGGCGGAAGCGGTGACGCATTTTCTCGACCAGAACCTGCCGATGCTCATCCTCGCAGACGTCGGCAACGTCGCCGGCGATGCGCACGACCGGCTCGCGCGCTGGATCGAGGACGGCGGCGTGCTGGTGCGTTTCGCCGGGCCGCGGCTCGCCGCGTCCGACGACGATCTCGTGCCGGTCAAGCTGCGGCGCGGCGGCCGCATCCTCGGCGGCAGCCTGAGCTGGGACAAGCCACAGCCACTCGCCGCCTTCGCGCATGACAGCCCATTCAACGGCATGAATACGCCGAACGACGTGACCGTCAGCCGGCAGGTGCTGGCGGAGCCCGATGCGGGGCTGACCGAGAACACCTGGGCGACGCTCGCCGATGGCACGCCGCTCGTCACCGCCGCCCGCCGCGGCAAGGGCTTGATCGTGCTCTTCCACGTCACCGGCGATACCCGCTGGTCGGATCTGCCGCTGTCGGGCAGCTTCGTGGAGATGCTCAAGCGCATCGTTGCGCTCGCGGGCACCACTCACGTCGCCGAGGCTGCCACGGGCACGGCGAAGACGAAGGCCGCGCGCGAAGCGGCCGCGCCGAGCCGCGTACTCGACGGCTTCGGGACTTTCGTGCCGCCGCCCTCGACGGCGCGGCCGGTGCCGGCGGACTTTTCCGGCAGCGCCACCGCCGAGCACCCGCCGGGTTTTTATGGCGCGCCGGAAAACCTCCTCGCCGTGAATACGCTCGCCGCCAGCGACCGCCTGGCGCCCCTCGATTTCACCCCCCTCGCCAATGCCGCCCGCGAAATCTATCGCCGCAGCGAGCCGCAGGATTTACGCGGGCCGATCTTCCTCGCCGCGCTCGCGATCCTCGCGCTCGACACCGTAATCGTGCTGTTCCTCGGCGGCGGCATCGCGCGCCTCCTGCCGCGCGCTTCGCGGGCGCCGGCCACGGTCGTGGTGGCGATTGCAGCGCTCGCCCTCGCGCACAGCTTGGCGGCCGCCGAAGATTCGCCGCGCGGCGAAGTGCCGCGCTCGGCACTGGAGACCAAGCTTGCCTACGTGATCACCGGCAACGGCGACGTCGATGCGATCAGCAAGTCCGGCCTTTCCGGCCTCACGCTGTTTCTCGCGCAACGCACCGCGCTTGAGCCGGGAGACCCGATCGGGCTCGACATCACGCGCGATGAGCTTGCGTTCTATCCGCTGATCTACTGGCCGATCGTGCCCGGCGCCGCGCACCCGCCGGAAGCGGCGCTCAAACGCATCGATTCCTACATGAAGCAGGGCGGCACCGTTCTGTTTGACACGCGTGACGCGGTCGTCGCGCCTCCTGGCTCCGGTGGCGAGACCCGCAGCCCGGGCATGCTCGAACTGCGCAAGATCCTCACCTCGCTTGACATCCCCGAGCTCGAGCCGGTGCCGCGCGAGCACGTTCTGACCAAGACGTTCTATCTGTTGCGCGACTTCCCCGGGCGCTTCAATACCGGCCAGCTCTGGGTCGAGGCGCTGCCGGCGAGCGAGGACGAAGAGACGACGCGTCGTCCGGCGCGGGGCGGCGACGGCGTATCCTCGATCATCATTACTTCGAACGATTTTGCCGGCGCGTGGGCGACGCGGCCCGACGGCCAGCCCATGCTGCCCATGGTCGAAGGCGAGCCGCGGCAGCGCGAGCTTTCGTTCCGCGCCGGCGTCAACATCGTTATGTACACGCTGACCGGCAACTACAAGGCCGACCAGGTGCACGTGCCGGCGCTGCTCGAACGGCTCGGGCAGTAGGAGGACGGACGTGAATCTCGGCGTCGCCTTCGCTCCCCTCGTCCCGCTCCAGATATTGTGGGCCGCAATCGCCGCGGCCGTCGTGCTGGCGCTGCTCTTGATCGTCTCGAGCAGCCGCGGCGGCGCGATCCGCGTGGTGGCGCTGCTGCTCATCGCACTCGCGCTTGCCAATCCGTCGCTCACCCGCGAGGACCGCGACCCGCTGAGCTCCGTCGCGGTCGTCGTGGTCGACAAGAGCCCGAGCCAGAATTTCGGCGAGCGCACGCGGCAGACCGAGGAGGCGCGCGCCGCGGTGCTGGAACGGCTGCGCCGCATCCCCGGGCTCGACGTGCGCGTGGTCGAGGCCGGGCAGTCGGACGGCGAGACCGACGGCACGCGGCTCTTCACCGCGCTCGGCGCGGCGCTTGCCGACGTGCCGCCGGATCGCGTGGCCGGCGCCGTCATGATTACCGACGGGCGCGTGCATGACGCGCCTGCCGACGCGAACGCGCTCGGCTTCGCCGCGCCCGTTCATGCTCTCGTCACCGGCAGCAAGGATGAGCGCGACCGCCGCGTCGCCCTCATCGCCGCGCCCCGCTTCGGGATCGTCGGCCAGTCGCAGACCATCACCTATCGGGTCGAGGATCAGGGCGCGACGGCGACCACCGCGGAGGTCACGGTGCGCCGGGACGGCGACGTCGTGCAGAGCCGTACGGTCCCGGTCGGCGCGCCGCAGCGCGTCGACATCCCGATCCCGCACGGCGGCGCCAACATCGTCGAGATCGAGGCTTCCCCGCTCGCCGGCGAGCTCACCCAGGTCAACAACCGTGCCGTCGTCGCGATCGACGGCGTGCGCGACAAGCTGCGCGTGCTGCTGGTCTCCGGCGAGCCGAATGCCGGCGAGCGGACCTGGCGCAATCTGCTCAAGTCCGACGCTTCCGTCGATCTCGTGCACTTCACCATCCTGCGTCCGCCGGAGAAGCAAGACGGCACGCCGATCAACGAATTGTCGCTGATCGCCTTCCCCACGCGCGAACTGTTCCAGCAGAAGATCGGCGAATTTCAGCTCATCATCTTCGACCGCTATGCGCGCCAGGGCGTGCTGCCGATCATCTATTTCGACAACATCACGCGCTACGTGCGCGACGGCGGCGCCGTGCTGGTCGCCGCCGGCCCCGACTACGCGAGCCAGACCAGCATCTGGCGTACACCGCTCGACGCCATCCTGCCGGCGGAGCCGAGCGGCAACGTGACCGAGCGCGCCTTTCACGCCCGCCTCTCCGAACTCGGCAAACGTCATCCGGTGACCCGCGACCTCGACGGGTCGGAGAGCGATCCGCCGCATTGGGCCAAATGGTTCCGCATGGTCGACACCAGGAACAACACCGGCACGCCGGTGATGGAGGGCCCGGACAACAAGCCGCTGCTCATCCTGTCGCGCGACGGCGAGGGCCGCGTGGCGCTCCTGCTCTCCGACCAGCTCTGGCTCTGGGCGCGCGGCTTTGAAGGCGGCGGACCGCATCTCGACCTGCTGCGCCGTCTCTCGCACTGGCTGATGAAGGAGCCCGACCTCGAGGAGGAGTCGCTGCGGCTTGTCGTCAGCGGCCACAACCTCCTGATCAAGCGGCAGACCATGGCCGAGGACATCGCCGACGTGACGCTCACCTCGCCGTCCGGCACGACGCGCACGCTCAAGCTGGCGCCGGGCGAGCCCGGCGTCTGGCAGACCAGCGTCGAGGCGAACGAGCTCGGGCTTTGGCGCGCGACCGACGGCAAGCTCAACGCGCTCATCAATATCGGCCCGGCCAATCCGCGCGAGTTCACCGAGGTGACCTCGACGACCGATGTGCTCGCGCCGATCGCCGCGGCGACCGGCGGCGACGCGCGCCGGCTCGAGGCGGGGAGCAGCATCAGCGTGCCGCGCCTTCTCGCCGTGCGCTCCGGCGACACCTACAAGGGCGACGATTGGCTCGGCATGAAGATGCGCGACGCCAGTGTCGTGCGCGGCATCGGCGTGCTGCCGGTGTTCGCCGGCCTCTTGGGCCTGCTGCTCTTGCTCGGCAGCCTAGCCGGCACCTGGGCGCGCGAGGGGCGGTGAACGCTATTAGGCAGGGTGGGCCAAGGCGCAAAGCGCCGTGCCCACGTAACTCTTCCACGAATACTTGACGATGCTGCGCTACCGACTCGCCAGATGGAAGCGCACCCTCTTCGTTGCGCTCGCGCCGATCGCGTGAGCAAGGTGCTCGGCGCATTCTATTTTTCGGCGTGGGCTTCGCTTCGCTCAGCCTACCCTACAAACTACTACAAACTACAAACTTGATCGTTTCCAAGCCCGCAACGCCAGTAACCGCGTGGGTTCGGCGCTCCGCGCCGTAAGCCAGCCTACACGAACGTCACACCCTGCGACCCGCCATCAGGCCGAGAACGAGCAGCACCACGAAGATCACCAGGAAGATGAAAAACAACACGCGCGCGATGTCGGCGCTCGCGGCCGATATGCCGGTGAAGCCGAAGAGTGCCGCGACCAGCGAGACCACGAGAAAGATCAGCGCCCACTTGAGTAGGTCACGGCCGGTCCTGTGCCGGTGCCCAACTGGAATCGCTGGCTTGGTTCCGCAACTAGACTTCGGCGCGCGCGGGGTGCGGTGATCGACCCTTCAAAGCAATCAAACCAATCTACGAAATGTGCTCCCATTCCGGACGGATCGGCCCGGACACACCGTCGAAGGCGCCGGCGGCGAGTTCGGCGACCAGGAGCCGCGCCGGGTCGACCGGGCCGGGCATGCCCGCGCGCCCGGGCGGAATGCCCTTGAAGCCGAACTTGCCGTAGTACGGCTCGTCGCCGACCAGGATCACCAGCCGGTGGCCTTGCGCGCGCGCCTCGCCGAGCGCGCGTTCGATCAAGGCCTTGCCTACACCGCGCTCGCGGAATGGCGGCTCCACGGTCAACGGCCCGAGCAGCATCGCCTTGGTCTCGCCGACACGCACCGGCGACAGCCGCACCGAGCCAACGAGCAGCGTGCCGATATGCGCGGTGAACGACAGGTCGAGGCAATGAGCGACCTGCTCGCGCAGGCGATACGAGGTCTTGGCGTGGCGGCCCGGCCCGAACGTGCGCTCGTACAGGCGCTCGATCGCGATCGCGTCGTCGCGCTTTTCCGGCAGGATGCTGAGCGAGATGTCGGTCATGGCGCCCGCGCCTAGCATCCGCTCCGCCAAAGGTCCAGCCGGAGAAAGCCTCGGCGCGCGGCTGGCGACACCGGCGCGTGGCTCTGACGCCGGCGCCCCGGGATGCTTAGATCAAGGAGCAAGATCAGCGGAGACGACAATGGGATTGCTTGTCGACGGCGCCTGGAAGGAGGACGTTCCCCGCGCCAAGGACGGCCACTTCGTCCGACCGGCCACGGCCTTCCACAACTACATCACGCCCGACGGCAGCCCGGGCCCCACCGGCAAAGGCGGATTCCCCGCCGAAGCCGGCCGCTACCACCTCTACGTCTCGCTCGCCTGTCCATGGGCGTCGCGCGCCCTCATCGTCCGCAAGCTCAAGAAGCTTGAGGACGTAATCTCGGTCTCAGTGACCAAGACGCATCTCGGCAAGGCGGGATGGGAGTTCGGCATCGAGCCGGGCGCGACGCCCGACAGCGTCAATGGCAAATCGACGCTTGCGGAAATCTATCTCCTGGCCGATCCGCATTACAGCGGCCGGGTGAGCGTGCCCGTGCTCTGGGACAAGAAGCGGCACACCATCGTCAACAACGAATCCGCGGAAATCATCCGCATGCTGAATTCCGCGTTCGAGGCATTCACCGACGTCCATACCGACTACTATCCTGCTCCGCTGCGCGCCGAGATCGACGGTATCAACGCGACCGTCTACGCCAACGTCAACAACGGCGTTTATCGCGCCGGCTTCGCCGGCACGCAGGCCGCCTACGAAGAAGCCGCGCGCGCCGTCTTTGCCACGCTCGATGAGCTCGAAGCGCGGCTCTCGCGCCAGCGCTATCTCGTCGGGCGGCAAATTACGGAAGCCGACTGGCGGCTGTTCACCACGCTGGTGCGTTTCGACGCGGTCTATTACGGCCACTTCAAGTGCAACGTGCGGCGCATCGTCGATTATCCCAATCTCTGGAATTACCTGCGCGATCTCTACCAGGTCCCCGGCGTCGCGGAGACCGTGAGCCTCGACCATATCAAGCGTCACTATTACGGCAGCCACCGCAGTATCAATCCGACCGGGATCGTGCCGATCGGGCCGCTGATCGACTTCACATTGCCGCACGACCGCGGCCGCTTCGGCTGAGCGTACAAACAAACGTGCAAAATAAAAACGCCGCGCCCTTGGGGGCGCGGCGCGCGTCGCTTGGCAGCCGTTGCTACCAAGCGTAGCTGTTGCCGTAGCAGCTGTTGTACGGATAGCTGTAGTAGGGCCAGTTGTAACAGTCATACGAATAGCCGCTGAAGGCATACAGGCCGCCGCCAACGAAGAAGTGGCGGTGGTGGTGATGGTGGCCCCAATTGCCGCCAGCCCAGGTGCGGTTTGCCCAGGCGCCGGTGGCGGGATGTCCCCACGTTCCGACAACGCGGTTACCGGTGATGCCCGGGCGCACGAAGTTGGCGTGTGGCGCTACGGCAAAGGTGTTCATGCGCGCGCCACCCATGGTCATCGCGTGGCCGCCTCCCATTGTCATCGCATGGCCACCGCCCATGGTCATCGCGTGGCCGCCGCCGCCCATGCTCATGCCGCGACCGCCACCACCTCCGCCCCCACCGCCCATGTGCGCCGCCATGGCGCCGGTCGTCATCGCCGCGCCGAGCGCTGCGGCCGCGGCGAGCGCAAGGATTTTCCTCTGCATCGAAATCTCTCCTTCTGTCGCCCCAAGACGCTCATCCAAGGAAACGTCCGTCCGCGAATTTGGTTGCTGTTGCGTTTGCGCATATGACCAATTGACGCGGCCGAATACCGCTTGGTAGCAACAAACCCGGCAGTGTGAAAATGACATCGCTGTCAGAAAGTGACACGACGCTAATGCCGTCACCGGCCATCACCAGAACTCGGCCGCGGCGCGCCCGGCAAAAACCTCATCGATGCGCTGGCGGGTCGCGCCGGTCGCGCCCGCGGGCAGCGAATCGACAGCGAAGAAGCCGTGCGCGATGATCTCGTGGTTCGGCCGCGGCGGCGCGCTCTGGCGAAACGAGCGTGCGACATAGAGCGCCACGTGGTCGCGCCGCGATATGCGGCGGTTGAAATAGATCGCGAACAGCACCGCCGGCGCGGTGAGTTCGATGTTGCCTTCTTCGCGCAATTCCCGCACCAGCGCCGCAGCCAGCGTTTCGCCGGGCTCGACTCCGCCGCCCGGCA
>Ga0210408_10005047_pt1 | contig 11643 bp, 11 predicted proteins | sample IncBWH4MmetaG_FD_155471 | JGI IMG/M metagenome (GOLD analysis project Ga0210408, IMG submission 155471) | Forest soil microbial communities from Barre Woods Harvard Forest LTER site, Petersham, Massachusetts, United States - Inc-BW-H-4-M | ecosystem: Environmental > Terrestrial > Soil >... | reverse complement strand
TCTCCCGCTCCAGACGCTCCCGTACTTGTGGTGCCGAGAATGGGCCGCCGGTTAACCTCGTTGCTTCTGGGTCGCCCCACAGCTCGAACGCCAATGGCAAGTCAGCGTGCGTCCAGATACTGAATCCGAGCCGCGGCGACCGTAGAAAATATTCGCGCACAGCCATGAAGTGGGTCATCCGACCGCTGTTCGAACAAATGGCACTGCCTGCGGACTGGCACGATACCAGATCGCTGCAGTCAGCTGATGGGTGCGCGCGCGCCCCGCCTCCCTACCAGGCAAGCGTCGCGCCGAGGAACGGGCCGTTGAAATCGAGCGACTCGAATCCTACGCCAGGGCTGAAGTGGTAGGTAACGTGGCGCCAGCCGCCGAGCAGATCCACGCCGTGGCCGCCGTGGATGCCAGCCAGGCCCTGCCACCTCAACGCTGAGTCCGCGGCGCCCATATCGGCGTACACAAAGCCGAGCCACTCCTTGCCCAGAGTCAGCGGGAGCGTCGCGCGGACGAAGGCGTCCGCGTTCCTGAGTAAGACTTCGCGCTCACCTTGGCGCGTGCGTTCACTCGAGAGTCCAGGATCGCTGCCGAAGGCGTAGTGAAGCCTGGACAGGAGGTCAGACACGGGCGCATCGACAGAAGCGCTGAGACCGGGCACCGACCCCGCGACGGGGCCGTGTCGAGAGGCCAGCATGCGGGCCTGCTCGCGGACGCGGGCAGTCGCGCCTGCTGTCAGGCCTGCCGGCTGCGCCGCCTCACCGTCGAAGGAGACGTGCGCGGGTCCCTCAGTGCGACGGCGAATCGCATCGAAGTTGCCGGTCTGCTGCGCGGGCGCGGAGGCGCCGCCGCGAGCCTCGCGGAAATAGACTGAGGCGCCGGCTGGCAAGGTATCCGCAGAATCGGCACCGGCCGCTGCTGTGGCGAGCGCACTGGCACACAGGAGCATGCCAAGGGCCGCCGCAGACGCGCGGCCCGTTTTCGTGGCAGGAGTCGGTCTGCGCATCGACATATAGATCTGAATCACCGTGTACCGCGTGGTGCACAGTGTTGCGACCGCCCGCCTGAGCAGCAAACTCGATGTCTGACGAGCACATCAGAAAAACTTAACTTGGCTCCGCGACGGAGGTTCCACCCATCGCGTATTTAGCGCAGGCACAAACAGCTGCGTGTCCGGGAAGCCATTCGGGGCAGATGAGGAGCAGCGTGTGATCCACGAAAGGGTTGCCGCGGACTTCTGTCGAAGCCCGCGGCAAGTTCGTCGCCGGATGCCGCGTCATCGCAGGCGGGGTGCGGCGCGCGACAATGATGCATTCCGCGTTCCTGCGCAGCATCTCAAGTGGTTCGGGCGCCGAGGACTCTTCCCGAGCCTATGCTCGGCTGCGGATAGTTTGTCGGCTCTGCAGCAGCGCCGCTGCGTGCAGCATGAGAAACAGCGGCACGAGGAACGCCGGGATCAGCAGCAGCGGCAGTGTCGCCATCGGAGCGGCGCTGATCTCGCCCGGGGCCCCCGTGGTTGATGCGGCACTCAACGTTCCAATGCTGAGGGCCACGATGAGGTCGAGGATGCCAAGCACATTCCAACGGATGAATGCAGCGCTGGCGGCGAAGCCAGGCTGACGCACAAGGGCGAGGAGGATCCACGGGGCGGTGATACCGATGGCCATGTCTCCGAGGCCAGCCGGGAGGGCGAACACGGCGGGCAGCACGTCGTACGCATAGAGAGAGAGGAAGCCGAACCCGGCCCACCGCCATGCCTGAATTCCCGCGATGAGCCGCAGATCAAGCGAGAGAACGAAGTCGCGGAATGATTGCGAGAGCCGCAGCCACGCAAAGAAGAGCAGCAGCGGCGCGCCAACCGCTATCGCAATGGGGAAGGGGGGTGTTCCCGGCGGACCGACGAAAGCGCCGACGGCACCGAGTGACACGACGAGCAGGAACCAGGCGGTCAGAACGAGGGTGACGCTCAGGCGAATACCATTAAGCCCCGTGGGCTGAGACTCGGCCGGGCGGGGAAGGACTGTCGTAGCCATGTAGCTCTCCTTGCAGTCACTTGCATTTTGCAAGTGTTTGGCGACCGTAGCAAACTTACTTGCACTCTGCAAGTCTGGTGGTTTTTGAGGTCATGGAGAACTGGACAGATGAGTACCGCGAAATCCTTCACGCGCTCCGCCTGTGCGGTCGCCAATTCGCTCGACATCGTGGGCGACAAGTGGTCGCTTCTCGTGGTGCGTGACTTACTGCACGGTAAGCGCACCTACGGAGAGCTCGTGGATTCGCCGGAGCGCATTCCGACCAACATCCTTGCGGATCGCCTCAAGCGCCTGGAAGGTGCCGGCATCATTGTCAGCACCCCATACCAGCAGCGGCCGGTGCGGTACGCCTACACGCTTAGCCCGAAGGGCAGCGCTCTCGGCGAGGTGTTGCTAGCGTTTGTACGTTGGGGCAAGCAGCACATACCGGGTACAGTGACACTGAACCAGGGTCCAGCGAGTGGCGCGTCTGCAGCGCCGGCCGCGAACGCACGCCGCACGCGCGCAAAGCGCGCGAGATGAGGCGGCGGTCGAGGACGGGTGGGGGCGGGCGCAGCGCGCGGGCGTCCGGCGTATCGGACGCGCATCAGAGCATGGGCGTTGCCCTTGAGAGCGCGCACTGCACTCACTGAGGTTCCGTTCGCCTGATGGTCCCTAATGTGTCGTAGCGGTGAGGCGCAACAGGTCTTCGATCGACACGCTACCACCGCAGCACAGCAGAACGAGGGTTTGATCGGCAAACGCCTCACGGTGTTCGAGCGCCGCTGCCAGAGCAATCGCCCCGCTCGGCTCCAGGACGATCTTGAACTCTTCAAATGCGATGCGCATCGCCCGCCGCACAGCATCGTCATCGACGGCAATGCCGCGAGAGATGAGATGAGCGGCCGCTTCGAAGGGCACGGCGCCCGGACTCACCGCTTGCATGGCGTCGCAGATCGTGCGCGGAGTGCCGACATTGCGTTCGCGTCGGTGCGAGATGAGTGACCGGCGCATGTCATCGCAGGCGGCCGGCTCAACCGCGACCACTTCCGCCCCGTGGCCGAAGTACTCTTCCGCCAAGGCGGTGCCAGCGATGAGCCCACCGCCGCCGACCGGGCAGAGAATTACATCCAAGCGGAACTGCTCCCGGTCAGCATCGACCAACACCTCACGCATCAACGTGGACTGCCCCGCAACGACGAACGGGTCGTCAAACGGGTGCAAGAGTGCGCATTCCTGCTGCTGTGCGATCTCACGCGCACGCTCACTGGCGACTTCCTCGCGGTTGCGGTCCCCATGCTCGGTGAGTACGACGGTGGCGCCTGCGCGTTGCGTAAGCTCGATCTTGCGCCGCGGAGCATCGTGGGGCATGACGATCGTAACTGGCACGCCGGCTCGATGTCCTGCAAGTGCAAGCGCTTGAGCGAAATTGCCCGAAGAGAAGGCGACTACACCGCGTTTGCGCTGCTGTCGAGACAGACGGCTCACACGAAAGTAGGCTCCTCGCATCTTGAATGAGCCCCCGATCTGAAGCGATTCGGCTTTGAGGAAGACGCGCGCTCCGATCACGGAATCGAGATACTCGGAATGCAGTAGCGGTGTCCAGCGCACCGCCTTGCGCACCGTCTTCCACGCGAGGTTCAGGAGAGCCTTGTCGATCATGTGGGTCACTCCGCGACGGGGCAGGGTAATTGGACTATGGGACACGTGTGCCAGTTGCGGTGCTGGGCGATGATGACACGATGTGCTCGAATCGGGCGGCAGACGCCAAACACAAACGATTACGAAGGCAACGCTCGAGCTCAAGGCGCATGATGGCATAATGTGTTGATGTTTCCATGATCGAACATCGAAACACTGCAGCACTCTGGTCAACTCACCCGGTGGAAGTGGATTCGATATGAGAGCCACATGACGACATCGCATAGGATTTTTAACCGCGATCGGCGCGTGCTCGAGGCGATATTCCGGCATCCACTCCCCGGCAATCTCGCCTGGTCGGACGTATTGCATCTCATCGATCGGCTTGGTACGGCCCATCAGGAGCCGAATGGCAGACTTCTGTTTACGATCGGTGAGCACCGACACATCTTTCATCAACCACACGCTAAAGAACTGACGCCCGAGGACATCGTGCAGCTTCGCAGATTTCTAGAGAGTGCGGGGGTAACGCCCGCTTCAGTGGATGTGGTGGAGGAGAACCCCGCGGTCGAATCCGCAGCGCCCGACATGGTAGTGGCGGTCGACCACCATCAGGCACGACTCTTTACCGTTGAAGGCACGTCCGAGACTGCGAGAACCCTGCGTCCCTACGATCCACACCACTTCCTCCATCACCTAAGCCACAGGCAGGAGCGGGAGTTACGCGGTCAACGCGAACCCGAGGAGCCAAGCTATTATTCCCAAATTGTCGCGGCGCTCGCACGAGCACGCCGCATTGTTCTTCTGGGACATGGAACCGGACACAGTAACGCCGCCGCTTACCTCGAACAGGTGCTCCGTTCGAAGCATCCTGACATCTCTCGACGCATCGTAGCCACAGAAGCGGTAGACCTTTCCGCGCTCACCGAGCGGCAGCTTTTGGTTTCAGCGCTCGAATTGCTCGACCGTTCCAAAGAACAATCAGCGCGCACAAGTTAGCCTTAGCGGTCCCGCCAGCCTCGGGTTTGGGCCCGCCGCCAGCACCCTCTTAGGTCAGGGCTGCAATGCTCCGAGGCTCCACGATGCCACCGCCACTGCTCGCCACCCCCTGGCCGTCGAAGCTGTTGCCGAGCAGCGCGTTGTAATTGACGTTGTAATAACCGGGCGCGGTCGGTGACCGCCGCAAGTGCCTGGCCTGCTGACGGAGATGTCAAGTAGTACCGGCTCCCGGTGCACGTATATATTCCGGCGATGCCGAACTGCACGTCCGTCTCCTTTATCATTCCAGCGCATAACGAGGAGCAACTGCTCGGGCGCACGCTGAGCGCGATCGCTGCAGTCGTGCGCTCACTGAAGGAGCCGGTGGAGGTGATCGTCGTTGACGACGCTTCGACCGATGGTACGGTCGCGATTGCAAGCGCCCATCGGGCGCGCGTGATATCGGTGCAGTGTCGCCACATCTCCGCGGCGCGCAATGCTGGTGCGAGAGTGGCCAACGGCGAGATGCTCGTGTTTGTCGACGCGGACACGGTGGTAAATAGTGCAGCGGTTCGCTCCGCAATTGCTGCGATGCGGGCTGGCGCGGTCGGAGGAGGCTCCGCGTTCAGCTTCGACGGTCGGGTACCCCTGTACGCCCGGGTGCTGACGGCCGCCGCGTTGTTGGTTTACCGAGCAGCTCGTCTGGCTGGCGGGTGCTTTCTGTTTTGCACGCGCAGGGCGTTCGACGCGGTGGGTGGCTTTGATGAAACGGTCTACGCCGCCGAGGAGGCTGTCATGAGTCGAGCGCTGGGTCGCCAGGGCCAATTTGTCATCCTGCGTGAGTCTGTAGTGACCTCCGGCCGAAAACTGCGCACCCACCGCTCCAGCGAGATTCTCGGTTTCCTGCTACGGCTGGCCCTCACGGGCCGCAACGCCGTACGCCAGCGGGATGGATTACATCTCTGGTATGGAGAGCGGCGGGAAGACCGGCCCGAGAACGATTAGGACAGGGCGGCTTAGCGGCCAGCAGAAGGGGACCGGCGAGCGAGACGGAACTAGCGAACGTCTTTCCGCGGCAGCCGCTGCCCTAATGAGCAGCGGCTACGATATATCGTCATCGGTCCGGCAGCGCCGGCAATGGCCTATAATACTTGTGTTGAGTGGAGTTCCCCCGGCCTCGCGACGCTTGCACTTCTTGGCCGGCGAAGGTCTTTCTCTTGATGGGGATGTCCGCGGTGTCGGAGCTACTTGCACGTTCCTCAAGCGAACAGAGATATCAGCTACCGCCGTGGGTTGTTGAGCTGCGCCCCCATCATTGGCTCAAGAACATCCTCGTCATTGTGCCACTTGCGGCAGCACATCAGCTCCAGGATGTGACATCCCTGGCGCGCGTCGCGACGGCTTTCGTGGCCTTCAGCCTATGCGCTTCGGGCCAGTACGTGTTGAATGATCTCCTGGATCTCACGGCCGATCGCGCGCACTCCACCAAGTCCAAGCGCCCATTGGCCGCGGGAACGCTTTCGCGCGGTGCGGGCGTGATCCTGATGGTGCTGACATGGACCGGTGCAGTCGTCGCTGCCGCGACGCTCGGTGCAGCCTTTTGCGGCGTGCTCGCTGCGTATCTCGCGCTCATGCTGGCCTATTCCTGGCGCTTGAAACACGTGGCGATCCTGGATGCCATCGTGCTTGGCGCCGGTTACGCGGCGCGCGTGGCTGCCGGTGGGGTGGCAGTGTCGATCCGTCCTTCAGCATGGCTGATCGCGTTTTGCGTGTGCTTGTTCTACAGCCTTGCTCTGGTCAAACGATACGCCGAGTTGGCACAAAACCGCGACCGGGACGGTCCCTGCGCGCAGGCGCGGGGGTACCTGGGGGTCGATCTGCCGTTGGTGGGAATGTTTGGCGTCGGGAGTGGATACTTGGCGGTCTGGGTGCTCGCGATGTACCTGACGACCGAGCACCCCGCGCGCGTTGTCTATGACCGGCCGCTCTTTATCTCCCTAACAGGTATTTTCCTCGCTTACTGGATCAGTCATCTCTGGCTCGTGGCAAACCGTGGAAAGTTGACGGATGACCCGGTCGTGTTTGCGATCCGCGATCCGCTCAGCCGGGTCTTAGTAGCGCTGATGGGAATCTGCGCGTGGCTCGCGGTCTAGGCATCGGCCGCCCACCGGACTCCGGGCGAGGGGTGCTGCCACTCGCAGTGGCAATGGCAGCAGGGTCATCAATCATCGCGGCATCGACCGGCGATGCACCCATCACAATCCTGGAGCTGCAGCCGGATCGAACGGCAGTGCGCGCCGAGATTCGCCGCGCGCCGGATGAGACCGGCTCGGCGAGCCTGATTAATTTGAATCCGCACATCAACAGTTGGTTCGTACTCGCGCTTGACTGGCCGACGAGCGGTGAGCACGACAGCTTCCATCTGCAAAACTACGATTCGCAGAAGTCGCTGACCTTGTCAGCGAACGAAGGATGGTTGCGCCTCGAATTCGGCGGTCCATCGAACCCCTGCCTGCTCAAGCTCGGTCGCGGCAATGCGCCCGGTACTCTGGAGGAGGCTCGCAAGTCAGGCCTGCCCTATGTGCCGCTGTGTGATGCACGGTTATATCTGCGAAATCAAGTCGTGGGCCGGGCGACTACACTTGAGAAAGTGACCGATTTCCTTCGTTCGCATGTTTGGGGGGGCGAGACATTTGTCTCGCTGGTCAAGAAGGAAGCCTATCGGGACAAATTTCTCGAACAAGCAGCGCCGCAGAGCAACGGCGGCTCAGTAGCAGCACGCAACGAGGCGCCCGCGCCGGCTGTCCGCGATGCGGCGCGAACATCGCTTGCCATCGTGCCGCCGGATCTTGGTATCGAGATCGACGGACAGACCCGGCCAATGGTGGAGGGTGAATGGTATGCCGTCCGCGATCTGGCAGATGTGTTCGTGAGCATCATGACAGCGAGTGCAATCGCGCCGACGATTTTGCATGACCGCAATGCGAACGTCAGTGAGTTGGGTTCGGTGGAGGCGGCGGCGCTCGTGTATCTCGTCGCTTTCGAGCTCGGGCGTTTCGACCTGCACTATGAACTCGGGACTGAGCATCCGCGACTCGGATGGTCGCCGCGGCCGCCGCCCGCGGCTCAAGATCCGCGCCTCCCCGGTCCTGACGGCATCGATACGGCCGCGCCGCTCGCGCGGACGGGCATGGTGAGTCCTCCACTCGCCTCGCGTACCGTGGCCACTTTTGCGGGAGGCTTTAAGCGCGACCACGGTGCGTTTCGTTACGGACCGTTCGCCGTACGCAATCACGGCAGCCACTACGGGTTTATGGAGGAGGGCGTCACTTTCAGTACCCTCCAGCCTGGGCTTGCCACGGTTTGGACAACGCCCACGGGTGAGGTGCAGTTGCAAACCTGGACGTCGCAGGATGGCGCGCCGGTCAGCCGCATTCGCGACGCGCGCCAGAACGGCGTGCCGCTCATCGAGTACGACGCGTCCCAACAAAAGAGCAGCCCCGGCGCCTGGGTGAATCGCTGGGGCGAGGGGAATTGGTCCGGATCGGCAAACGAGGATCTGCGTACCGTCCGGGCAGGGCTCTGCCTGCAGGAAGCCCACGGGCACCGGTTTCTGATATACGGGTACTTTTCCGACGCCACGCCTTCCGCAATGGCGCGCGTCTTTCAGGGGTACGCATGTCGGTACGCGATGCAGCTCGACATGAATGCGCTGGAACATACTTATCTCGCGCTCTACGTGGTGCGCCGGCAAGAGCGCGTGGTCGAACACCTGATCGACGGGATGGCGGTCCTTGATCAGCAGTCGCACGGGGAGCTTGCGCCCAGATTTCTCAGCTTCCCGGATGATCGGGACTTCTTTTACCTGACTCGCAGGGGCTCCCCATGATGTCGCGATGGACCTTGGCGGCCCTCATGCTTCAAAGCCTGCCGTGGAGCGCTCTCGCACAAGCGCAGACCTCACTCGCCGAGCAGAATCAACGGCTGTTCCTTGAGCTCCAGCAGGTGCATAAACTCAGTGATGCGCAGATGGGGAGGATCCGCTCCATCTTCGCTGGGTCTCGAGTGATCGGGCAAGGCAACCCCGCGATCACGCGTCATCCGATGACGCCGGAACAGTGCCGCACGCGAGTGCAGGAAAGCGGTGCCTCCTACGCCAACCCGACTTTCGAGCGCATCTGCGGTGCGAAATTCATGGCGCCGCTCTACGACCCCTCACACGAGAGTCCCGAGAGCAGCAAAGCCTGTATTGATCAATTCGAGTTCCCGGACATTCCGTGTGAATACCCGGTCGTGTGGGTCAAGGCCAGGGAAGCCGCTGAGCTCTGTGAGGCGGAGGGCAAGCGACTGTGCGATGCGCACGAATGGGAGGGCTCATGCGATGGGCGCCTGGAACCGCCCGATTATCCCTTTGAGCTGGCTAAAGGTGTGGCTCCCGAGGTGGCGATACGTAGCATGCGACTGGCTCACAATCGTCAATATGCGCCGTCGCAGCGTTGGAGCTATGGACCCACTTACCAGCGAGGCATTTGCGCGACGGGCAGCACGAAGAGCGCGGATTGTAACGGCGGAAGCTGGACCCAGTGCGGATCCAACACCTACCCTGTGGGATCATTTCCGGCCTGCCACAGCCCGCTCGATGTCTACGACCTCAACGGTAATGCGGCGGAGCATATGAACCTGCCAATCGCACCGGAGCAGATGTCAAGCCGAGGCAGCAAGACACTCGGGTACACGGAAATGAAGGGCAGTTGGTTCATTTTTGATACGTATCGCGCCCATGAGGACTGGTGCCGGTGGCGCGCCCCGTTCTGGCACGGGACGCGCGTGCTGGCGTCCGACAGCCATGCCAACTATCACTTGGGGTTTCGCTGCTGCAGCACACTCACTAAATCGCCCTGAAGCTGGCGCCCGAGGCGGGCACCGTCCCCGCCCAGTAGAAGAGTCAGGGTGGGATCTCTCAAGGCGTCAAAAAATTCGCGCGCAGCACCGTTCACATAGATGATCCGGCTCACCAGCCGCACGCCGTGGCTGTAGTCGGCATACTGGGCGCCGTGCACCGTGCTCAGGGGCTGAATCGGGTGATGCGTGCCCCAATGCCAACCGTAGATTGCGACGCGCCCCGGTATGCTCAGGAGCCGATCGGAGAGCACCAGGTCTTTCTTGTGACCGGCGGTGAGTGCATCCCCTGGCGCAGCTCGCAAAGCCCGCTGTTCTGCGATCAGCGTATCGTGTCTCACCAGATACGTGGTGCTTCGCATCTCATCGCTCGCGGGCAACGGTTGCGGGGCAAGCTTGAGGTCGGCCGCCTCGTAAATCGCATCGACCAGGCGCGGGGTAGGCAGCACCGAATCAAACTCGGCGGCGACGTCCAGGGCTGTGGGCAGTCCCATGGGCACGATCAATGAATCACTGTCAGAGCCTACCGCGAGGTAGTCTGGCATGACGCAGAAGGTCACTGTTATCGGGGCACCGTCTCGGCCACGCCCTTCCAGGGTGACGGCGGTCAGGCGCCGTAAGTGTTCGGGCAGATTGCCGGCCAGTAACGCTCTGCGCACTTCGGCGTCGCGGGCGGACCCCTCAAGATCTCCGACGCGGCGTGCGAACTCCCGACCTCCCATCGAGCCCGGGGCTGTCCTCGGAATAGGCAGTTCGGCGTTATGGCAAGCGCCGCTCGGCGGTGCTGCAAGCGCCTGAGCGCTGATGATCACACTCGCGGCGATCGCAAAGACAGACTTTTTTGCTCGCGCGCGTATGGTCATCCGCAGTCTCATCCGATAGCCCCCGATTGGGGGATTCTACCCGAATGGCGACCAAATAGAGCCCTGGCGAAGGTCAAGGGCGCGGGAACGGCTGACTATCGGGATACGATCTGAGCCAAGCATGGACCGAACAACGAAGCGCACGGCCTGACATAAAGTTTGCCGCGCGCGGAGTCTTGGATTGCAGCTTCTGGTGTCAGCGCACTGTCGGTCACCAGAACTTGGCTGAGATGCGGGCTCGCACAGAGGGCACGTAGGCCTTCGGCGCTGGCAACGTGCGTGATGGCGGCTGACACCCGCAACGCACCTGCATCGTGAAATGACCCCGCAGCCCTCAGCAGGGTCTCGCCGGTCGCACACAGATCATCGATCATGATCACGTGTCGGTCCGCGACGTGACCCACGATCTGCTGCCCCGAGACATGCCCCGCGGCCCGACGCTTTTCCATGAACAGGAATTCCACGGGCCGGCCGAGCCGGCTTTCGAGGTGCTCGCGAAACAACTGGGCGCGTTTGATCCCGCCGATGTCCGGTGAGGCGACCGCAAGCGGGTCGCTGAGAGGCTGCTCTGCGAGCCAATCGACAAAAAGTGGCCGTGCCGTGAGGTGATCGACGGGTACCCAGAACGAATTGTCGAGTGCCGCCAGGTCATGCACATCGAGCGCAATGAGATGTGTCATTCCGGCGGCCTGCAACAGCTCGGCCACATATCGCGTGTGCACGGGCTCACATGTTTCGGTGCGTCGTTCCTGGCGAGCATAGGCAAGATACGGGATGAGAGCTATCCGCGACCGCGCTCCCGCATCACGTAGTGAGGAGAGCAAAAACAGCAGACGCACCAAGCGTTCCGCTATCGGAGCCTCCGCCGTCGGCGCTAGCGTTTGCACGACGCACACGTCGCGATTCCCGATCGCGACCAGGGGACGCAGGGTGAACTCCCCCCCGGCGAAGCGCCGCTCCTCGATGGCCGCCCACTCCCAATTCGCCGCCTGCGCGATGGCCCGCCCGAGGGACTCGCTTTCCGGCGGAGCTATGAGGCAGTGGGGCATGACGGGTGAGGACTCCGTGGTGACCGGTTAGCCTGCATGACCCTTCTCGTGCATTGACCGAAATTGCAGCCTGGATTGTATGAGATGTGGTTGAAAGACGCCGAGCCCAATTCCTGTGATGACCTGCAGGGCTAAATCGGCAGGCGCATGAAGACGCTTTCGGGCAGAGCCCGCACTACGAACATGATCGGCCGCCAGAACCAGGGCAGG
>Ga0210408_10005046_pt1 | contig 11643 bp, 8 predicted proteins | sample IncBWH4MmetaG_FD_155471 | JGI IMG/M metagenome (GOLD analysis project Ga0210408, IMG submission 155471) | Forest soil microbial communities from Barre Woods Harvard Forest LTER site, Petersham, Massachusetts, United States - Inc-BW-H-4-M | ecosystem: Environmental > Terrestrial > Soil >... | reverse complement strand
TCCGGCTGGTCAAGCCGGACGCAATGGTAACGGAAGATCGCGGCACCTTCAAAAGTTTCGCGAGGAATTCGATGCAGGCCTCGTTCGCCCGGCCGTCCGCCGGCGGCGCGGTAAGAGAAAGTTTCAGCGCATCGCAAACCTCGCCGGTGATGGCGTTCTTCCGGGCGCGCGGGTGGACCTTGACTGCGAACGTGGCCCCTGCCGCGGTGTCGTGAATAGGAAACATCGTTTTCCACCACAGAGGCACAGAGACACAGAGGAATCAATAAAGGCAGCAGGTTTTCTCTGCGTCTCTGTGCCTCTGTGGTTAAGCCTTCTTCCTTACTCCGAAAATCGCCGTCCCTACCCGCACGCAAGTCGATCCCTCCTCGATCGCCACCTCGAAATCGTGCGACATGCCCATGGAAAGAACGTCCATGCCGATGCGGGGGAGCTTGCGCGCAGCAATCGCATCCCGCAACTCGCGCAGCTTGCGGAAGTAAGGCCGCGCCCCGGCGGGATCCTCAGTAAACGGAGGCACGGTCATCAGCCCACGAAACTCCAGCGACTCCAGCCGAGGAGCGACGAGGAGCAGCTCTTGCAGTTCCGGCGAGTCCGCCGAAACGCCGCTCTTAGCCTCTTCGCCACCCACGTTGACCTCGATCAGCACGCTCAACTTTTTGCCAAGCTTCCCCGTAGCGGCGTCCAGTTTCTCCGCCAGCTTCACCGAATCGACGGAGTCTGCCGCAGCAAACAACTCCGCTGCCCGCGTTGCTTTGTTCGTCTGCAGGTGCCCGATCATGTGCCACTCGGCGTCACGCAAATCCGCCAGCGCTGCTGCTTTGCCGGAAAACTCTTGCACCCGGTTTTCGCCAAACAGCCGCATCCCGGCGTTGTAAGCCTCACGAATTCGGTCCGGCGGCTGAGTCTTGCTGACTGCCATGAGCGCGACGTCAGCGGAATTCCGTCCAGCTCGGCGGGCTGCCGCCGCGATCTGCTCGCGGATGCCTGCGATATTTTTAGCGATTGACACGAGGCTAGGTATCTATCCCCCCGACTTCTGTCCCCGGTCCTCTGGCAACAGAAGAATCAGGTCATGAGCGGTCGGCGGACGAATGATCGAGGAGAAATCGTACTTGATAATCTCGAGCATGTTCATAAAGCCGTCTTTGTTAACGTGAAGCATGACGCTCATATCCCCGCCGTCGGCGTCTTTGCACCAAGCCTCCGCCACGAGTGTTTGCTTTCTGGGCGAAGGGAGACCTGAGTCGCACCGTAGACTCAACGTTCCGTCTTGCTCAATTTGCTTGGCCGTTACTGAACCCACTTGGGTACGCAACTCGTCGCGACCTGGGAAGTCGGCCTCGAGAAGCTTCTCCATCAATCCTCGTTCTCGCTCAGTAAGCTGCCGAAATCCGGAATCCATGTGAGAGCTTCTCAGATATCGATTAAGGGAAATACAAAACCGCGAAGGTTACGAAGGTCCGCAAGCAATATCCCTTTGCTTGCGCTCGGATGATGGCGCGCGCTCCGCCTCGACCTGGACGGCAAGTCCTCACATCATTGCCGTCGGTGGCGCCGGCTCGCTCGGGTCGCCCGCGCTGGTCAGCGGCAGCCAGATCATCAGAGCGGCCAAGCCTGCCATCACGATCATTCCGCCCATCCAGTATGACGGATGCTGGAAGATCAGAGGGTACTTCTCTCCATCCGCTCCGACCCGCACGGTCATCCACTGCGGGGCAAACTGCAATGCCGCCCACACCAGCCCAAGAACAGCTTCCCCGGCGATGAGTCCCGAAGCAGTGAGAACTCCAGCATTCTCCACGCGTGCCTTTTGCGCTGCATTGAATCCCCGCCGCTTGGCCATCCAATCCCCCAGCGAGCGGAACAACCCGCCCAGAAAAATGGCGAATGTCGTCTCGAATGGCAAATACATGCCAACCGCCACCAACATGGGACTGCGCACCTGCATCATGATCATTCCGATGCCGAAGAAGATGCCCACCACGACGAGCGGCCATGGCATGTCGCCCCCAACAATGCCTACCGCCAGCGTTGCCATCAGTCCTGCCTGGGGCGCCGAGAGCTGGCGGTCGCCAAACCCGACTCCTCCGGCTTTGATGTTGGCCTCGTGCAGCAGCATCAGAGGCCAGTACATCACCAAACTTGCCACCACGACAGCGATCAATTCCGCAATCTGGATCCTGCGCGGTGTGCCGCCCAGAAGGTAGCCGACTTTGAAGTCCTGCAACAGTTCGCCCGCAACCGAGGACGAAACGCACACCACCGCCGCTACGCCCAACACTACGGCTACACCCTTACTTCCAGAGACTCCGAGCGAGACCATCAGGAGCGCTGCGATGAGCAAGGTCGAAAGCGTCAAGCCAGAAACCGGATTGTTGGACGAACCAATAAATCCGACCAGACTGCCAGAAACCGTGGCGAAAAAGAAGCCGACGATCAGCATCACTACAGCTGCTAACACTGCCGGCCAAATCAGACCTGAAATCCGGATGTAGAGGAAGCACATGAGCACGAACATCAAGGCGATCAAACTGAAGACGACTTTGGAACTCATGTACTGCTCGGTGCGCGACAACTTGGCTCGCTGGTCCGCCGTCTGCCGCAAATCGCTAAACGCCCGGCCCAGGCCGGCCGTAAGACTCTTTCCCATCTTGAACAAGGTGTAAGCCGCGCCCACCAGCATTCCGCCGACGGCAATCGGGCGCACGATGAACCGCCACACCGCTGCCGCCATCGCAGCCCAATCGTCCGGAGTATCGCTGGGAAGATAGTGACGGAGCTGCGGCCCCAGAAAGAAAATAAGCATGGGCACCATCAATCCCCAGGCCAATACTCCGCCGGCAAACTGGATTGACGCCAGCCGCAGCCCAATGATGTAGCCCACTCCCAAGTACGCCGGACTTACGCTGGGCGCGGAAAACATGCTGGTTCCGCCCGCCGCCACCACGTTTGCGCTGCCCGTCGTGCCCAGGCGGACTTGGCTGCGGCCCAGGCTGCCAACAGCAAAATGAAGATCTTTGTCGGCGGCAAACAAGCCGAACCTTCCCAGCAGGTACACCGCCCCGCCGACCCCAATGTTCCAGAACAGGTATTTTGCGGCTTGGGCGCCACGGCGTCCCGCTTTGTGAATCTCGGCCGCAGCCACCGACTCTGGGAAAGGTAATTCCGGATCTTCCACCATCACGCGCCGCACCAGGGAAATGAAAAGCACTCCCAGGATGCTGCCCACCATCATCAGCGCCGTGGATTTCCAATACGCGTCCGCTGGCCGGAACGATGGCCAAGCCTTGGCAATCACAAAGGAGGGAATCGTGAAGATCGCGCCCGCGGCAAGCCCTTCGCCTATGGTGCCAGCGGTGCGGGCAATGTTCTCTTCGAGCAATGTTCCCTTCCACGCCCGCAATACTGCCATGGCAATCACCGCTGCGGGATACGTGGCCGCGATCGTAATCCCAGCACGCAAGCCCAGGTAGGCGTTAGCTGCACCCAGAACTATGGTCAGCACTAACCCCAGCAGCACCGCCCGCAGGGTGAACTCCTTCATCTCCATGGTCTCGGGAACGAAGGGAACGTGCTTCTTGGGACCGGCTGTCGGTTCGCCGGAAACTGGAGTGCTCATAGGTGGAATCCTTTTAGGGCGTGGGTTGGAAGCAGCTCTTTCGTAAGGCTATGACCTGGCATTCTGGACATGGACTCGTGAACTTCCCCTAACTCGTTCCAAACACTGGGACGGCGCAAGTTAGCACGGGGCGCGGCCCCATGACAAGTACGATGCACACTCGGTAGTGGTGCAATCTGAATTTCATCGACCTTGACGGTGGTGAGAGAATTTCAACATGACCGTCTGGATAAAGATCGACGGCGATATTAACAAGAGGTGGCACCCGGTCTTCGTTGAAAGACAAGAGGCAACTGTGCTGAGTTCAGACAATGCCCAGCAAGTAATCCGTAAGCTAGAAGAAGACTATCGTCAGTGTAGTTGGGAAGCTGTACCTGCTCGCGAGGGTGGTGATCAGCATGTGATAAAGGGAGGAGACAAGCCTAAATAGTAAAACCCCCGATTCGCGGTCGGAGCTTCGTAGGTCTGCGTCAGGACGCTCAGATCACACCACCAGGAGTGTGACCGGCAGGCCGCAGACGATTGCTAGCCTCGTGGATTTCAAACTGCACCACTACCGCACACTCCTGCGGAGGAAACTTGGGTGGAAGCGCCGCCGCGATTCAGGTTCCTTGTTCGCGAGGCCGAACCCAATTTACAACTCCTTCCTGAAAAGGGAAGTCCGCCGGGTTGACTGGTTGGTTTGTCCTACGCGAGCGGAGTAGAATAACTGTACCAGTGTAGTTCGCCTCTTCGTGGTTCGTCATTCTGCGGTTCGTGAGTCCGAGGTGCAGCGTGGCACAAGATTCCCCCGTCCAACCATGGTTCCATCGGTTCGTGGCATTCCATTGTCCTGATTGCGGCAGCACAGCCGGTTTCCGGTCGCGCAGCCGCACGCTTGGGGAGCGCTATCTTCTGCCGGTCTTCCTTCTGAAGCCGGTGCGTTGCGGAGAGTGTTTCCGCCGCGACTACCGTTTGATCTTGACCCAGGTGCATGCGCGGCTGTCCGACGCCAGCCGGATCAGTCCCGTTTCAGAGCGAGCGCCTGCTTCGTCCAATCGGAACATTGCTTAGCGACCCGCGCCGCCGCTATACTGCAGAAGTACCGGCTCCGCTAGTTTGGTCAGAAGCTTCCCCGCTGGGAAGCAGTCAGGTACAGGGGGAGGCCGTCTTCAGCAGTAGTGAGGACCCAATCCGGGCTAGCCAGGCCAGTGTCGCAGTGGCAGGGCCCGCTATTGTTTCGCCGAGTGCCCGCGCGTCCGCGGATGGAAGTTGGGTTCGAAGTTGGTCTCGTCGAGCTGCTGAGAGCCTCTTCGCGGTGTTGGTCCCTTCCGATTGCCGCCTGTGCGGCGAGCCTTTGATCCGCATCTCCCGTCTGCCGGTCTGCCAGCAGTGCCTTGACCAGTTGCACCCTCTGCGCGGGAAAACTTGTTCGGTCTGTGGGGAGCGCGTGCTCGCGTCCTACGCTGCTTCCGTGGAGGACGGCTTCTTGCTCTGTGCGCTTTGCCGCCGCGTGGATCCGCCGTTTGTGCGGGCCGTGGCCTACGGCAGCTACGAAACCGGATTGCGGGAACTGATCCACCTACTGAAGTTCGGCGGTGTGCGTCCCGCGGCCAACGTCCTGGGACGCATGCTGGCGGAAGCGATCACTCATCTCGAGCCTATGTTCCAGCAGCCGACGATCATGGTGGTCCCGGTGCCGTTGCACCGGAACAAACGCCGCGAGCGAGGCTTCAACCAGGCTGAGTTGATCGCGCGCGCCGCGTTGAAGCTCAATTCCGTCCAGGGCCGGTTGCGGTTGTGCGAGAACGTGCTGGAGCGTCAGCGGGAAACTCGTTCGCAGATTGGATTGACCAGCCACCAGCGCCGGGAAAACATGCGTGGAGCGTTCGCCGTCACTCGCGCCCAGGAAGTGAACGGCCAGGAAGTGCTGGTCGTGGATGATGTCTACACGACGGGTACGACGGCCTCGGAGTGTGCCCGCGTCCTGCTCCGTGCCGGCGCCACGCGGGTGTGGGTTGCTACCGTCGCGCGCACATTGAAGATCGCGTCGCAACACGTTGAGATCGCTTCTGAGGACGCGCCCCAGGTGGAAGACGCGGCAGACGTGACCGAAGTTTCGCTGGCGCGAGCCGTCGGCGGTTAAGATTGTCTTTAGTTGTTAAGCCCCGAAGGGGCGGCATGTGAAAGCCCGGCACGGAAGTGTCGGGTGTAGCGGAAAAAGGAGATCGAGGTAGGGACGGCATACAGGGCACGAGCACAAGACAATGTCAGCGAGGATGGAACATAACGCAGCACCAGCAGGCCGCCACACAGCCGCCCTGTTTCCACCGGTGGCCGTGCACCGTCCTGGGGACGGTCATGCTCTGCATGCGCCCGTGCTGGTGCTGAACGCGTCTTATGAACCGATCAATGTGTGCGCCGCGCGCCGTGCGCTCGTCCTGGTGCTAAAAGGCGTGGCCATGACGGAAGAAGAAAACGGCCACTTCCTGCACGCCGCCCGCGTCGCCATGCGCGTGCCCTCGGTGATCCGCCTGCTCGAGTATCGCCGCATCCCGCACCAGAGCCGTGCGCTGTCGCGGAAGAACATCCTGCTGCGCGACCGCAACACCTGCCAGTACTGCGGCACCGTGCTGTCTTCGGGTGAGCTGACGCTCGACCACGTCACCCCGCGTTCCCGCGGAGGCTCCTCCACATGGGAGAATCTGGTGGCCTGCTGCCATCCCTGCAACCGCCGCAAGGGCAACCAATTCGCCGCCGAAGCGGGCATGAAGTTGATGCGCGAGCCCCGCGCCTTCAACCTCCACACCAGCCGCCACATCATGCGGCTGATGGGCCGCTCGGACGACAAGTGGCGCAAGTATCTCTTCTACTAAGGTTTCAAAGTTTCAAGGTTTCAAGGTGGGGAAAATGCCAGTGCTTTTCTGCCTTGCAACCTTCTGAAACTTTGCAATCTTGAAACCTTGTTCTACTCAAGTTTCAAAGTGGCACCAGGCCAGTGCTTTTCTGTATTGAAACCTTGAACCTTTGCAACTTTGAAACCTAGACTTGATTGTGGCTCGCACCTACCGCGATCTTCTCGTTTGGCAAAAAGCCAAAGCCCTCACTGTCGAGATTTATCGAGCTACCGAGCAATTCCCCAGGACTGAGATTTACGGACTGACGTCGCAACTCAGGAGAGCGGCCGTTTCGGTGGCGTCGAATATTGCTGAAGGGCAGGGCAGGCTTACCCACGGCGAATTTCTGAATTTTCTGGGCCAAGCGCGCGGTTCTTTGCTCGAACTCGACACGCAACTGGCCATCGCGCTGGAATTGAGTTACGTAAAGGCGGACCGATTCGAAATCCTAGACCACGAAATCTACCAGGTACTCGGTCTACTAAACCGTTTGATCGAGTCTTTGCGCAAGAAGTCGGCTTGACCCAAGTTTCAAGGTCCAAGGTTTCAAAGTTTCCTAGATTCAAAGCTACCAATGGTGGTCTTGACTTTGAAACTTTGAAACCTTGAAACTTGTCTACTGCGGCTTCTTTTGCTCCGGAGTGCCCGGCTTCTTTTCGCCCTGCGGCAGTTCCTTGCCTTCGTACAGCACCTTCACGTTCGAGCCGAACCGTTTGTAGTCTTCATACTTCACGATCTCTTTGATGTGCACGTCGCCCGTCTTGAAGTGCAGTTCGTCGTCCGCTTTGGTGAAGACCGGGAACCAGTACTGCCCGTCGATCTGCTGCCGCCAGGTGGTGAACTTGGGGAACAGATTCTCGTCATTGCCATGTTTCTTGCGGATGTCGGGGACGGTCTTGCCATAGGTCTTCACGATCTGGAAATCTTTGTCGTCAACCCAGACGCGGCCCTGGAAGTAGCGCTTCTTGCCTTCGATCGCCTTGGGCGCAATGTCGAACACGAAGCAGTGGAGGTCGTCCTCCTGCTGCTGTCCGACGTAAAGAATGGTGTACTCGCCAAGCTCATCCGAGGTCAGCACAAACGGCAGCCGGTGCCGGATGTCCTCGAAGTCTTCCTGCGACATAAAAATCTTGGTCAGGTTCGACTGCGGCGCAAACACTACGTTCTCGATGCGCTTGCCCTTGCCATCGAAAATCACGTCGAACACTTCGCGGTATTCCCCGTCGACGGTATCGCCGTCCACCGTCTGAACTTTCACGTCCTGCCGGAAGGTGTATTTGTCGCGCGCCTCCTTGAATTCTTTCTCTTTGGCGGCGAAGCGCTTGATGATTTCCTCCGGCATAGTGTCTTTGGGAGGCGTAGTTTCCAGCGGACCTTCCTGCGCCATCGCGGGCACGGCCGCGAGCCAAATGGCCAGAAAGATAAAGATGATAAAGATAAGACAAAACGAGACAGAGCGAAGCGCCAGTTTCATACCCTCTAGTTTATCGGAATCGAGATGAAGATGCCGTAGCGACGTTGCGGGCAACATCTCCGCCGGGGGAAGCTCAAACGTAAGCCCCACGATTCTACGAAGCACACAACCGCGGCGCCCTTCCCTCCGGCCATTCTCCGCTCAGCCAGGCTGGAGGGAAGGCGCTGCAGTTCTGCCATTCCATTGGATGCCGGCACGAGCTACGGGTTGCCGGGTAGAAGCAAGGTTTCAATGTGACAAAGTTTCAAGGTTTCAAGTGGAGACTCGCAGGTGGCTGTTGTACCGCTACTGGACGAAGGTTCTCACCTTGAAACCCTGAAACTTTGAAACTCTGAAACCTTGCCTTCTTGCTACACTCATCCGTTGCCGCCGGAGGTTCTTCATGCGCCGTTCCTTCCTGGTCTTTCTCGTTCTCATCACTTGCGCGTTCCCCGCCGTCGCCCAGGCCAAGCATCCCTTCACGTTCGAAGACATGATGAAGCTGAAGCGCGTGGGCGAGCCCGAAGTTTCGCCCGACGGCAAGTGGGTGATCTTCAGCGTGGTGGACGTCGATCTGGAAGCCAACACCAAGACGCCGCACATCTGGATCGTGCCCACAGCCGGCGGTCAGGAGCGCGAGATCATCGCCGATCAGGATGGAGACCGCCCGCGATGGGCGCCCGACGGGAAACGCTTCGCGTTCTTGTCGACGAAGGAAGGCGGCTCTCAGGTCTGGGTCGCGGAGTTCGATGGAGCGGCTGGCACGGTAACTCGTGCTTGGAAGCTCACCTCAATGCCGACTGAGGCTGGTGGCGAACTCTGGTCGCAGGACGGCAAGAACATTCTCTTCACTTCCGACGTCTATCCCGAATGCGACGGAGCGCCCCTCGGAGAGGTGGCGTGCAACGCGGAGAAACTCGATGAGGCCAGCAAGTCCAAAGTCAAAGCTTTGATTTTCGATCGGCTGCTTTACCGTCACTGGAATGCTTACAGAGAAGGCAAACGCAGTCACATTTTTGTAACGAATGCTCCGCCTGTCGCGTCCGAGCGCCCTTCTTCTGGGACCGAGGCGACATCCGCTTATGTCCTGATTCCACCGCGCGATCTCACGCCGGGCGACTACGATGCACCCGTGTTCTCGCTCGGCGAGCAGGACGACTATGCCTTCTCGCCCGATGGGCAGGAGATTTGTTACACCTCGAATCACGACAAGAACGAGGCGGCTTCCACTAACAACGATCTGTGGATCGTTCCGATAAATTTTCCCGGTGACGCGAAGCCTGCGGATGTGCTCGCCAAAAGGAAGAACATCACCGCCGACAATCCCGCCAGCGACTCGACGCCGCTCTATTCGCCCGATGGCCGCTACATCGCCTACCGCGCCCAGCAGCGTCCGGGATACGAGAGCGACCGCTTCCGCCTGATGCTCTACGACCGCAAGACGGGGGAGAAGAAGAGTTTGACGGAGAATTCCGACCTCTGGGTGGGAACACTTGCCTGGGCGACAAACTCCAGGGCTATCTTCCAAGTTGCTGAGCATCAAGGGACCGCTGCCATCGATCGCATAGCCGTCGAATCTGACATGGCTGCCGCTGAGCGCCCCGATCTTGGGTCCGATCCACCTGATCCTCTCCACATCGTCAAAATTCCGCCGACTCCGTTTACGTTCGCCACGGGAGTACTCGGAGTAGCACACGGTGCTCCGCCGTTACTTTCGACTATCTCACCTGATCTCGGATACGACGATGATCTCGCTCCAACTCCTGACGGTGAGCGCATCCTTTTCACACGCATGTCGATCCACGCACCGATAGAGATCTACAGTAGGTCGACAGGGCCAGAAGGGACTTGGCCCAGAGTAGGCAAACAGCTCACTCATTTCAACGACGCCGTCCTCTCCCAAGTCGCCATGTCTCCTCTCGAATCTTTCTGGTTCACCGGCGCTCACGGTGACAAAGTCCAAGGCTTCCTGGTCAAGCCGCCGAACTTCGATGCCTCAAAGAAATATCCCGTGAAGTTTCTCATCCACGGCGGGCCGCAGGGGGCTTGGGGAGACGACTGGAGCTACCGCTGGAACGCCGAGCTGTTCGCGGCGAATGGATACGTCGTCATCATGATCAACTTCCACGGCTCGACCGGCTACGGGCAGAAGTTCATCGATGCCATCAACGGCGAATGGGGCGGCGCTCCGTATGAAGACCTGATGAAGGGCCTCGACTACGCGGAGGAGCATTACGCTTTTATTGATAAGACCCGGGAGTGCGCGCTGGGCGCCAGCTTCGGTGGATACATGGCCAACTGGATCCTCGGCCACACCGACCGCTTCAAGTGCATCGTGTCGCACGACGGTATTTTTAACGTCGAATCCCAGTGGGGAACGACCGAAGAGCTGTGGTTCAACGATTGGGAGTTCAAAGGCACGCCCTACACCAACCGCGAGCTGTACCGGAAATGGTCACCGCATCTGTTCGCCACGAATTTCAAGACGCCCACGCTGGTAATCCACGGCCAGCGCGACTACCGCCTCGACGTGAGCGAGGGCTTGCAGCTCTTCACCACGCTGCAGATGGAAGGCGTGCCGTCGAAGATGCTGTATTTCCCGGACGAAGGCCACTGGGTGCTGAAGCCGCAGAATGCGCGGCTCTGGTACAAGACAGTGAATGACTGGGTCGATCAGTGGATCAACGATCAGGGGACGAAGAAGTAAGCCGGGCTTCGGGCTTCGGCTTTCGGGCTCCAGCCGACACCGGCTTCGGCGACGCGTTACGTTTAAAGTGTTTTCATCGCACAACATGTTGTCATTCCGACCGTAGGGAGGAATCTGCTGTTGGCCGGGGCCAGCAAGAAGCAGGTTTCTCTCCCTGCGCTTCGCGCAGGGAGAGAAATGACAACCTTCATAAATGGGCGGCGAAGCGTCCCTGCGGGACCTAGCGCGCTCAAATTATCCGTAAGTTATTGAGTCTTCGTGCAAGTGCTTGAAAAGTCGTAGAGTGTCCCTAGGAGCCTATTAGGACGAGCGATCATCGGCGGGGCGAGCTTCGCCTCATCCCCGGGTAGGATCGTCGATTCTAGGGCACTTTCCGGCCCCGTAATGGGCATCGTGCGCGATGAACACAGCGGCATCTCTGACCTCCGATCTCCGGTCTAATTAGCTACAAGATATATAACGACCACGAAAGATCACGATTGCTTGCCAAGCGGTTGAATTAAACGCTGTTGAATTAACCAGAGAAGCGGGTTTCGTGGTCCCGAAACCCACTTCTCCTGCCCGATGGGGGACGGGCAAAGCGAAACTCCCGAAATTGCTCCGGCGAATCTTAACTTCAACAAAACGCTCCCCCGTTCACGGGGAAGGCAGCGCCTCCGATACCGACTGGAGGGAAGCGTTCGCTCCCGCCGTAACCAGGACATCCACTTCCAGCTGTGGGCTGAACGCCCCTGCCGACGGCAACACACTAGCCAGTCCATTGCTATCCGACTGGGCTGTGGACTGACTCACGCTGAGGATCACGGGCATCGCGGGATTCCCCGAGCGATCTCCACCCGCTCCCCCTGCAGGAGAATTTCCCGCCGGGCGCAGCACCGTGACCTGAAACGCGACACTCGCTGCCAGCACCATGTTCGGAGGCGACGAGGAATCCGTGACCCGCACCACCAGCGGCTGGAAAGGCTGGCCGGGCGTGGTCAACTGC
>Ga0210408_10005045_pt1 | contig 11644 bp, 11 predicted proteins | sample IncBWH4MmetaG_FD_155471 | JGI IMG/M metagenome (GOLD analysis project Ga0210408, IMG submission 155471) | Forest soil microbial communities from Barre Woods Harvard Forest LTER site, Petersham, Massachusetts, United States - Inc-BW-H-4-M | ecosystem: Environmental > Terrestrial > Soil >... | reverse complement strand
GGGCCGTTCTACTATCTTGGTCCGGACTTCAAGGAGGCGCACGAGATATACCCTCCTGCAACGATCAATATTGGCGGGGCTGAGTACCCGGGCGGCCCACCGGTGCCGCAGTCCGGCATGGTGGTCCATGGCAACTACCCGCCTTCGTTTATGTCCTGGGTCTACGATTTCAACGGGGACGGCTGGCCGGACGTTTTGATGGTCATGGCCTTTGGTCCTCGGCCTACGTTTTCCGCCCATCTCTTCATCAACCCGAAAGGCGAGCATCGCCACTGGGACAATTACGAGGTGGTGCCCCTCATCACCAACGAAGCGAACCAGTGGGTAGACGTGGACGGAGATGGGAGGCCAGAGCTGACTGGGCAACTAGCGACTCGGGCTGATTGGTCCGACGCGCAGGTGGGCTATTGGAAGCCGGACTGGTCGAATCCTACGAAACCATGGAAGTTCATCGCTGTCTCTGAAAAGGGCCGGTGGAGTGGACACGGCCTAGCGACCGGCGATGTGAACGGCGACGGACGAATGGACTTGGTTTCCCCGGCTGGCTGGTGGGAACAACCGGCCCAGAAGATCGCAAGTCTCTGGAAATATCACCAAGCTCGCTTGGGAAATGGCGGGGCCGAGATGTTCGTATACGACGTGAATGGTGACGGAATTCCGGACATCATCACCAGCCTGGCCGCGCACGGGCCGGGGTTGGCCTGGTTCGAGCAAAAGAAAGATGGTTCCTTCCAGGAGCACTTGATCATGGGCGCTCCGAATGTGCCTTTGGATCAACGCAAGAACTGGGAAGAGACGGACAAAAACGTGGCGTTCACCGAACTGCACGCCATGAGCCTCGTCGACATCAATGGTGATGGGTTGAAGGACATTGTTACCGGAAAACGCTGGTACTCTCACGGCTATCACTACGATGACGAGGACGACATAACGGATCCACCCGTGTTGTACGTGTTCAAACTGGTCCGTAGGGCTCGGAACCAACTGGAATGGGTCCCGGAGTTGCTTCACAACCAAACCGACGCCGCCATTCAAATCGCGATCGCAGACCTGGACGGCGACGGAAAGCCTGACATTGTGACTTCTGGGCGGAAGGGTACCTTCATTTTTTTCAATAAAGTTGGCGAGTCCCGGAGTGTCAGCGGCAGAGAGGTCAAAGGTGCCGAATAGTGTTTTTCTCGACAGGGACGCATCGGTGGGTTGAAACGCAAATGATCGAAGGACGGAAGCACTCAAACGAGATTTTTCGGGAACGGAGCTAGGACTTCGGCGCCGTCTCTTGTGACGAGCACATCGTCCTCAATTCGAAAGCCACCGTGCGGCATCCGGTAGATACCCGGCTCGACAGAGGTCAACATTCCCTCTTCGAGCGTTTCGGAGGAATCGGGTGAAAGCGTCGGAGAGGATTCATGATACCGGAATCCAAGACCATGGCCCGTGACGTGAGGAAACCATTCGGCATAACCCGCTTCGCGGATCACGCTGCGCGCCGCTTTATCCACCTGCGCGGTGCGGACCCCCGGACCGATTTCCTGCACGGCTGCTTCTTGGGCCGCTTGCACGACGTTAAATATTTTTAGCTGCTCATCCGTCGGTTGTCCCGCCGCCCGCACTCGGGTTCTATCCGCCCAAAAACCATCGACGACGACGCCCAGTTCCAGGAGCGCGACGTCGCCGCTTTTCAAGCGGCGCGTCGTGGAAACTTCATTTGGCCGATAACCGACAGCAGTCTCTTCGGGGCCGACCGCAACTTGTGCGAAAGCGCGAACCCTGCACGCTCCATCCCGCCCCGTGCCTACGGCCATTACATCACGCTCGACAGCGGCTGCTAGTTCGACGCCAGAGACTCCTACTTTTACCAACCGGTCAAACGATTCCAAGCCGATGGACGAGACCTCGCTCGCGGTGCGGAGCTTTGCAATTTCATAAGGGGTTTTTGTAAGACGTTGCGACTGCAACAAAGCCGATGCATCCACCAATGTACAGCCATCGAACGCAGTACGGAGAAGCTCGCGAGTTTGAGCGGCGGGCACCAACAATTCAGCGGTGTTCCAGCTCGGCGCGACAACTTCAAAGCTGCCTTCAAAGCCGATGCGAGTCCAGGACTTGCCTTGCGCAAGTCCGGAAAGGATACCCCGAGTCGCGGAGGCCGGAGCCGGAGCACCCAGAAGGCCGTAACGGTAGTACGACGTCTGCGTTGTCCAGAGTGAGGAGCTTGCTTCGCGTTCGTAGCATTCAGGAATAATGCAATGGGGCGTACCTTCAACCGGGAAGACGAATACGGTCGCGCCGATCATGGGCCAAAATCCGCTGAGCAAGAGAACGTTTTCAGGCAACATCAGGACCAAGGCGTCGAGATCATCCTTCTGCATGGCACGCCTCATGCGATCCAGCCGCGCTTCATTCGTCATACAAGGCTCCCTGTGAAGCGACGGCTTCGGCCGCGCCCGTGTTTCGTTTTGCGGCGGCTCAACCGGGTGCATAGGTCGTTTCGCCACCACAGACGTCGTGGTGACGTGACCGAAACCGGATTGGATCGGAAGCAAGACCAGCAGCGACGCGCGTCAGCCCACCAGCAACCACACCCGGTCCATCTCCAGTCCTCTCAGACAATCACACTCCACCTGGTTACATCGGCAACGGCAACGGGATCGCTGCTGGCAGCCCGGTAGGCCAAGAATTTCTGGAAGTGTGGTGACTGGACGTGCGCATCGAGCGCGGCCTGGCTCTCGAATTTTTCGTAAAACATAAACTTGTGGGGGTCTTCCCGATCGCGGTGTAACTCGTAGGCGAGGCATCCCCGCTCCTCTCGAGTGGGCACGAGCAACGCGCGCAATTCGCTTTCCAGTTCCCGCTCACGACCCGGAACCGCTCGCATGTGAACGTTCAATACTATATTTTCATCACTCATATATTAACCTCATGAAATCACCGTCCGTGTTGGCGGCATATCTTGATGCCAGGCGGAGGCGACGAGCGAATCGGTTGAACTTTGGGCCGCTGGTGCCGGGCCTCAGTGAAGCTTCCATTTCGTATTCGCGAGCGCGCAACCGTTATTAAAATTCCCCTGTTGAATGTAATTCAAACTAAAAACCGTACCGAATATACTCACCTCCGTGGTGATGTCAAGGGGCTTTTGGCAAAGCATTTCAGACCATCCTCTCCCCCAGACGCTCACCCAGCGATCCTGTGACTTGATTCCCGTGTGTTCACGGGCGAACTATTTTCTTATCGCGGAAAAATAGTATACTCAGCCTCGCAAGCCCGTCGCAGGTGTTCTTGGTTGACAAAATTAGTTTCGGAAGTCAGCCCCGGCGATCTTGCTCTGCGGCATTCTAGCGTTTCCTGTGTGCATTACCTCGGATCCCCTTGGAGTGTGTGAAGCAAACTATGAAAAAACTGAAGGTCGTCATTTTTGGAACTGGATTCATGGGCCGGGTTCATGTCGAAGCTTTGCGTCGTCTCGGCAATGTGGAGGTCGTGGGTGTTGCCGGAAGAACGGCGGAAAACACACGGCGGTTCGCCGATGTACACGGAATTGAACGCTCGACCGGCGACTATCTGGAGTTCTTGTCGGACCCGGAGGTCAGCGCCGTTCACATCTGCACTCCCAACGCACTGCATTTTCCGATGGCCAAAGCGGCGCTGGACGCGGGCAAACACGTACTGTGCGAGAAGCCGCTAGCCTCCTCGGTCGCAGAAGCGGAAAGCATGGCGGCGTTGGCACGTGAAAGAAATCTGGCGAATTGCACCCTGTACAACGTTCGTTGCTATCCACAGGTGCAAAACATGCGCCGCATGCGCGAAGTAGCCGATTTCGGGGACATCCATGTGGTGCAAGGTACCTATTCTCAAGATTGGTTGTTCTACGACACGGATTGGAACTGGCGCATCGACTCAGGTCTTTCCCGTACCTTTGCCGATATCGGGACGCATTGGTGCGACTTGGTGGAGTACGTGACAGGCCTAAGGATTACTGCTCTGTGCGCCGACCTGCAGACCTTTCACAAGACGCGAAAAAAACCGACCGCATCAGTGGAGACGTTCGCAGGGAAAACACGGCGAACCAGTGAGTACAACGAGGTCCCGATCGCGACCGAGGACTTCGGGGCCATGATTTTCCGCATGGGCGAGACGACCAGAGGTGCACTCACCGTCAGTCAGGTCTCGGCGGGGCGCAAGAACCGGCTGTTCGTCGAACTATTCGGGACGAAATCCTCCGCCGCCTGGGACGCGGAACAACCGGATGCGCTGTGGATCGGCCATCGCGATTCGCCCAACGAAATCGTCATCAAGGATCCAACTCTGTTGCGAGGTAAAGCGCAGAGTTATGCGGACTTGCCGGGCGGCCACAGTGAAGGATACGATGACACCTTCAAGCAAGTCTTCAGGCGCTTCTATCATACAATCGTTGATCGAACCGCACCGGTGGAATACCCAACATTCGAGGACGGAATTCGCCAGATGCGTGTTCTTGACGCAGTACTCGAAAGCTCCAAAACGGGCGGGTGGGTAACGGTGCAAAGCTAAAGGACTGCGGTTGGCGGCGAGTGCCTGGATTTTACCTTTCTGGACGTATCGTCTCCCCTCATGGTGTAACCTCGCTCGTGAATGATCATGGCGTGTTGCGGGTGCCATGGGCTGTAGTTGCGGTCGTCAAGAAAAGAGCGTAGGCGAGTCTTCAAGGAGCATTTCGGAATGAAATCAAGGCGCGGCGGCAAGAAGCCGGAAGTGAATCGGGAATCGGACAAGTATCTGGTTCCCGTAGTGGCGAAAACGATCGACCTGTTGGATTGCTTTCGGGCCGAGGGAGAATCCCTGAACTTGAAGGAGATCATTGAAAGGACGCGGCTGCCCCACACGACTGCCTACCGCATCCTGCACACCTTGGTAGCCAGGGACTATTTGAATCAGACTGGCCATCTGTATCGATTGAATAAATTGCGAAGACGGTTGAAGTTTGGGTTCGCGAACCTCTCGACGCAAATTTCGCTCGCGGTGGAAATTCAAAGAAGCGTGGAAAAAGCTACCGCGGCCGCGGGGGTCGATCTCGTTGTTTGGGACAACGACCGCAACGCCGAGAAAACGATGCGGAACGCGGAGGAAATGGCTGAGGGCAGGGTCGATATCGCGATCGAATTCCAGTTGTTCGAGCAAGTAGCGCCGGTCATTGCCGACATCTTCGCGCGTGCGCGCATTCCAATGATTTCTATCGTAAATCCGCATCATAGCTCGCTCTACGTGGGCGTTGACAACTACCGCGCGGGCTTTTCCGCCGGTGTAGCCCTGGCCAATTACGCGGCAAAGCGCTGGCGCGGTGAAGCCGACGCACTGTTGCTGTTGGAGTCCCCGCCTGCAGGAAGAAGCGTTCAGAGCAGGCTCACGGGTGTATGGCGCGGTATCGAAAGCCGGCTCGGGTCCTTGCCGCAAAAGTCCGTTCACCACTTGGACAGCGGCGGCGACAAGACAACCTCGCGGATTGCTGTGGAAGACTTTCTTCGCAAACGGTCGGCGAAAAACGTTCTCATCGCGGGAATTAACGATGAAAGCGCCATCGGGGCCGCCCAAGCGGCCCGGCAAGCTGGTGGGAACAGAGATATTGCCATCATCGGTCATGGCGGAAGCTCGGAGATGATCGCCATGGTCGCCGACCCGGCCAGCCCGTGCATCGGAACGGTTTCCTTTCATCCCGAGCTATACGGCCCCGAACTGATTAGCTTCGCATTCCTGACCCTGCGGGGTAAGTCGACGACACCTGCCCACTATATCGACCACGAGTTTCTCGGGAAGGATTCGGTGGCGTCGTATCGTTACGCGAAATAGTTCTTCGCGCTTCTTCGATCCGCGGTCGAACGAAACATCCGGGCACCATCTGCAAACTGTCCGCTCGCTCCTGATCGAAACAGCTTTTTGGCTTTGTCGGGCGACGGTTTTTCCTGGATCAGAAGCCATACCCGACCGTGCCAAGAAGGATTGCTTCCGCGTGTCGAGAGGTTGGCCAGCGCAACTCTCGGTTGCCGCTCTAGGATTCGCGTAGGTTCCTGGCGCACAATACCTCCCGCGAGCGTACTTCCTCGCTTAGAACTTTCTAGACCATTCCTTCGGCCACCGCTCGATGACGACCTTCTTGTCCGTGTAGAAGTCCACACCATCTCTCCCCTGCCCGTGCAGCACACCCAAAAAGCTGTCTTTCCAGCCGCTAAAAGGAAAGTACGCCATGGGCGCAGCCACCCCGATATTGATTCCGATGTTCCCAGCCGGCGCCTCATAACGAAACTTGCGCGCATGTTTTCCACTGGAGGTGAAAATCGACGCCGCGTTGCCGTACGCGCTTTGCGAGAGCATCTCGATGGCCTTGTCCAGGTCTTCGGCCCTTTGCAGGGTCAGCACCGGTCCGAAGATCTCCGTCTTCATTAAATCGTCGTCCGGTGCAAGACCGCTCAGAATTGTCGGTTTCAGGAATACGCCGTTTTCACTGCCTTTGATTCTTGCGCTCCGGCCATCCAGAATCGCCGAGGCGCCATGTTCGACACCCTTCTCGATAAGCGCCTCAATCCGTGCCTTGCTTGCCGGCGAAATCACCGGTCCCATGTGTACGCCTTCATCTAATCCGTTGCCCACCCGCAAATTCGAAGCCACAGCGACGACCGCGTCTGTGAACGGGTTGGACGCACCCCCTACGGTGATGGCCGCCGAAACAGCCAGGCACCTCTGCCCCGCACATCCGAACGCGCTGTCGCTGACGATCTTCGCGCTCATGTCAAGGTCCGCATCGGGCATGATCACCACAAAATTCTTCGCACCACCCTGGCATTGCACGCGCTTGCCTTGAGCAGAACCCTCGGCATACACGTATCTGGCGACTGGCGTCGATCCCACGAAGCTGACGGCTCTTACATCAGGATGATGCAGCAATCCATCGACCGCGGTTTTTCCTCCGATCAGGAGGTTCGCGACACCCTTCGGGAGGCCTGTTTCCGCAAGTAATTGTATGAGCGCGCAAGCGGTAAGGGGAACCCGTTCCGACGGTTTCAATATGAATGTGTTGCCACAGGCAATCGCGTACGGTAAGAACCACAGCGGAATCATGGACGGAAAGTTGAATGGCGTGATCGCCGCCGTTACGCCCAGCGGCTGGCGAATCATAGTCTCGTCAATCCCACTCGCGACGTCTTCCAGGTTGTAGCCTTGCATTAGCGTCGGAATGCCGCACGCCACTTCTACGTTTTCAATCCCGCGTTGCAGCTCCGCCCGCGCTTCGGCAAACGTCTTCCCGTTCTCTAAGGTCGTCAAGCTAGCGATCTCGGCCGCGTTTGCGCTGAGCAGCTCCCTGAACTTGAAAAGATACTGGATGCGATCTTGCGGCGGAGTCCGTCGCCAACCCGGATACGCATCGGAAGCGGCACGTACCGCACGCGCGACATCCGTCTTGTCAGCCAGAAAGACTTTCGCCAGCACTTGCGAATTCGCCGGATTGAAGACTTCATTGGATTCTAGCGATGCGCTGCGAACCCATTCGCCACCGATGTAATTTAGAGGCGCTATCTCTGCCAGAGTCACTGGATTGCTCCTATTCTCGGGTCGGAACGAACGACGAGTGGGAAAGCCATGTTGATAGTTCCCTAAAGAACTATATTCTATAATACACCAAGACCTGCACTATAACCCCGCCTCTCCGTTGCAACAAGCACAAACACCCTTTTTCGGAATGCCCTACAACGGTGGACGTGGCGGGAAATTGTCCCAAATGCTCGAAGGGTCGGCGACTCCGCCCTCAGCTGCGCAATCCTCAATCGAGTCCAATCCAGCAAGCTGTCTTTGGAGTTCGGCGTTTTCGGCTTATCCCAGTCCCAGATTCAGGTAAGGGGGATGACTGTTTCGGAGTTTACGTCCAGGGATAAACATCAGGGCGAACGCTTCGATGGTGAAGCAAGAATTCGTTGCGTATGAAGGCAAACGGAGGTAGGGGTACGACGACCTAGCCGAGGCGATCGGTAGCCATCGGCCGCTACCAGCCCTTCGGCCTTTCTCCCTTAGCCGGCCCGACCAGGCTGCCATGTCTTCCAGCAAGCAGAAAATGCCGATTCTGACGCGAAATCAAAGCTGGCCGCTCACCCTGCGCCGATGAATCCCGGATACAACGTCATCCCGCCGTCGATATAGATCGTTGTGCCTTGGACATAGTCCGATTGATCGGATGCCAGCCACACCGCCGCCTGGGCCACATCCTCCGGCTCGCCGATTCGTTTGGAGGGAATCAGCTTCAGCAACACAGAATCGAAGATCTCCGGTGACGTCAGCTTCTCAACGTTCATTGGCGTGCGAATCGCTCCCGGCGAAATGGCGTTGACTCGAATCTTGAGATGAGCCACTTCCTGAGCCAAGCTCTTCATGAACAGCATCAGGCCGCCTTTCGCAGCCGCGTAGTTCGCGTGCCCCTCCCACGGAATGATGTCGTGGACGGAGCTGATCAATATCAGCTTTCCGCAAGCGTATGAGATGGACCGGTCTATACCCTGTCGCTTGAACATTCTTATCGCTTCCCGGGCACAAAGGAACACGCCCGTCAAGTTTACGTCCATCACTCCCTGCCACTGCGCCAGGGTCATCTCATCCACCCGTGCGTTCAGCTGGACGGCGGAATTGGGAACACAGATGTCGAGGCGGCCGAACTTTTCTCGCATATATTCGAACATCGCCTGCACCTCGTTCTCCTTCGCGACGTTCGCTTGGAAGATCAAGGCCTTCCCGCCCTGCCGTTCGATAACCTCCGCCGTGTGGCGCGCCCCTTCCTGGTCTGAACTGTAGTTCACCAGCACATCCGCGCCGGCCTGCGCAAAGCCGATGGCCATCGCTTGGCCCAGGCCCTTGCTCGCACCCGTCACCAGCACCTTTTGACCTACCAGCACCCGAGGAATCGAAGCTGGTGGCATTTCGTTCGGTGGCCTATACGAATTCTCAGGTGGCAAGATGTTTGTCCTCCATGGGTGGAGTGTCGAATGCGTGGATTTCCTGGAGCCCGTCGAGTGCTTACAAATCAACCGCGGGTCGTCCTTCTCCGAACGACAACAACGCCGAAAAGTGTTTGGAGTTCATGCCCGTCTCCACCGCATCCGCGCTTCGGAACTCCTGCAAACAAATGCGCTCCGCGGTTCTAGAGGCAAGACACATATACAGAGAAATTCCCTGTTGAAAAATATTCAAAACCCTTATCGGTTCCTCAGTATACTCAGCGTACTCGCACTGTCAAGGGACATTCAGGGTGAGGCACGATGACGCGCAGTTCAATCAAGAGGAAATCCGACGCAATTGACCGTGCAAAACGATCTGCGCTTGTTGGTCTGGAGGTGCTTGTTACGTCATGATCGAACCGCTGAAGCTCAATCGAAGAGACTTTCTCAGGATCGCGGCGGTTTCTGGGGGCGCGCTGCTTACCGGTTTTGACAATGTCGAATCGCCGGAACTGCCTCGCGGAAAACAGGGGGAGCATTTTGCAGGCGGCAAACAGCTCGGCACGGTCGACTTCGCGCAGGAGGGGTTCTTGCCCATGGACACCGCCTTAGGGACCGAACTCGACGGGCGACTTTACACCGACCTTTCGAGGCTAACAGCACAGGATCTGGTGACGCCAACGGAAAACTTTTACGTCCGCACCCGAGCCTCGAAGCTCTTGCCGGATATGAGGTCCTGGCAGATCAGCGTAGATGGACTGGTGGAGCGGCGGGTGAGTCTCACGATCGAAATCTTGAAAAAGCTGGCAAAGCCTGTGGGGTTGCACCTCATGGAGTGTGCAGGTAACACACGCATGGCCCGTTTCGGAATGATTGGCGTTGCAAATTGGTCGGGTGTGCCGATTTCAGAAATCCTGGACAAGGCCAAGGTAAAGCCAGAGGCCAGGCGCGTTCGGATCGCTGGTTACGATCACTATGCACTGGCGTCTGTAAGCTCGGTCCCGGGGGCCAGTTGGGTGTTTTCAACGGAAGAACTAACAACCGCGGGAGCTTTCGTGGCAACCGAGATGAATAGCCAGCCACTAACGAGAGATCATGGGGCACCGATTCGCCTCGTGGTACCTGGCTGGTACGGTTGTGCCTGCATCAAATGGGTCAACAACATCGACCTTGTAGACGAGACTGCGGAAGCGACCTCTCAAATGCAAGAATATGCCGCAAGAACACTTCAGGATGGCATCCCGCAACTTGCCAAAGACTATCGTCCGGCATCCATCGACTATGCCGCCTTGCCCATTCGAATAGAAAAATGGGAGGTCGATGGAAAGCTCAAATATCGCGTCGTTGGTATTCTCTGGGGCGGTTCTCAATCCGTGAAGGTGTTGCAGATACGTTTCAATCCCAACCAGGAGTACGTCCGTGTGGAGGGATTTGTTCAAACTTCAGATTCCTGGAACCTGTGGACTCACCCTTGGTCTCCGCGAGCGCCCGGACACTATGCGATCCAGCTTGCGGTGACCGAGCCGCGCGTGGAAGCCAGGAAGCTCGATTCCGGCTACTATGTCCGTTCTGTTGAAATCACGGAAGTATAAGGCAACACGTCGGTCATTCTAGGCTTCCTTCTGATCGAAGCGGAACCCCCCGCGAAGCGAAAAAAGGAAAAGAGCGAAGGGACGTATTGCTCGCGAAACTCGAGCTTCCGTGCCTTGCCCTCTGTCCCTGCTTGCGGTGTCATTCATCTCGCGTTTTCACTCGTTGTTCTCTCAGATCCCCGGGGTCGCGTCACACTCCCGCGACTCAGGGAGGCCATCGGAGTACAAACGCGATGCTCGAGGAAATTCTCCTTCGCCGGGTTCGTTTCCGCCGGGGAATCGGCTCCTACACCCACGCGCTGCTACGTCGCTTATCGCACGGCAATCCTAGGATAGGGCTTACAGCTCCGTATTGGATTGGATCGAATCCCGTGCTGGCGTTGGGGATGGCTGGTCTTGCTGTTGAGCATACCCTCCCTCTTGCTATCAAATCCTGCAGGTATTATAGTGGCGTTTCAAACGATTTGGAAAGAGTTCATATGAGAACTCGAAGGGTTTTAGAATGCTACGGCGAGTCCGGTCGGTGTCCGCAAGCGGGCAATGAAAGCGCCCATGTATTCGAATTGACGGAGCCAAACCTTGCGTATTAAGAAGAATCACCTCGGCATCGAAGGGCGAACAAGATGACCACGAAGACCACGCTTCAGGAACCCACAAAGTACAAGAGTCCTTTGTATGAAATGACTCAGACAACACCCACTTGCCTCTGGAACGACTCTGCGGCGCTCACCGAACTTACATACTCTATCGAGCACGGGGCGGTAGGTGCCACTTGCAATCCGGTCATCATTCTCGACGTCCTGAAGAAAGAGCCTCATCTTTGGAATGAGCGGATTCGGATGCTTGCCAACGAAACCGTAACCGCGACCGAGGAGCAGATCGCGTGGAAAATCGTAGAGGAAATTTCTGCTTCCCGAGCCGAGTTGCTGGTCCCTATTTTCCGGGAGCAAAAGGGCAAGAACGGCCGACTATCCATACAGACCGACCCTCACTTCTATCGCAACTCGGTCGCCATGCTGGAACAAGCGTCGCGCTTTCATTCTCTGGCGCCAAATATGCTCGTGAAAATCGCCGCGACGGAAGCTGGTATCGCGGCAATCG
>Ga0210408_10005044_pt1 | contig 11647 bp, 9 predicted proteins | sample IncBWH4MmetaG_FD_155471 | JGI IMG/M metagenome (GOLD analysis project Ga0210408, IMG submission 155471) | Forest soil microbial communities from Barre Woods Harvard Forest LTER site, Petersham, Massachusetts, United States - Inc-BW-H-4-M | ecosystem: Environmental > Terrestrial > Soil >... | reverse complement strand
TACTGAAAACGAATATGGGTGCGGGCCACGGCGGTGACAGCGGTCGATTTGACCAACTCAAGGAGGTCGCCATGGAGTACGCGTTTGCCATCGATACGTTGCATGCTAGCTCGCGGCCTGAAAGTGCAAAGCAGCTTTTGGGCCGGTGAGGTTGGAGCGCGCTCCCCGTTCGCAGAAGCAGCAAAAAAGGAGCGTGCAGAGCCCGAACTAACAAATGGTATCTACTTGGCGGCAGCCACGTTTATGGCGGAATCTGCCAATCCCGATAGCTTTTGGTCGGTTTGTTTTTCCTCCTCAAGCGTGGTTTGGAGTAGTTTGGCTCCTTCGCGATCACCCAACAGTGTGGCATAAGTTCGCGCAGTTCCATAGCCGGCCATTTCATAATGCTCAACGCGTTGCGCTGCCGCAATCAATCCCGCATCTTTGACTTCCTCATCGGCTTCCTCTTCGATCATTTCGGCTCCTTCGGCAACAATGCCTTCCATGCCCTTGCATTTGGGTCCACGGGTAGTTGCATTGTGACTTGACAGAATTTGTTCCAGCCGTTGAGCGTGGCCTTTGGTTTGTTGAAGATGCTCTTGAAATCCCGAGGCAAGTTCCTTGTTGCTGGCCGCCTTCGCCATCTTGGGTAGCGCCTTCACGAGTTGCTGCTCCGCGCTGAACAGGTCTTTCAGTTCGTGGATATAGAGGTCCTTTAGAGTATTAAGTTCCATAGACTATGAGTTCGTTCAATAAGAACGAAACGGATCTATTATTCCGCCCGAGTTATTGGGGACCAGGCCATGGGCGACCGGCAATCCATTTCAAAAGCGGGCGCTACGCCGCCTTCTTTACCATTTTCGGCCCCGGTTCGCATTCGGAGCGACCATCCCACCAACGACATACGAACGTGGACGATGAACAAAGCAAATGTTGATTCTAGAGAATTGTACCCGCCGGGTCCTGTCTGGACACCGCTAATCCCTTCAACGCTTCCGGCTGAAAAGGTTAAACAATTTGGATCCGATACTCTGTTCGGCAGAGCTGCACAGCCGGCGGAGCTAGCGCCGGTATTCGTTGTTCTGGCGAGCCAGCTTGCGTCCTACGTGACGGGCGAAGTCTACGGCGTCACCGGGGGACAAATGCCCCTCTAATCGGACCGATCAAAGTGAATTTGCCGCCAGACGGAAGCGAACCTTCGGCAGCTGAAAGTGGCCCTCCAATCCAGTTGGCGAGTGCCGCGGGAGCTGCCGCTTCTGCTGAACCCGTTGGTTGGTTGCAAAGAACGCTTAAGCTCTTTGGTCCAGGATTAGTGACCGGAGCTGCTGATGATGATCCCAGCGGGATTGCCACCTACTCCAGCGTGGGTGCTCAGTTCGGCCCAAGCATGCTCTGGACGATGCCCTTGATTTACCCATTCATGGCGGCAATTCAGGAAATTAGTGCACGACTAGGACGCGTGACAGGGCGCGGAATTGCCGGCAATATGCGGCTCTTCTACCCGGCTTGGATGCTGTATGTCATCGTCGCCCTGCTCATCATTGCTAATGTCATCAATATAGGGGCGGACATTGGGGCGATGGGTGCCGCCCTCAATCTCCTGATCGGAGGTCCAGTTCATCTCTACTGTGCGCTATTCGCCCTCGTTTCAGTGGTTCTGCAGGTTCGTATTCCGTACCAGACCTATTCGCGGATCTTGAAATGGTTGACCTTTTCCTTGTTTGCTTACGTCGGCACGATCTTCGTCGTTCAGATCAACTGGGTCGAAGTAGTGCGAGGAACTTTTATACCCACTATTTCCTTAAAGGGAGAATATTTGGCTGCTCTGATTGCGGTCTTGGGAACCACCATTAGTCCCTATCTCCTGTTTTGGCAGTCCGGAGAAGAAGTCGAACAAATGGAGAGTGAGCCTAAAGAGAAACCCCTCAGAAGAGCGCCCGGTCAAGCGCCCGAACAGCTTCAACGCATCAAAATCGATACTTACTTTGGGATGGCATTTTCCAATGTCATAGCATATTTCATTATACTGACTGCAGCCGCAACGCTTCATACACATGGAAAGACCGATATTAATACCGCCGCAGAGGCAGCCGAGGCGCTGCGGCCAATTGCGGGGCCATTTGCAGCATTTCTTTTCAGCCTCGGAATAGTTGGCACAGGTTTACTCGCATTGCCCGTTCTGGGGGGATCAGCCGCTTACGCAGTCGGCGAGGCTTTGAAATGGCCTGTAGGACTTGAACGCAAAGCGAAAGAAGCAAAAGCATTTTATTCGGTGCTCGCCATTGCGACATTGATGGGGCTTACCCTAAATTTTACGAAACTTGATCCCATCAAAGCCCTTGTTTGGGCGGCCATAATTAATGGAATTACAGCGGCTCCCGTGATGTGTTTTATGATGCTGTTGGCCAGTCATCCCAAGATAATGGGCAGGTTAACTTTGCCTTTCTATCTCAAAATACTTGGATGGCTTGCGGCCGGTATTATGGCGGTGGCGGCTGCGGGCATGCTATTGACTTCCGGAAAATGAATATTGGAGTTGCCCGATCGGAGCCGCTACACGGGCGTATAGACTGCATCTCCGTGAAGAAGCGGGTTTGCCGATTTGATCAGCCGACGCCGTTGCGACTGGTAGGGACGCGCTCCCGCGCGATCCGGCGTCGCACGTCCAAAGAAGGTGCAAACGGAAAAACAGGACAGGGAAAGAGCCTCAGCTCTGATAGCGCAAGAGCGTGTTCGCCAAAAGAAGCATCGAGACGTGCAGCGCCGGACGCGCGCATCCCTACCGGCGCCGGCGGAGCGGCTCGATCCTATCATTTCGGGAACACGACGCCCCAGTGGCCGTTACCTATCCATATTTTATGAACGAGCCCGTTACGCTGCAAAAGACTGCTGGCCGGAGACTACAAAAGTGAGCGCAGCCGTGTAAGTATGTTCCAGAAATATGCAAGCCGCGTCGCGGCGGGACTTGTGGATGCGTTTGCGGGAAACCGCACAGATTTTTTAAACGCCCTCAAGTTGGCCGGATAGAAGCCGATCTTATAATCACTAACAATGGTAACCAAATTTCTCCTTAAGCTGTGACCGAAAGTCCTGTTCACCATCTCCTTACCGTAAAAGAGACAGCCGAGTACCTGCGGATTCCTCTCCCGACCGTTTACTACCTCGTACAACGCGGAAAGATTCCGGGTATTCAGATTGGCGGCCGCTGGCGGATCAAGAAATCCTCTTTGGACCGCGACGTTCTGCGCGAAGATAAGCAAGGCCAACCAACGGTATTAGTAGTCGACGACGATCTCGGCCTGCAGGATCTCTTTCGAACATTTTTGAAGCAAATCGGCTTCAGTCGAGTGGTGGTCGGTACGGCCAAAGAGGCCATTAAGAGCCTCCGGAAGCAGAAATTCGATCTCATGTTTTTGGACTTGCAATTGCCTGACGCGCCTGGTGATGAGGTGTATAAGACGGCCAAGCAGATTGATCCGGACCTCAACGTTATCGTGATCACAGGTTACCCGGATAGTGAGATCCTCGATCGGATTCTCCAGGTCAGTCCGGTCACGGTTCTGAAGAAGCCACTGAAGATTAAGCAGCTCAATCAAACTGTGAAGATTCTCGGGCACAAAACGCTTTAAGCTGGTTGCGATGAAAATTGGCCGGCGGCTGGGGAAGCGTGTCGGCGTACCGGCGAGTCGGCATTTGCAAAGCGTCATCAACTTCGTCGAGACCTTCTGGTCATTATAGCCGTGTCGAAAAGCAGTCTTCTCAGACGCCGATACGCCAATACGCCGATTCGCCGACACGCTTCCCGAGCCGCGCTCACGCAATGAGAGAACGACAACTTTACGACGCCATGCTAAGGCCGGTACAGACCCATGGATGACCGGAGCGGCATAGGCCGAAAGATGTTCGCCACGAAATGCCACCGAGGATGGGTCCCCGACCACGTTGTGAGGCTGCAACTCGTAGCCGCCCTCCTCTTGGGGGACCAATAGCACACTCAAATAACGATAAATACCGTTCCGACTATTGAAGAAGGCGTGCACGAAATCCGCCGTCGACGGAAACTCGCTGTTCCCCGCTGGGCCGTACACGGGCAGTGGTCTGCGGTTTCAACTTCGGGATTTGGGTTCTAAGCCGATTGGAGTATATCCGAATTGGTAAGATTGTGATTTACTTAGTGGTAATCAGACACAGTCCGACGAGGACTAACAATAGCAGCAAAAATCGATCAATCGTATAGATTGTTTGTGCCCCCGAAGATCTGCCACGAGGTTCCGAGTAGCTCTGCTCGGGGCGCAAGCCAAACCCAATTAGAACTACGACGACCCGTTCGGCGGAGCGTCCCAGCCCGCGCAGTTGGCACACCTGCCTCCTTGGACGGTGGAACTGTCGGGGAAAGTCTTCGGCTCGATCCTCTCATCCATAGCTGCAGGGAAGGAGGCCCACCAGATCGTGGCAAGTGTGCGTGCGATCCTTGTCTCGACATCGACCACCAAGCCGGCCGCAGCGTTGGCTGCTCGCTGCTGCCCAAAGTCCAGGCGACTCCTTCCACCTGGGCGGCGCACGGTGTAACGGAGCGACGCTCCGACTTGGAAGGGTAGATCGGGCGCGGCAGTAGGCTATCTGAATTATACTTGACCGTCCGGTGGACCTGTTGCCCGAACCGGTAGAAAAACGCCGTTTGCAGGATCAGATCAACCGGGACCGTCGGCGTGCCTTCCAGGCATGATCCGGCCGCGTCTTTGGTCGACATCCTAGTGTCCTGTCCCCGAAATAGCTGGGTATATTGCCGGAGGTCAGTTGGCTGTTTTTCAAGGCGATGTGCCCTGAAGGGGCACCATATTCCGGCGCGCCATATCGGATCGAATCGTTCGCGTGCGTCTCTTCATTCTCGCGCCACTTTCAGGGCGCATTTTTGCGTGGCGGGGGGCTGGGGAAACGTCTCGGCGTGTCGGCGTGTCGGCGTATCGGCGTCTGGGAAATAAGACTGCTTTTCTACACGGCTATAATGACCAGGAGGTCTCGACGAAACTGATGACGCTGTGCAAACGCCGATACGCCGATACGCCGATACGTTTCCCCCATCCGCCGACGCTCGGCGGTGAGACGTGCTAGAATTGTGACTTAATGAAGCGGTTTATTATAGGATCCGACCCGATAGCCAAAGCGGTCTCTCTACTAACCGCCTGGCGAAGATACGGTAATCCTGCAAGTTTCTGGCTTGCAGGTCAATTGAAGCCCAATGGGCGGCTCCAACTCGTCGATCGGCGAAGTGGCGTCCGGTGCACGTGCACCAGATCTTCCACCCCAGTTTTCGCCGAGGTTTGGCACAGACGTGATTACGATGTGCCCAGAATGCAGATCAGATCGAATGACATCGTCGTCGATATCGGAGCAAACCAGGGGGTCTTCACCTGCTACGCTGCTTACCATGGGGCCCGAGTTTATGCCTTTGAACCCTTCCCTCAAAGTTTCGAGACCCTCCAGGAAAATGTGCGGAGCAATGGATTCGAAAAGACTGTTACGGCCAGGCCCTGGGCGATCGCCGGACAGAACGGGACGACAAACCTCATCTACACCGATATGCTCGGCGGCGTAATGAACTCGATTGATTTGGCCTATTGCCAAAAGAAAAACCTCGATATGCAGCAGCAGATCATGGTGCCCTGCTACACTCTAGCGCAGATTATTGAAGACATGAAAATCGACAGGATCCGCCTCTGTAAAATCGATTGCGAGGGGGCCGAACTGGACATCCTGAAGCAGCTAACCGAAAAGGAACTTCGGAAAATCGACTCCTTTGTAATCGAATGCCATCCGGAATCGTATGGTTTGCAGGAGTTAATCGGGCTGACGTTGAACTGGGGAACTCACCAGATCAGCTTTGCTGACGAAATCGGGGCGATACTGAAAATGGCCGGCCAGAACGCCTGGGGTTTCCACTTCGAACGATATATTCTCCGGGCCGTTTCGAACCGGGCGCTCAGCGCAGAGGTAACTTGGTAAACTATTTGGCGTTCGGAGGGATTGCCGACTCGAAATCCGCTGCTTTTTGGAGACGAAAGTTCAGCCAAAATCCCGAAATTTGAAATCGTCCTCGTCGTCGTGCTCGTCCTCGGTGCATTGGAGAGCGACCCGGATCAGTCCGTTGATCAGTCGGCCCACCTCTTGGACCAAGTCCAGATCTGTCGAAAAATCCCCCTCAGAAAGGTAGCCGAATCGGACCGCACTCAATCTGATTGCGAAACGATCGGGATTCTCGAGGACGAGGACGACGACGAGCAGGCCTTCAGCATGTACGAAATTGCGAAATGACGACGGTTTTTCGCCCGGGCTTCCAGTAGGGATCTCCGGTTGCCTCCAGCAAATGCCCACGATCGGTCAGGCGATCCGCAACAGCCCTTGCGACGGATCCACTCTCGAATACCTCACCCCACTTCTCCAGCGGGATCGTCGTTGTGATCACGAAGCTCGTCCGTTCATACCCTGCTCTGAGGACTTCGAAAAGCAACCGCGCTTCGAGTTCTGAGAAACGCACATATCCCATCTCGTCGACAATCAGTAAGTCCAGCTGATCAAGCCGGCGGTAGAAATGTCGAAGGCGCCGGCTCTCGTGGCTATCGATCAATTCGGATACTAGTCCAGAGGCCGTGGTGAACAAGACCCGCTTTCCCTGAAAGCAGGCCGCATAGCCGAGCGCCGCCGCGAGGTGGGTCTTGCCGGTTCCAGATTTTCCAACGATGACAATGTTCTCCCGACGCTCAATGTATTTGCCCTGGAGCAAGGTCCGGACAAGGCGCTCGTCGATGGAAGGCTGGGCGGCAAAGTTGAAGTTCTCGATGGTCTTGACGACCGGAAAGCACGCCTTGCGGACCTGGCGCTCACCGGCGCAGCTCCTTAAATTCTGTCGGATGACGATGCTTAAATCGACGACAAAGAGAAATACAACAATGTCGTCCATAAAGGAAATCACCGCCTGATCGCTTAGGAATTGTTCCGCTCCCCACAACACAAATGCCAAGCCCATGAAAATCCCGACGAGACGCTGCCCAAGCGTTCGCCGCAGAGTGATGATGAGGAGGGAGTAAGAGATCCCAATCGCAATCAGAGGAACGGCGGATTTCAAGGAAATCGGCGGTTGCGATCCCATGACCAACGGCAAGGCGTGGCGCAAGATGAGGAATCCCGCGGTTAAGATTGCTACCCAAAGCGCGCCGAAACTCAATCCACGCAGTCCGGTTTGCACCCAACGTGCTAGAATTCCGCGCCGAACTACGGGTCCGCTAGGATGTTCAAATTCATCAAAGGGTGAAGAAAATTCGCCCACGAGGACCGAGTGTTGCGCAAAAATCCGAGTCCTGTCAACAGTACGAGTCACCTACTACCAGCCAAAGCGGGTCGTTCCGACGACGATCAGTCCCGATAGTCGCTGGCTGGTGACAGACAGTGACGACGGGACGGAGCTGCTATGGGAGGGGTACATAATTCTCCCGGTGACAGAATGAAATCCACCGTATCGATCCGCTGAATGATTCACGAACGAAAAACTTCGATAGAAACCGCAGATCCATTCGCGCTCCGAATTTCGATGTATCTACATGAAAAGAACGCTATCTCTTCTTGCAATCGGAGCGCTGGTCCTAATGCCGTCTATCGGAAGCGCCGACGATTCCATCGCCGATAAAGCTGAGGGCGTAGTCCGCGGGATTGGCCGGGGTATCAGAGACGCGGTACACGATGCCAAGCAGGCGGTGGTCGGGCGCGCTGTTGAAGTCTCTCTCGGCGAAAGGCACATGGAAATGCCGAGTACCGTGGAGGCCGGGGACGTCACCTTTACGGTGACCAACACTGGCTCTGAGGATCGCGCGTTCAAGATCTCCGGGCCTGGCTTGGAGCGCTCTCTGATCGCACCGCTGCCGCCCGGTGCGACCGAGCAAATGACCGTTAACCTCGAACCGGGCGTATACCAAGTGGAAGCCCCATCCGAAGGCGATCCGACCAGGCAACTCGCGGTTGAACTCACCGTGTTGGCAAAATAGCGCAGTGCTCTTTGTGCCTGTCATCTACAACTGGAGACGGGCACGAATCTCGTCGGCAAAACGTCTGGCTACTTCCACTTGCTCACGGGCGATTCTCGCTGAAAGGCCGGTGTGTCTAGCAGGATCGAGCAAGCAATCGATCGCGCTCCGGCTCAGATGCTCCGTGACTCGGTGATCGGCTGCTAAGCGATCAGGAAAAGATATGTTTTGGGACGCTGCGGCTTGCGCCGCTTCATACACCACGTGGTGCGCGTGATGCCGGCCGATGGTCTTCCCGAGTTCTAACATAATTGCTTCGGCGCTGATCATGCCACCAGACAGGTCAAGGTTGGAACGCATACGTTGGGGATTGAGGCGCAATCCGTCAACAATCAGATGGATGCGCTCCAGTGCTTCGCCGAGGAGTATCGCGCCTCTTGTCACCGCTTCAAACGCAATGCCGGGGCAATGGTCCGCTTCATGTTCGCTTTGAATAGCTTCCAGGGCCAACGGCACCAGCGCCCGAATTTCTGCTGCAATGCCGAGAATATCCTGGCAAAGCTGCGGATTGCGCTTTTGGGGCATTGTCGAACTGCCGACTGTGCCTGCCGGTACGGGTTCCTCGACTTCTCCGTATTCCGTTTTCATCAAGATATAAATTTCGCGGCCGATCTTGCCGCACGTCGCGCCGAGCAAGCCGAACACGCATACCAGTTCGGCAAAATGGTCAACAGTGCTGCGGCAGGGAACTGGCATCGGCGCAAGGCCCAGCCTTTTCGCAAGGCCGTCTTGCAATTCAGGCGCGCGATCACCCAACGACGCAAAGGTCCCCGCCGCGCCACCGACAATGGCCACGAACAAGCGCGGTTCAAGCTCACGCATGCGGATAATATGTCGGCCCATTTCGTCGATCCAGCTGGCGACCTTCAGACCGAAGGTGATGGGGACAGCATGCTGACCGTGTGTACGACCAGCCATGACCATCTCCGCGCTCCGCTCGGCAAGATCGGCCAGTGCCGTCATGATACTTCCGAGAAGGCCAAGAATTATCCCGTGAACTTTGCGCAGCACTAAAACATCGCCGGTTTGAGTTATGTTTTGGGTGGTGGCACCCCAATGCACCCAGCCGCCATGCGGTTCACCAACAACTCGACTGAGCTCCAGGATTAACGGCATCAATGGATGACTGGTCCGTGCTATTCCTTCACGTATTCGTCCAAGATCCAAGCGCTGGATACGGCACTCCGCCGCAATCGCATCCGCGGCTTCACGGGGAATCATTTCAAGATCCGCTTGAGTCAAGGCAAGCGCAGATTCAATCGCAAGCCATGCCTGCCATCGCTCTTCCGTACCAAATAACACCTCGATACCCGTGTCAGGCACCCGAGATGCAGTAAACCGCTCGCTCATACGGCCGCCTCCCGTTGCCAAAGCTTGTTCAGTCTATAACCTTTTGCCAATGTTGTTCGTCCTGCTCTGTGGCTGTTGTAGCAAACGCATCGTCTATCCCAGGAAAATGGATCTCATCCCAAGGAAGGTCAATGATTGCGGTTCAACCGTGGTTCAGGAAAAGCTAATCGATAAAATGGTCGTTGAGTAAACCTTTGCGATCCCTTGCAAAAATGAGGGCGAAATGAATTTTTGAAACCTTCGTGACGTCAAAGCCCTAACTATAGACGTTCGACAACGAACACTTTCGCCGAAACGGCGATTCCGGTCGACAAAGCGCCGGAACCAAATACATCGCTAACTGATCTAATAGCAATAGGAAAAGAGGAAGGGGCGACGATGAAGAGTCGAAATTGTTACCTTTTGCCGGGCGGCTTATGACGACACCAACCTTTTCTAAATGTCTGCCCGCGACTGTAAATACCGAAGACATTTTATTGGCTTTGGGTCGATACACGAAAGAATCGAGCGAGAGTGATCGGCGGACGGCAGCAACGCTGGGTATCAAGCGCGCGACATTGATGGCATGGCTGCAAGGTGCAGATCCCCCTCAAAAGCGTCTCCTGGCGCGGGTAGCGGGTTTTCTGAGACGTGTCGGCTATTTGTAACGCGGATCCCATTTTGGTCGCCGATCCCCGCTAGGGAAACGTGTCGGCGTTTCGGCGTGTCGGCGTTTGCAAAGCATCATCAACTTCGTCGAGACCTCCTGATCATTATAGCGGTGTCCAATACGCCGACACGCCGACACGCCGACACGCCGTTGCATCAAAATGGGCCGTCGGCGCGATCCGGCGTGGCCCATTTCGACGCGTTTTCGCAACGTGTAGCACGGTAGGGACGCGCTCCCGCGCGATCCGCGGCAGCACGTCCGATGATCGAGTCGGGTGCAGCGCCTCCGATGGTCGATGCGCTCCGGCGCGTCCGGCGCTGAATGTCTCGACGCCTCTTTTGCCGTTTCTGCCATGCGCGCTCGCGGGTGCCGATTGTGTTGGGCCCTTTCCATGATTGCGCCTTCTGTGAACGTGCTGCGCCGGACGCGCCGGAAACCATCGACGGTCAGAGGCGCTGTACCGGATGTCGTTATCGGACAATCTCCGGCGGCTCGCGCGGGAGCGCATCCCTACCGCGCCGGCGAAGTGGCTCGGTCCTATCACTCCTACCGTGTATACCAACGATTCAACTCTAACCAGAAACAAAGGCCTTCGTGTCGGTTCTTCTATGTTAAGACCTATGTACGACCAAACTTACCAAACGCGATCTCCGATATCTGTGCCGTAAGCCAGCTGCTTCGACGCACTTCAAAAATCACCGCGAATGGTTAGAAAACTGCGGTGCGGGTCTCGACCGCAAACTGCAAAATGCGATGAAAAGCTCGGAACGTTGTCTTTTTTTACCGATCCCATTCGTCGAGGTACTAGAGGGCCTTGTTGGCGCGGCGACAACGAAAAGATTGACCGCTCACGGCGTCCGCAAGTTTTGCCGGCGAAGCCATATCACCAAAAACAAAGGAGAACCAAATGGAACCTGTGCCGACCAATAGAGACGAAAGCTGTGCGAGCCGGCCGCAGATTGTATCGCGGGAAGAGTGGCAGCGAGCACGCGATCAATTGCTCGTGAAAGAGAAGGCCGCCACGCGGGCACGCGACGCGTTGGCCGCCGAACGCCGCCGGTTGCCGATGGTCAGGATCGAGAAAAATTACGTCTTCGATGGACCAGGCGGCAAGGTCGGCCTCCTCGACCTCTTCGAGGGACGGCGCCAGCTCATCATCTACCACTTCATGTTTGCGCCTGGTGTTGAAGGCTGGCCTTCGGCCGGTTGCCCCGGTTGCTCTATGGTTGTCGATTACCTGGGCCCCCTCCCGCACCTGCATGCCCGCGACACTTCCCTCGCCCTGGTCTCGCGTGCCCCACTGACAAAACTCGAATCCTACAAGCAGCGAATGGGTTGGAAAGTCCCTTGGTATTCCTCCGACGGCACCGACTTCAACGACGACTTTGGCGTGAGCACCGCTGAAGGTGAGACGTTCGGCCTTAGCGTCTTCTTGCGCGAAGGCGACGCTGTCTTTCACACCTACTTTACCACCGACCGTGCCCTAGAAGTGATCGATAACAACTTTACCCTGCTCGATTGGACGCCGCTCGGACGGCAGGAGGAATGGGAGGACTCACCCGCCGGCTGGCCGCAATCAGCACCCTACGTGTGG
>Ga0210408_10005043_pt1 | contig 11649 bp, 8 predicted proteins | sample IncBWH4MmetaG_FD_155471 | JGI IMG/M metagenome (GOLD analysis project Ga0210408, IMG submission 155471) | Forest soil microbial communities from Barre Woods Harvard Forest LTER site, Petersham, Massachusetts, United States - Inc-BW-H-4-M | ecosystem: Environmental > Terrestrial > Soil >... | reverse complement strand
TGTCTCGCGCCGGGATCGTGTTCGCTCGCAGCCTGTCGGCGGCCCGCTTGATGAAGCGCCAGTCGCTGTTGGGGGCGACCGCCTGCATGGCGTCGCCGAGTTCTTGGATGCGGGTTTGGATCGTGTGGCCCCGGTTGGTTCTTCTGAGCTCGTCGAGGTAGGCGGCCAGTCGCTCCCGCGTGATGCGCGTGGCGGGATCGGCGGTCTCGTCCAGTTCACCTCGTTCTCTGAGCCAGTAGAGGTAGCGGCCGTATCCGGCGGCTGTTTTGCGCTGCGTCGCGGCCGACCAACGCGAAGCAATGCCCCCACTCTCAAATGGATTGCTCGGACGAACTGCCGCCTCCCACGCCGCCCGATCGGCCGGAGGCCAGAGTCTGATCGGTAAGCACTTGGACCAGGTTCTCGACACTTCATACACCTTCAGATCATACGCCTTCAGTAACTGGACGGCGCGATGCAGCGTTGTGATCCGCCAGCAACTCGTCGAGCAGCGCTGCGTACCGCTTGCCGGCGAGTACCGACTCCAGCTCGCGGTAGTAGCGCATCGTGGTCTCGATACTTTTGTGCCCAAGCAATCGACGCACGGTCTCAAATCCGTCTGGATGCTGGTCGAGATAGAGCTTTGCTGCGAGGTGGCGGAACTGATGCGGCGTCATTACCACGCCTGCTTCCTTCGCAATGAAACCGCTCAGTTGCTGACCGAATCCACCACTTGGACGACGCGCACCCTTTTTCCCGGGGAAGAGCCAGGGCACGGGCGTCCCGATAAGAAGGGGCCTGAACTCCTGAACATAGGTGTGCAGTAACCGGACCAAACGGGTCGTCAACTCGGCCTCGACCGCAACGGCGTTCTTCGTCTCGTCTGATGTAACTATAAGAAAGGCGCGATCGCCAGCGAACTGCAGGTGCTGATCGAGACGCAAGCCGGCGAGATTGTCGGCGCGCACTGGTATGTTGAGCAAGATTCCGATGGCAGTGGCGAACGCGACCCGCACCGCGTCGCGGCGCCGGATCTGACGTCGCCGAACCACCTGTGCAGTGACGCGTTGTGGCAACCTTAACAAGCTAGCAAGCTTGTTGAGGTCTGCGAACTGGCGAAGGCACCGGCGGTTCTTCTCCGTGAAGCCCTCGCCCTCCGGCTTCAGCTTCTTGCACAGCCTGCGCAGCTGATCGACGGTCTCTTCGGACTGATGTAGATGATGCCGTGAGATCGTCTTGAGGAGAGTGGCAATGTGATAGATTTGATTGTTCGTTTTATCGCCTGCCAGATTGTAAAGGAACTTCAATAACGCTTTGGCGTGGTCGATATTGACGATTACGTCGAGGCTGGTGATCTGTGAGATCGGTACTCCCGTTTGGACCAGCGCAGTGGCGGCCATCAGGATGTAGCCGCGGCGATTACGCAGCGTCAGTTCGGCCACTGGCTTGTAATAGGAATCGCTGAAAACGTCCGGCTCTGCGCAGCGGGTCAGGAAGCCTTCAACATCCGCTCGGAAGGGGGATGGAAACTCGTCGAGAGTCAGCGCGAAGGTCCGCCGGCGATCCGGTACCGCGACCTTGAGCTGCGGCCATCCAGGAATGGTTCTGACGGCGCGGTTCCAGAGCTTGCAGGTGTCGCGATAAAGGCCGCCCGGATCCCGTACGAGGCTGTAGTTCTCCACCTCCAGGCCGAACTGAACGAAGGTCTGGGGTGTGACTGCGGTGGGACTGACGCCGCGCTCGGTGCAGTAGGTCATGAGCCTGGAGATCCCACTCTGGAAGTGGCGGTCGGGGATCAGGGCGCGCAGCGCCTCCCAATCGGGAGCGAGCGCCTCCCGGCTGCGTCCCGCCATGGACTTGAGCCCGGCACGCCTCAGCGCTTTGAGCGTGAGACTCTTAACGTTGCACCAGCGACCGGGCGACACATCCACCATTGCCGGCGTGAGCTTGGCTAGCTGCGGACGAAGTTGACGGGGCTCGGCGGGGACCATGTCGGGCTGGGTGCCTAGCGCGCGGCAGACCGTGTTCACTGCCGAGCGCGTTTCACGCAGCTGACGTTGGTCGAGGTGGTCATCGTGCTCCAGTCGGCGGAGAACGTCGGCCAGCGTCATCATCGATTCCGGGCAGGCTGAGGTCCCGGCCCCGGCCACCTGCTCCAGAAGCTTTGACCCATGAATAGACATACTCACCCCCTTTGGGTCTCAAGTTGACCATAGTAGACAATAGTGAGAACTACAATAGTAATTCGCAGGTGTACTTATATATACAGTAACAACTATGCGTGGTTTATTAGTATATCAAGTAAATAACTCCATCTTGCTGTTTACGCCGTTCGCGAGTGGGCAAGGAAGACAGCGAGATCCTCCTCACTGATGCGAATTTGGCGGCCTACGCGATGACTGGGGAGCCGGCGATCCTGGACGAGGCGACGGACAGTCTTCTCCGAGACTCCAAGCCGAAGCGCGACCGCAGCGACCGGCAGCAGCGAAGGACCGAGCATCGAGTCCGCGGTGATCATGGCGCAGTCCGGCATCCGGAGGTTTCCGGCAATTTACTGGGGGGCTGAACGCTGGCGGCGGCGGTTCTCAGCGCTTGCCGTGCAGCGAGGCGGCCAAGCAGGCGCGCCAGCTGCGCGAGCGCAGCTGCCATAGGGTGACTAGACGGCTCGCCTACGTTGGGCGCGGTAGGACCGCTATCTGGTTGCGAGCTCGGCGAAGAATGGGTGACATGCCGGTGCATTGCACCGACAGTCTGGCACCACCCAAACGCAGGGGTTGGCAAAAACCCGACGCCAGCTCAAAGCGATGAACTAGGCCGCGGATCGGCGCCGGTCCTTCTCGACATCATTCCAATAGCGCCGGAGCGCCTGGTCCGGGGAAGGTTCGTGGAGCCACTGGAACACGCTGTGCACCAAGTCGCCGAAACCAGCGTGGTCGCTACGGCCTGGCAACGGCTCAGCGTCAGCGGCGATGGTCCAGTCGACCGCTAAGTGCATCACGAGCGTGTCCCGGGCGTCCTGGCAAGGCCGACCACCCGTGTCGACACCGCCGCCATCACCCCGGGCCTGACCGAAGATCACGGGTTCCAGCCTAGCGCGCGAGCGCTTTCCGCGGCCTCGACTTCTGGATACGAGCCTAGCCCCAACTGCGCTACTTTGGCGGATCATCTCGACCAGTCTTGTGGCATCTGCGTTTTCGGCCCAGGTCAAGAATCCACCATCGACTGAATCAAGCAGTTCCAGAGATGTGAGGCGCGCCCGCATATCGAGGTAGTCGAGCGCAAGCTTCGGAAGGCGGAGTAATCGCGCGCGAAGTAGACGCACCGAGATATCGTCATCGGCCTCGTGTGAAAGTTGCCACAAATCGCGAAGCGCATTGCGCGCCTGCCGATATGATTCGCTGGTATTGGCTTTCGCCTTGAGGAACGTGGCGATCGAAGTCTCGATGTTGTGAGCGAAATCTATAATGCCTCGACAATTTAGTTGGATGCCGTCTTTCCGCACACAATCGCTGATCCGGTTGCGATGCTCATCATCTGGCTGAAATACAAACGACTGCGTATGCGTGCTCGGCGCTGTCATTTTCTCACAAACCGAATCAGCGAATCATGCATTATTCTCGAGGTGAAGCGTCATAACCGCAATAGCGCGGCACAGCCAAGCTTCAAGGCTCCCCCGATGCAGCGCGCAGCGGCGTCGTTTCGTTGGGAGGTAGCCGCACCCAGCTGAGGCGATCTCCCCAGCGGGGGAAAGCGCACCGCGCATTTCCATCGCCGTTCCTCCGCCACGACGAGCCGCACAGTCGCCCGGTCAATAAGCCGCTGAGCAAGCACGAGGCGCGGCGATGGCGGTTTGCTCCCAGAGCTTCGCAGCCCTCAACCCTGAACGGCGTCCGATGTGGTTAGCCGCCGCTTAGTCCAACGCCGCGCTCGGCGAGAAGTTGTTGAGCTTTTCCGGTAAGTTTGTATTTGATAGGCGACTCTTGGTCCGCCGTCACGACAAAACCCTTCGCAATAAGCTGATCAAGAACCTTCCTTTTGTCTGCATTAAAATTCGCACCCCCTCCTTCCAATACATCGCAAAGGATCGCAATTTCTTGGCCACTTATGAGGGTATCTTCCATGACACGGCTCCCTGAAGGAGAAGCAAATTCTAGACCCGCGCTTTCCCTCGACACTTGTCAACCCAGCAGAGCGGGCAGTGCGCGACATCCCGCCGCTCTAGAACGATCGAGAGCACGATGACGATGACCGCGCCGGCGATCCGTCAACGCGCGGCGGGTGGCAGCGATTTGCATGCGATATTCTAGTCGGTCAGTTCTCAAGTGCAGCCGGCGTCCCGTCTTCCGCTTAAAATTGGATGTGGTTCCATAGAAACTCAAGTTTGTCGCGCAGTTGGCGGGCATCGGTGACTTGCTGTTGCAGCTGCGCGCCGAGCGCTTCGGCGGAGGCTTTGATCGCTAATCCGTGCATCGCCAGCTCATACGCGGTCGCGGCATCTTTTTCATACTGGCGGGCAGCGGTTGTTAGAGCGTTGAAGATGGTGGTTCGCTCAGCGTCGGTTAGCTTTGACATTTATTTCCTCCATCACGATCTAAGAGCATGCTTGTGTGCAACCCAGCTGGCATTAGGCTCTCTCTCGCCTTTCTCGGTGGCTTCAGCCCGTACATCTCTCAGAGAACGAGGAAGCGCGGGCGGGGATCAGAGCGGGACTGGCGCTTCGTCCAATCTTCACGATATCGCGCATCCATTGAGCTGCTCCGCTGCCGCTGACACGGCGCCGATGTCTTTCTCTGCGCTTTCGACCTGCTCGAGCTCGACGGCCACGACTTGCGACCGTGGCTGTTCGAGGAGCGGAAGCGAGTGCTGGCAAGCCTGCTGCGCCAGCAGCGCGACGGTATCTCCTTCAATGGGAGCGGTTGCCGCGTCGAGCCGCCGCCGTCAAGCAGCGCAAACCAACAGCCAGTTCGTTTCAGCCGGATCAAAACTACCTAAACAGCGGGCATTGTTGATCTGGCGCTGTTGACCCAAAGCGGGCCTCACTCGGGACCTTGCATCACGTTGCTGTTGTCGGTTTCTTTTGCTCAGATCGAGTGAAGCAAACACTTACCAATCTATTCCGTATGCAGCGGACTAGGGAACTTTTCACGAGGATGCAGGGAACTTTCTGGTCGAACAGGCAAATTTGCGGTCCTGCGTGTCAGCTTTTACGCGTTGCGCCGCGACAACTAGCGAGCGGTATGAATAGTTCTCGGCGCGCTCAGATCTACCGCGGTCAGCGGCCGTTCGGGGAGAAGGCGTAGAACTTGTTGTTGTTGCCATTGTAGGGGAGTTTGCGGGCCAGCGTATCGTAGCCGCTGCCCCAGTAGACGGTGCCGTCTACGATCGCCGCGCCCGACCAAACCGCTCCGCCGCTGGGAAAGGTCCACTCAATCTGACCAGTCCTGGCGTTCATGGCGTAGAAATTGCCGCCGGAGGAGCCGGCGTAAACTACGCCATTAGCGCCGGAGACAAAGCCGTCCGTAATGTACTCGGGACTTTCCGGGGCGGCGGTCTGCCAGATTATCTTGCCGGTGGCGGCGTCGAGCGCCGTCCATAGGCCGCCTGTCGTGGTCTTCTTTTGCCCATCGTAAGCCGTGTAAATATAAGCCTTGTGACTGCCGTTGGTGACGGCGGCGTAAATCCGCTCCCCGTCGGTCGCGGTGCCCCACTCTATGCCGCCAAGCACTCCACCCGGGCCGGCCTGCGTTTCCCAAAGCAGCTTGCCTGTGGACGGGTCCAGTGCATAGTACATGCCGTTCTTCTGGCCCGCGCCCAGCACCTCGGTCTTCTTGCCCTGGATTGTCGTTGTGTAGAGGTTCGGGCCGGCACCGAAGTCGAAGTCGGGAGAGGCGTTCGGGTCTGACATCGTCCAGGTGTCGGCGCCCAAGGTGTGATGCGCCCAGGCGACCTTGCCGGTCGTCAAGCTGAGGGCCACGATGCTGTCAATGTGGGCGTCGGACGGGAGCGCCGTACAGTTGGTCTGCCCGGGGTTGACGCAGTACCCCTGCGGGACGGAGTAGCTGTTGCCGGTGGTGACGTACAACATGCCGGTCTCGTGGTCGACGACCGGTTGACTCATCCACACCGCACCGCCGTTAAAACCTTCCGGGACCATGTAGGTCTGCCACAGGATCTTGCCGGTGCGGGCGTCGAGCGCCACGACGGAGCCACGGAAGGTCGGGGTCATCTTGGCGTGCTCGGTCTTAGAGGAGACCCCGGTGTAGACAATTCCGTTATCGATGGTCGCGGACCCCGTCATGAGAGCCGCGCTGCTAGGGTCGGTCTTTGTGCGCCAGAGCATCGCGCCGGTACGGGCATCGACGCCGACTTCGAAAGCTCCGCTGAGGTCGGCGGTCATGAGGTTTCCGGTACCGATGACCAGTTCACCATCCCAATATGCCGGGCTCGTCCGCGAGGCCGAGCCGGTAGTTCCGGTGTAGTCGCTGATGTCGTGGGACCAGATAGCCTTCCCGGTTTTGGTGTCGATGGCCCAGAGCTTGCCACCCCAGTCCGGTACATAAGCAACCCCATTGACCACCGTTGCCGTCGCGGAGACATCGCCCGCGGTAGTGAAGGTCCATTTCGGCTTTAGACTGCCGACGTTGTCGGAATTGATGGTGTGCTCGGTCGCGGCGTAGCGGGTGTTGTGATTGTTCTGCCCGGCGCTGGCCCACTCCGGTTGCGCCGGGACGCTCAGTTCGCCGGCAAAACCAAAATCAGCTGTACTCGCGAGCAAAACCAGCGAGACGACGGTCATGATTATCTGATGCATTGCTTCTCCAGAGCGAAAGTTGCACTCTTTTAAATCGATCACCTGGTTTCCCCTACCACGGTGTCGGGAATTGCTGGGTACTCCTCAGGTGCATTGGCTGCGAACAATGATTTTAGGAATCGATTATGCGCGACCACCGGCAGCCGTTCGACCGCACCGTCCAGGCCCCAAACACGGCCGGCATGATGCGCAATCAGGTAGATGATCACAATCGCGTAGACGAGGTGGAAATCGACAAAGAGGTTGAGATGGTCCTCGATAAACGGCCACTCCATATGGGCGAAATAGTACGTGACCATGAGCAGAATGCCGAAGGGGCCGCTCAACCGAACCAAAAGTCCCGATACTAGCGATAGTCCGATCAACAATTGACCCCATTTTACCAAGAAATCTGTATAGGGCAGTACGGCCGGCTCGGCAAAGTGCGCAAAAAAGCCGTGGAAGGTCACGACATGATTGAGGAACGCGGCAGCGCTATAGTTCTGTAGGATTTGCCAAGTGCCTGCATACAGGAATGTCCAGCCGACGAGCACACGCAGAGCGACGATGACACCGCGATCTAGCTTTGTTTCAGTCATATCCTCCCTCTTCCTATCTACATGCCTTAAGCGAAGTCGGTCACGATAACGCCCATGGAGCCGGCGGTGACGTTCATCCGCTCCTCCTTCCAATCTCCTGGTGTCTAATCTTATAAGGATGGCCTCAGCGATCGCTGTGCTTGTGTTGCTGTAATTGGTTCGCAATTGCAGCAATCTGGAAGGGCCGTCACGCCCTGGGCAGCGGACCGCCCCTACGTTGCCGCCTCAGTAATGCTTGCAGGTGTACGTTCGCTACATGGGCTTCGACTCAAATGGAGTCCGCCATGCGCCGGTTATTTCCTGCCACATCGCGAAACGACGGTTTTGACAATGTGCAATGCTCGCACGCGCGCGGGGGCGCCTTGTCTTATGACTGTGGAATGACACAGGCACCGGTGCCGGCTACACAGAGGTACGCTTGGTTCTGGGAAAACAGACCGCTGCCGATCGGTAGCGGATTAACGATGCTAGACGCCGAGGCCGGGCACGATGGTGAGCGGACAATCCGATAGCGGTTGACGGCGCCGTCGACGGAATTTGTTTTCCAACGGTAGGCGCCGCCTCCCGTCGCGCGCGTGGCAACTACTGCGAGCGGATGAGGCCGGCACCAAGCGGTCAGCCGGCTGCGCTCGCGCGAGTGGCCTCGAACAGGAACCAAGTGCGCCGCTCAGCCTCGTCGATCCAGTTCTCCAGCAAGCTTGTTGTGGCGACGTCGCGGTGCCGATCGCACAAGTCGTGCGTCTCGCGCATGTTCGCCGTCAGTTGCTTGTTGTCGTCGCGCAGTTCGGCCAACATATCCAACGGCGTGACGTAGTCGGCATCGTTATCGAGAATACGCTGACTGCGGCTGATTTGGCCGATTGAATGCAAGGTCGTGCCGCCGATCTTGCGCACCCGCTCGGCGATGTCGTCGGTCGTTGCGAAGATTTGCGTCGCCTGCTCATCGAGCAGAAGATGATAGTCGCGGAAATGCCGACCGGATATGTGCCAGTGGAAATTCTTGGTTTTCAGGTACAGCCCGAACATATCCGCAAGCAGGACATTGAGTGCACCGGATATGTCCCGGACGGCGTTTGATCCGAGGTCCGTCGGCGTTTCGAGCGGAGCCTTGCGCAAATCCTTGGCATCACGAACGTTCATCTGTCGTCTCCTTCCGAGTTAGCGACCCTTTCGTGCAACGCGAGGCGAACTTGCGACGGCGGAATCCATAGCGACGAAACCGAACAACCGTCGTCATGAAAACCCGCAAGCCAAAGTCGGCGTGACCCCATTAGGTTTTCTTCGATGCCCGCTATTGTTCGATACATAGGCGGCTAGCGACTGACGCGCTTGTCGGACTTTGCTGCGGCTGGGGCGTACTTGCTGCGAACAGTGCAGGACATCGGGACGGGTAGAGCGTGTTGCCAATGCCCATGACGCCGCGCAAGCTTGCTAGAGAACTGGATTCGACGAGGCCGAGCGGCGCACTTGGTTCCCGTTCGACGCCACTCGCGCAGGCGCGGCCGGCTGACCGCCTGGTGCCGGCCTCATCCCGCCTGGCGGCAGCCGCCAAGCGCTCGAAGGGACGCGGCACTACCGTCTGAAACAAATTCCGCTCGCGAGCTGGTAGGCATAGACCTCCGGCGAGTCGGCCAGTCGACGTCCAAGGCCGCTGGCCACGCTCGAAGATCGGCGGCTAACCAGCTAGAGCTGATCCAGTGCGCTCTGCGCGTCGGCAAGGGCGTGGTCGCACGCGCTCGGGTCGGCAACGCGATCAGCGACCCGAGCCCGCGCTATGGCCGCCTCAAATGCCTGTACCTTCTCAGGCGAGATCTCGCCAAGTGTGGCCTCTGCTGCAGCGATTGAGTGCGGCGTTGGCTGACGATTCATGGTGGCTGCCGTGCTTTCGCGCGCTGACTGCCCGGCAGCGGCATTCGCTTCGAGCTTGGAGTCGAACTGGGCCTGTAAACGGTCGATCCCTTGTGCACACGGGCCGGCGTTAGCGGCCGATCCCCATGCAGCAAATACAATCGCGCATATTACAAGCGCTCGTCGATTGCTCATGACTGTGCTCCGCAAATGTGAGCGCAGCGCTCGCGCCCGTATCACCAACTAATACCCGTAACAGCCGTTCGGGTGTTCGTCCGGATCGCAAGCAATGGGCCTCGAAACGACCGTGCCGCCAAAACCGTGACCTTCCGCCAGCAAATGGTCTGCACCGCCGCTCCACGCGAATGCGAGTGTGCCGGTTGGCCGTTGTCGCTATGCCGAGGACGGTAGCCATGGCCGCTGCGATCACCTGCTAGCGCATTCTTCCGAACGCCCTACTGTTTTCATTTAATGTGGATCGCCTTGGTAAGACCGCCGTGCCGATGTTGCTGCGATTGGATCGCAATTGCTCCCGAGTCGAGATATTCCTGCCGCCAGATGAGCCGGGCGAGCACATTTGTGATGCGCGTAATTAGCACGGCCAGCGCCAGGCCGACCAAGCTTTCTATCTGCTCGGCTTGTTGCCAATCGGGAATTCTCCTGCGTTAACGGCGAGCAGAACGCGCGGCTCTCTCCGTAGCCGCCGTTCAGACGACCAAGCCGAGCGCAGGGGGACAAAGTCAGGTGAGGTCCGCAAGCTGCGGCTCGGCTTGACCGGAGGGCGCCTGCTTCTTTCTTCCCCGCATCATCCAGCTCTGCAGCCGGTCGAAGTAGATATAGACGACTGGCGTCGTATAGAGGGTCAGAATCTGCGACACGGCGAGGCCGCCGACGATGGCATAACCGAGCGGCTGGCGAATCTCGGAACCGACCCCCGTACCCAGCATCATCGGCACCGCACCGAGCAGCGCCGCCATCGTGGTCATCAAGATCGGCCGAAAGCGGAGCACGCAGGCCTGGTAGATCGACTGCTCGGCCGGCAGGCCCTCGCTCTGTTCCACCTGTTGAGCAAAATCGACGAGCATGATGCCGTTCTTCTTGACGATGCCGATGAGCAGGATAATGCCGACGATCGCGATCACGCTGAGATCGAAGTGAGCTGCCATAAGCAGCAATAGCGCCCCGAGGCCGGCGGCCGGCAGGGTCGAGATGATGGTGACCGGGTGGATCAGGCTCTCGTACAGAATGCCGAGGATGAGATAGATGACGAACAGCGCTGCAGCTATGAGAATCGGCGTGCTTGATAACGACGCTCCGAAGGCCTGTGCGTTGCCCTGAAAGCTTGTCTGTAGCGAGAGGGGCGGGCCGAGCTCTTTTGCCGCCTTCTGGATGGCGCTTACCGCTTGGCCAAGCGCGGTGCCTGGCGTCAGATTAAAGGAGATCGTCACCGAGGGAAACTGCCCCTGATGATTGATCACCAGCGGCGACACCTTGATGGCGCTGTCAACCAGCGTGGATATCGGCACCTGCTGCCCGCTCGCTGATTTGACATAAATGCCTGTGAGGGCCTCGGGCCCGTACTGAAACTTTGGGTCGACCTCCAGAATAACGTGATACTGCTGCAGGGTGGTGTAAATGGTCGAAACAATACGCTGGCCGAAGGCGTCGTCGAGGGTATTGTCGATCATGTAGGGCAAGATACCGTAACTCGAGGCGACATCGCGCTTGATCGTGATGTCGAGCATCGGCGCGGTATTGAGCTGATCAGTGGCGACATCGACGATTCCGGGGATGGCCCTAAACTTGTCGAGGAATTTGGTCGCCCACTGGCTGAGCTCGCCGGGGTCGGCGTCGTTCATCGTGTACTGAAACTGCGTCTTGTTCAGCCGCGCGCCGATCGTAATGTCCTGAGCAGCTTGCATATAAAGCGTGATGCCCTGGATCCTGGCGAGGTTGGTGCGCAGCCGCGCGATCACCTTGTCGATCGGCTCGCGCTGGCCATGGGGCTTGAGCTGAATGAATACACGGCCGTCGTTGAGCGTGTAGAGGCCACCACCGGCACCCACCGCCGAACCTACTGTGTCGACGGCAGGATCCCGCATGATGACGTCGAGCAAAGCTTGCTGGCGTTCGGCCATCGCCGGGAAAGAAATGTCCTGCGCCGCCTCAGACTGGCCGAGGATCAATCCCGTGTCCTGCTGGGGAAAGAAGCCCTTGGGAATAATCACGTAGAGATACCCGGTCAGCGCGATGGTGCCGAACATTACCATCAGCGTGGTGAAGCGGTGCCGCAACACGATTTTGAGCCCTGCCTCATAGAGGTGGAGCAAGCCGTCGAAACCCCGCTCCGACAAGCGATAGAGCCATCCGTGCTCCTTACGCTCCGGCTTGAGCAGGGTTGCGCACATCATCGGCGTGAGCGTCCGCGAGATC
>Ga0210408_10005041_pt1 | contig 11652 bp, 8 predicted proteins | sample IncBWH4MmetaG_FD_155471 | JGI IMG/M metagenome (GOLD analysis project Ga0210408, IMG submission 155471) | Forest soil microbial communities from Barre Woods Harvard Forest LTER site, Petersham, Massachusetts, United States - Inc-BW-H-4-M | ecosystem: Environmental > Terrestrial > Soil >... | reverse complement strand
TTGATTGCCGCGCTGCTTCTGCTGCCGTCCGCGATGCGCTCCGTCGGCATGAACTAGTTGTCAGTCATCCGCTGCTGGTCCTGTAGGGCTGCTTTCGATTCTTGGCGCGCCGCAAGTGAGCCACATGCCGCCGCTCAACGCTGGGGAGCAGGTGATTTTCCCAGCGTCTCGTTGGGGGACGCCGGGCCTGAGGTCTCCGCGATAATTTTCTGCGTCCTGGATTTGCTCACCTGACAGTTGCGGTCATAGATGCGGCACTGCGCCAGAGTGAAATTGCATCCGCAGCTGCAGCCTTCGGCATTGAATTTGTGGAGAGCGACTTGCTTCTGCTGCGCAGTGAGCCGGGAAAGATTCACACCGGGAAGCTCGCTGGCGCGATCGGCGTGCGCCAGGAAAATTTGACCGGTATCCTCAAACGTTTCCACACGCGCATCGATGGGCAATCCGAGCAAGGCGCGGATTTCTGTTTCATAGAGGGCGGGGTCGCGCAAGCCTTCATGCTTTTGCACGACGCGGCCTTGCGCGTCCAACACAAACGATGTGGGCAGCGCGGAAATGCCTCCATATTGGATGCGCACTTCGGGCGAGGACATCGCCACGGGATAGTTGATGTGCTCTTCGGCGACGACTTGCTTGACCATGGAAGCGTCATCGTCGTCTACCGTCAGCCCGATTATTTGCAGTTGATCTTTGTATTGCTCTTGCAAGGCAATCAGGTCCGGAATTTCCGCGCGGCACGGGCCGCACCACGTAGCCCAAAAATTCAGGAGAACGACTTTGCCGCGCGCGGTAGCGAGGCTTAACGGCTTGCCGTCGAGCGCATCCAGCTTGAAGTCCGGCGCGGCATCTGGATTGCGGACAAAGCGAATGACATTGCCTCCCTGCGGCGTTCCGGCGGACGCCCCGCATGTGACTATCAAGAAGGCGCTAGCGGCGAGGCATAGCGCGCCAAGCAATGGCACTCGCGAGCGTTGCGTGTCGAAATCGAGGTTCATCGCGCGTCTACTTAGGAGAACACAAGGCCGGGCTGCTTGCCAAGCCGCAGGTTTGGCGCGTTCCCTGCCGCGTGATTGGCGGCGGCTAAGGCGCTGCAGCCTTTTCGGATTTTTCCGGCGAGCCCTGCGCATAGGCGGGATGCCGCGCGGGAGCGCGCTGCGGCAACTCGCGTTCGAGCTTGCGCAACCATTTCAGCTCGGTCTGAAACTGCTCAATCATGAGAGTGACCATCCACACCGCCTCATGATGCGGGTGGCTGACCTCCTGCAAAATCGAGCGCAATGTCTCCTTCTCGCGAGCTAGCTCTTGCAGAATGAAACTGCGGCGGCGCCGCAACTGCTTCCGGAAAACGCCGGGACGCGCGAGCCAGGAAAGCGCGATCCAAGTGGAAAACACGGGACGATCCCGCTCGGTGGTCCAGTCTTCGCGCTCGAGTGCGATGGTCATTGCGGCGCGGCCGGCGGCGGCAGTCTGAAAGACAGCGCGCTCTGGGCCCGAGGCAGGTTCGCTGCTATCCGTTTTGCGAATAAAGCCAGCGGCGGCGAGCTTCTCGAGCGAATAGTAGACCTGCGGACGAGAAATGGCCGCCCAGTCGCGGATGCAGCGCCGCTCCAGCTCCAGGTTGGCTTCGTAGCCGTGCATGGGGCGCTCGGCCAGAAGACTGAGGAGCACGAGATCCGGAACAGTCAACGTTGATCGTCTCTTCTGCCGCACCGCTACCTTGCTTCCGTCGCGCTCTGGGCTCTCTTTTGGGAGCGCTTGCGGTTGCGGCTCCAATACCACCATTGACACTGTTCAACGGGAAGTTGCGGGTCCCGCGCCTGGGCCACGGCCGCGCGAAAAGCGTCCAGGCAGCAAATGTCCTGGTGCTGCGGCGCGACGCGGCAAAGCGATTCGTAAAGCCGTTGGGGATTTCGCCGGGCGAGTTGTGGGACAGTGCGCACGCCCAGGATTTCGAAATCACGCAGCATGGCGGGACCGACGGAGATCAAATCCGACAGTTTGCGAGGGTCTGAGAGCATAAACAATCTCCTTGACATGGGAATAGCGGCAAAACTAAACTCAGCTAGTCTAATTGAGACTACTACGGAAAGGCAAGAAGAAAAGGGAGGATCGCATGTCAGAGAAGAAAACCATGGACATGAACGTGAAACGCATTACCGCGGTGCTGTTTGTAAAGGAAATCGAGCCGCTCCTGCCCTTTTGGGTGGAGAAGCTCGGTTTCACAAAAACGATTGAGGTTCCGCATGGAAACAAACTCGGATTTGTGGCGCTGCAAAAGGGAAGTACGGAAGTGATGTACCAGAGTTACGCGAGCGTGGCGGAGGATATGCCGCTGCTTGCGGAAATAAACAAAGGGCCGACGTTCTTGTACATCGAAGTGGACAATTTGAACGCAGTTCTCAACGCGCTGAAAGATTTCAAGATCGTTCAGCCGGAGCGAACCGCGTTTTACGGCATGCGCGAAGTCGGCTTCCAGGATCCCGGCGGGCACTACGTCACGTTCGCGCAGCCGGTGGCCGCGGCGCAGCACTGAAGATTGCCAAAGACGCGGCCATTCGGCGGCAATCGAGCGCAAGCCGGGCTACACCTGCAGCGGTGGAGCGAAGATCCCGCTGAGTTATTCTTCGTGATCGAGCGGCTTGCCGTCGGGACCGACTTGGACCTCCGATTTCTTGCCGCCCTTTGTTACTTGAGCTTCGTAAGCGACGAGCTTGTCTTTCTTGGTGATGGTTTCGACCTTGACAAGTTTGCCTTCGCCTGCTTTTGCCTGCAGGCCGGCTTTTACGTCCGCAGGCAGCGCATCCATGGCGACTTGTTCTTCCACTTCGACAATGGCGCCGTTGGCGTCGATCAGTACGTCTTTGGTGTGCCCATTCACGATCATTTCTGCTTCGTAATAGGTCTGTCCTTTTTCTTTTTCCTGAGAAAAACCTTTGAGCGTGGCGCCGACGCTTTGCGCCGCCACGGTCTTTTCCACCGCTGGCGGGAGATCGGAACGCTTGATTTTCTTTTCCTGCGCGGCGGCTGAAGCTACAAATAGAAGGCCAACGATAAGCATGACAGTGCAGGTGCTTTTGGTGTTCACGGATCAACTCCTAAATTAAGTCTCGGTTGCTTTGAGAATCTGAGCAACAGTGTAGGCGGGTAAGGATAAACAGGGGATAAACTCCAAAACTGTTTTTGGGTGTGTACCCGGCATCCGCTTGTGGCGTTGCGGCACGAATAAGCACGGACACGTTCAGTTGCCACGGTCGAAAATTTCACCGAAGCGCGGCTCCATCAAATCAACAGCCGCTAGTCATTCAAGTTTTTTTGTTGCTGAACTTAACTCCCTGATTTTTTCTGCGCGCACAAGTCTTCTTCGGACTCCACAACAAGCCCAAGATCGCGGGAAGGCCTAGCCATCTTTTCGAAAACCCAAAACGATTCCAGCACCGCAGTCCATTGGAGCAAATTGCGGGTTTGGGCACATCAACGTGACTTCGGTACTGGCGGTCTATGGTTGGGTGCGTTGTGGGTCGGTAGCCTACGCGACGGTGTGAGTCGAGTGCATGGCGTACCTCCTGTAACTTACTGATATAGATACAGTTACAGCGGCGAGTGGCCGTCCTCGACAACTGTCCTGCGAATCTGGGGGATCGACCTTGAAACGAAACAAATTCTTGCAAGGTATTGCCGTGGCCGGCATCGCGGCGCTGGTTAGTTGCGCAGCGCTGGTGCAGGCACAGGAGCGCGACGGCGAGCTGAGACTGCTGCGCGGCGCCGCGGACGATGGCGATAGCGCAGCGCAGTTCACTCTGGCGAATCACTACTACCGCGGCCTGGGTGTGCAGCAGGACTACGACAAAGCTCTGGCGCTGTACGGAAAAGCGGCGGACCAGGGACTTGCAGCGGCAGAGAACCGTTTGGGGATAATGTACGAGCGCGGGCTAGGCGTGTCGCAATCGTACGGGCGGGCGATGACTTTCTATCGCAAGGCAGCGGCGCAAGGAAACCCGCTGGCGCAATACAACCTGGGGATGCTGTACGAGAGCGGAAAGGGCGGGCGGTTGGATTATTCGCAGGCGCTGGAATGGTTTCACAAAGCCGCGGAACAAGGCGAGCCGGATGCGGAAGAAGAAGTCGGTTATTTTCATCAGCGCGGATTTTTAGGCGCACGAGACTATGAAAAGGCGCGGGAGTGGTACAAGCGCGCCGCGGAGCACGGATGCTCGAACGCGCAGAATCAACTCGGCTATATGGCGCAATTGGGTTTGGGAGTGGAGCAGGATTACGTGCAGGCCCTGGACTGGTATTACAAGGCGGCGGCACAAGGCAATCCTAACGCACAGGAAAATATCGGCTATTTGTACCAGCATGGGCTGGGCGTGGAAGCCGATTATGTACAGGCGGAGACTTGGTATTACAAAGCAGCGGGGCAAGGAAACTCGAATGCGGAAAATCAGCTTGGGTATATGAATCAATACGGGCTGGGGATTCCCCCCGATTTAGCGCAGGCGCTGGCGTGGTATCGCATGGCAGCGGACCAGGGCAACAAGACGGCCATTGAAAATTTGAAAGCGCTGTCCGAGCGGCTGCAGGGGGTGGACGCGGAGCTGTGGCAGGCAGAAAGCGCGGAGGCGCAGCAGGCAGCGGAGGCGCAGGCAGCGCGGCGCGTGCGGATCGCGAATTTGCAGCGGCAGATTGTGGATCTAGAAATGGATGCGCGGCTGGAAGAGAGCCTGGCAGAGCCCGGCGCGGGCGCGGCTGCCCCAGCGATGGGCGCCGTGAAATTGCGCAAGGAAGCGGACAAGTACCGCGCGGAAGCGGCTCGTTTGCGTGCGGAACTCGCAGGATTGGATGTCCTGGCAGCGTCGAGCGCGCCGGCGCAGTAAAGCGGACGCTACTCGAATTGCTTCCGGAAGGCGGCGAATTGCTGTTTCAGATCCACAATATCTTTGCGCAATTCAGCCACTTCCGACTCCAAGTGAGAAACCTTGTCGGCGTTTTCCCGTCCAATGACGGCCGGCGCTTCGCGCACAACTGACGAATTCGCGGGCTCCGCATCTCCTGACAACAGATGATTGTAGCGGGATTCTTTTGTGCCGGGCTGCCTGGCGAGGACCTTGACCAGCGGCGCCTGGCGGTTCATCAAGCGCTGCAGCGCGGATTGCACTTCGCTCAAATCATCAAAGTGATGCATGCGCTCGGCGCGGGTGCGCAACTCGCCAGGGGTCTGCGGGCCGCGGAGCAACAGCTCGCAGAAGATGGCAGCTTCGCGGCGGTCGAAATTGAAGGCCTCCTGGAGGCGGTGTTCGTACTTGGTGACGCGGCTGTCGGCGGCGCTGACGGAACGCGCCAGAGAATTATCGTGTAGCGCGCGTAAAGCGTTACGAACGGAGTCTTGATCCAGATTCATGACCGGGTCGCGATTGGATTTCTGGTTGCACGCGTTCACTAGAGCATTGAGGGAAAGCGGATAGTATTCCGGAGTGGTGATTTCCTTTTCCAAAAGAGCGCCGAGAACTCTGGCTTCCACTTCACTTAGGACAAGATTCACAGGCTCAAATCATACCGGAAGCGCTGGGTACGCCCAAACGGAGTATGAGTGACGTTCCATCGCCGAATGAGTTTCGCAGCAACTACTGGTGCAGTTTTTTGACGGTTCTGGGCAAAAGAGCATCGCGAAGCGCGCTTAGAACGTCAGAGATGCGGAACGGCTTCTGCAATTGGTGAATGTGGCTGCCGCTGCCGTCGTCTTCGACTAGATCCCCGGTCATGAAGATTACCTCTGGTTTTGTAGTGCTGCGCGAGGACGCAACGATTTGAAGAGCAGCTTCGCGGCCGGTTGGCCCCTGACCGCCACCGGAGAGATTCACATCACACAGGGCCAGGTCGTAGGGGCGATGGCTGATCAATTCCAGCGCTTCCTGGGAATTTGCCGCGCAGTCGACACGCATGCCGTGCGCGGAGAGGCCCTCTTCGAGCAACATCCGGATGCTTTCCTCGTCGTCCAAAACCAGAATGGAGCGGCCCTTTAAAATATCTTCCACCGAAGAGAGTACCTCAGCGGACAATTTTCCGGAATCAAACGGGGTATCGGAGGTTTCCGGCGGGGCAGCCGGCAAATATACGGTGAATGCCGAGCCGCCAGCCGGCAGAAGTTCGACATCGATAGAACCGCCGTGCTCGCGAACGATAGACATACAAATACTCAATCCGAGGCCGGTGCCACCCCCGGGACGCTTGGTGGTGTAAAAGGGATCGAAAAGCTTGGGAAGCGCTTCCTGGGAGATCCCGACGCCATCGTCTTGAACGGTGACCGAAATGTGCCCGCCGAGGCGCCCGATACGGATCTGAACGCGTCCGGTCTCGCGAACTTCGCGAATGGCGTGTTCGGCGTTGCTGATGAGGTTCAAAAAAACCTGAATCAACTGATTGGCGTCGCCGATGACCATGGGCAAATCGGACTGCGGCTGAAAATCCACATGAACATTGTTGCGGCGAAGCGAATGATCCTGGAGCTGTAGGGTGCGCTCGATAAGGCTGTTGACGTCCACCGGCCTTTTCTGCGGCGCGGCCGGCCGGGAAAACTCCAGCAGGTTCTGAACGATGCGCGCAGCGCGACGGGCCTGGCGATGGGTGAGCTCAAGCTGGCGTTTGGTGTTTTCCTGGAAACCTTCGCTGTCGCGGAGAAGCTCCGTGACGCCCAGAATGGCGGTCAGAGGATTGTTGAGCTCGTGCGCGACGCCGGCGAGCATCTGGCCCATGGCGGCAAGCTTTTCGGACTGAATGAGCTGCTCTTCCAGACGCTTGAGTTCCGTGACGTCGCGGGCGGAGACCACGACACCATCAATCTTGCCGGTTTCATTGAAGAGAGGACTGAAATGGCAGCGCAGCCGGCGCCACTCGCCTTGCTTATTGCGAACGCGCGATTCCAGCGAGGCAAAGGTTTGCCGGCCGCCCACAAGTTCCGCAAAGAGAGCAAGCAGAGCGGGACGATCTTCAATGTGGGTGCGGCCGCCAAGCTCCATGGTTTGCGTTTCTTCCGTCTCATACCCAAGGATGTCCTTCACGCGCGGGCTGACAAAGGTGTAGTGGCCGGCGGTGTCCACCACAAAGATCAGGTCCGGGAAACTGTCGATCAGGCGGCGAGCGAATTCCTGCTGTTGGTAGAGGCGGCGCTCCATTTCGCGGCGCTCGGTAATATCCATCAGAGCGCCGTGATAGCGAACTACGCGGCCGCTAGTGTCGCGTACGGCCCCCGCGGTATTCAGACAGACCAGCGTCTTGCCGTCCTTGCGCGTGAGCGTAATTTCGCGCCCCTGAACCATCGGCTGATTTTCCACTTCCTCGCGAAGCGCTCGGCGCTGGGCTTCATCAGGAAGCAAATCGGCGAAGCTGCGCGACAGCAATTCTTCCTTGGATTCGTATCCCAGCATGCGTGCCAGCGCCGGGTTGACGTCGATGAGGTGGTCGTCGGGCGTGGCGATGTAGATGCCTTCTTGCAGCGATTCAAAGAGCTCGGTAAAGCGCGCTTCGTTCTTGCGCATAGCGGTAATGTCGCGCGCCAAGATGGTGATGCCGTGCACGTCATTGCCGCGAAGCATGGCATGCGCCACGCAGTCGAAATAGTAGATGGAATTGCCGCCTTTGAGGCGAACTTGCACGATGCCGGTCCAGACGCGACGCTCGAGGAAACGAGGCATGGCGCGTTTCGCAAGTTCGCCTCCGTCGCCGGTCCCCTCTTCGATGAATTCAGTTAAAGAACGGCCGATAATCTGAGGAAAGGCAGCGCCTACCAGGTCCGCGAAGCTGCGATTGGCGGCGCGAACCTGGCCGTCAAGAGAGACCGCGAGGAGGATGTCGTCGAAGGAATCGATGAGGTCGCGGTAGCCCTGTTGGGAACGCGAGATGACGTCGAACAGCTGGTCGAGCTGCTTTTCACTGGGGGGAATGGCATCGCGCTGTTCGATGCCCCGAACCAGGCCGCGGAGCTCAGAAATTTCCTGCGTACGCTTCCACGCGTACACACCGAACAGGGCAACGAGGAGAACCAGCCCTATGGGAAGAGCTTCAAAGCGGTGAGCGAGGGAGCGGATGGTTTCCCAGGAAACCATGGCGAACACAATGGAGAGAACAAACAGCAAGAAAAAAGTGAGGCGCCAGAGTTCGCTTTGGCGGCGTTCGAATTGCTCGAGACGGTCGGAAACAGCCATGCGGCCGCCGGCGGGTGATGAGCGCCGGGACGCGTCCGTGACGCCTTTCTTGATTTGACCCATGGATTTCTTGTGGCCGGCAAATGGCCGGACGTCTCCGCACTAGCTAATATTGTAAGAACGGTTCTTACACACCAGCAATACAAGCAATCCGGCGGAGTTCCTTAGCGATACCTATGGATAGCGCACAAAAGAAACCGGCGTCCCCAAGATGTCTCGGGGACGCCGGGAGTGCGTTTAGCGGCGGAGTTGCGCCGCAGGTTGAGCGGGAATTAACCTTCGGCGGCGGCATCGGCTTCCGTGTCTTTCTGCAGGAAGTCGAGTGCGGCAGCCTCTTCGGCAGTAAGCTCGGCGGCTTCGGGAATTTCCTCGATCGGAGCGGGAGCGGGCATCTCCGTGAGCAACTGGATGCTGCGGTAATGCTCCAGACCCGTTCCAGCGGGAATGAGACGGCCCATGATGACGTTTTCCTTGAGGCCGCGGAGATAGTCCACCTTGCCGGCGACCGCCGCTTCCGTGAGGACGCGGGTGGTCTCCTGGAAGCTCGCGGCGGAGATGAACGAGTCGGTCGAGAGCGACGCCTTGGTGATGCCGAGGAGCAGCGGGCGTCCCGTTGCCGGGCGGCCGCCGTCAGCGATCACGCGATCGTTCTCTTCGCGGAAGCGGAACTTGTCCACTTGCTCCTCAAGAAGGAAGGTCGTGTCGCCTACGTCTTCGACCTTTACCCAGCGCATCATCTGGCGAGAGATGGTCTCGATGTGCTTGTCGTTGATATTCACGCCCTGCAGGCGGTAAACCTCCTGAATGGCGTTTACCAAGTAGGATTGCGTGAACTTTTCGCCGAGGACGGCCAGCAAGTCGTGCAGGTTAAGCGGGCCGTCGATCAGGGCTTCACCGGCCTTGACGTGGTCGCCTTCCTGCACGTTGATGTGGACGCCGCGTGGAATCGAATATTCCTTGGTGGTCTTGCGGTCTTCGCTTTCGACGTAGACTTTGCGCATGCCCTTGGCGATTTCGCCGTAGCGCACCACGCCATCGATTTCGCTGATGACCGCGGGATCCTTGGGCTTGCGCGTCTCGAAGAGCTCCACGACGCGCGGGAGTCCTCCGGTGATGTCCTTGGTCTTGGTGGTCTCGCGCGGGATTTTCGCGAGCACGTCGCCGGCTTGCACCTCGTCGCCGTCCCTGACCATCAAGTGGGCGCGGGAAGGCATCAGGTACTTCTTGCGAACCTTGCCCGCGGAATCGCGGACAAGAATCGCCGGCTGGTGCTTTTCATCGCCGGGCGGCAGCGTAACGACGTCCTGTGAGAGGCCGGTGACTTCGTCGACTTGCTCTTCGATCGTCAGGCCGGTCTTCAAGTCGTCGAACTTCACGTGTCCGGCGGTTTCGGTGAGGATCGAGAACGTGAACGGATCCCATTCAGCAAGGATCTGGCCGTGCGTGACGTTTTCGCCTTCGGTGACGCGGAGGCGCGCGCCGTAAACGACGTGGTAGCGCTCCTTTTCGCGGCCCTTCTCATCCACGATGGCGATGAGGCCGGCACGGTTCATGGCGATGGCGGTGCCGCCGCGGCCCTGAACGTACTTGAGGTCCACGAACTTGATAACGCCATGATTGCGCGCTTCGAGAGTGGAACGCTCGGAAACGCGCGTGGCGGTTCCGCCGATGTGGAACGTACGCATGGTGAGCTGTGTGCCGGGTTCGCCGATGGACTGCGCGGCGATGACTCCGACGGCTTCTCCGAGTTCGACCATGCGGCCGGAAGCGAGGTTGCGGCCGTAGCAGAGCGCGCAAACGCCGCGTCGCGATTCGCAAGTGAGCACGGAGCGAATGCGCACGCGCTCGATACCCGCGGCCTGCACGGAATTAGCCAGCTCTTCGGTGATTTCCTGGTTCACGTCGACAATGACGTGGCCTTCGAAGTCCTTGATCTTGTCGAGAGAAACGCGGCCAACGATGCGGTCGCGCAGCGGCTCGACTTCGACGCCGGCTTCGATAATCGGCTCGACGTAAATGCCGTCGGTCGTGCCGCAATCACGCTCGTTGATGATCACGTCTTGCGCCACGTCGACCAGACGGCGGGTCAGGTAGCCGGAGTCGGCGGTTTTTAGCGCCGTGTCCGCCAAACCCTTGCGCGCGCCGTGCGTGGAGATGAAGTACTCCAAAACGTTGAGGCCTTCGCGGAAGTTGGAGGTGATGGGCGTTTCCATAACCTCGCCGGAAGGTTTGGCCATTAGTCCGCGCATGCCAGAGAGCTGGCGAATCTGCTGTTTCGATCCGCGAGCGCCGGAGTCCGCCATGACGTAGACCGGATTGATGGTGCCCTCTTTATCCTGATTCTCCAGGGCCTTGAACATTTCGTCGGCGACCTTTTCGGTTACGTCGCCCCACAGGGAGATGATCTTGTTATAGCGCTCGCCGTGCGTGATGGCGCCGTCGAGGTACTGCTGCTGAACCTTGACGACTTCCTTCTCGGCGGCCTCTACGAGCTTGCTCTTGTCTCCCGGGATGACCATGTCGTCGATGCCAATGGAGATGCCGGAGCGCGTGGCGTAGGTGAAGCCAAGCTCCTTCATGTGATCGAGCAGGACGACCGTGCCTTCGAGTCCGAAGCGCAAGTAGGCGTAGTAAACCAGCTGCTGCACGCCCTTTTTCTTGAGCAGCCCATTCACATACGGGAAGTTTTCCGGCAGGTGCGTATTGAAAATCACGCGCCCGACGGTGGTCTGAATGAACTGGCGCTCCATCCTGACGGGAACGGTGTGCGTAACGTCCTGGTCGTCGTAGGCAGTCGTGAGGTCGATGACTTCACCGGTGTAGCGCAGACGAATAGGGGTGAGCAGCTCGACCTCGCCGGCTTCGAGCGCGAGAACAACTTCCTCGGGGGCGCCGAACACGCGGCCTTCGCCCTTTGCGCCGGGCTTGGCCTTGGTCAAGTAGTAGATGCCGAGAACCATGTCCTGCGACGGGACGGCCAGAGGCAGACCGTGCGCGGGAGACAGGATATTGCGCGAGCTGAGCATCAGCACCGACGCTTCGACCTGCGATTCCGGAGACAGCGGGATGTGCACAGCCATCTGGTCGCCGTCAAAGTCCGCGTTGAACGCGGTGCAGACGAGCGGGTGAATCCGAATCGCCTTGCCTTCGACGAGCACGGGCTCGAACGCCTGAATGCCGAGGCGGTGCAGTGTTGGGGCGCGGTTCAGCAGCACCGGATGTTCGCGAATAACGTCTTCGAGAATGTCCCAGACCACCGGCTCTTGCTGCTCGACCATTTCCTTGGCTTGCTTGATGGTCGTGCAGTGCCCTTGCGCTTCGAGCTTGTGATAGATGAACGGCTTAAAGAGCTCGAGCGCCATCTTCTTCGGCAGACCGCACTGGTTGAGCTTCAGCTCCGGGCCAACCACGATGACGGAGCGGCCGGAGTAGTCCACGCGCTTGCCGAGCAAAT
>Ga0210408_10005040_pt1 | contig 11653 bp, 7 predicted proteins | sample IncBWH4MmetaG_FD_155471 | JGI IMG/M metagenome (GOLD analysis project Ga0210408, IMG submission 155471) | Forest soil microbial communities from Barre Woods Harvard Forest LTER site, Petersham, Massachusetts, United States - Inc-BW-H-4-M | ecosystem: Environmental > Terrestrial > Soil >... | reverse complement strand
TTACTGCTGTCACCAGGAACAGGCCGTGGTGCCCATCAGTTGAGTCGGATTTGGCGATACGTAACTCGGACATCCCGTCTCGGAGCGCAATGAATTCGGCGGAGGGGTCTGCGGATCGGTAGTCGCGGGCGATGAATTCTTGCCATGGCCGAGCTGCGGCTGAAAAGAATAGGTGTACTTCACGGCGATGCGCTGGTCGCGCACTTGCTGGAGATTCGAACCGTTGAGCCCTTGAAAGAGAGTGCCGTTGTTATAGATGACGTAGAAATCGCTGTCCGGGCGGTAGTTGTAGCGCAAGCGAAAGTTGACGCTCATCGATTGCGTGTTAGAGGTATTCGCTTGAACGAGCGTGGTGAGGGTGAGGAATCGAGAGAAGGAATAATTCGCCTGAAGGCTGGCCAGGTCGACCGAGAAGTTGGAGACCGGCAAACGAAATCGGTTCCAGACTTCGCCGAGCGTAAAGGAAAGCCGCGGGTTGACGCGATAAGTAGCGTTCAGATTGAGCGTATTCAGGTGGCCCGTATAGAAAGGTCCGAATTCCTCGAGTGCGAAAAAAGTGAGCCGCCAATTCTGCGGCGACCCGTACGCGGCGCGTCGGCGAACGAAACGGTAGATCCCATCGGGGAACGAAATATGCTTGTAAATGTCGAAGGGAGTGTTGAGCCTTTGAATGTTTCCGCTGACTGGATCGAGCTCGATGAAACTGCCATTTTGAAATCCAATGTTATTGAATTCGCCCCACTGCTCGATTTGAAGGACGTTGTGAGTACTGGGGGCGCGATAAAAGAGGCCTTCGAAGTTCAGTTCGCGCACGTACTTGATTTTCGGACGCGCCGAAAAGCGCTGGTCGAAAAGCTTTTCCTTCACATCGATGTGCGGAACAAACCCGACCTCGGGATTGTAATTCGGGCCAATTTTGTCGATCACGTCAAAGCTGTGAAACCAGTTCGAATCGTAATTCAGCAGTATCCCAGCATCCGTGGCGTTCGTGGTGAGACCCGGAGACCGAGTTCCCGCTCCCCAGAAATAGAACGCCAGCTTCTTGAAAAAGACGAGCCGCATGTCCAGGCCGGCCGATTGATTGAACGCGTCATGGCGGCTTCCCGAGCGCTTATCGATATACATCGCGCCGATATAAGAATCGCCGAAGAGTGATTCCTTGACGCGCGCGATGCCGTAATTCGCGCCGGGATTCGGCCCACTCGCCCGCGTTTCGACATCCATCAGACCGAGCTGCGTGCGGCCCAGCGAGCCGGTTAATTTGGCGCCGAAATTTACCGGCACTATTTCGCCGGTGACGGGATCGATTCCAATCTGGCGGCTGAAAAAGAGCTGGTCGATTCCACCGGTGGAAAAATTGAAGATGCCGGCATTTTCGAGGAAAAACGGACGCTTTTCAGGGATCGAAATCCGGAAGGGCGTGAGATTGAATTGTTGCTGATCCACGTCAGTGTCAGCAAAATCCGTGTTGGCCGTGGCGTTCAGCACCAGGTTCGAGCGAAGTCCATACTTGATATCGAGTCCTCCAGTGTGAAGAGCGTGAAAATTCGTCCCGGTAATCTGTTCCCCGCCTCCCAGGACGTAGGGTTTGACGACGAAGAGGCGTCCGCTTCCGATGTCCGTGATTCCAACGAGATCGCCGGCCTCGGAAACTTTTGGTATTCCGTAAATGCGCTGCCAAGCCGCCCACATGATTTCTTCGTTCTTGCGGCGGATGAATCGCTTGAAGTTAAGGCCCCAGACGACATTTTCTGACTTGGTGAAATTGAGAGTGGAAAAGGGAATGGCGATGGTCGCCGTCCAGCCGTCTTTAGTGATGCGAGCCGCGGACGTCCAGATGCCGTCCCAACCTGGATCAAATTCAGACCCGTTCTGATTAGCGCCTTCTTCTGTGATAAGACCGTCGAGCTGGGTGCCGAGCGGATTGAATGAGAAGACATAGCCGTTGCGCTTGTCGTGGTGCGAATCGATCATGATCTCAAAGTGATCGTCGAGATCCTGGCTGACGTCGCGACGGAGTTCGCTGGCTATGATTTTGCCAGGTTCGCTGTCGAAACAATGGATGCCGAAATAGACTTCGTGCCTGGTGTACAGGATTCGTACCTCGGTTCTCTCCGTGGGGGGCTGGCCTTCCGTGGGCTCTTTCTCGAGAAAATTGGAGATGGGAACGGCAGACTGCCATAGGGGATCGTCGAGCGTGCCGTCGAGTTTGGGAGCGTTTTCAACTCGAGCGGCGCGGGCGACTCTTGGCTTGACGTTTGCTTGCTGGACGCTCGCCGCGCTGCGAGCCCGGGAAGAAGGCACGAGGAATGCGGCGGCTGCAACGAGGATCGCGCCGCGAAGACATGCGGATCGACGGGCGTCGAAATGAACTGCCGTTCTCAGGTGAAGTGGCCTCGGGGTGGCTTCAGCGCACTCACGCAGTTCTTAGAGAGGCTGGATACGAGCGGGTGGTTGCCCGCCCGCACACGTCAGATAGACGTGCGTGGTATCAGAGGGTTAGGTTACAGCAGCGACGCAGTTGTGCGCACGACGGCGATGTAAGGGAATGCCGCACCACCCTGCGTGCGCCACGAGGGATTGCGCCTTCTGACCGAGTGCGTGACGGAAACCATCCGCAATCGATTATTGCTGGGCGAGGTGGCCGAGTTGGAGGCGCGTTTGCAGGACGCGCAGGATTGTGTCGCGAGCGATCATGCCGACGATTCGGCCTTCGGAAATTACGGGCATTTGGTTGATGTCTTCGCGCTGCATTCGTTCGAGGATGGCGAGCGCAGGTTCCTCGGGCGATGCGGAATGAATGCGGTCAATGGGGAGCATCACGGCTTGTAGGGACGTGTTCGGCCATTCGTCTTTTGGTGCGGTGCGCGCTGCATGGAGCGTGATGAGCCCTACCGGCTTGCCGGCGCCAGTTACGACGTGGAAGCGGCGTCCGGTGCGAAGCACTTCGTGAACGTATTCTTCGAGGGACATATCCCGAGCGACGGTAGGAATGTCGCTGGTCATTATGTCGGAGGCATGCACGTTGCTTAGCGTCGTGCGAGCTGCAACCTGGACGTAGCTTTCCTGAGCCGCGGTGAGAAGAAACCATCCGATGAAAGCGGTCCACAGGCCGCCGACCCAGTTGCCGTTGAGCGCCTGCCAGATGCCGGCAAAGATCAGCACATACGCGAAAAACTTTCCTGTGATGGAGGCGATCCGAGTGGCGCGCTGAAAATCGCGCGTGATTCCCCAGGCGATGCCCCGCAGGATGCGTCCGCCGTCGAGCGGGAATCCGGGCACCAGATTGAACACGGCGAGAGCGACATTGATCTGCCACAACCAGTGCGTCGCGGCGCCTACCATATCGTTGCCAGATCGGAAATGCCAAGCGAGCCAGAAGCAGCCGGCCAGGAAAAGACTCGAAAGCGGCCCGGCGATGGCGATGTTGATTTCCTGTTTGGCGCTCGAAGGCTCGCGCTCGATGCGCGAGAGTCCGCCGAAGACGAATAATGTGATGGACTGCACCGGGACTTTGTAGAGCAGGGCTACGACGCTGTGGCTTAGCTCGTGGAAGATCACGGAGCCGAAAAACAGAAGGCTAGTGATGATTCCGAGGGCCCAGTGCTGCTCGCGCGACCAAGTGGGATGCTGTGACGTGAACTGCGTGCTGAGGGAAAGCGTGATCAGCGCGAAGATGATGAACCAACTTGCGTGAAGGTAGATGGGGATGCCGAAAATGCTACCGATGCGGAAGCCCGAGACTTGCGGGCTTGAAGCTGCGCCTTGTGCCGGGGGCGGTTGCGGGGTAAGCGGGGCGTCGGCGTCTGCCATCGTAGGCTCCTACCATCAAGTATAGACGCCTGCGTGCCACATGGCGTGAATTTCGCTAGCCGGATCGGGTTCGTGGCGTGATGGGGTGCGTCTGCCATAAGACGACGTGTTTCCGCCGACACGGGCTTCCTGATGTTCCTTCCTTACATCCTCAATTGATTCAATGCGTGGTGGATTGGCTGGGCGATTGCAATTTCGCTATCGCACACCTTAGCAGGAGGTCGCCGTGGAAGAGATCATCGGAGTCATCGAAGTGGGAAGCGCGATTGGGTTTTCGGTTTTGCTGGCGCTGGGACTTGAGTGGCTCAGCCTGCGCGCGCTGATGTTTCTAATGCCGGGGCGGGCGAAGGAAGTTCAGCCAGCTCGACCGAGTCCGCTGATTGTAATGACCGCACGGCCGAAACAGGTGAGCCGGTGGGCTTCATTTAGCTACCCCAAAGATGCAGCAGGGCGGCAGGCCAGTCTCGACGCGGGCCGGGCGATTCCGGCGGGTGCGGCACGAAAGCTTCGAGGCGAAGTTGCGCGGGAGCTGCTTACCGCGAGTGGCCGAGTGCGGTTGAACAGGGTGGTATTGCCGTAGGCGCGGCAGGGTTTCGCTTCGAGACGGAAACGGGGCGAGGGAAAAGGGAGAAAGAACATGCTGTTCATGAGGCTGGTGTTTTTCGTGATTGCTGTCGGGGCCCTGACTGGCGCAGTAGGAATCGTGCTTTACGATGTCTATCTCGCGTTTGAGTTGAGCCGTTTGTTGCAACGCCGCCCGCGCGTCGCACCGCAGGTGGTCGCCGAAGGAGAGGCTCCCGTTCTGGCTGCCGCTCCTGCGGCTCCTTCGCGTTTGCCTGGACCTCGCCGGGCGATTCGCTGGACTGAGGCGGCCAAGTTTTGCGCAGTTGCGGCAGCTTCGGCGCTCCTTGGCACGAGCATCGTCGTGGTGCCGGATGGCGAGGCGGGAGTGCGCATCAGTCAGATTTCCGGCGTCGAACCAGGAACGCTGTATCCAGGCGTTCATTTCATCGCGCCGTTGTTCACGCGCGTGCAACTTTACGACATGCGCGACAGAGTTTTCGCGACGGCAGCGGTGGAGGGACCTCGGGAATACAAGGAGGTTCTGAAGGTGGAGGCGCGCGAGGGATTGTCGGTAGGCGTGGGTGTGACAGTGCGCTACCGGATCGATCCGAGCCGACTCGACTACATCCAATCGAACTTGCCGCAGCCGCTTGAAGAGGAGATCGTCGGGCCGGTGGTTACAAGCACGTTTCGGTCGCTCGGGCCGAACTATGTGATACGCGACGTTTTCTCAACCAAGCGCGAGGAGTTTCGGGAGCGCGCGGCGCAGATCATTACGAAGAGGCTGGGCGAGGACGCGATCGTCGTGAAGGAAGTGTTGCTGAGGAAAGTGGAGCTGCCTGTGGAATTCGCGAGAGGGCTCGAAGGTTTGATGCTGAAAGAACAGGAAGATGACCAGACGAGCGTGGTCGCAGAAATCGAGCAGAAGAGAGTGAAGATCGCCGAGTCGCAGGCCGAGGCCGCCAAGATTCGCGAGGTGAAGCACGCCGAAGGCGACGCGCAGGCCCGCGTGATTCAAGCGAAGGCTGAATCGGATGCGATGCAATACACTCTGCCGCTGAAGCAGAAGCAAATCGAGCAGTCGCGGCTGGAGGCGGAAGCGCGCAAGGAATCGACAATCAAGAATTCCGAGGCCGAAGCAGCCGCAAAAGTGAAGAACGCTGAAGCCGAGGCGCAGGCGAAGGTGATCGACAGCAAGGCGGAGGGCGAGCGGCGCAATCTGCTGGCCGACGCCGACGCAAATCGCATCCGCGTGACATCGCGAGCGGAATCCGAGAAATTGCAGCTCGAAGCGGCGGCGCTGAAGGCGAATCCGCTGCTGATTCAGAAGATAGTCGCGGAGCGGCTGTCCGACAAAATCCAGATCATGATGGTGCCGACCGACGGCAAGTTTTTCTTCCCGAATGACGTGCTGAGGGGAACGCTCTCGGGGGACGAACCGCGAGCAAACGGAAATTCGAAGTAGACGAGATTCCGGGCAATCCTTTTCAGGCCGAAACATGGAGCGGCTGAGGGAGTGGGAGACTTGCCTGGAGTGCTGCCGGCAAAAACCCTTGCGGGTGGCGGCTTAGTGTATGCGACGGGCGAGGCTCCGTGACGGGTGCATCGATGCTTTCGACCCGAGCATGCGTAAGCCAGCCACTGAGCCGGCGGCTCTTCTGTTCAAGATTGTTCGAAAGAATCAAACGTGGAAACTGCAGAGAAGGCCTGCGCGCTTCGCGGATTTAGGTGTGTGCTATGATTTCGAATTGCGAACCGAATTACCGCGCCGGATTGTGCGGCGCAAACGCACGTTTCGCACAAACCGATGCGGCCGTCCCGCCGATTCCTTCCTTTGCCCCGAGCGCTCCTTGTATTTTTATTGCTGCAGCCTTCCGCGTCCGCAACTCACGCACAATCGGCGCAGTCGCCGCAGCAACAGTTCCCGCCGACGTGGAGTGAAGGGGTGCATGCGCTGGTAGACCGGATTGCTGCCGCGTCAACCGCGCATGCCACGCTTGTGTTCGAATTGAAAAACATTTCTTCGCTTAGTGCTGTGGATGCCAACGGCATTCGCGAAGCAATTCAGACAGAGTTGATACATCGCGGTTTTCGGATCGCCTCAACGCCGTCGGCCGGTACCGAATTGCGTCTGACTTTGTCCGAGGGCGCTGATTCCTATGTTTGGGTAGCAGAGTGGCGCGCAAAAGAACAGCCGGAGATGGCGATCCTAGCGGTGCCCGAGACTTCAGATGCGGGAGCGATCGGGACGAAAAATTCCGTTAGACTCGAAAGCAAATTGATCTGGCAACAGCCGGATAAGCTTCTTGATTTTGCCGTGCTCACAAATCCCGGTAACCCAGCCTCCACAATCGTAACGCTCGAACCGGGACGCGTGAACTGGCATTCACCAGGAGCGTTTCAAAAGGGGTCGTCGCCCGGAATCGATGTACTCCGCAAGAAACCGTGGCCTCGCGACGTGCATGGAATTATCGATGTGGAAGGCAAGAAGATATTGCTGCCTGAGATGGAATGTCAGGGAGATATTGAGAACGCGGCGGGCATAAAATGCGTTCCGTCGAAGGACACATCGTTCCTTGATGGACCCAGTATTCACGTTCCGGGGCACGAGGAAAGCGAGAGCGCTCTGCTGGGGGAGCGGTGCGGTAGACTTTTCATAATCCTCGCGAGCGGAAACGGTGATTGGACGCAGCCGGACACGATTCAAGGTTACGCGCTCGCGAACCTGGACGGACAAGCGACGGCGTCAGGTAGTCCAATCGAATTCGATGGCCCTGTCCTGGCGTTATATCGGGAAGGGAAGCAAAGCGCGGCGCGGGCAATCGTCCACAATCTAAAAACAGGGTTTTACGAGGCGTACATTGTTACGGCGACTTGCAGCCAGTAGCGTAGCGTTCGGGTTAGCGCTCGCGAGTACAACCCGCGTGGAGACAGCGCGACGGCCGCGGTATGGAGGGACGCTGCGTGTCGAAATCGGCGCGAAGGTCAGTTCGCTCGATCCCGCCGTAGCAGCTGCGAATTCCGAGGAAGCGGCGGCGAAGGCGCAGCTCGCAGCGCTGACTTACGATCATCGCAATCCGGACAAGACCTTTGCCGGCGCTGGCGCGTTTCGAATCTCCGCATGGGAGGCGGGGAAGAGCGTTACGCTTGCCGCCAACGATGACTACCGCAGCGGCCGTCCGTTCGTGGATTCAATTGAAATTCAAATGGGACGCAGTGCGCGCGACCGCTTGCTCGATCTCGAATTGAACAAGACGGACCTCGCTGAAATTTCGCCGGAGCAGGGGCGCCACGCCGGCGAGCGTGGCGTTCGCATCAGCACTTCACAGCCGGATGAACTGCTCGCGCTCGTTTTCGTGAGCGGACGCCCGGCCGCAGAAGACGAGCGCGTGCGCGAAGCCATAGCGCGTGCGATCGACCGCGCCGCAATTGTGAATTTTATTCTGCAAAAAACGGGCGAACCTGCCGGTGGGATCCTGCCTCAGTGGTCGAGTGGAACCGCGTTCCTGTTTTCGGCAGCGCCCGATATTTCGCGAGCGAAGGAACTGTCCTCACAAATCACTCGTTCGCCTCGATTGCTGTTGGGATATGATTTCGGCGATCCCCTCGAACACTCGGTTGCAGAGCGAATTGTTGTGAACGCGCGGGAGGCGGGAATCACCGTGACATCCGATTCGATTCAGCGATCCGCGGCGCCTCACCCTGATGCGGCGTTGGAGCGTTGGCGCATGGAATCGCAGCATCCCCGCGAATCGCTCGCGAATTTCATTGAGGCGCTTCGTACGGAGGGTGTCGATGGCGGCGGGGCTTGCGAAATGCTGCCGGCTCCGGCGACGCCCGAACAAATCTACGGCTGCGAGCGCGGAATCGTGAGCAGCTATCGCGTGGTTCCGCTTGTCTGGTTGCCGCAGATTTATGGTTTGAGCGCGCGTGTGCGAGACTGGAAAGCGCCGGCGCCGGGAGAAGCGTGGCCCCTGGGTGACGTCTGGCTGGATGGAGAAGCGCCGTGACGTTTCGCGCAAAGCTTTCCTGGATTTTCACGCTCGCGCTGGTGCTGGCGGTCGGGCTAATCGCGGCGGGTGTGACCGTAGTTACGCGCCGCAATTTCGATGAGTTGAACCGGCAACACAGTGAAGCGCTGGTCGCTCAGTTTCGCCGAGAGTTCGAAAGGCGCGGCCAGGATGTGCCCCATCGCGTGCAGGGAATCGCCGACGCGGAATCCAGCGTTCGAATGGCGATCGATTTAAGCCGCGCGGCGTCTGACGTTTCCGTTTACGTCAACGATGCGCGCGGCGTGGCGCAATCTCACCAGCTCGATTATCTCGATTTTATCGGCAACGACGGCTCGATTATTTCCTCTGCCGAATGGCCCGCGCGCTTCGGATACAAGATCGATTGGATCACTCAACCGGAAGACTGGGCGGCACGCGGAGCGTTCCTGATGAAGGTGGATACCGAACGTGGGCCGGCGCTTGCTCTGATGGCCGTTTCAACCGTTCGCGTGGCTGACAGAAATCTCTACATCGTCGGCGGTGAACAACTCGGCAAGGAATTTCTCGCGTCGCTGGTGCTTCCGGCTGGAACACGAGCGTTGCTGTATCTCAACCTCGATCCAGGATTTCAGCCGGGGAATCTGATCGACGCATCGGGATCTGCTGAACAGGCGGATCGATTTGCTCCTCTCGTCGAGAAAGAGCGCCAGCGACCAGGCGAGCAGGACGAAAAAGTTTACTGGACGGCGGACGCGGCTAGCGCGGAATCGTTCCATGCCACGCCGCTACTCGGCCGCCAGAAGGATTTGCTTGGCGTTTTGCTGGTGGGAAGTTCGCAGCGGGACGTGGTGACGCTCCAGCGCCGCATCCTCTGGCTGGCACTTGGCGTAGCGGGGATCGGCTTGGCAATTGGATTGCTGCTGAGTTGGTGGGCGGCCGCGCGCGTAACGCGTCCCGTGAGGAAGCTGGCGGATGGCGCGCGAGAAGTGGCCGGGGGAGCTTGGGGCACGCGCGTGAATGTCGGCGGGCGGGATGAAATCGGGCAACTGGCGCGGGCCTTTAATCAAATGACGCAGCAATTGACCGAACAACGCGAGCGATTAATTCAAACCGAGCGCGTAGCCGCGTGGCGCGAAGTGGCGCGCCGCCTGGCGCACGAATTGAAGAATCCTCTTTTCCCGCTCCAGACTACGGTTGAGAACCTTCAGCGAGCGAAAGAGGGGAATTCCGATCAATTCGAGGATGTATTTCGGGAGTCCACAGGGATTCTAATTTCGGAGATCGAGAATCTGAAGAAGATCGTCGGCCGGTTCAGCGATTTTGCCCGCATGCCGCAGCCGGAACTCGGTCCGGTGAACCTCAACGACGTAGTGCGAGGCATCGTGAAGCTCTTCGAAGCGCAATTCGGCGCCGTGGGGCGTCCGCCGATTACTCCGGAGCTGCACCTGGAAGAAGGGCTGCCCACGATTCAGGCGGATGCGACCATGCTACATCGCGCGCTCGAAAATCTCGTCCTGAACGCGATGGACGCGATGCCCGCGGGTGGAGTGTTGATGCTGCGCACCACGCATGGAGATGATGGCCGCGAGGTGCACCTCGAAATCTCAGACACGGGCACGGGCTTAACGCCCGAAGAGTGCGAACGGCTTTTCACTCCCTACTACACCACGAAGCTGCACGGGACCGGGCTCGGTTTGGCGATCGTGCAATCGGTGGTAAGCGATCACGGCGGGCGCATTTCCGTCGAGAGCGAGACGGGCGTTGGTACGTCGTTTCACATCGACCTTCCCGTGAAGCCGCCGCGTACGCTGACCCTCCCGGGATCGACGAACGAATTAGACGAGGTTAAAGTCAAAGCAACGCCCTCGGGAACAACAGACGAGTCAAGAGAAGAGCCCAAGGAAGAACAGCAGGAAGCGCACGACGAAGCTCGCAACGAAGCGTAAAAGGAAACGTAACCCCGCATGTCCGCCAAAGCTCACATTCTTATTATTGATGACGACGCGAACACGCTAGCGTCCCTTGCGCGAGCTTTTCGCCTCGCGGGGCACGAAGCCACCGTTTGCGATAACGCGGCGCGGGCGCTGGAGCTTGCGAAAGCGGACCGCTTCGATCTGATCCTGTCCGACGTGGTGATGCCGGGAAAAGACGGCATCGCGCTGCTCGAAGACCTGAAAAACATAGGCATGGCGACGCCGACGGTGATGATGTCGGGACAGGCCACCATTGAAATGGCGGTGAAGGCGACGCGGCTCGGCGCGACGGATTTCCTCGAGAAGCCCATTTCAACGGACAAGCTGCTGCTCACAGTCGAAAACGCTCTGCGTCTGAACCGCCTCGAAGAAGAAAACCGTGACTTGAAGCGGCGGCTTGGCCGGCACCACATCATCTGGGCCAGCTCTGCGATGCGCGAGGTCATGGCGCAGGTCGACCAGGTCGCCGCCAGCGAAACGCGCGTTTGCGTTCGCGGCGAAACAGGAACAGGAAAGGAATTGATTGCGCGCGCTCTTCACGAGAAAAGTCCGCGCCGCAATGGACCTTTCATTTCTCTGAATTGCGCCGCGATTCCCGCCGAACTAATGGAATCGGAGCTGTTCGGCCACGAGAAAGGTTCTTTCACGGGCGCCGCCGCGCGGCACGTCGGAAAATTCGAGCAAGCGCATCGCGGCACGTTATTTCTCGACGAAATCGGCGACATGCCGATCGCCATGCAGGCGAAGCTCCTACGCGTACTTGAGGAAGGCGAAATCGAGCGCGTGGGAGGCGATAAGCCTCTGGCGGTGGACGTGCGCGTGATCGTTGCGACGCACCGCAATCTTGAGGAGCAAATCCGGCAGGGAAGCTTTCGCGAAGATTTGTATCATCGCGTTTTTGTATTTCCGATTATCCTGCCGCCGCTGCGCGATCGCCGCGAAGACGTCCGCGTTCTTGCGGAGAATTTCGCGCGCCAGCTGGCCGAACAGAACAATTGGAAGCCGAAAAGCTTTTCGTCCGACGCGATTCAGCAACTGGAGAATTACGTCTGGCCAGGGAACGTGCGCGAACTCCGGAACGTGGTGGAACGCGCGCTTCTGCTAGGCGCCGGTGATATCGTAGAAGCCGCGATCGTAGTCCGAGCTCTGCCGCAACCCGGCGTGAGCGCCGGCGTGGCGAGTACACGATCGAACACCTCAAATAACCTGGAAATCCCCAGCACGGCGAGCGCGCTTTCGATTGGCACTCTCGCGCAGCGCGTGGAGGCTTTCGAGCGCGAGACGCTGCTGGCCGAATTAAAACGCAATCGT
>Ga0210408_10005037_pt1 | contig 11660 bp, 8 predicted proteins | sample IncBWH4MmetaG_FD_155471 | JGI IMG/M metagenome (GOLD analysis project Ga0210408, IMG submission 155471) | Forest soil microbial communities from Barre Woods Harvard Forest LTER site, Petersham, Massachusetts, United States - Inc-BW-H-4-M | ecosystem: Environmental > Terrestrial > Soil >... | reverse complement strand
CAGATTGGTCGAGAGGCCGCTGTTGAGATTGGTCAGGGGGTCGTTTGCTTCCAGTCCGTCAACGATGTAGCCGTTTGAGAGGGCGGGCAGTCCATTGAATTCCACATTGCCATACCCGTTGGTGCCACCAATGAAATCGTTGCCACTGCCTGCAGTATTGATGAGGGCACCGGCAGCGAATTGCAAAGGGTAGGTGAGGTCGCCACCGGGATTTGGAAGATTCTCCAGTGCGGGGGCACTCAGGGAAGTGGACGTATTGGCATCTGCCGGGTTGATGAGTGGAGCCTCGCTGTTCACTCCGACCGTTTCACTGGAGCTGGACACCTGCAGGGTGAAATCCACCGTTTGTTTCTGGCCCAGTCCTGAGACAACGTTGTCATTCTGCTGCGGAGCGAAGCCTTGCGCCTCGGCTTTGACCGAATAGGTGCCGGGCATTAGCTGGGGAAAGCTGAACCTGCCTTCACCGTCAGTCTTGGCATTGCGCTTTAGTCCGGTCTCGTGATTTGTGATGGTTACCCTAGCGCCAGGTACAACAGCGCTCGTTGCGTCGCTTACTTCGCCAACGATGGCGCTGGTGGTCTCGCCTTGCCCCAGCGCTTTCGCGGAAAGAAGACCTGCCAGGGTCAGCACCAGAAGAACCCAACAATTCAGCCGTGCCATTTTGTCCATCACCTGACGCATAGTGCATTAATCACGGATTATGTATATTAGTTAACCACAGTTAAGAATCATTGACAAGAGCGAAACCGAAATGGCGGAGTAAGGGCACGCCTGCCAAGAGGCTGGAGGTTATTCGCAGGAGGATCTGAACGAGACCGTGCAACGATTCAGAGAATACGGTGTGCGGATCCTTGCCCGGGAGAAAGCTGCGGAGCAAATGCCCTTGTATCCCAAGTCGCTCATACCGAGCACGGCCACTGACCTCGAGGAGGGCAGGTTAAAGGCGTCATTCTCATTGTCAACAAAGCCGTTCCTCATAAGCAGACAGACGAGCTTCGCGACCTGCTGCGCAAGATGGGTTTGTCCGAGGTTTGGATACAGGCGGCAGTGAGTCCCCCTCTCTCCGCCAGTTCCTGCAACGTGTACTCCGCTCAAACAGGACAACATTCGATAGTAGGATGTTTGCATGAAGATGACGGCCGGGATTGTGATGATCCTTCTGTTTACCGTTGCACTCTGTTTCGCACAGGGCACGCTGCCTCTCCGGGTAGACCACGTGCCGATTTGCGTAGCCGAGCTTGGCCCAGTGCAGCAGGCATTTGCCGCGGCCGGGTTGGCGCCTGACTATGGTGGTCCGCATTCGACTGGCGGAACGCATATGGCGCTGTTGGGGTTCGACGATGGATCCTACTTCGAATTGCTGGCTCCGCAGAAACCGGGATCAGCGCGGGGTTCTGCTGAAGCCACGCTACTGGAGGGGAGTGCCGGGCCATGCATGTGGGCCGTCTCAACGCCTGACATCAAGACGGAATTGGCGCGCTTGCGCAAGCAGGGAATCGCGACGGACGGGCCGCATCCCGGAGGGCGTACGCGTCCCGACGGGCAGGTGATTCGGTGGGAGACAGCTGGAATCGGGCCGGGCACCCGGGGCGACCTGTTGCCCTTTCTGATTCAGGACCACACTACCCACAGTTTGCGGGTGCAGCCTTCGGCCAGCGTGCATGGGTCCGGGCTGAGTGGAATCGCCGTGGTGGTGATAGGAGTGAAGGACCTGGCGACGTCCATTGCGCTTTTCCGCCAGGCTTATGGCTGGGAAGCGCCTCGAACCGAAGAGCAGAAAGAATTTGGGGCGAGGCTGGCCTATTTCTCAGGAACGCCAGTCATACTGGCCACCCCTTTGGAAGCCAATTCCTGGATCGCTCACCGACTGGAAAAATTCGGCGATGGACCGGTGGCGAGCCTGGTTCGTACCGCAGACTGGAGCACCGTGGCAAAACGCTTTCCCCTCACCGGGGAAACAAAGTGGTTTGGGCGAAAAGTTGCCTGGTTCGATCCCGCGAAATTGAATCGCTTGAAGGTAGGAGTGATCGAATGAGCGGCCATCTACCCTACAAGGAGAGCCGGCGCAAGGGCAACCGTTGTAGAATCTCGTTCGCATTCCGACGACCACCCGGTTTGTCGACCGGAGTTCGGAGAGGTCAATCATGGATCGCCGCGAGTTTCTTGGCATTGTGGGCGTTGGAGCATTCCACAGACTCGACATATCGAAGTTCAATGCTGCGCTTCGGATGGGCTCGCCAGACGTTGCTTCGAAGTCGCGGGCAAAAGAATCGAAAGCATTCGGTTCAGGCGATTTTGGCGAATGGATCGAAGATCAGTTTGGCTTGCCCGCTTACCGTTACACCTGCAACCAGATCGCGGATCCCAAGGCCCTGTCTCCGGTCCACAAACATTGGCGTGCTCCAGCCGACCACACGCACCAGGTGGGGAATGATCGTCTGGTTGCGGCTGTGTCGAACTACGGATATGTCCAGGTACGGCAGGATGAAGGCTCACCGAAATTCCTGAATGACTATTCGCCTGAGCACGGCTACTACGGAGCCGGTATTGGATTTCTCACAGATGGGAATGCGGTACTGAGCACCTACTATCCGGGAAACGGCGAGTCCTTCGACAGAATCCTGGGCGAGGGCTACTTCAGAAAAATCGTAAAGAATCACCAGCATGAAGTTGATCAGGTAATCTTCGCCCCGTTTGGGGACGATCCCGTGCTGCTTTCGATGGTCACTATCACCAACCATGGCGCCGAAGCTGCCGACCTCCGATGGATTGAGTATTGGGGCTCGCACAACTATCAGTTTTCTTATCGCTCGTGGATGCAAGCGACAGTGCAACCCAGCGTGAATGCCGCAGACCTTCGCCGGGAATTTGGCGGACGCTTTGCGCACCAGTTTCAGGTAATGCCAAAGCGCGCCGGTTTGATCGATTCCCAGAGATTCCTTGGGCGGACGCCCGAAGACAAACAAGCGTGGGAGGGGGTTGAAGCGTATCTGAAGAAGAACCCCACCAGCTTTTTGGGCGGGCCTTTGCCAGAGTTCGCTCCCGGGGCAGTGATGGAGGACCTGAACCCTCCGCCCACTTTTCTCGCCTCGCTGGACGCTCCCATGGACGACTTTGCCACCGACGCCTCAGCATTCTTTGGCAGCGGTGGCGTGGATCGCCCCTCCGGACTTCCGGCCAGGCTGAATAATGATCTCAGTTCCACCGGTCCGGCGAGTGCGCTCTTGGTGGAACGTCATCTCGCCTTGCGGCCTCAAGAGAGCCGGACGCTCTGCTTTCTCTATGGCTATAAGCCCCAGGGATTCGAGATCAATGACTTGGTGACAAAGTACTCGGTTGATCCGGAGCAGTGGTGGTCGCGCTCCAGTGCCGGCTGGAAAAAGGACGGCGTTCGATTGAGCGTACCTGCGGAGCCCTGGGTGGAAAGGGAAACCTCCTGGCACAACTATTATCTTCGCAGCAACCTTACTTACGACAGCTTCTTCCGCGAGCGCATCCTTTCACAAGGTCACGTGTACCAGTACATCATCGGGTTTCAGGGCGCGGCCCGCGATCCTTTGCAACACGCGTTACCTTTCGTCTTCAGCAATCCGGAAGTGGTTCGGGGAATCATTCGTTACACGCTGAAAGAAATTCCGCCGGACGGATCCATTCCTTACGGCATCGTGGGAAGCAGTGTCCCCATGCCGGTTGTCTACCGCCCCAGTGACATGGAGATGTGGCTGCTCTGGTTGGCCAGCGAATACGTGCTGGCTACGCGCGACAAGAATTTTCTCGACGAGAAGATTCCGGCTTACCTGCATCGGGACGCAAGCGCCACTGACCCAACCGTTCGCGAACTCCTCCGGCGATCCTTCGTGCATTTGGTCGAAGGCATCGGCGTCGGGAAGCACGGTCTGATGCGCCTCTCCAACGGCGATTGGAACGATGACATCGTGGTCGGCCACGTTTCGCAGGCGCTGGCCGACGAGGTTCGTCAGGACGGCGAGAGTGTACTGAACGCCGCCATGGCCTGTTACGTTCTCGATTATTACGCGCGCTTGCTGACTTATGTCGGGGACGCTAAGGCCGCCGACGAAGCACGCGCCAAAGCCGAAGCCCAGCGCCAGGCGGTCCGGGCATACTGGGCAGGACGCTGGTTCCGCCGCGCGTGGCTGGGCCAGCACCTCGGCTGGATTGGAGAAGACCAGCTCTGGCTGGAGCCGCAACCCTGGGCGATCATCGGCGGCGCGGCCACGCCTGAGCAGGGCAAAACGCTGGTCGCCGCTCTCGACGAACTGGTGCGCAAACCCTCTCCAATCGGAGCCATGCTGGAGAGTCACGGCGATCCCGCCATGGCGAGTCCTTTCGGAGTCCTGACCAACGGTGGAGTTTGGCCCTCAATCAACGGGACGCTTATCTGGGCTCTGGCCTTGGAAGACGGCGCACTGGCCTGGGACGAATGGAAGAAGAATTCCCTGGCGATACATGCTGAGGCTTATCCGGAAATCTGGTACGGCATCTGGAGTGGCCCCGACTACTACAACTCGGTGCTATCAAGATATCCCGGACAGACCATGTTCGCTGAACCTCCGTCTGCCGATCACAAAACTCAAACGGACCTGGGATTCAATTGGACCGACTTCCCGGTCATGAATATGCACCCGCACGCCTGGCCGCTTTACAGCGCAGCCAAACTTCTGGGTCTCGAATTCCATGAAGCCGGAATCAGCTTCAAGCCGAATCTTCCCATGACGGAGTATGCATTCAGTTCTCCGCTCCTGGGGTTCAAGAAGTCCAGGGAGGGCTACTCTGGTTGGTATGCTCCTGCTATCGCCGGTCGCTGGGACATTGAGATCAGGCTCCCCAGTTCGGAAGTTTCACAGATACGGCAAATCAGAATCAATGGCTCTGCTGAGCCGTTGCGGAATGCGGCCCAGGCCATCCGTTTTAGCGGCGCGAGCAGTCCGGGGACGCCACTGCGTTGGGAAATAACAACATCCCCGCGCAAGCGGAACTTGGACGGGGCACCCTCCTGAATATTAGGTGTTATGCGCAAGCGATGAAGGACTGGCGACAATTATTTTCCCATTGCTGCGCTATCCCACCTTTCGCCGCACCGAAGCACCTGGCACGGTTGTCCCAGGCGACGGCATTCCGTTACAAATTCGCCCGGAGAGGCAGTGTTGAATTCGAACATTTCGAAGTGGCAGGGTATGACCATCCTCGCGCCGATATCTTTCGCCAGCTGTGCAGCCTCAGGACCAGAGAGATTTCCAGCCACCCTTCTCTCAGGCGCACGGCCATTGATGGGGAGCAGTGCGATGTGAACTCCGAATTGCCGCAACTTTTCCGCCATTTCCGGGTAACGGATTGTGTCGCCGCTGTGGTAAACCACCCAGTCCCCGAATTGGAGCGCGTAGCCTAGAAATCTGGCACGGCCCAGTTCGTCACGCTCCACAGTTTCGTGGGCCGATGCCACACCGGAAAATCGAATGCCTGATACTTCAACCGTGGTTCCGTCATCCACTCCGATGGGAATCGCGGAGTCGATACCTAAACGCTCCGCAACAAAGGCGCGGTTCGACTCTGCTATCAGCAACTTCGGGCGTGGATTTCCTGCAAGGATGGGTCTGAGAGTTTCGGCGTCAAGGTGATCGGTGTGATTGTGGGAGGACGTAACAACGTCGACGAATGAAAGCTGGGCCGGATCAACCACCAATTCCGTCATCCGGACGTGAGGTTTGTCGGTCTGGCTGTATTTCCTGGTGAGGGAATCGGAAAGATAAGAATCGAGCAACACGTGCACGCCCTGCCATTGCAGCAGGAACCCGCTTTGTCCCAGCCACCACAGCCGGAAACTGCCGTCGCGTTTGTCCGAAGCGCGAATATCCGCAAGCAGCGCGTCATGAGAGCGGACGGGACGGATCACGACAGTCCCAGCTCCTTACGGACCATCGCCACGCCGCTCACCAGGTTGACTAATTTCTGCCGTGCCGCCCAGCGCGCGGTCTGGCTCAGCCCGCAATCGGGCGCGAAGGAGAGGCGTTCCGCAGGCGCGTGCTTCAGGCACAAGCGCACCCGGTCAGCGACATCGGCGGGTGTTTCGATGTAATAGCTCTTCACGTCAATGATGCCGACCGCGACGTCGATCCCACGCGCTGCAATCTCGTGGATGATTTCAAGCTCCGCAAATTCGCGACTTGCCATTTCCAGATGCATTTCGTGCACCGGCAACTCGAAGAACGCGGGAAACAGCGGCGCGTACCGTCGCAAACCCACGGCCCTGGCCTTGTAATTGCCAAAACACAGGTGGGTAGAAAGGCGGCATTTGCCGACCACAGGTCTGACCGTCTCAGCAAATATTTTGACAAAGCGGCGGGGATCTTCCCGATGAGCATAGCAACTCATCGAGGGTTCATCGAGTGTGATTTCCTCACAACCAATCTCTACCAATTTTTCAAGCTCTGTCCGAACAATGGGGATCAGCGCTTCGGTGACATCCCAGCGGCTCTTATAACTTCCGCCCGGATTGATGCGGCCGCTCAGAGTGTAGGGTCCGGGAACACTCGCCTTCAGCGCCGGCCCGGGCGGCACAATCTTCTGCAGGCGCCTGAACTCTTCCACGGCTCCCAGGCCATGCGTGGAGACTATCTTTCCTGTGATCTCGTATTTCCCCCGCTGGTCGTGCGCCGGAGGTCCGAAGCGACGCGGAGAAATCGCGGCAGCGCGAATGCCTTCCAGCTGGCCATAGAATGACAGATTGAAATCGTAGCGAGTCTGTTCGCCGTCGGTAATCACATCCAACCCGGCGGCCAACTGGTCGTGGACAGCCACGATGACCGCGTCGGTTTTCAGTTCTTCGATATCGGGCTCACCGAATGGCTCCAGGTGCAACGAGGCAAACTCGAGCCATCCGGGAAAGGGATAGCTGCCGACCACAGTAGTTCTTAGAGGCGCCCGGTTTTCGTAACGCGTCGAGTCGGATGCATGCGTACTCTTCGGTTTCTTGCGACTCATTCGCTCACCGCCCATCCCGCGTCTACGGTCAGGATTTGACCGGTGATGGGACTGGAGTCCTTCCGCAGCAGGAAGCATGCGGTTTTGGCGATATCCTCCGCCGTCAGCATGCCTTTGCGCAGAGGCTGCTTGTGGACCATGTATTTATTGATGTCGGCGTTTCCCTGCACGCGGGCGGTCATGGGAGTGTGCACCAGGCCCGGCGCAATAACGTTGATCCGGATCCCTGCTGGCGCGTAGTACGCTGCCGCCGCCACGCTCATCGCTTCAACCGCTCCTTTGCTCGCTGCATAACCTGCGGTCGCAAAGTGCTCACGCTGGGGATGCTGCGCCAGCACGCTGCCGGTGTTGAGAATCACTCCTGCCTGACGATTGTTCGTCCACTGGCCGAGTACCTCGCGGCACATGAGGAAGGTACCCTTGGCATTCACGTCTATCACCGCGTTCCAGGCTTCAGAAGTGCACTGATGCAAGGGTCCATCTCCCAGCGAACGGGCGCTGATGCCGGCAACATTCATGAGCGCGTCAATCTGTCCGCACCGGTCCAGGCACTCAGCAATGCCACGCTTCACGGCCGTTTCGTCGCGCACATCGCCAACCGCGTATCCGGCGTCCAGTTCATCGGCGAGAGAGCGGCACTCGTGTTCGCTTACTCCAAAAACGAATACGGAGTCTTCCGCGGCCCACAGGCGTGCCACTGCTGCCGCAATTCCGGATGAGCCCGTGATTAAGAGTACTTCGTCCACCTGTTTATTCGAGCGTCCTTATTCAAACATGAATCATTCAAACAAGTGTTTGAGACTCTTGCGGTAGGCTTCGTAGAAAGCTTCCAGTTGCGTTGCCGCGCCGGTATTGCCGACAAATTGATGACTGGGCAGCATCACCGGTTTAATCCCACGCGCCAGCAGAGCTTCCGCGGTGGCGCAGCGAATCATGTTGATGATCATCGCCCCCGTGATGGTGGAAACCGGCCCCGTTCTCCACTCCAGACCCTCCAGTTCGACCACGCAATCACCCGGGGGACATCGATTGTCGATAATCAGGTCGGCGCAATCGATCAGCTTCTTGCCGGAAGAATGGGCCGCTTTCGCCTGTTCACAATGTGCCTTTGAAACAATGGCAATAACCGAAAGGCCGCGCCGTTGCGCGCCCATGGCCGCTTCCACGATTACCGGTCGAATTCCGCTGGTCGAGATTACGATGAACGCGTCGTCGGGTCCAAAATGAAAACCATTCAGAATCTGCTCGGCATAGCCTTCGTAATTCTCAAGATATAGCGGCGGGCGCAGTCCGTTCGCACCTACGATCGCGGCATGATTCGAAAGCGCCAGTTCCACCAGGGCCACAAAGCCTACGAAACAGCCCTGGCGAGGGGTCATTTCCTCGCACATCATCCGGGAGTGGCCGTTGCCGAAAAGAAAAACCAGACCGCCACGCGCAATGCGATCGGCACAGAGGTCGGCGGCTTTCTGAATGACTTCGGCCTGAGTGGCCTTCAGAGCCTGCAACGCGCCCACCGCACGTTCGAAGAAGGTCAGGCTTGCGGCGTTCGCATTCCGGCCGGCCACCTGGTTGTTCACGAAGTTCCTTTCATTTTGCCTTGCAGAGGCCGAAATCGGTTTCGAAATGCTGCCGCCCAGTGATGGCTCCCTAGGATGGCACAGAGTGCGTATAATGCACAACGATTGTGAGCCCAGACCGGACCAACGTTCCTTCAGATCAGACCATCGTGGTTGGCGTCGACATTGGCGCCACCACCATCAAAGCTGGAATCGTAAACCTTGCCGGAGAGCTGATCGAGAGCTTTCACCAGCCGTCACCACGCACGCCGGCAGCTCTGCATGATTTTGTACACTTCGTCTTGCAGCAAGCCAAGACCCAGGTGGGCGGAATTGGCGTGGGATGCAAGGGCATTATCGACACTGCCACCTCTCGGGTAAACAGCTTGCCGGGTGATCTGTACTTCCTGGAAGGGCGGTTCCTGGTGGACGTGATCGACCCCGGAAACCTGCCGCTCCGTGCCGACAATGACGCTCGCACCGCGCTCATTGCGGAATTGCTCTGGGGCGCTGCTCGGGGAAGGCGCAACGCGGTCTTGCTGACACTCGGCACCGGCGTCGGCGGAGCGGTCCTGGTGGATGGCGTGATTCTCCGCGGGGCGTCCGGAGCCGGAGGGCATCTCGGGCACATGACCCTCGACCTCCACGGCGGATTGTGTATCTGCGGAAACCACGGTTGCGTAGAAACGCGTTTTTCCTCCCGCGCCATTGAGTCCGACTACCTGGCCCATCTTCACCGTGCTGCGCCCACGAAGTTGTCTCTCGGAGAAGCTGGTCAGCCGCCCAGCACCGAAGATATTTTTCGCGCCGCCGCTGAGGGAGACGAGAGCGCGCGCTGCGTGCTCGATCGCGCCCTCGAATACCTGACCGGTGCCCTGGTGAGCGTTCTGCACATCTTCGATCCTGAAGTGCTGATCGTCGGCGGCAGTATCGCCGAGGCTGGGCCCCAACTGCTTGCTCCCATTCGAGAGGAAGTGGCGCGCCGCACCCGCATTTTGTTGGGACGCGAGATTCCGATCGTATTTCAAAGCGTGGTCGGCTACGGTGGAGTGGCCGGCGCGGCTGGGCTGTTATTCCTGCAGCAGGGGCTGCTGAAAATTTGAAGCGGTGGTCACCACTGTATGCCTGACGCCCAACAAGGCGCTGCCCGCTACCTGTACCTGCCGGCAGCCGTTGCCGCGATCGGCGGCCTGCTGTTCGGCTTCGACACTGCGGTAATCAATGGCGCCATTGTTTTTCTGAAAAGCCAGTTCGGACTGAGCGATTCGCAAACCGAAATTGCCGCCAGCAGCCTGCTGCTGGGATGCGTTGTTGGAGCAAGCCTTGCAGCCTTCACTAGCGACCGCTTCGGCAGAAAGCGAGTTCTGATCGCGGCTGCCGCATTATTCACGGTTTCTTCCTTGGGCTCAGCCCTCCCCCGTAATCTTATGGAGTTTGTAGTTGCGCGCCTCACAGGCGGCCTGGCCATCGGAATCGCCTCCACACTTTCGCCTCTTTACATAGCTGAGATTTCTCCGGCAAAAAGTCGGGGCTTGATGGTCAGCCTGAATCAACTCGCGATTGTGATCGGCATTCTGCTTTCGTACAGTGTCAACTACCTGCTCACTGGCTCCGGACCCGCCAACTGGCGATGGATGTTCGCATCTGCCGCCGTCCCATCGATCTGTTTTCTCATTGCGCTTTTGTTCATTTCTGAAAGCCCGCGCTGGCTGTTGCAGAAAGGCAGGGACCGCGAGGCGGAACGCTTCCTCGCGCAGATGGTCGGCTCAGAAGCCGCGAGTACAGAAATCAAGGCCATTCGGGACGCGATCGCCGAAGAGAGTGGGAACCTGCTCGATCCCGCTTTCAGGAAACCACTGGTGGTTGCGATCCTCATCGCCCTGTTCAGCCAGTTCACCGGCATCAATACCATCATTTACTACGGTTCGCTGGTCTTTCTTGAGCACGTGCCGCATCAGACCGCTACCACGGCGCTTTGGGCCAACGTGGTGATTGGGGCAATCAATTTCATCGCCACGATTCTGGGAATGTCTCTCATCGACCGCGCGGGACGCAAGCCGTTGCTGATGTCGGCTTTCGGGGGAATGGCCCTGTCGCTGATGGCGGTTTCCGCCGCCATTCATTTCCAGGCGTCAGCTATTGTGGTACTGGTTTTTGTCCTGACCTACGTCGCCTGTTTCGCTGTCGGGGTGGGAACGGGAACCTGGGTGATGATGGCAGAGATCTGTCCGACTCGAATACGAGGGCGGGCAATGTCGGTCGCGACCATCTTCCTGTGGTGCGGGACGCTGCTCGTCACTTTAACATTCCTGTCGTTGGTCGATGCGCTTACCGCGCCTGGAACGTTCCTCTTGTATGCCGCAGTTTCGATCGCTGCGTTCCTTTTTGTGTGGCGCATGGTTCCGGAAACCAAAGGCCGCACGCTGGAAGAAATCGACCGCTGGTGGCGAGCTCGACCCTCTTGAACCGTCAACCTGACCTGCCATTCGCACCTCTCTGAACGTCCCGAGGAGTTTAAGCGAGATGCGGTTTAGTCCTTGCTGGGCTTTCTCGGAGTCAGATCGCAAGCCTGTTTTACACGGACCAGATCAAGGCCGGCGGGCGAGAATTCCGCGATTTCGGGGCCCCTTCGACCGGGGATTTCCACCTTGAAGACACGAGCTCCGATCAACTCTCGCGTCGTGCCTTTGTCCATAGACAAGAAGCGGTCGCGATTCCAGTTCCAGCCGTGGTGGTCATGCGAGTCGTCGACGCGGACCACGACTTCCATCTGGGGCTGTCCCCAAAAACCGGGACGGTCAGGCGGACCCAGCCGGATACCGGGATTGAAGTCGGCGGAAGTGTACTTGTTATTGGTGCAGACGAGTTCGATGCGCGGCTTGTAGTCGGGGTCCTCGCTCAAGTAGTTGTCCGACAGAAGCTCAAACCGGACTTTCTTGGCGCCGGTCATCTTATCCTCGGAACGAAATGCCAGCCATTTTCCTCCGGCGCTGACGCCATCACTCTCACCCTGATAAGGGCTCATGGCGCCGCTCTGGGCGCTGACCGACAGCGCTGCTGCGCCAACCAGTGCCAAGCCGGCAAAAAATGCCTTTGTGAACA
>Ga0210408_10005036_pt1 | contig 11660 bp, 7 predicted proteins | sample IncBWH4MmetaG_FD_155471 | JGI IMG/M metagenome (GOLD analysis project Ga0210408, IMG submission 155471) | Forest soil microbial communities from Barre Woods Harvard Forest LTER site, Petersham, Massachusetts, United States - Inc-BW-H-4-M | ecosystem: Environmental > Terrestrial > Soil >... | reverse complement strand
GAACTCATGTCGCGGCCTTCCTGATAACCGTTCTGGCTTATTTCTTTGCCCGACGCCACGCCTCGGATGCCAGCTTCAGTTTTGGGACGGGCAAATTCGGTGTGCTGGGTGCCTTCACCAGCGCCATTGTTTTGGGGGGCGTCGGCCTGGTGATGGCCGGCGAATCCATCGGCAGACTCATTCGTCCGCTTCCTATTCAGTTTAATCAAGCCATCGTTGTTGCTTGTCTGGGATTGGCGGTCAATGTCGCGAGTGCCTTGATTTTGAAAGACGACTCTCATGGGCATCACCACGACCACCACCACGACGGGCTTGAACAATCGCACGATTTGAACTTGAGGTCAGCTTATCTCCACGTTATCGCCGATGGCGTAACCTCTCTCCTGGCAATTGCCGCTTTGCTTTCCGGAAAACTCTTCGGCTGGTATTGGATGGATGCGCTCATGGGCTTGGTTGGCAGCGGCGTCATCGGTCAATGGGCGTATTCGCTCCTCCGCCAGACTACGGTCATTCTTTTGGACCGGATTCCGGCCGGTTCGGATTTGCCAGTGGTGATTCGGGAAGGCGTCGAGAACGATGGCGATTCGTTGATCGCCGATCTGCACATCTGGCAGGTGGCGGTCAATAAATTCGCCGCCATCATCAGGGTGGTCGCGCACCACCCGAAAGCGCCGGAGGAATACCGGCAGGCGTTAAAAATTCATGAAGAGCTGGTTCACGTCACCGTTGAAACCCAAACCTGCCCTGAACAGGAACATTCCCATGCTAGCGATTGTTGAACCGTTGGTTTCGCTGGCTACACCGCTAGTGGCCTCTTAACAAATCTTCAGGAAGCCTTAAGTAACACTTGGCGGGAGGGATGCCTAGAATCCGCGGTGTCGTTCGCCTTGTCTGTGTAATGGATAAAGGCGCAATCCGAGAATGAAAGCGCCCAGCATGAAATCAAACCGCAAGCCCGCCTGCGCCACCACGGTTGTCGCGCTCGCCTGCGGCGCGTCGCAGTTGCTCGCGACAACGAATCTGACTGAATCTGCGTCCAGCGGTCCGGCTTCGTCACTCACTAAGCCACTTTCCGAGGCGGCCGTTAAAATTCCCGATGAAGCGCCGGAACAATTTTGGAACTGGCACATTCAGAATACTGTCATTGTCCAGGGTGACCCTGGGTTCCCCGCCAAATACTCCGGACTGAACAGCTTGAACAGCAACGGCGAGATTAGAGAAACCGTCTCCTTGGATCTATTTGCCGGGGTGCGCTTGTGGCGCGGCGCCGAAGCGCATGTGGATGGTCTTGCGTGGCAGGGATTCGGCCTGAGCAAAACCCTCGGCATCGAGGCCTTCCCTAATGGCGAGGCCTTCCGTCTGGGCACGAAAGTTCCCAATGTCACTTTGGCGCGGCTGTTCATCCGTCAGACGATTGGCCTCGGCGGCGAGCAGGAAAACGCCGAAGATGATCAACTTCACCTTGCCGGCAGGCAGGACGTATCACGGGTGACGCTCACCCTGGGCAAGATGAGCGCCAAAGACATCTTCGACAACAACACTTACGCCAACGACTCGCGCACCCAATTTATGAGCTGGGGGCTGATGGCCAACGAAGCCTGGGATTACCCGGCTGACAGCCTTGGCTACGAGACCGGCTTCGCCGTCGAACTCAATCAGCCTCACTGGGCGGTTCGCTATGGCTTCTTCCAAATGCCCAAGGTTTCCAACGGCATGGCCCAGGACCAGCACTATTTGGACGCTTGGGCAATGGTAACCGAGTTTGAACGCCGCTTTGCCCTCAACAGTCACCCGGGCGCCGTTCGTCTCCTGGCCTTTCTCAACCAGGCCCACATGGGCAGCTACCAGGAGGCGGTGGATAACGCTGCTCGCACCGGCCTCCCCGCCGACATCGTAGCGACCAAAGCGTATCGGCAGAAATACGGTTTTGGGTTAAACGCTGAACAGGAACTCGTCAAAAACATCGGGGTCTTCACCCGGTTGGGCTGGAGCGACGGCCAAACCGAGGCCTGGGCCTTCTCCGACGTGGACCGCACCGCCACTCTGGGCGTGAGTATCAAAGGCGAATTCTGGTGCCGCCCGAACGACACCTTCGGCCTGGCTGGCGCGTTCAGTGGGATTTCCCATGTCCACCAGCGTTTCTTCGAGGCCGGCGGCACCGGCATCCTCGCCGGGGATGGCGCGCTGAACTATGGTTGGGAGAAAGTCCTGGAGACCTACTACGACTTTCAAGTCTGGAAAACTGTCCATGCCACCCTCGATTACCAGTTCGTCACCAACCCCGCCTACAACCGCGACCGCGGCCCTGTCTCCATTGTCGGTGCCAGACTGCACTGGGAGTTCTGAACGACTTTGGACGGAGTCAGCCGTGCATAAGCCAGCTCTTGCAGATTGGCCTCTGCCGGGGTAAAACCTTCTGCGCAATCCAGTGACTGGCGCATGGCACTCCATATCTTAATGGCGGACGACGATCCGCTTATCTTGCAGCTTTACGGACATCACCTTGAAGCTGCGGGCTATCGGTTTAGCACCGCCCTGACTGCCGAGCAGGCGCTTGAATTGGTCTCTGCTGATCCGCCCCATCTCATCATCCTGGACGTGATGATGCCGGGGCTGGGCGGGCTGGCCACACTCAGGGAATTGAAGGGGCAGCCGGCCACCGCAGCCATACCCGTGATCGTCATCACAAGTATGCAGGCATATCACGTATGCTCCAAGGAGGCCAGGATGATGGGGGCATCAGCCTTCCTGACCAAGCCCTTCAGCCCTGCTCCACTGCTCGCCGAGGTGGGCAAGATCCTCGGCGATACGACGCAAGCCCAGAGTGGGAGTGGTTAACCCGAGCGGCGCGAACCCGGGTCACCCTGGGTTGCCCGAAAGCTACCGAGACAAACTATGAAGAAACGTACGCTGCGGTTCCATTGCTCCCGCATTTTCATCGTGGCGCTGGCCGGGTTCCTCATCGCCGCCGGCCCTCCGGCCTGGTCCACCGCTGACGCCGCCGAGAACGCGCCGTTGCCGTTCCTCAGCCCGATGTTCGGCGACAACATGATGCTTCAGCGCGGAAAGCCAAACTCGATTTGCGGATGGATTAAACCCGGGCAGACGGTCCGCGTCGAGATTGCAGGCCACACGGTGACGGCTACCGCCGGGCCCGACGGCCGCTGGCAGGCGCAGATTCAGCCCCCGGCCGCCGGGGGACCCTACACCCTTAAGCTCGTCGGAGCTTCGACGATCGAGTTGCATGGGGTGCTGGTGGGTGACGTTTGGCTCTGCGGCGGGCAGTCCAACATGTATCTCGGCCTGGGTCAGGCCCGCGACGGCACCGATGAAGTCAAGGCGGCAGACCAGCCGGAAATGCGGCTCTACCTGGTCCAGCAGCACGCCGCTTATTCCCCGGCCGCGGTGCCGCAAGGCTCGTGGAAGGTCTGCTCGCCCCAAACCGCGGGCGGATTCTCGGCGGTGGCTTATTTCTTCGGCCGAAAACTGCACCAGGAGCTCCACGTACCAATCGGCCTGGTCGAAGACTGCGTTGGGGGTACCGCAGTGGAGACCTGGATGAGCCCGGAAACCCTGCATGCGTTCAGGGAGTTTGAAGCCCCGCTGGCTGAAATCCAGCGCCTTCGGCTCCAGGGCGGACCCGAATACGGCAACTACATCATGCATTGGTACGACCAATACGATGTCGGCTCGAAAAGCAACACCTGGGCCGCCAGCGACTTCGATGATTCAAAGTGGCAACCCGTGCAGCTCCCGGGTGGGTTCAAGGAATTGGGTGTAGCCGATGTGCCCAGCGTGTGCTGGTTCCGCAAAGAGTTCACACTTCCTTCCCCGCTGCCGGCGGGCAAGGCCACGCTGTTCCTGGGCCAGGTAGAAAAGATGGATACCACTTATCTCAACGGCCATTGGGTCGGCGCCAGTTCCTGGGTCGAGAATCCGCGAGTGTACCAACCGGGCGAGGGCGTTCTAAAGCCCGGCCGGAACGTTCTGGCCGTGCGCGTGTTCAAGGTGAAGCCTCAGGGCGGACTCCTGGCCAAACCCGAGGTGCTTCGCCTGGTCCTGGGCGACCAGACCGTTCTCCCGCTGGCCGGCGAGTGGAAGGGCGCCCTGAGCGTCGATGCCCGGCCACCTCACCCGATGCCCCTGGCTTTCGAGAATTATCCTATTATCCCTTCCGTCCTCTTCGAAGGCATGCTTCACCCGGTCGCTCCACTCGCCCTGACCGGGGCCATTTGGTACCAGGGCGAAGCTAACGCCGAGCGGGCTTACCAGTACCGAACCTTGCTCCCGGCGATGGTCGGCGATTGGCGAAAGCTATTCGGGCAGGGCGACTTCCCGTTCTATATCGTCAGCCTGCCTGCCTTCACGCACCGCCGCGACCAGCCGGGCGACGCGCCCTGGGCCGAACTCCGCGAGGCCCAGGCCTTAACCGCCCGTTCGGTGCCAAATGCCGGCCTGGCCATCACCATTGACACCGGCGACGCCGATAACATCCACCCCAAGGATAAAAAAGTGGTGGGAGAACGCCTGGCGCTCTGCGCGCTCGCGCAACATTACGGTAAAAATATTCCCTGCCACGGCCCAACCTTCACCGCATTTGACCATCTGCCCGGAGCGCTCAAGCTCCATTTCGAGCACGCCGACGGCGGGCTGGCCGTCAAAGGGGACAAACTGGAAGAGTTCTCCCTCGCCGGAAAGGACCGGAAGTGGTACTGGGCCGACGCGAAGGTGGAAGGCCAAGCGGTGGTAGTCTCCTCCCCGAACGTGCCGGAGCCTGAGGCGGCTCGCTATGCCTGGCAGGCGAACCCGGCCGCCACTCTTTATAATGGCGCGGGCCTGCCGGCCGTTCCGTTCCGTACCGACAACTGGCCTGGCATCACCCAGCAGGCTCCTGCCTCCGCTGCCGGCGCTCAGCCTTCCCCTGTGCAGTTGACCGCGCAGCAAGACCATCAGCGGCTCATGGACCTGCTGCAAATCACTTCACTCCGCCGCGGCCGCGACGGCGGAAACCCCCAGTCAACCAACTACGCCAACTACGATGAGGCCAAGGCGAATCCCTTTCCCAACCTGCCTGACCCGCTGGTGATGAAAGACGGCCGGAAGGTCACCACGGCGGACATGTGGTGGAAGGAGCGGCGTCCGGAAATCGTCGAGGATTTCGACCGGGAAATCTATGGCCGCGTTCCCAAGGACACCCCCAAAGTTCATTGGGAGGCGACCAGCGTGGTCAGGGAAACTAACGGCGAGGTGCCCGTGCTCACCAAACACCTCGTGGGCCATGTCGATAATTCGGCCTGCCCGGCGATCAGCATCGACATACAGTTGGCGTTGAGCACCCCGGCCAACGCGGACCGCTTTGTTCCTGTGATTATGCAGTTCGGTTTCACGGGAGCCGGCGCTGGCAGGTTTGCGGGCCGCAGTGGCTCCGGCGGTTCCGGTCGAACGAATGCTCCCGGCTCAACCAACGCTCCTGGCAGCGCAGGTTTTGGCGGTGGCAGGCCGGGTTGGCAACAGCAGGTTCTGGCCAAAGGCTGGGGCTTCGCCGTCATCAGCCCCACCAGTGTCCAGGCCGACAACGGCGCGGGTCTGACCGAGGGTATCATCGGCCTGATGAACCGCGGCCAGCCGCGCAAGCCGGATGACTGGGGCGTATTGCGCGCCTGGGCCTGGGGCGCCAGCCGCGCCCTGGATTATCTCGAGACCGACAAAGCCGTCGATGCCAGCCGTGTCGGGCTGGAGGGTGTGTCGCGTTACGGCAAGGCCGCCATCGTTGCCATGGCCTATGACCCGCGCTTCGCTATCGTCTATGTCAGCTCCTCCGGCGAAGGTGGCGCCAAACTTCACCGCCGCGATTGGGGCGAGGTGGTCGAGAACCTCGCCGCAACCGGTGAATACCATTGGATGGCGGGCAACTTCATTAAATATGCCGGGCCGTTGAATTGGGGTGATTTGCCAGTGGATTCCCACGAATTGGTCGCTCTGTGCGCTCCCCGGCCGGTATTCCTGGGCGCGGGCGCGACCCGGGGGGATGGCTGGGTGGACGCGAAAGGGACTTTCCTGGCCGGGGTCGGCGCGGGACCGGTTTACACTCTTCTGGGCAAGAAAGATTTCGGCACGACGGAGTTTCCACCGATTGAGACCGCGCTGGTTGCCGGTGACGTGGCCTTCCGCCAGCACAGCGGTGGACACACCGATGCCCCGAACTGGCCGGCCTTTCTGGAATTCGCCGGCAGATATTTCCAGTGATCAGATGCGCCTGGCCCCTTTCGCATCAGTCCTGTTTGGTGCTGTCGCGATTTACGCCGCGGTTCCGGCCCATACCAGCCCTACCCTCAAAGAGGCCTTCCGCGATGATTTCCTAATCGGGGCTGCCGTCAATCGAAGGCAGTTTTTTGAAGACGATCTCCGGGGTGTTCCGCTCATCAAGGCGCAATTCAACTCCATTACCCCCGAGAACATCCTCAAATGGGAGTTCGTCCATGCGCTCCCGGGCCGGTATAACTTCGACGCTCCGGACCGTTACGTCGCCTTCGGTGAGACCAACCACATGACGATCATTGGACATACCCTGGTGTGGCACGAACGTACCCCGAAATGGGTTTTCCAGAACGAAGACGGGACACGGGTGGACCGGGAAACGTTGCTGCGCCGGATGCACGACCATATTCAAACGGTCGTGGGCCGCTACCAAGGCCGCATCAAAGGTTGGGATGTAGTGAACGAAGCGTTGAATGAAGACGGCACCCTGCGCCAGTCTCCGTGGATGAAGATTATCGGCGAGGATTATATTGCCAAAGCGTTCGAATACGCGCACGAGGCCGATCCGAAAGCGGATTTGCACTACAACGACTATTCCCTCGAGAAGGAACCGAAACGCAACGGCGCCATCGCTTTGCTGCAAAAGCTCAAAGCCCGGGGTGTCCCGGTCACCGGGGTCGGTCTCCAGGGGCACATGAAAATGGACTGGCCCACCCCGGAAGAGGAAGATGCTACCATCGCCGCTTTCGCCAAACTCGGTCTCAAGGTCATGATTACCGAGCTGGATATCGATGTCGTTCCCGCGACCCAAAAGAACCGGACCGCGGACATCGCCCAAAATGCGCAGCCGCATGCGGAGAGCAATGCCTACGCCGACGGTTTGCCGCAAGCCGTCCAGCAGGCGCTCGCGAAACGTTACGCTGACCTCTTCGCGGTCTTTCTCAAACATCGCGAGGTAGTGAATCGAGTCACTTTCTGGGGTGTCACCGATGGCGACTCGTGGCTCAACTTCCGCGCGCGCGTCAACCACCCTCTCCTGTTTGATCGGAGCGGCCAGCCCAAGCCGGCCTTTGACGCCGTGATTCGGAGCGCTGCGCAGGGCGCCCACGCAACGGAAACCAAACCCTAAGGCCACGAGACGACGGACGACGCCCAAGGCGTTACCAGATCGTTTTCATCGGCCAGGCTTCAACCAGTTTAGCCATGCCATGGCCGCCCTGGGCGTGGATTGCCAGGGTGGCATCGGCAGCGAGCGGCGTGATGGTTTTTGTGACGCACACGGTTTCATTGGCGAAAACTTCCAGCACAGACCGATCAAGAAAGATCCGAAGGCTCAACTCTTCCGCGTTCCCGGCCAAAGGCAGGGGTTTTTTTACGCCCATGACGGTAAGTTCCGAGCCGTTGAAGCGCAGCTCGACCGGCCGCGCCTGCTTGTCGCTGCTTCTGAATTCAAGGGCGACCGCCTCCGCCGTCTGCAAATCAATCCTTATGGAAAGTTCGAGCGTGTTGGTCTTCGGCAGGCTCAGAACCTGGTCGTGGTCGGCCAAGGAAAGATTTCGCCACTTAATGGGCTTGCCGCGGAGTTTGCTCAATTGTGGCGCAGGGCTTTGGCGCAATTGTCCATCCCGTGACAAGCTCAATTGGCGGGGCAACGACAGGCAGCCGTTCCAACCGTGCCCGCCAGGGAATCCGTTTACCCAGCCCCAGACGAGGTGCCGGCCATCAGGAACCTGCATGGTGTTCGGCGCGTAGAAATTCGGCCCACTATCCAGCACCCCGCGCGCGCGCGGCTGGAAACGGCAGGTGGTCGCGTCAAAATCGCCCATGAAATACTGCACCTTGCCATACGGGGAGACCACGAGCACCCACCGCTTGCCCAGCCGGAAAAAGTTCGGGCACTCGGCCGTGCGCGCCTCCGGATCGGGATGCTGAAACAGGACGCCCCGATAGGTCCATTGGGTCAGCTCGGGGTTTTCGGCGTGGTAGATGTTGACCACGGCCTGGCCGCCCTTCGCCTGGTTGAGATTGCCGCCGGTGATGAGGAAAGTGTTCCGGCCGTCATGAAAAACAAACGGATCGCGCCAGTCGTAGATTTTCTTCTCACCGTGCAAGGCTTCGGTCAGCACGGGGTTGGCCGGAGATTTGCGCCAGTGTAGCAACGTATCGTCGCTGGTGGCCGCCCATTGTTCGGCATGGTCCATGGCGGAGCGGCCGCGCGCGATGCTGGTGTAGAAAATCATCGGTTCGCCACGCCCATTGAGTGTGCAGCAACCCGACCAGATCTCCGCTTCGCCCGATTCGCTCGAGGGCCACAACGCAATGGGCAACGGTTCCCACTTCACCAGGTCGCGGCTGCGGACATGGCCCCAATATTTTGGGCCACTCGCGTCGCTGAAGGGATGCAGTTGGTAGAAGAGATGATAGAAGCCCTGGTGAAAAATAGGCCCGTTCGGATCATTGATCCATTGCGCGGGGGAGGTGACGTGAAAAACGGGGCGCGCGGGATCGGCCTGGGCGCGCGGGGCGGCGGCTTCGACGGCGGCAGTCGCTCGGACAAATGGGTCGTCCGCCCCATCTCCCTGCACGCCCGAAGGCAGAAGGCAAAGAGCCAGAACCGGACATAGGAAGATGCGCCCCATAATTCTTGTCGCTTCTAATTGGACCGGGATGCTGTGGTGATTCAAGAGAGTTTGCAACCCAAGGAATGAGGGCGCCCCCTCGCTCCGGGCAGGGCGAGTGACGAAGTAGTGCAAGCGTCTCGCCCAATGTCACCCGGATTTCAGGTCATCCCGCAAGGGATGGTTGAGAATCGCCCACCCTTTTCAGGGGTCGTAGCGCGGCTTCGATCCGTAGGAAGGAACCGACAGCTTTGCCCTCCGCGCGAGCACGTCGGCCCGTGTCCGCCCCAGTTTTAGAGCCAACTGCGCGTCGGAGAGGGTGCCGAGCAGGGCGTCCTCCTCGGGAGTCCACGAGCGGCCCATGCGCCGCCGAACACTAAAGGTTGAAATGCCCAGCTTCTTTCGCCGGTGGATGACTATGCTCCTGCTGTGGCCGAGCATCTTCGCCAGGGCGCGGTCGGACATCGTGCCGAGCAGAGCGTCTTCCTCGGGGGTAAACACGTGGCGGGGCGGCATGGGGTTGGACGGGGCACCTTTGCCGAGCTTCAGCCGGCGCCACCGCACCTCATTGTAGCTTCGTCCCAATCTGGCGGCCGCCTCGGAGTCACTGACCGTACCTAGAAGCGCGTCCTCCGGCTGTGACCACGCCTTGCCCGGGTGCCAGGAGCCCTTGCCGCGCCAGGAGCGCGCAAAGGCCTCCAAGGCATCCAAGGGAATGAGCCTGGCGCTGCCGCGCCGGAAGCTGGCAATGCGCCCCCGGTTGACCATAAGCTGGAGTTGATGGCGCGCCAGGCCCAGCAGCTTGCAGGCTTCGCGAGCGCGGAGGAGGACCCCGGACCCGGGCTCGGGCTGCCGGTGACGAAAGTCGGTCCAGAGCTCACTCAGGATGCGTTTCTGCTCCGCGGGCAGATTCGCCATCCAAGGAAAATCGAGTGCGACTTGTTGGTTTATTTCGACCATAACGTCGATTTGTAAAGCATATTTCACGCCATTTTTGTCTGCGCGAGCGCCGCCGCTTTGCCCTCCTGAAGGTGTTGCGAGGTCGGACTTCCGAAGACATCATAACCCGGTGAGCAAAAAGCCTGGCAGGGTATATGGCCATTCGGCGTTTGATTAAGCGGGTGCTGCGAATCCTTGCGATTCCGTTTGCGCTCTACCTGGTTCTCGTTGCGGTTGTCTATTTCCGTCAACGGTCGATGCTGTTTTTCCCGGGGCACAGCGCACGCTCCACCAGGCTGGCCCCGTGGTTGGACGGTAACCGCACCATCGGTTACTGCCGGGAAGCGCCCAAGCCGCGCACGGTTTGGCTGATGATGCACGGAAATGCCGGCCAAGCTGCGGACCGGGATTACGTGCTGGGGCGCATGTCTGAGCAGGATTCGCTGTATGTGCTTGAGTACCCCGGATATGGTCTTCGTGAAGGGAGTCCTTCCATGGAATCAATGAACCAGGCGGCGTCGGAGGCGTACCAACTCTTGCGGGCGCGGAACCCGGACACGCCGGTTTGTGTCCTGGGAGAGTCCATCGGCACCGGGCCCGCCAGCGTTCTTGCCCGGGAGAAAGTCGCGCCGGACAAGATTGTGCTGCTGGTGCCGTTCGATTCTTTGGCGAGCGTAGCGTCTGAGCGGTTTTTCTTTCTTCCGGTGCGCCTCATGCTTCGTGACGCTTGGGATAACGTGGAGGCCTTGCGGTCCTATACCGGACCGGTTGAGATATTCGGGGCCACCGATGACGCGATCATTCCGATTGGGCATGCCAGGGCCCTGGCCAGACAGGTTCCGGGCGCTCGTTTTGTCGCGATTGCCGGCGGGCACAATGACTGGGCGGAAAATAATCAGGTCAAGATCGCACGGTGAACACGCCGGCAACGGATGCCGAAGAAGCCTTCTCAGAAGGGGGAGAATGAGACGGCAGAAAGGTGGAAGCAAAAAATGAGACATAGGGAATGAAAGGGACGATGCCGTCCAGCGGTGGATAATATAACGCTGAAATTGGCTCGCAATCTGCTGTCTCTGAATTGGTTTAATCTGGGCGCGCTGTTGCGCATGTACACGAATCGTTGAAGGCTGATCATGAACGAGATCCGGGGCTTTGATATCATCTTCCCGCGTGAGTATCTGCGGGCGGCGCTGGTCGTGTCCCTGCTGAGCGTCTGGGTGCTGGTCGGCCTGTTTTACTACCTCAACCGATATACCAAACGCCATTATTTCACGATTTGGACCGCGTCGTGGCTCTTCTACGCGCTCTGGCTGACCCTGGGCATGACGGTGGGGAACCTGGCGCCGGGCTCGATGGTCTTTTCCTTGCGCCAGTTGTGCGTGTCGATCTCCGCGGTGTTTTTGATGTGGGGCAGTTTGTCGTTCATGGAGCGCCCGGCACCGCAAAGGTTGTTTGGGACCTTCATCATCTTCCTGGTAGCGTGGACCTGCGCCGGCAACCTGTTCGTCAAAGATGCTTTTTATGTCCAGGTAGCCACTTTCACCTTCATTGGTTTGGCCAGCATGTTCTCGGGCCTGAGCTTCTACCGCCTTCGGCAGCGGCGGCAGTTTGTGGCGGTGGGGATGCTCTTCCTGGGTTTTTTCCTCTGGGGCGTGTATCTCATCAGCTACCCGTTTTCCCAAAAGTATGAGACGCTGATCAACGCCGGGTTCCTGTTCTCGGCGGTGCTGCAGTTGTTCATTGCGGTGAGCATGATCGTGCTGGTGTTGGAGGAGGCCCGCCATATCAACGAGCGGGTCCTGCAAGACGTGCAAGCCGTCAACGCCGAGAAACGCGAACTTCAGC
>Ga0210408_10005034_pt1 | contig 11661 bp, 6 predicted proteins | sample IncBWH4MmetaG_FD_155471 | JGI IMG/M metagenome (GOLD analysis project Ga0210408, IMG submission 155471) | Forest soil microbial communities from Barre Woods Harvard Forest LTER site, Petersham, Massachusetts, United States - Inc-BW-H-4-M | ecosystem: Environmental > Terrestrial > Soil >... | reverse complement strand
GGCGGGGGCTGGGTTGGAGGCGGCGGAGGTGGAGGGGGAGGAGGCGGGGGAGGAGGCGGGGATGGTGGTGGAGGACCACATCCGGCTGGCGGCGGGCAGGAATCCGACGAGTCGTCGCCGCTGCAAGGGGGATTATCGTCGTGGTCGGAGGGGATAGGCGCGGCGGGCGCTACCGGGTCCGCGCAGATAGGCGCAGATAGCCGCGGATGAAAGTTCGCGTCCAAACTCCACGGTCCTGGGTCCACAACTCGGATAGGGTCGTGGCACCGGCCAAGATAAGCAGCCGCGCCGGAAGAATCCATGGCTACCAATTGGACAGTAGGGGCCGGGGGCAAGGCGTCGCTGACGATGACACAGCCGCTCAGTTCGGGCGCCAGGTCCTGGAGCGTGAGCCAACTCATGCCGAGGGCGACCGGATCGAGGGCATTATAAAAAGCGCCACGCTGTTCGCGGACGATGATGAAGTGCTGGGAGCGGAGGTGAAGTATGCTTGGCACCGGGAGGTTGTTGGTGTCGGTCAGGAAAGCGGCGTGGAGGCGCAGACCGGCGTTGCCGCCGATCGCAAGCAGGTCCGCTGCGGTGTAGCCATTGGTGGAGGAGCGAATTTCAGTGACGTTTTTGGGGAGAAACTGGCCGGGTTGGGTGACGCGGCCAAGCTGGTCGAGGCAGTAGAGACCACATTTATAGGAGTCGTTTGGATGTTTACCGACCCACTGGCGCATTTCGGCTGCCCACCCCCAATCAGAGCCGGAGGGGCGCAAGTTGAACTGGGGCAGTGCGGCGAGAAGCGCATCAAAGTCTGAGGCCCTTCCGGTGAGCATAAGCATTTTGGCGAGACCGCCGCTGGCTTCGCGAGCTATTTCCTGAGCAGTCAGATCGGTCGAACCGGCCACGGCCGAAAACGCGGCTTGGTAATGGTCGAGAGCCAGGGAATACCCGCAGCGCAATTGCGCTCGGCGGGCAAGGAGGAGGTGGAGGCTGGGCGTCCAGGCGGAGGCGGGGTTGTTGGTGACGAAAGATTCGAGTTCGGCGCGGAGCTCGTTATCGATAGCGCGGCGCTGGGCGCCGGCGTCGGGACTGGGGGGGACGCTGTTTGCAGCGGCGACCACTTGGGAAAAGATGGAGTTCAACTGGGAAGTTTCGGTGTCGTTGAGCGGGCGGTCGCCGACGGGGTTGACGCCGGCAATGGTGAGAAACGTGGTGCTGGCACCGCCAGCGGTCTGACGCGCTTTGGGCGAGGGAATGAACAGCAGCGCCGCTGAGACGAGCAGGGCGAGGGCGAAGGTTTTGGCAATGGTTTTCATACACAGTTTTACTGGAGTTGCAGCGCACGGGTTGGAAGGAACGGGATGAGCATTGCTTTCATAATCGTTTCAACCGATCCAACCGCCGGTTCTACGGTTTGTTCGATATGCACAGGATAAATAGGATGGGAGGTCCAGCACGGAATCCGTGGCCGGGTCACCGGGTTGTTCGTCTCCAAGACGGACCAAGCGGAACCGAGCGCACCAGTTCGCTATCGAAACGGTTGGCCCTCGGTTCGCTAAAGTTAGGCTCTACTAGTACAACGAATCAGGGAGGCGAAATGGAAACCGAAATCGTGCGGCGGCTGATCTTAGTTTGACGCTCGATTCATTTTCTTTGAAAGATTTTTCAATTTTCTCCGTATTAGCGAATAGAGGCCTCTTTTTTTGCGGGAGATATGCTGAGCGAAAATCGACAGCTCCAAGCGAAGCTTGCCGGGGTCGTCCCCAAGGTGACGAGCGACCGGGGATTGCAGGAGGAACTGCTGCAGGTGGCAGTGATCCGGTGGTCGGAGCTTGAGATTGAAAGACCGGGGCGGAGGCGGAGCTGGTACGTCCAAGCCTGCTGTTTTCATGTTTTGGATTATCTGAGGCAGGGCCGGAGCCTCGACGCCCCGAAGCGGCGGCATCTAGGCTGTCCTATTGAAGACGTGCTGGGCGAGAGGGATTGTCCGCTGCCGGATTGCCTCATTTGCGGTAGTGATCCATTCCAGGAGGCGAGCCTGGCGGACCTGGTGGAGGAGATGAAGGAACGATTAGGGTTTCGGGAGATCGAGGTGTTATCGCTCCTGACGGAGGGATATGGAAACGAGGAGATTGCCGAGAGGATGGGCATATCGCACACCTCGGTTAAGAAGCGCCGGGACAGGATAGCAGTGGTGGCACGGCGACTTGGGGCTACTTGAGCTGAAGGGGCATGCGCGGAGGAGAGGCGGCGGGAGATGTGGCAGCGGCCGTCGAGCACTGGTTGACGATAGACGCAATCGGCGCGTTCGCTTGAAGCAAAAGTCAGGCGGCATGGTGACCTTTCGGCTGTTCGTTCCAAGACCTCCCCATGAAACGCCCTTTGCCGCCAGACAAAACATGCATCGCCCGCTGAACATTTCGAGCCTGCGCTGCGGGTGTCTTCAGCCTGGAAAAATAGCGCAAAATCTCCTTCTGACAACTCGGAATCAACTCGCTCCATCCTTGCCGGGCGCTTCGATTCCGATTGAGCGCATCCCGGAACCACGAGGGCATCGGGTGTGCGGGACCGCCCCGGTATTGGCCGTCGAACTCCAGCTCCACAGAAACGGCATCCCCCACTTTTGTGCTCGAGGCCCTGCGGACATCACCATGGAGGTAAAGATAAAAACTCCCATCGCCCACCGGCATCAGATTGATGCGCCACGGCTTTTCCGGCTTGCCATTCACACGGACGCGAACCGGAAGCGGCTTGCGCCAGCCCTTTCGGATGCGGGCCGCGCGCTTCGCGCTGACGAGCACATAGGGATTGATGCGGTCAATCTCAATCACTGAACGAAATCGCAAGCGGCTCATGGTGACAAACACCGGCTAACGCCTGGCCAGAGTGGCCCCGGATGCCGCATCCTACCGAGCGTTCACCGGAGGTCTCTGCGGTGCTTCGACCTCCCGCTACTCTCTGCCAACCCTTCGGGTTAGCGGCCCATGGTGGAGGGTGGGCCATAGACGAACGTTGAGCGGAACGATGATGAGGAGCGCGCCACTGACTTCCGACTTCCTCATTCCTTCTTGAGCGCGGCGTCCACCTGGCTGTCGATGTTCATGGCGGCGGGGTGGCCGGCGACGACGATTTTGCCCTGCGCGTCAATGATGTAGGTGGTGGGCACGCCAGAGACGTGGAACGCGCGGGCGGGGCCGCTGCGCCAACCGCCGTCGCCGGCCCACACGTTGAAGGTGTTGGTCCAGCCGCGCTGGTTGACGTGTTGGCGCACAGCTTCCAGCGTGTCGTCAATGCTCAACGGGACGATGGCTACCCGGTCGCCCCAGTCCGGATGCCTCTGCTTGAGTTTTTGCAGCTCGGCCATCGGCCGCTGGCAAGGGCCGCACCAGGTCGCCCAAAAATCCAGCACGACGACTTTGCCGCGGAGTGAAGAGAGCTTCAGCTTCTGCTGCTCCGTCAACGCGGTGAATTCGATTTCCGGCACCGACCGGCCCGGCGGCAGCGTCCCGTGCTCGGCGGCGTAGTTTTCGGTTTCCGGCATGGCGGTTTCCTGCCTGGTTTTTTCGTCGGCGATGCCTTCCGGAAAGGCTTCCCATTGGATGCCGCCGGAGGCGCGCCAGCCGGCGGGAAACTTGTTGAGCCGCCGGAGGACGAGCTTGAGTTCGGCGCCGGCCGCGTGGTTGGTCAGCGCGTCGGGCTTAAGAATGATTTCCACTTCGTTGGCACGGGGCAGAGTCGCGCTTTCGGGCTGGAGATTATTGAAATGGACGGTGCCGATACGCTGGGGGTTGGCGGCGCGGGCGTGGACGTCGCCCTTGGAAAAGTCCAGGTGCAGCGAATCAGCCCTGGCCAAAAAGGCTTTGGCTGACGTCTCGGTTTGCTTGCGCTGCGGCTCCGTACCCTTAATGAAGCTCTTCAGGGCCTCGGCCGCCTCCGGTTCATTGGTCCAGGCGATGGCGGTCCAATCCTCGGGCGAGGGCGTGATGTCTTTGGCAAAGCGCGCCGTGTCACGGCACTGGAGCAGCGCGGCCACCGAGCGGGCCACGGCGGAGAATTCGTCCTCGGCCGGCTGGAATCGCTTGGAGGGAAGGGCGTCCTGGCCATGCGTTTGGGGCGCCGGCAAGCCGGCGCCTAAAAGGGCCAGCGCCAACCAGAGCGAAACCAGAGCGCGACGGTCACACGGTCGTGAATTCATCCTACCCCGTCCTATAACAGAAAGCGACCCGGCGCAAGGTAGAAGGTAGAACATGGTCCCCGAACCATCCGTCCTGGCGCTTGTTGGGTTGAGCGGCTTTGGCCTGCTTTTCCGACGCCGGAGCTGGTTTGATTTTTCATTTGCCGAACTCGGCGCCGCGGCGTTCGCGCCCCAGAGCGATGACGACGACACCCACCGCAAATACCGTCACGGCAGTCAGGGCCATCGCGGTGGCGTAGTTCAGGTGCTGGGCAAACAACGCTTCCAAATACCCGACGCTCGAAGCGAGCAGCACCCCGCATTGGTAGGCAAAGCCCGGGAGAAACCCGCGGACCGAATCCGGCGAGAGCTCGGTGATGTGCGCCGGGATCACGCCCCAGGCGCCTTGCACCATAAATTGCATCAGGAACGCTCCGAGCACCAGCCACGCGGTGCCAGGCCCATAGGCCCACAAGGGAACCATCGCCAGGGCCAGGAAAAACGCCGCCATCATCCCGCGCCGCCGCCCGAACCGGTCCGAGAGCCAGCCGAACACGATGCCGCCCGTCAGCGCGCCCAGATTGTAAATAATGGCAATCGTGGCTACTTGCCGGGTCGAAAACCCGCGCTGTTCTTTGAGAAAAGTCGGGTACATGTCCTGGGTTCCATGCGAGGCAAGATTCATCATCATCATCAACGCCGTCAGGTAGAGGAACAGCTTCCAGTTCGAGCCAATGGCGCGGGCGAGCCCGCTCCAGTTTTCCTGGCGGGTCTTTTGCCAGACAGCGGATTCCTTGACCCGGTAGCGCACAAAGATTGCGAGTAACGCGGGCAGGCCGCCGACAAAAAACATCGGACGCCAGCCCCAAGTGGGAAACACGGTGAAATAGCAGCAGGCCGCCAGCAGGTATCCCACGGCGTAGCCTTCCTGCAGGAGGCCCGAGAGCAGGCCGCGCCAGCGCGGCGGAACTTTCTCCATTGCCAGCGAGGCGCCCACGCCCCATTCGCCCCCCATGCCGATGCCGAAGAGGGCGCGCAAAATGAGGAAGGTCGTGTAATTAGGCGCGAGCCCCGATAACACTTCGATTACGGAAAAGAAAACCAGGTCGAGCATCAAGGGCAGCCGCCGCCCATACCGGTCGGCCAGCAGGCCGAAGAGGAAGGCGCCCACCGGCCGAAACGCCAGCGTCACCGCAATTGTGCCCATCATGGCCTTGATGTCGGTGTGGAACTCCCGGGCGATGGCGGGGACGGCGAAGACCAAGACAAAAAAATCAAAAGCGTCGAGCGTCCAGCCGAGAAAACTGGCGGTCAGGGCATTGACGCAATCGCTGCGCTCAACGGCCAGAGCGGGGCCCGCGGTGTCAGTCTGTTGGGAGAGTCTTTCCATGAACCTCAAGGCCAGCGAGGCGTTTTTGAAGGGGATTCATTCGGCGGCAGAATAGGCCAGCGGGGGTGAAATACAATCTCCATTCACGGGGTAATTGGGTTAAATGAGTTAATTGGGTTAAAAGAGTTACAGGGTTACATGGGTTACATGATTATGAGGAGAATGCGGATGGCTTGCGAAGAATTCTGACGCGCCTAAAACGCTGGCGCTGGCCAAGCCTCCGGTGTATAGAACTGGCCGTGGCAGCGAGGGAACAACCGGAACCAATCAAACAGGTGCGCAGCACACCCACGCGGTTTTCCTACCTCTTCATCCTGGGAACGTTGATTCTGGTGACATGGCTGCATTTGGCTATGCCACTGCTGGCCGCGCTTTTCGCATACCTGGCGCTCCACCGGTTTCAATTCCTGAAGCGCGGCGGCAAATGGGCCGCGGTTGCCATTTTCCTGGTTTTGCTCGCCGCACTCGCCTACGGCCTCGGCTACCTGATCAACCAAATCGTTCGCACTTTGCCAGAGATCGCCGATAAGGCCATCCCGCTGGTCATCGCCTGGGCCAAGCAACATCAGATCGAGCTGCCCTTCACCGATTACGACAGTCTCAAAGATCTCGCCACGGACACGCTCAAAGGCGAGGCCCAGTACCTGGGCAGCGCCGTCAAATTCGCCCGGGGCGCCGCCAGCGAATTCATCCTGTTACTGGCTGGTTGCGTCGTCGCCATCAGCATCTTCCTCAACCCGAGCTTCGAGCTGGGCCGGCAACCGGGCGCCGCCGAGGATAACTTCTATTCCCGCTGTTGCGCCGAAATCGCCAAACGTTTCGGCACCTTCTATGAGAGCTTCGTCACGGTGATGGGCGCGCAGATTATTATTTCGGTTATTAACACCGTTCTGACGGCGATATTCGTCGTCGCACTGCGGCTTCCGTATGGGGTGGTAGTGGTTAGCGTCACCTTTCTTTGCGGACTGCTGCCGGTCGTCGGCAATCTCATCAGCAACACGATCGTCGTCGGGATTGGTTTTACGGTCTCACCGCAAACAGCGCTGGTGGCGCTGGTGTTCCTGGTTGTAATTCACAAGCTGGAGTATTTTCTCAACAGCAAAATCATCGGTTGGCGGATTCGCAATCCGCTATGGCTGACGCTGCTGGGATTGATTGTGGGGGAAAAACTGCTGGGCATCCCGGGCATGATCCTCGCTCCGGTTGTTCTCAACTATATCAAATTGGAAGCGTCGAGGCTATGGGGAAACGATTAGTAGTGCGACGGCGATTGGTTAAAGGGTTAATTGGGTTAATTGGGTTAAAAAGAGTTACAGGGTTACATAGTTACATGGTTACATGGGTTACATGGGTTACACTGGCTAAATGAGTTAAAAGGGTTAATTGGGTTAAAAAAGTTACATTAGTTGCATGGTTTACACAGTAGTGCCAAGGCCGCTTGGGATTTCATTTGGAGCCCAATCGGTCCGGGGACGGCATACGCTGCATGAGATTGGTGAGCAGTGATTCGGACACTGAGCCTCCGTGCTGCCGGCAGGCATTCACCGCCTGCCAGGCTTCGGGGTAGCGGGCCTCCTGGTACAGGACGATGGCCAGGTTAGCGTGCGCGAGCGTGTTGGTTGGGTTCACGCGTGTGGCCGCCTGGAACTGGGCCTCGGCTTCCCCGAGTTTCCCCTGTTGTTGGAGGGCCGCGCCAAAATTGTTGTGCGCATTGGACAGGTTCTGGCGGACCTTTAAGTCTTCCGGGTTCGCCTGGAGCGCGGCTTCGTAGTGTTCAAGCGCTTCCTCGCGCTGGCCGTTCTGCTCGAGCAGAATGGCCAGATTGTGATGGGCCGGGCCATAACCAGGAGCCACGGCGAGGGCTTCGCGATAGAGCCGAGCCGCCTGCGCCGGGTCGCCCAACTGCGCCAGACACAGGCCCAAACTGTACCGGGAGGGCGCGTGATGGGGATTGAGGCTTGCCGCGCGCCGGAAGTGCTCGGCCGCCTCGCGCAGTTTGCCATCCCTGGTGGCCAGCCAGAGGCCAAGATTAAAGTGGGCGGTGTCGTTCGCCTCGTTGACCTTTAGCGCGCGAGAGAAGAGCGTGAAGCTGTTCTGCCAACTGCCAAGGTAAAGCCGGGTGGCCGCGGCAAGGCAGATGGCCAATACTGCCGCTCCGGTTGATAGGGCGAGCAAACCGTGACCGCGCCTTGAGGCTACGCCAAGGCGGCGCGCCAGGCCGGCAGTCCCCCACACCACGATGATGAAAATCCCAATCAGCGGCACGTAGGTGTAGCGGTCGGCCATCGCCTGGCCGCCCACCTGCACGAGCCCAATAACCGGCAGCAGCGTGAAGAGGTACCAGAACCAACCGGTGAACAGGTAAGGCAAGGGCCGGCGCCAGCGAACGGCAGTCACGGTCACGAGCGACAGCAGGACGACTGAACCGGCCACTCGCCAGGCCGGGAGGTGAAAGTCAAACGGATAGAGCGGGGAGAGGCCAACGGGGAAGAAGGTCTTCGCCAGGTAGCCGGTGTACGCGACCGGGACGTTGCCCAGCCGGGCCGGCAACGGCACCGTAGCTATCGCCGCCACGGCCCCGCCTTTGCTTTGGACCATGAACGTCACGATACTTGAGGCCGCCGCGAGCGTGAAGAAGGGGACTTTCTCACGAATGAGCGGGCCGAGGCTCAATGGGATTTTGGGAGAAGGGGTTGCCGGCTGAGTGGGTGAGTGAGCAACTGTCACGGCTGAACCGTGGAAAGCCGGGAGGCGTCGGAGTGGCCAATAATCCAGCAACAGGAGGACAACCGGCAGGCTCACCAGCATCGGCTTGGCCATCAGGCCCAGAGCGAAAAAAACCAACGCCAGAAAATACCAAAGGGCGGGGCGAGAAACCTGGAGCGGGGCGTGCGAGGTGCAGAGTGCGACGTTTCCCCTCGACACCTGACCTTCGTCACTCGTTCTTTCCCTCGTCACTCGGCGCCCGCCACTGGTCACATATTTGGCATAGGCCAACAACGCGAGCATCCCGAAAAACGTGCTGAGCACATCCTTGCGCTCGGCCACCCAGGCCACTGACTCCACGTGGAGCGGGTGGAGCGCAAAGAGCCCCGCCACTGCACAACCGGGCCAAACCGCGCCGGCCATCCGGCGTAACCAGAGGTACAACAAAAGGGAATTGAAGACGTGCAGGATGAGGCTGGTCAGGTGGTGCCCCAGCGGATTGAGACTGAAGAATTGGCAGTCGAGCATGTGCGAAAGCCAGGTAAGCGGGAACCAGTTGGCGAAGTCAGTTGCGCGAAAGGCCCAAGCGATGCTTTGCGCCGTGAGGCCCTGCTGCACGTGCGGATTCGCCGTGACGTAGTCCGGGTCGTCCCACTCGACGAAAAACTCATGACGCAGCACGGGCCAATAGGCCGCGACGGTTACGGTCACCAACAAGGCCAAAACGCACACGATAGCGATGGTGGACCGCTCGGGCGCGCTCGAGGGCAAGGGTGCCGATGGCTGTGGAGTCAGAGTTCGGGGTTTGGTTTGCCGATGGTCGCGTCGCTTGCGGGAATGGGCCATGACACTCGCGGTTTTGTTGCCGGGTCGAGTTTAGCGAGCGGTGTTGGGCCGGGCAAGGGCGGGACGGACCAAAGGGGGCCGGGGTTAATTGGGTTAATTGGGTTAATTGAGTTAAAAGAGTTACAACGGTTGCATGGTTACAAGGGTTACATGGTTGCATGGTTACATCGTCAAAAAGGGTTAAAAGGGTTAAAAGGGTTAATTGAGTTAAAACAGTTACATGGCTTACTGGAAGCCCGCCTCCACACAGCGGTGGTGCGGCGGGCGGGGCAATCTCAACAAAATTTCATCTGGCTTACACAATTCCGGCTGGTTATGGTGTCTGTTTAGTATAATTGCTTATGGCGAAACAAAAGAACTCCGGGCGCGACACCCGTGCGACACAGTCACCACAGCCCGCACAGGGCGCCCAGGCGAGCCAAAAGATCCCGACACCAACCGGGCCAAAGGGGCAACCGGCTGTAAAGCCAGGGGTGGCCCAACCGACCGCGCCGGCTGCGCAGTCCACCGCCCCTGTCCAGGTGGCGCCGCTCTTCCGAAAAATCGATTGGCTTACCTTGCTGCTGAGTTTTGTCGTGGTCTTCGTGGTTTATTACGTGACGCTGGCCCCCGAGTTAACGCTGGAGGACTCCGGTGAGTTGGTAACGGGCTCGCTCTATGCGGGGATTCCGCATCCGCCCGGCTATCCGGTCTGGACGATTTATAGCTGGCTTTGGACCGAGCTGATTCCCTGGGGCAACATGGCCTGGCGCGTCGCGCTGGCCGAGGCCTTCCTCGGCGCGCTGGCCTGCGGCCTTCTCAGCCTGATGGTCTCACGCGGCAGCAGCCTGCTAATGGAGAGCATCGAGGAGCTCAAAAACATGACCGGCAAATGGGAAAGCGCCATCTGCATGGTTTCGGGCTTTGTGGCGGGTCTGTTGATGGGGCTGGACGGGTTCATGTGGAAGGAATCGGTTGCGGTCAACCGCATCGCCGTCTCGAGCGTGCCGTGGTTCCTGATCGTGCTGCTGTGTATCATGCGCTGGTTGTATGCGCCGCACCAATACCGCTTCCTCTATTGGGCGCTCTTTGTCTTCGGTATCTGTTTTACTACCCACCAGAGCCTGATCGTTGCGGCCATCGGCATTGAGGTGGCCATCGCGGCCGGTAGCCCGCGCCTGGGCCGGGACGTTTTCTTTGGCAATTTCGTCATTTACGCCCTGGCCGTTCTTTACCACCAGGTAACCGACCAGTACATCTTCAGCAACCTGGCCAAGGATTCATTGCAGGTCATCTTTCATGGGGTGGGTGTGTTCTCACTGGCGGCCAGCATTTGGCTGGCGCTGGTAACGAAGACGAAAGGCGTTGAAACCGGGCGCAACCTGACGCTGCTGGCCTTTTTCGCCGCCCTGGAAATGATGCTGCTCAAGAAGGACGACTCCGGCACAGCAACATTCTATGCTCTGGTGGCGCTCGGCTCTGGTGCCGGCTTTGGCTATCTGGCCTGGAAAACGTGGCGATTCTCAAAGGAATGGTTGCACGTGGCAGTTCTGGGCGCTCTTTGGATCGTGGGCTTCTCGTTCTATTTCTACGAAGCCGTGGCGGGCATGACCAATCCGCCGATGCAATGGGGCTATCCACGCACTGTTGAGGGCTGGTTTCACGCCTTGAGCCGCGGCCAGTACGAACAGCCAAACCCCACCAATGTGCTGACCGAGCCCGGCCGTTTCCTTGGCCAGCTTTGGATGTTAGCTCAAGGCGTCGCCGATGAGTACACCTGGGCCTACATGCTGCTCGCACTCGTCCCCTTCGCCTTCTTCCTGCGGATGCAAAAGCGCGAACGCGCCTGGCTGATCGGCCTGGCGGCGATTTATTTCTTCCTCGGCGTGTTCCTGGTCATTCTGTTCAATCCGACCCCGGACCGGGCTTCGATTGATCTGGTCAAGGTTTTCTTCTGCAATTCGCATACGATCGTGGCCTGCCTGATCGGTTACGGCCTGGCACTGACGGCGGCGTTTATGGCGACCAATTATCAGCGCTTCCGGCGCTGGGGCCTGCTGGGCGGTTCGGTCGCGCTGGCGGTGGCGCTTTTTTGTCTTTGGGATGCGACCGGCAAACAGTACTTCGGCCGTGCCGGCTGGCCCAGTGTGTCCTTCGGCCTGTCACAATTCACGCACTGGATCGCCCAAGCGTTTGCCCGGAACCAGTTCGGGCTGCCGATTTTCGGCAACCTGGTGCTGGTCGCGGTCCCGCTCCTGTTCGTCTGTGCCCTGTTGCTGTACCGGAATCGCGGCCCGCTGTTCATCACCCTGGGCCTGTTCCTGGCGATGCCGCTTTACTCCGGGCTGGCCCATTGGTTCGCCAGCGACCAACGCAATCACTACTTCGGTTATTGGTTCGGCCATGACATGTTCACGCCGCCTTTCAACGGCACTGATGGAAAGCCGCTGTATCCGGAGATGACGAAAGACGCGATCCTTTACGGCGGCACGGACCCGGGCCGCTTCTGCCCTACCTACATGATCTTTTGCGAGAGCTTCACCCCGCATAACTGCCAGCCGCATGACGACCACAAGTT
>Ga0210408_10005028_pt1 | contig 11667 bp, 6 predicted proteins | sample IncBWH4MmetaG_FD_155471 | JGI IMG/M metagenome (GOLD analysis project Ga0210408, IMG submission 155471) | Forest soil microbial communities from Barre Woods Harvard Forest LTER site, Petersham, Massachusetts, United States - Inc-BW-H-4-M | ecosystem: Environmental > Terrestrial > Soil >... | reverse complement strand
AGGATTCGCCGGCTCGATCGGGCCGCGGCCGAGATGGGTCGGTACCCGCACTCGCGCGCCCTCGAATTGACCCTGATGGAAGAAGCGCAGGCCTGGAGCGAGATAGGTAATGACCGCCGCAGCCCGGTGCTGCGGCCAAGGGAACTCGGACGCCGCCCGCGGCTCGTCATGGTTTTCGAGAAAACGGGTGAGTTTGTCCTGGTAGTCGAGGCCGGCGAGCAGGTGATCACCGATTGGCCTGACGTTGCCCTCTCTCAAACGGTCGTAGAGCCGCTTGTCGTAGCAATAGTCAAAGCCTTGTTGCTGCAACGTCCATTCGAGGTCCCAGTAGACCTCGGCCATGAAGGTGAAAGCGGGATACTGAGCGTGTACCGCCGCCGTCGCCTTCGGCCAAAACGGTTCCGGCGTTATCCCCCAGGTGCGCTGGAAAATCTCGGGCAGCAGCAGCATCGCCATGTCGCAACGCACGCCGTCGCACTTGCCGGCAATCGCGATCAGCTCGTCGATGCGCGCCCGCTGCAACTCGGGATTGGCGTAGTTGAGCTGCAAAGTGTCTGGCCAACCTGGAAAATTGGGGTCGCGGCCATAGGCCAGAATCTTCGGTCCTCGGTTGGTGTCGACCCGCAAGTAATTATCCGGCGCGCCCGTGAGCGCCTCCTCGCTGCCTTCGACATAATAGTCGGGATGGGTCTTCACCCACGGATGGTCGGGGGCGGTGTGGTTCGGCACAAAATCGAGCAGCAACTTGATGTCGCGCCGCGCCAGCTTCTCGCGGAATTGCTCGAGCGCCGCGTCGCCACCCAGCGCCTCGCTGATGGCGTACGCCGTGATCGCGAAGCCGGAGCCGCCAATATCCTCCTCGGTCAGGTCGGGCAGAACAGTTTGAAATTCGGTGCGCCATTGCGGATTACTGCGGGAAACTGCCCGCCCGGCGGCGCCGATCTGCCAGACACTGAGCAGCCAGATCCAGTTGAAGCCCTTTTCCGCAAAGCCATCGAGCGTCGCATCGTCGATGTCGGCTAAGGTGATCCGTCTGCCGGCTTCGCGAGACAAACGCTGAAGCCAAACGCGGGTGTTGATCTGAAAAAGTGACGGGTAGCGCGGCATGGTCGCCATGGCCAAACCCGCCTACGCCGTCTCTTTCTCTCGGCCAAAGGCCGCTTCCCGGCCGCCTTGCAGAAAGGTCTCGGCGTCGAGCTTGCCAAATATGTCGATCAGGCCGGCGATGACCCCGGTCCAACCCGTCTGATGGCTGGCGCCTATACCGGCCCCGTTGTCGCCATGGAAGTATTCGTAGAACAGCAAATTGTCCCGCCAATGAGGATCGCGCTGGAATTTTTCGGCGCCGCCAAAGACCGGCCGCCGTCCATTCTCTTCGCGCAGAAAGATCCGAGTAAGGCGATTGACGATTTCATATGCGACCTCGAACAGGTTCATCAAGTTGCCCGACCCAGTGGGACACTCGATCTTGAAATTGTCGCCGTAATACGAAAAATAGTGCATCAGGGCGCGGATAATCAGCGCATTGACGGGCATCCAGATGGGTCCCCTCCAATTGGAGTTGCCGCCAAACATGCCGCTGTCCGATTCAGCCGGGAGATAGCTCACGCGATATTCCTGACCGCCCGCCGAAAAGACATAAGGGTGCTCGGCGTGGTACCGGGAGAGTGAACGAATCCCGTAGGGGCTCAGGAACTCGTTCTCATCGAGCATGCGGGTCAGAATCCGGCGCAACCTGTTCTGATTTACCAGTCCCATGATGCCCCGCTCGGCGACTCCCAAATGGCCCGGCCCGGTTTCATGGATCGACTCGCGGAGTTCCGGCATGCGCCGCAGCCGCTCCTGAACTGCCGTCGTCAGTCTGGGAACCCGATCGCGTTGCCATTTGTCTACGGCCGTCGTGGCACAGAGCGGTAAGAGACCCACCATCGAGCGGACCTTGAGGCGGGTGGCGGTGCCATCAGGCAAACGAAGCACGTCGTAGTAGAAGCCGTCCTCCTCGTCCCACATGCCGTCCGGCCCGATCTCGTTCATCGCGCGCGCGATCAGCACGAACTCCATCGCGTAGTTCGCCGCCAACTCCTCATAGGTCGGGTCTTGTGCGGCGAGCTCGAAAGCTATCTCGAGCATGTTCTGGCAGAACAAGGCTACCCAGGCGGTACCGTCGGCCTGTTCCAGATGGCCCCCGGTGGGCAACGGCGCACTGCGGTCAAAAACGCCGATATTGTCGAGCCCGAGAAACCCGCCCTCGAAGAGGCTTCGGCCGAAGCGGTCCTTGCGGTTCACCCACCAGCCAAAATTTTGTGCCAGCCTGCCGAACAGCCGCTTCAGAAAATCGAGATCGGTTTGGCCGCGCACCGCCTGCTCCATGCGATAGAGAAAGATCGCTGCCCAGGCTTGCACCGGAGGGTTGACATCGCTGAAGTTCCACTCATAGGCCGGGATCTGGCCGGTCGGATGCAGGTACATCTGGCGAAGCAGCAGGTCGAGCTGCTCCTTGGCGAAATCGATGTCGACAGTCGCCAGGGCAAGCGTATGGAAAGCCAGGTCCCACGCCGCAAACCAGGGGTACTCCCACTTGTCCGGCATCGAGATGACATGGTCGCCGATCATGTGGAACCACTCGCGGTTGCGCACCTGACGCGGCGTGGGCCGCATCGCATCGTAGCCATGTTCCTCGAGCCATCGGTCAGTGTCGTAAAAGAAGTACTGCTTACTCCACAGCATGCCCGCCAGTGCCTGCCGCATCACATTGGCCGCATCCTCGCCGACACGGGCAGGGGTAATCGCCCGATAGAACTCGTCGGCCTCGCGCCGGCGCTGCTCTACAATCTGATCAAATTGCCCGCCGAAGGGGTTGCGGGAGCCGGTGCTAAGCCTCAGCCGAATGACGGCGGTTTCGCCCCCGCCTATGTCGAGCTGATAGTGCGCGGCAGCCTTCGTCCCCGTCTGGCTGGGGTTGACCGCCTCCTGCCTGCCAGACACGACATAATTATTGATCCCATCCTTGACATACGGCGTCGCATTGGGTGTGCCGAACAGGCGCTCGTTGTTCGTGTCGTTTTCGGTGAACAACAGTTGCGGATTTCCGTCGCAACGCAGCAGGAAGCCGCCGAGGTCAGCATGCGACGTGTCGATCGTGACTGTGTTTTCTTCCGGTTTCTGTCGCAAGGAGGGTTTAGGCTGCTCCGGCCACCAAGTCCAAGTGTTGCGAAACCACAAGGTCGGCAGTACGTGCAGCTGAGCCGGCTCGCGCCCGCGATTAGCCACGCTGATCTGGATCAGAATGTCGGTCGCCGTCGCTTTCGCATATTCCACCGACACGTCGAAATAACGGTCATCGTTGAAGATACCGGTATCGAGTAATTCGTACTCCCAACCGTCTCGACCGCGCCGCCGGTTCGTCTCGATCAGGTCCCCATAGGGATATGCATTTTGCGGATATTTATAGAGATACTTCATGTATGAATGGGTCGGCGTGCTGTCGAGGTAGAAGTAGTATTCCTTGACGTCCTCGCCGTGATTGCCCTCGCTATTGGTCAGGCCGAACAGCCGCTCCTTGAGGATCGGGTCCGCGCCGTTCCACAGCGCCAAAGCGAAACACAGCCGCTGCTGGTCGTCGCTGAACCCGGCGAGGCCATCCTCGCCCCAATGATACGCGCGTGAACGGGCCTGGTCGTGCGTAAAATAGTTCCACGCATCGCCGTTCTCGCTGTAGTCCTCGCGAACGGTGCCCCATTGGCGCTCGCTAAGATACGGCCCCCATTGCTTCCATGGCACCCCCTTCTCACGCGCCTCATCCAATCGCAACTCCTCCGCCGTCTTCCCGCGTTCTGGGCTCATCTGGTGAGGCAACGATCTTCTCCCCCGTAATCAGACGTTCTTTGACGAATGTTATTCAAGCACCAAGAGAGTTTTCCTCTGAAGCAACGCGCTAAATTCTCTCTCCGCTCAGGCTTTGGCAAGCTCAAATCAGCCTGAGAGCACCGTGGTTGCTCTTAGGCCAAACGGGCTATAGGCCATCGACCGCAGAACCGGGTATAAGGGTTGCTTCATCGATCACGCATCCTGGCATTTTCAACGTGTTCGAGTTGCGGACGAGCTAAGTAGAATCAGGTCCAGACGACTGCCGCGCTGTCCTGACATCCGCGGTCGCGGCGTGCGCCAGCATCGGGCCGGCGAGATCATCATGCTGGTGTTCTCGATCGCCGATAGGGCGTGAAGGAGTGCGCTCGTTGTGGCCATACGCGCCGACCAATGAGAAAGCATTGTTGCCGTCTGTCAACCTCCACTCATTTGGACTTTTCTTTATAGCCGAAATAAGCGTAGGCCCCTACCGTCAGGAAATTTATCAAAACTGCGACCACGTTCCATGCGATCACTGGTCGCGAAGCAATCAAAATCCCGTAATAGACCCAGAGGATCTGAAAAGTGCCCATGATTGCGGCCATCATCGGGTACATACCCGCGCGCGACCGACGTTTGAGCATGCTGACCAAATCCGGCACGGCAGCAAAGGTCGTTCCCATACCCGCGAGAAAGCCGAAGATCTCGGAACGTTGGAGCCCCGGGAAAAATAGACTCTGCGTGTCGCGTGGAGCCAGGTCCTGGCAACCGTAGAGCGTGATCAGGCTCAGGAAAAGGACAACAAGTGTTATTCTATTAGATTGGCCCATCACGACACCCGAATCCGATAGGTCAGACGAGGTCGCGGCCGGTGCCGTGATAGGTGGCGAATTAATTCGTTGACCACTACGAACTCACAATCATCCGCACGCACTAACTTAGACCAATTTGTCGAGCTCCGGACTGTACTTGCGCCGCAAGGAGCGGCGACGCCGCGCGGCTGGGTCAGCTCTTGATCTTCCATTCTCCGTTCGACGTTCGGCACCATGTGAGGCGGTAGTCGCGAGGCGGTGGCCTTCCTGCGACGATGTGATGGCGCACCAGGTGACAAGCCATGCCACCCGAGTGGAACACCCGAACTATGGTTGAGGTGCCCGAGCTTTTCGTCTCCGGATTACTCCACGAGTCGGACTGGCCCACCTTGCTCGGCTCTACCGCATTCAGCCGCGCCACGCTCTCGAAAATCATTTGGTTATCAGAAGGCGCAAGACCCTGACCAAAATTTCCGGCGAATGGGATGACTTGGGCCTGCGCCGCCGAGGGCAGAAAAACGCATACCGCGAACACAGCCGACAAGCAGTGTAGTGACCAAGGTCGCATGCATCTCTCCTTCACGTCCTCGGCGCCACTGCGTTCGGTGAATGCGGCTGTGCGCCAAGAGCCGACACCACCGCAAGTCTCTGTGGTCATAGTTCAGCTGAAAGCACAATTGTTTCCTTTTACCACCGGCTGACCGGCCGAACGGCCACGGGCTGCTCTGGAGTCAGTTGAATTTCTTCCGTTTCATGCCGGATTAGGAGGCATTCGCCTCCACGCAGCGCGTATTCCACCTTCTCCTGACCGATTTCGACTTCCAGCATCTGGCCGCGGTAGGTCACGGGAAACCGAAGCATGGCATTATCCTCCGGCGCGCGACGCGGCCAAAATGACAACGCTCCGTCATCGTCCCGCATGCCACCGAGCCCGTAAGCGAGCATCATCCAAGTACCGCCCATTGAAGCGATATGGCAGCCATCCTTCACGTTACCGCCCACGTCGGCCAAGTCCATCAGCAGTGCCGCCATCCCGTACCGAATTGCCTTGTCAACATCGCCGACTTCCGCTGCAATGATCGCCTCAACGCAAGACGACAGCGACGAGTCGCCGGTGGTCAAAGGGTCGTAAAACTCAAAGTTAAGTTTCTTTGCTTCGGTGGGGAACGCATTCCCCAGCAGGAACATGGCCAGTACCACATCTGCCTGTTTGATCACCTGCTTACGATATATATTGAGCGGATGGTAAAACAGCAGCAGCGGATAGCGGTCGCTGGGCGTGTTCTGGAAGTCCCAGGGCTCTCGATCCAGAAAACTGTCGTCCTGCGGGATTATTTGAAGCTTCTCATCATAGGGCACGTACATGCTCTCCACGGCCCGTACCCACGCCTCCACCTCAGAGGGTTCGAGTGCCGTTTTTTGTACCAGTGCGTTATATGAATCTGGGTATTTCGTCTGCAGGCTCTGGACGGTCTCGGCAGCGTAGCGCAGGTTTTCGCGGGCCATCAAGTTAGTGTATGCGTTGTTATTCACGACCGTGTTGTATTCGTCTGGCCCGGTGACGGAGTTGATGCAGAATCTCCCTTCTTTTGCCTCCGAGTAGAAGCCCAGGCTCAGCCAAAGGCGTGCCGTTTCCACGAGCATCTCGGCGCCGCAGTCCCGCAGGAACGGCTCGTCGCCCGTCGCCTGCACGTACTTACGAAGCGCGTACATGATGTCTGCGTTTATGTGGTATTGTGCGGTGCCGGCGGCGTAGTATGCTGAGGCTTCTTCCCCGCTGATGGTGCGCCACGGGAACATGGCGCCTCGATGGCCCAATTGCCTTGCGCGGGCGCGTGCCTGCGGCAGCATCTTGTAGCGGAAAGTCAGCAGGTTCTTGGCGATCCGGGGGGAGGTATAGATCAGGAATGGCAGCAGATAGATTTCGCTGTCCCAAAAATAGTGCCCCTCATATGCTTGTCCGGTGAGGCCTTTCGCCGGCACACCCGCATCTTCGGCGCGCGCCGAAGCCTGCAGAATGTGAAAGAGATTGAAGCGGATCGCTTGTTGGATCTCTACGGTGCTGCGCTTCGTGCGTTCTTCTCTAATATCCTTCACTCGGACATCGCTTCGGCGCCAGAAATCGTCCATGTACTGCTCTTGGGAGGCAAGCAGTTCCTGGAACCCCTGGGTCATCATACGATCCATGGTCCACTCGGCACGGCCACAGAGTTCTTCTGCCGAAGCCCTCTGCGATGTGTGATAGACCATGTATTTGGTGAGGCGGATCGGACTGTCGGGCAGAGCTTCAATTGTGATGGCGACTTGGCCGAAATCCTCGGCCTTAGCAACTTTGTGGGCATGCGGGCAGGCGGTCTCTAATAAATGGTCAGTGGCACAAGCCAGGGTCAAGCGGCTCTTTTCCGTCGCGTGGCACAGCACGATTCGTTGGTCTTTGGCGTAGCTGGCGCGGGGATGGAGCACCCGCCCTGCAAAGAACCGCGTCTGTCGCGGATCGTTAGCGTCAATGACGGTGCGCGGTTCATTTGCTGCCATCTCCGAAGAGATCACGAGGGATGCCGCCGCGTTAAGAAGCGTCACTTGGTAGGAGATGGCGGCCACGTGCCTATTGGCGAAGGACACCAAACGCCGGGATGTGATCAACACCTGTTTGCCGGTCGGCATTCCCCAGAGTATCTCCCGGTCGAGCGTCCCGGATTTCATGTTGAGCCGGCGGTCGTAACTCAACAGGTTCGCATTGGGCAGCCAGAAGGGCTCGTCGTCGACGAAGAGCTTGATTATCTTGCTATCGGTCACGCCTATGATGGTCTGGCCGACTTTCGCGAACCCATAAGCGTCTTCTGGGTACACGATCGGCCTGGTTTCATAGAACCCATTGATGAGGGTGGTGTTTTCGGCATTGGGGCCGCCCTCCTCCGGGCACCCGCGCATGCCGAGATATCCGTTGCCGAGCGCCAGCATTGTTTCCAGCTGGGCCAGGAATTCGGGGTGAAATCCCTTTTCGATGACGTTCCACTCGTCGGCCGGGTAATCATGGGACGGCGGCCTGAGGCGTTCATGATGGATCATCGGGCTGCTCCTCGCACGACAGGGTGGGGAATTGGGTTAGCAGCCTATATCGACACCTCCAGTGTCGCGCCCACAGCCAGGCTGCCAGTGGTAGCCGCGATCCGCATCTCCATCCCCTCACCTTCCACCAACGTCGCCTGCGCCGTTCGTCCAGTGATGCGGATCGCCACCGACCGGCCCCTCCAGCACACGCGGAACGATAGGCTGCGCCACTGAGGTGGGAGCCTTGGGTCGATTCCGAGCATATCGCCCTTGAGGCCGAGGCCGGCGAAGCCGAGTACTATGGCCTGCCACAGACCCCCCAGTCCGGCGATCCGTATGCCGCCGGCGCTGTTCGGGTCCAGTTCAAGGTCGGCGGCCGCGGCCTGGCGTAAAAAACGAAGGGCGATTTCGGTTTCGCCGAGCCGTGCCGCGACCAGCGCGTGGATACCCGCGCTCAACGAACTGCCATGGGCACAGCGTGGCTCGTAGTAGCGGAAATTGGCTTTCGCCGCCGCACCCGGGAACTCGTCCGGCAGGAGGGCGAGCAGCGCCACCACATCGGCCTGTTTGACCACCTGCGACCGCTGCGTTCGCTCGCGGCCGATCACCACGTCGATTGGCATCTTGCGGTCGGCGTACAGCGACAGATCGAGCGGCTCCAGCTTGTGATAGCCGGCAAATTGCTCGTAGAGCCCGGTGGCCGGATCGAGACCGGTAACGATCCGACCAACCGCGTCGCGCCAGTCGGCAATTTCAGGCTCGCCCAGCGCTAGCCGCTCCCACAGCGCTGCGGCACGGTCGGGCCAGCGGGCGCGCATCACTTCGATCGCCTCAAGCCCTCGGGCGATGTTCCAGCGCGCCATCACGTTAGTAAATGCATTATCGTCCACGTCCTCGTGGTACTCGTCAGGCCCGATCACGTGGCGGATATGCCGTTTGCCGTCCGCCTCCGGGACGGCGCGCGACACCCAGAAACGAGCGGTCTCCAGCAGAATCTCCGCGCCGGCATCGATGAAGAACCCGTTGTCGCCCGTCGCACGCCAGTACTGCCAGACCGCATAGGCGATATCGGCGCTGATGTGATGCTCCATCCTGCCGGTCAGGATGTCGATTGTCTCGCCGCCGGGACCCACCACGCGATTGGGCGTGGTCTCCTCGCCGGTGTCGGCCGATTCCCAGGCGTAGAGCGCGCCTTTGTAGCCCATTGCGTCTGCCTTGGCGCGCGCGCCGGGCAGAGTGTGATAGCGATACATGAGCAGCGCGCGCGCCGCCTCCGGCCAGACCGCGACGTAGAAGGGCAGCAGGTAGATCTCGGTATCCCAGAACACATGACCGAAATACGCATCCCCGGTCAGGCCGCGCGCGCCAACCGAGACACGTTCGTCCTCCGGGTTCGCGGCGCTCGTGAGATGGTAAACGGCGAAGCGGGCCGCCTCCTGCACCTCATCGTCACCCTCGATGATGACGTCGCTCGCCTCCCAACGCTGCCGCCATGCGGTCTCGTGTGCTGCCAGCACCCCGCGCCAACCAAGCGCGCGGCTGCGCGCCAGCGCATCGGCGGCAACCGGAGCCGGGTCGTCCGCCAACCTGTCCGAACGCCCCACCGTGACGAGACGGTCGAGTTCGAGCACCTGTCCGGCAACCGAACGCCAGCGCCAGATCCAACGCAGCGAGAACGACCGCTCCGCGACGAGCGGACGGCCATCGGCCCGCAATGTGACGCTGCCCGCCATCGCGACAGCTTTATGGGAGCCCTCCGTGCGCCAGGCACAGACATCGCGGTCCAGCTGTAACGGCTCCATGCCCATACCGGCCATGGCGAAGTTGGCCTCCAGCATCACGTCGATACCGTCGCGGTCGAGCGAAAACCGCAGGAGCTGCAATGCCGCCGCGCGGTCCGCCAGTGACACGAGGCGCAATTCGCCGCCGCTTATGGTGATGCCACCATGCGCCCTATAGCTGAGGTCCGCGAGGAACATGCCGCGGCGCATATCGAGCTGGCGCACGCTGGTGAGGAACTCTCCGTCCAGCAGTAGTTGCGGGTTGTCGTCCAGCACAAGCCTCACCCGCGACCAGTCCGCGACGGGCACCAGCGCGGGCACCGGCGGCACGGTGTTAGGTCTGTCGAAGAGGCCGGCGACATAGCAGCGCGGCCACGACGCCCATCTGACATAGCCCTGCCAGCTGACCCATGTCGGGCCGCGGCTGACCGGACGCGAGGCCCGCATCCCTAGGAAACCGTTGCCGAGTGCAAAGCGGGATTCCACCGCATTCTCAGTCAGCACGTTGTAGCCTTCGTGGGTCAGAACCCAGCCTGGATCTCGCGTCGGTTCCAGCGCCTCATGCATCATCGGGCTGTTCTTCCCAAGACAGCGTAGGTGTTGGTCAATCCACCAGCTCGGCCAGATCGCTCACCACCAGATGCGCGCCATGGCGGCGAAGCTCCTCGGCATTCCCCTTGCGTGCGACGCCGATCACAAGGCCAAAGCCTCCGGCAGACCCGGCCTCCACTCCCGAGAGAGCATCCTCGATGACGACCGCGCGTGTAGGTTCAACCCCGAGCAGCTTTGCTGCCATCAAAAACGTATCCGGGGCAGGTTTTCCGCGCAACTGCCGGGCATGGATTACGTTGCCGTCGACTTGTACATCGAAGAAGCCATCCAACTTGACGGCCTTTAGAACGGTCGTGCAGTTCTGACTGGAGGTGACGACGGCGATTTTAAACCCACGACGGCGGAGCTGATCGATGAGTTTGACGCTTCCCTCGTAAGGCTCGACCCCCTCGTCTTCAATGACCTTATTGACCAGCTCGTTCTTGCGGTTCCCGAGCCCTCCCACCGTTTCAGCGTTTGGCGGATCGTCCGGGGCTCCTTCGGGGAGCTCGATCCCGCGAGATGTGAGAAAGTCGCGAACACCGTCGAAGCGAGGCTTCCCATCGACATATAGCCGGTAATCTGCGGCGGAATCGAAAGGGTGAAATACTTCGCCGCTCTGCGTAGCGCGCTTTTGAAGGTACTCGTCAAACATCTGTTTCCAACACGCCGCGTGGATGCTGGCCGTGTCGGTGATCACACCGTCGAGGTCGAGCAGGACTGCGTCGTACCGATCCCTGCTGAAGGCGCGCTCGTCCTCGGAACGCGGCGTCGATCGTTCTCCATTTGCTTCGCTCATAGTATCGTCCTCCATCTCCTGTTTATTGTCGATCGATGCCCGCTAAGCAGTGAGGGGCCCGTTCCAGACCCTCACAGCAGGTATGTCGCGGTAGTAGCCAAGGACGCACAGGGTTCCGGTATCGAGGAGGAAATGTTGGCCAGCGCCGGCGGGCAGCCCGATCCACCGTGCCACGAGCACGCGCAGCACGTGCCCGTGGGCGAACAGCGCCACGTCGCTATCGGCTGCACGGGCTCGGGCTATCACCCGATCCACCCGCGCGCCTACTTGCTCCGGCTTCTCGCCACCGGGGCATCCATCTCGAAATAACAGCCAGCCAGGTGCCCTCTCGTGGATCTGCTTGGTCGTTATTCCCTCATACTCGCCGTAATTCCACTCGGCGAGGTCGGAATCGATGACGGCCACATCGCCGAGCCCCGCCAAGGCGCAGGTCTCGCGCGCCCTCTGCAACGGGCTGACGAGTACGAGCGTGAACGCCTCCTTGGCGAGCACCGGCCGTATTTGTCCGGCGAGGCGCCGCCCGTTGTCGGTCAAGGGGATGTCTGTCGTGCCGGTGTGCTGCCCGCTGAGGCTCCACACCGTTTCCCCATGCCTGATCGCAAAGACGTTCACGTTCATCTCCTCGAAGATCAGACGTTGTCCGCCTCAGTCGAACGCACCCCCGCGGAAGCCGCTTCCTGTCCCCACCTCCAGCCGGTGATCTCGGGCATGTCGTCGCCGTAGCGGGAGATGAAGCGCTTGTGGTCGATGAGCTTGTCGCGGATCGCCTGCTTCGCATAAGCAGCCC
>Ga0210408_10005027_pt1 | contig 11667 bp, 11 predicted proteins | sample IncBWH4MmetaG_FD_155471 | JGI IMG/M metagenome (GOLD analysis project Ga0210408, IMG submission 155471) | Forest soil microbial communities from Barre Woods Harvard Forest LTER site, Petersham, Massachusetts, United States - Inc-BW-H-4-M | ecosystem: Environmental > Terrestrial > Soil >... | reverse complement strand
CCGTGCGGGCGAGGTCTTCCCCGGCGTGACCGCGATTCCGATTCCGGGCCATACGCCGGGTCACACGGCGTATCTCGTCGCGTCGGGTCGCGAGAGCCTGCTCGTCTGGGGCGACACGGTGCACATCCCCGAGCTGCAGGTGCCGCGGCCCGAGACCACGATGATGTTCGACACCGACCCGGCGGCCGCGGCCGCAAGCCGGGTGCGGGTGTTCGACATGGTCGTGGCGGAAAATTTGCCGGTCGCGGGAATGCACCTTCACTTCCCCGGGTTTGCACGGATGACGAAGCACGCAGGCGCCTTCGCGCTCGTGCCGGAAACGTGAGGCTGCTACCCGACTTAACACTTTCGCGAGCGCAGCCCGGACTGCTTGTGGCCCCCCGGCCATGGGATATGATCGCGGCGCACGAGTGGACAACCGGGAGATTGCCGGATGAGACTCCTCGCGTTCATAGGTGCCCTCGCCATCCTCGTGGCCATTGCTGTCGCGGTTTATTTCTTCGGTGGCTTCTACAGCGTCGCGGGAACGCAGGAGGATCCCGGGATCGTCAAATGGGCGTTGGTCAACGTCCGCATGGCCTCGGTCAGCCGCCACGCCACCGACGCGCCGCCGATCCCGATCGACGATCCGGCCAACATTCAGGCCGGCGCGAAGGCTTTTTCGACGCGCGGCTGCACTGATTGCCATGGCGGACCCGGCACCGAATGGGAGAAGTTCTCCGAAGGGCTGCACCCCGATCCGCCCGACCTCAAGGACGTCGTCAACGACCGCCGGCCGAACGAATTGTTCTGGGTGGTCAAGAACGGCATCAACATGACCGGGATGCCGAGCTTCGAGAAGGCCGGGGTTCCGGATAAGGAAATCTGGACGATCGTCGCCTTCTTGAAAAAACTGCCGAGCGTGTCGGAAGCCGACTACAAGTCCTGGACCGCGCAGAAGTAGCGCGCGTCCGATCCACCGCTTCGCTCCCCCGGCGCATTGCTTGAGCCGGGCGCGCACACGGGCGCGCCCCTCCGCCGGGCTGGCGTCGCCGTCGGGAATCTGATGAAAACAAGCGGTGATGACCGACAAGACCGACGTCATTGACCTCACCGGCTTGCTGCGGCCGCACTATCTGCTGCATCCGTCGACCCTCCTCCTCGTCGCGTCCGACCTGTTCCCGCTCGCTGGTATTTGGTTCTGGCACTGGGACACGTTTTTGCTGCTGATGCTCTACTGGATGGACACGGCGATCATCGCGTTCTGGACGATCGCGCGCATCGCCGCGACCTCGCGCGACGGGCTCAACGACCTGCGCATCACGTCGGGCGGCAAGTCGATCAATTCGCCCTGGGCCGTGTCGGCGTTCTTCGTCGCGCACTGCGGGGTGTTCATGGCCGTGCACTTCCTGTTCCTGTGGGTCATGTTCTCCGGTGCGTGGGCCCGCGGGATTCACGGCCCGGCGGATTTCGTGCGCCAGATCATCGTGGAAAGCCGACTGTGGCTCCCGCTCGCGGGCCTGATGCTCAGCCGCGCCGTGTCGTTCCTGTTCCACGTGGTGCGGCCGGAGCTGTTTGAGCGGATCGAGCGCGCGTTGTTTCCCCGTCACCCCGTCCGCATTCACGTTCCGGCCGGCAGCGTCGGCAGCGAGATCGCCATGCTCTATGTCCGCGTCGTCATCATGCAGCTTGCCATCATCGTTGGCGGCTTCCTGGCGATTCTGCTCGGCAGCATGGCGCCGTTCGTGATCCTTATCCTGCTCAAGACCGCGGTTGATGCGGCGCTCCATCTCGCGGTCGACCTGCGCGAACAATCGGGCCCCCGCGCCGCTGCCCCGTCGGCAATTCCGGCGCGCTGATGATTTTGCCATTGACGCGTTCGACAGTTGAATTATGCTGTGATGCTCGTTTACGAAAACACATTGATCAGCATGACGCCGCAATCGAATTTCACCATCATCGCGCCGATCGTCCCCGAGCGCATGCCGGTGCTGAAAGATTTGCTCAATCAAATGAACGTCCGACCGGGCACGAATACCTGCCTCGGAATGGCCGACCCGCACAATGACGTCATTCCGTTCGGTCAATTCGCGAAGCTGCACACCGCGCGCTTTGTCATCCTGGACGACCAGACTTTGGGTGACTTTGAACGCGTGGGCGAACAAGTACCGAATTATGGGCCGCTCAAGCTGGCGTTCATGGGGGATTGCGACGGCTGCGCCGATGACGTTCTCGCCGACATGGCGCAACGAGCGAATAAGGGGTTGCGCGACGTCTTTTCCAATTGCGAGTGCTTTGACGTGCGCACCGATCTGCTCACTTGGATCAACAAGCATCGCCAAAGGGCGGCAGCGGCGTATGTGAACCACATCGGCCGCACGGTTTGCCAAATCCGCCACGAACACGCTCTGCGAACCGAGCTGGTTGGCTTCTTGAAGGAGCATTCGGCGCCGGACGCCGACCCGCAAACCACGCGCAATATGCTCATTAAGCATGCGCGTGCGAAAAACTTCATTCCTGCGGCTGCAGAGGAGCCCACACCGCTTGCTTGGTGTGTGCGAAACTTTTTTCATTTAATCACTCTGCCGGCCATTCTTGCTATTTTTATTTTCGCCCTTTGGATTGCGCTGAGGTCCGCGGCAGGAGTGGCGTATCCGGTCGCCCTGATCGGCGTTGCATGGGGACTGCTGGCGGTCGTGCTCGCGGTGGTCCTGATTTTCTTTCTTGCGCTGCGATGGTACGAAACAACCGAGCCGGAAATCGACGTCAGGCCCACGGACCAGTACACCGAGATGCTGGCCCGGGATGAGGATCATGACCTCGTCAATCAGTTCAGCATCGTTGGCAGCGTGAGGCCCACGGCGTTTCGGCGCCGCATGCTCATTGTCAATCTGTGGGTCATCGACTGGTTCGCGCGGCATATCTACGGCCGCGGCTACCTCGCGCGGATCAGGTCGATCCATTTCGCGCGCTGGGTGTTCATGGACGACAAGAATCGGGTGCTGTTTGCAAGCACCTATGATGGAAGCTTGGAAAGCTACAACGACGATTTCATCAACAAGGGAGGGTTCGGCCTCAACTTCGCGTTCGGGGGCGCGGTCGGCTATCCGCGGTGCCGTTGGGTGATTCTCGAGGGCGCGAAAAGGGAGCAGAAGTTCAAGTACATCCTCCGGCGTCATCAACTCCCGACCCAGGTCTGGTACAACGCTTATCCCGGGCTGACTGTTTACGATCTCGCGCGCAATACGCGCGTGTGCGAAGGGATCGAGCGCCCGACAATGAGCAACAAGGATATTCGCCGCTGGCTCACTGATTTGTGAGAAAGGCTTTCGCATGGAGCCCGTCCAAGTAGATTTTTCAGACGTTCAAGGTCTGGCGCGCTACGGCTACCGGTGCCTCCACCACGCCGCCTATTTTTTGGCCAGGATCAAGGATCCGGGAAGCGCGCGCGCCTGGCTGGCCAAACAGAAGTTTACCTCCGCCGCCGAGAAGCATGCCCCCGACGAGGTGCTGCAGGTGGCGTTTACTTTTGCGGGTCTTCAAGCTCTCGGAATTTCACAGGCGATTCAGAAGGGTTTCCCAACCGATTTCCGCAGCGGAATGACCGGCGACCAGGCGCGGTCGCGGCGACTCGGCGACACGGGCCGTAACGACCCTGATAAATGGATCTGGGGTGGGCGGGGCAATGTACCGCACCTCCTGATTACGGTTATCGCCAAGTCCGCGCCGGCGCTTGCCGCGTTGGAAGCAAGGATCAAATGCGATCTCTGGGCCCAAGCTTTTGACGAGCCGCTGTATTTGCCGACGAGCGACATGGATGAACATGAGCCGTTCGGCTTCAAGGACGGAGTAAGCCAACCCAAGCCCGATTGGGAGCGCCGCCTCACTCCGCGCGACAACACTTACGAGTATACGAACCGGTCAGCGCTCGGCGAGTTCCTGCTGGGCTACCCCAACGAATACGCGCTCTGTACCGATCGGCCGCTGCTCTCCCTCGAAGAGGATCCCAACGGCATACTTCTCCCGGCGGAGGACGTGCCGAACAAAAAAGACTTCACCCGCAACGGCACATACCTCGTGATGCGCGATCTCGCCCAGGACGTGGCGGGATTTCAGGCATACGTCAATGATCGGGCTAAACAAATGCCGGGAAAAAATTACAGCTTCGCTGAAGCCATGGTCGGGCGCAGGAAATGCGGCGAGCCCATCGTTGCGCTCGACGCTCTACCGATCGAGGGAGTGAAGGAAGACGAGGAAAAAGATTGGAAGTACAACCGGTTTACCTTTCGCAGCGATCCGCATGGGTGGACGTGCCCGTTCGGCGCGCATATCCGGCGGGCCAATCCGCGCAACGCCGATCTTCCGGAGGGAACGAAGGGGTGGCTCTCGTTTCTCTGGCGCATGCTCGGTTTTGGCGGCAGGGGTACCCGTTACGACCTTCTTGAATCGGTACGGTTCCATCGCATTCTCCGGCGCGGCCGTGAATATGGTCCGCTCATCGGAGACCAAGTGGGGAAGGGCCGGCGTCCAGGTGAAGAGGGCCTGCGTTTCATCTGCCTCAACGCCAACATCCTGCGGCAATTCGAATTTCTGCAGAATTCCTGGATCACCAATCCCCGCTTCAACGGGCTGGAAGAAGCCGACCCGCTGCTCGGCAATCGCGAAAAGCTGTGTGCGGGCGGCGACACCAACACGTTCACCTGGCCGCAACCGAGCGGCATCAACCGACGCTACGAAGGATTGCCGGCTTTCGTAACGGTGCGCGGTGGGGCGTATTTCTTCATGCCCGGGTTTCGTGCGCTACGATACATATGCAATCAATAAGTCTCTGAGGCGCGTTGCATCGGTTTTCGCGATGCGGGCCGCTCATCCGAAGACGGCTTCGATCGCTCCAATGACCGGCCTGAGTTCAAGCGCGCCGCGATAGATCATTTCACAGGCGACGTAGAGGATCACCGCCAGCCCGAGATAGGCGATCCAGCGGTGCGTCTGAATCAGCCGGCCGAGCAAGTTGGCCGCGATGCCCATCAAGGCGACCGACAGGAGCAAACCGAACGCAAGGACGAACGGATGCTCGCGCGCCGCGCCCGCGACCGCCAGCACGTTGTCGAGCGACATGGACACGTCCGCGACGATGATCTGCAGCGTCGCCTGGGCGAAGGTCTTGCGAGGTAGGTGTCCTGCCGCAATCTCGTCGTCGTCGTGCTCGTGCTGCGAGGTCGCGCGCAATTCGCGCCACATCTTCCAGCACACCCACAGGAGAAGAATGCCGCCGGCGAGCAGGAGCCCGATGATTTGCAGCAATTGCGTCGCCACGCTGGCGAATGCAATGCGCAGCACCGTTGCGGCGAGAATGCCGACGAAAATTGCGCGCCGTCGCTGCTGCGCGGGCAGACCGGCGGTCGCAAGCCCGATGACCACGGCGTTGTCTCCCGCCAGCACCAGGTCGATCATGATGACCTGGAGCAGCGCGGCGAGAGCCTGCGCGGAGATGATGTCGCTCATGCCCCTATTGTAACGAACGCATGGAGGCCATGCTGTTGTGGACTTCCAACCTGAATAGCGATAGCTCACGACGGTCCCCGGCAGATGCGCCCGACGAAAGTCTACCAGCCTCCTTTCACCACGCGGCCCGAGCTGCGCGGCACTTTTGGGGCGATCGCCTCGACCCACTGGCTCGCCTCCGCCGCCGGCATGGCGGTGCTCGAGCGCGGCGGCAACGCCTTCGATGCCGCGGTCGCGGCCGGCTTCGTGCTGCAGATCGTCGAGCCGCATCTCAACGGGCCGGGCGGCGAAGTGCCGATCATCCTCAAGCGCGCCGATGCGGAGGCGCCGATCGTCATCTGCGGGCAGGGGCCGTATCCGGCGGGCGCGACGCCGGCCCATTTCGCCGCGCTCGGGCTTAAGCAGATGCCGGGCACCGGTCTTCTCCCGGCGGTCGTGCCGGGCGCGTTCGACGCCTGGATGCTGCTCCTGCGCGAGCACGGCACGTGGCGGCTCGCCGACGTGCTCGCCTACGCGCTCCACTACGCCAAGAGCGGCTTTCCGGTGCTGCCGCGCATCGCCGCTTCGATCCTGGCCGCGAAGGAATTTTTCCTCGCGGAATGGCCGACCTCGGCGGCGATCTGGTGTCCGCGCGGCGCGGTGCCGGCGCCGAACACGTTCTTCACCAGCCCGCAGATCGCCGCCACCTATCGGCGGATCATCGCCGAGGCGGAAAGCGCGGGCAGCGACCGCGTTGCGCAAATCGAGCGGGCGCGCACGAGCTTCTATCGCGGGTTCGTGGCCGAGGCGATCGACCGGTTCCATGCCTCGCAAGAGCTGATGGACTCGACCGGCCGGCTCAATCGCGGCGTCCTGCGCGGCGACGACCTCACGTCATTTCAGGCGACGGTCGAGCCCACCACGTCGTTTGTTTATCACGGACTGCGCGTGCACAAGACCGCGCCGTGGGGGCAGGGGCCCGCGTTCCTGCAAAGCCTCTCGCTTCTCGCCGGCTTCGATCTCGCGGCGATGGATCCGGCCGGCGACGCCTTCGTGCACACGCTGGTCGAATGCATGAAGCTCGCCTACGCGGACCGCGAGGTTTTCTACGGCGATCCGCGCTTCGTCGACGTGCCGCTCGCAGCGCTGCTCGCGGACGACAACGTGCGCTCGCGCCGCGCGCTCATCGGCGACACCGCTTCGCTCGAGCAACGGCCGAGCGAACTGGCGGGTGCCGCGGAGCGCATGGCGCGGGTGCTCGCCATGGCGGGCGCCGAGACGCCATACGGCATCGGCGCCGGCGAGCCCACGTTCGCGCCACTGCCGGTCGAATGGGGCGACACCGTCCACCTCGACGTCGCCGACCGCTTCGGCAACATGCTCTCGGCAACGCCGTCAGGCGGCTGGTTGCAGAGTTCGCCGACAATCCCGGAACTCGGCTTTTCGATTTCCACCCGCGGCCAGATCGCCTGGCTCGAACCGGGCCATCCCTCGACGGTGCGGCCGGGCGCGCGCCCGCGCACGACGCTGACCCCGACCCTCGTCACGCGCGACGGCGAGGCGGTGCTCGCGATCGGCACGCCCGGCGGCGATCAGCAGGATCAGTGGACGCTCGCGGTGTTCCTGCGCCACGTCCGTCACGGCCTCGATTTGCAGGCGGCGATCGATGCACCGCTGTTCACCAGCCGCCACTGGCCAAGCTCGTTCTATCCGCGCGCCTGCGATCCCGGCCGGCTGGTCGTCGAAGAACGCTTCGGCGAAGAGACCATCGGCGCGCTGCGCCGGCGCGGCCACAAGGTGACGGTCGAGGGCCCGTGGTCGCTCGGCCGCGTGTGCGCGGTCGGCCGCCAGGGCGGCACGTTGTCTGCGGCGGCGACCCCTCGCCTGATGCAGGCCTACGCCATCGCGCGGTGAGTGTTATTTCCTCGGTTCATCGATCGTCGCGAACGGGCGCGCGCTTTCGAACGCGCGGGCGGCGCGCAGCACGAGGTGATCGCAGCGCGCGGGACCCACGATCTGCAATCCGATCGGCAGCCCGTCCGCGGTGAAGCCGCACGGAACGGATGCAGCGGGCTGCTGCGTCAGGTTGAACGGATAAGTGTAGGGCGACCAGTTGATCCACTCGTCGCCGAAGCTGCCGTCGGCGGGGGTGACGCGACCCGCTTCGAGGGCGCCGATCGGCATTTGCGGCGTGAGCAACAGGTCGTAGCGCTCGTGAAAGCGCCGCATGGTTTCGGCGAGTTCGGCGCGGCCCTGATAGGCGGCGACGTAGTCGGCAAGCGAGTAACGCCGCGCGTCTTCGGCGAGCCGGCGGAAGTCCTGATCGAGCTCGTCGCGCCGTTGCGGCGGAATGCCGTCGACCACGACCGCCGAAATCGCACCCCAGAACGCCTTGATTTGTTGTTTGGTGTCGGGAAGGCCGGGATCGACCGTTTCCACGATCGCGCCGAGATCAGTAAATACTTGCGCCGCCGCCGCGGCCGCCTTCTCCACTTGCGGATCGAGCGTCGTGACGTGGCCGAGGCGCGGGCTCCACGCCATGCGCAGCCCCGCAACGCCGTCATCGAGCCCGATGCGGAAATCGGGCGCCGGCGTATTCCAGGCGGTCATGTCGCGCGGGTCGGGCTGTCCGATCACCGAAAGCATCAGGGCGGCGTCGCCGACCGTGCGGGTGAGCGGGCCGGTGTGGGCGAGCACCCCGAAGGGAGAGGCCGGATAGGCCGGCACGCGGCCGTAGCTCGGCTTGATGCCGAACACGCCGGTGAAGGCGGACGGAATGCGGATTGACCCGGCGCCGTCGGTGCCGAGGTGAAACTGCCCGAGATTGAGCAGCGCCGCAGCGGCGGCGCCACCCGACGAGCCGCCGGTGGTGCGGTCGAGCTTCCATGGGTTGCGTGTCACGCCGGTGAGCGGGCTGTGGCACACGCCGATCCAGCCAAACTCGGGCAACGTGGTCTTGCCGAGGATGACCGCGCCCTGTTCACGCAGCCGCGCGACGGCCGGCGCGTCGGCGGTCATGGGAGCCGGGTCGCTCGTGCGCGAACCGCGCCGCGACGGCCAGCCCTTGGCCCAGATGTTGTCCTTGACCGTTGCCGGAACGCCGTCCACGAGCCCGAGCGGCGCGCCCTCTTTCCAGCGGGTTTCCGAAGCCGCGGCGGAGGCGAGCGCGGCCTCCCGGTCGACCAGCACGAAGGCGTTGACGATCGGATTGAGGCGGTCGATGCGGGTGAGGGCATCGCGTGCAACTTCGACCGGAGAAAGCTCACGCCGACGGTAGCAGCGGAGCAGTTCCGCGGCGCTGAGCGCGTGAAGGTCGGGCATACCAGGACCAGGGAAGTTGCGGAACCGGATGTATCGGTCCGCTATTCTCATTCGCCGCCATTGAGTTTGGCGGCATCTTGGCCGGAGTATGGAATGGCCGATCCTGGCGCGCAAACCCTGCTGGCCGACATCGGCGCGACCAATGCGCGTTTTGCCCTGTTTCGCCGGGGCGGAGACATCGGCCCGGTGCGCACCTTGGCGGTCGCCGATTATCCGAAGTTCACCGATGCGGTTGCGGCATTCCTCGCCGCCGAGGGCGCCTCACCCGCTGGGGCCGTGTTGGCGGTGGCGGGGCCGGTCGAGGGCGAGCGCGCGGTCATGACTAATTGTCCATGGGTGATCGACGCGGCGGAGCTGCGCCGGCTGCTCGGCGTCCCGGCTGTGCGCGTGATCAACGACTTCGAGGCGACCGCATGGTCGCTCTCGGCGCTCCAGCCGGACCATGTGGCGGCGGTGGGTGCGGGGAGGGCGGTCGCCGGCGCGCCCATGGTGGTGCTCGGGCCGGGCACCGGGCTCGGTCTTGCCTCGCATGTGCCGCACGCAAACGCGCCGGTGGTGATCGCGACCGAAGGCGGTCACGTCACCTTGGCGGCGACCACGGCGCGCGAGGACGCGGTGATCGCCTGGCTGCGCGGCCGCTTCGGGCATGTGTCGGCCGAGCGGGCGCTCTCCGGGCCGGGACTGGAAAACCTCTATCGCGCGATTGCGGCCGTCGACCGCGCCGACGTGCCCGCGCGCGACGCGACCGCGATCACCCAGGCCGGCGTCGCCGGCACCTGTGCGGTGAGCCGCGCGGCGCTCGACATGTTCTGTGCCATGCTCGGCACCTTCGCCGGCAACGCCGCGCTGAGTTTCGGCGCGCGCGGCGGCGTGTTCATCGCCGGCGGCATCGCACCGCGCATCGTCGATTATTTGCTGAAATCCGAGTTTCGCACCCGCTTCGACGCCAAGGGACGCTTACGCGCCTACGTGGAGGCCATTCCCTTGAACGTGATTGTCCACCCGGACTACGCGTTCATCGGGTTGAAGGCGCTGGTCGAGCGCTTCGACAAATAAATTAATGCCGGCCTGACGGCGGGCGCTCGGTTCGTGCGCCGCCGGGGAACGGCTGGTTCGCGGTGCGCTCGACAAACTCCACGATGGTCTGGCGCAAGTCCGGATCAGAAATGGCTGCGTAGGCGCGCAGCAATCGGTAGGTATAGGGTTGCGCCATCGCAGCGAGCGGGGACTCGAATCCTTGCGACTCCACCTGCTCGATTTCTTCGCGTCCGTCGAAGAACGAGCCGATCGGCACGTTGAGCACGCGCGCGATTTTGGTGAGCCGCCCGGCGCCCACCCGATTCATTCCCTTCTCGTATTTCTGCACCTGCTGGAACGTCACGCCGATCCGCTCGGCCAGCTCGCTTTGCGAGAGGCCGGCGGCGAGGCGTTGAATGCGGATGCGCTGGCCGACCTCGACGTCGATCAAATCCGGTTTCTTGGATCCCATGGCGCCGTGAACTCCTCGAACTGCGGCGTCACCGAACGACAACGCGGGTCAGCAGCATGGCCGCCCCCGCGTCGCCGTTCGAAGAATGAAAATTGAGCTTACGAATGGCGCGGCGTGTAGCGGCGCTTGCGGCGCGGGCTATGGCCGCCGGTCTTGACGGCGATGCGTTCCACCAACTCGACGATCGAGCGCCGCAGCTCTCCGTCGCTCAGGGTGGAATAGGCCTGCAACAACCGGAACGCGTGCGGGTGCGTGATCAGCGAGAGCGGCGATTCCGCGCCCTGTGCCGCCACTTTTTCGATGTTGTCGCGGCCTTCGAAGAAAGTATTGACCGGAACGTTGAGAACGCGCGCGATCTGCGTGAGACGACCGGCGCCGACGCGGTTCGCTCCCTTTTCGTATTTCTGTACTTGCTGAAACGTCACCCCGATGCTCTCGCCGAGCTCGGTCTGCGACAATCCGGCGGCAAGGCGCTGAATCTTAATCCGCTGTCCCACCTCAATATCGACGGGATCGGGTTTTCGCGTGGCCATGGTAGTCTCCGACTAGGCGCGCTCCGCCCATCGCGGGTCGCGTGATCGGATACACTACCAAGCCCGCACAGATTCCGCGAGTACTAGGTTGTCAGTTCGGCTCCGATTCCCTGTTGATACCTGTCGGGTCGGCCATGAGGTATGTCACTACCTCTAGCGCTCGGCCGAGGTTGTCGGATTCGAGCACCAGCCGACCATCGGTTTCCCATGTGGCCGTCACCGTCTGCGCGTCGCCGCCCAGCCGGAAAAAGGACTCCAGCGCTTCCCGGCCGGCTTTCGACATCCCGGCAACCGCCCGGATGATCTCGAGCAGCTCCGGCTCCTGCGTCCAGTAGTAGAGTTCCATCAGCCGGGCATGATCGCACCGGGAAACGATATGGCTGACGACCTCGGGCATCCTCGTTTCACCCCTGACGCCCCGGTTCATGCAACGCACCTTCACCTCGTCACTCATGACTCGACCTTTCCAGATCGTCGGTTACCTCATTGTTTTCACACCGGATCGGGCATCGGCCCGGTGGCACGCGCGCAACCGAGAGGGTCTCGTCGCCGAACGACAGTGCGGCCCGTGATCTCCCCTTCGCACCTTTACGGAGGCTAGCTAACCGCGGCTGCTGGGCCGGGGTCGACTGTCAATAATGACACTTGACTTTAAGCTAAATGTAGATTTGGCCGGCCCGAATGGCATTTACCACGGCGTGGGTCCGGTTCACCGCGTTGAGCTTGCGGCCGGCCCGTGAAATCAGCCAATTCACGGTGCGCTCGCTGATGCCGAGAATGACGGAAACGTCCCACGACGACTTGCCCACCGCGATCCATTGCAGGACTTCGCGCTCGCGCAGGGTCAGCTCGCGCCGCGGC
>Ga0210408_10005024_pt1 | contig 11675 bp, 9 predicted proteins | sample IncBWH4MmetaG_FD_155471 | JGI IMG/M metagenome (GOLD analysis project Ga0210408, IMG submission 155471) | Forest soil microbial communities from Barre Woods Harvard Forest LTER site, Petersham, Massachusetts, United States - Inc-BW-H-4-M | ecosystem: Environmental > Terrestrial > Soil >... | reverse complement strand
GATTCCCTGGTCAGGCACGGCTTCGAGCGGTTCTATTTCCTCAACGGCCATGGCGGGAACATCGCCACCCTGGCCGCCGCATTTTCGGAGATCTACGCGACGCGCAGCCTCGGCACGGCTTCCAATACCCCGCCGATAAAATGCCGTCTGAAGAACTGGTGGGCGAACCAGGAAGTGCACGATCTGGCAAAGGAACTCTTTGGGGATGCCGAGGGCAGCCATGCCACTCCGAGCGAGGTCTCGATCACTCAATTCGCCTATCCGGATGCGATCAAATCCGCCCTTCTCGACCCGCCGGTCGCGCCGCGCGGCGACTTCACCGATGCCGCCGACTACCGGCGCAAATTCCCGGACGGCCGTATTGGATCGAATCCCGGTCTGGCGTCACCCGAGGCGGGACGCCGCCTCTACGAGGCCGCAGTAGCGGCGATCGCCAAGGATTATGGGAGCTGGGTCGCCATCTGATCCGGGCCTCTCGCTCTTTCCGCACCGGCACCGCGAACCACGCGACGGCGGGGAGCAGCAGTTCAACAATCCGAACTCGACGGCTCAATCCTTCCTCCTCCGCTCGAGGTAATAAAGCAGAATACGAGACGCGAGGAGATCTCTATGCCTGGGCTGTCCGCAGTTCTCCAGGGCAGCCGGCTGGAAGGGAGCGGCGCGAGCTCAGGCGACCGAGAGTTCGGCCATGAGGACCTTGCCCTTCGTCTCCGGGCTAAGCAGCAGCGCGATCACCACGCTGATAGCGGCGACGACGGTGCCAACCAGCATCGGGATCGCATATCCCAGATTGAAATTGACCGCAAAATAAGCCAGTACGGGCGCAACAAGCCCGCCAAGGATTGCCCCCTGGTGATAGCAGAACGCACTTGCGGTCGCCCGAACCTCGGTCGGGAACCGTTCGGAGAGGTAGCTCGGCAGCTGGCTGTAGAGCGCCCCGCCGAACGCGCCTTGCAGGCCAAAGCCAACTGTGATCCAGAAGGGGTCGGTGGTGAACAGGTAGAGTGGGGCCACAAAAATCGCGATCGTGCCCGGGATGATCATCGCCCAGCGGCGCCCGATGATGTCGGCCAGCCAGCCCCACCACGACATGCCCAGGAAGCTCAGGATGTTGGCGACCATGAACGGGACTGCGGTCCCCATCGTGCTCAGCTTCAGATCCTGCTGCAAATGCGTCGCGAACAGCGCCCAAATCGAGTAGTAAAGGACAAAGTTGCTCGCCATCCACCAGCACGCCAGCAAGGTGTTGCCGAGCATCCCCCGTTGGAAAATCTTGATCAGCGGCGCGCGCACCTCGCGCTGCTGAGTGCGCTGCAGCTTCCGGTTCTCGACCCAGATCTCGGGCTCCTTTACGAAATAGCGGATGTAAACGATCGAAAGCGCCGGCAATACGCCGATCCACAACATGCCGCGCCAGCCGATGGAGTCGAAGAATAGTCCGTAAATCACGCTCGACAGCAGGAAGCCAATACTCCATGAGCCTTGCAGAACGCCGCTCATGAACCCGCGGGAGCGCTGCGGCCAGCTCTCCATCGCCAGCGCCGCGCCGGCCGGCCATTCCGCACCCATGCCGATGCCGAGCAGGGTGCGGAACACCAGCAGAAACATGAAGGTCGGCGAAAAGCCGGCGATGAAGTTGCAGATCGAGTACCAAAAGATCGAAATCATCAGCGGGAGCTTGCGCCCGACGCGATCGGCGAGCCAGCCCGAGGCCACTGCTCCGACGAGCCGCATCCACAAGGTCAGTGTAAAGACGATGGCAACTTCCGTCGTCGGTACGTGAAACTCGTCCGCGATCGGCTTGATGATCAGCAGGAATACGGTGAAGTCGAAGGCGTCGAGAGTCCACCCCAGCCACGCCGCCCACCAAGCGTACCATTGATCCTTGGTCGGCTCCTTCCACCATGGGATGGTGCTTACGGTTTCCCTCTCGACTACCGCCATCAGCCCCTCCTGTTCGAATCGGCTCCCGTAGCGGAGCCTTGCAGAAATCGTAGACCAGCGATGCGGAAAAGTCTCTTATTTTTTTAGCTTTTTAGACCGTGCCGAGATCGGCCCGATTGAACGGCAGGAAAGATGCACGAAGAGCACGGCACCGGGACGCAGGAATTGAGCAAGGCCGCGGCGGACGCCGCTGCCGCGGTGCAATGGCAGCGCACGCTCTGGGTCATGGTAGGCATTCAATTCATCATGACGGCGGCGTTCTCGGTACTGAGCCCGATCATGCCCTTACTGCTGCCCGAGCTCGGGGTCGAGACGGCGAGTGCGGTCAATCTGTGGGCGGGCATCCTCAACGGCGTCACGTCATTTGTCGCGGCCTTCGCTTCGCCTGTATGGGGACGTGTAGCCGACCGGCGCGGACGCAAGCTGATGTTGCTGCGCTCTAGCCTCGCAATCGGCGTGTTCACCGCGCTGATGGGCGTGGCAGCCAATGTCTGGCAGTTTTTCGCGTTTCGTGCGCTGATGGGCGTGTTCGCCGGATTTTCCAGCGCGGCCATTGCTTTGGTGGCGAGCCAAGTGCCGGAGGGGCGGCTCGGCTATGCTCTCGGCTGGCTCAGCACCGGCCAGCTCGTGGGTTCCCTTGTCGGTCCCCTGATCGGCGGCGCCTTGGCCGATCTGACTGGCAGCTACCGCATTCCGTTCTACTGTACCTCGGCGACGATCTTGCTGTCGCTCGCTCTAGTGTGGTTCGCGGTCGACGAACGCTTTGTGGCGCCGCCAAAGACGCGTGTCCGGCGATCGATCCTCAGCAGCCTGATCGCTCTGGCGAGCACGCCTGCCCTACTCGCACTGTTTTTCGTGCTGTTGATGGCGCAGTTCGGGGTGCGTACGGTGCAGCCGATCGTGACCTTGTATGTCCAGGAACTGGTTGGCCCGCGTCCCGACCTTGCTACGCTGAGCGGCATTGCCTTTTCAGTAACCGGGCTCGCCAATGTCATCGCCGCGCCGTTCCTCGGCAATCGCAGCGATCGGATCGGCTACCGCCGTGTATTGCTGATCTGCCTCCTGGGGGCGACAGTGACGACACTGCCGCAGGCATTCACCGAGAATTATTGGATGTTTACCGCCCAGCGGTTCGCCGTCGGGCTGTTCATCGGCGGACTGCTGCCGACCGCCAATGCGCTGGTCGGACGGCTCGTGCCGCGAGCCGAGCGCGGCACTATCTATGGCATCACCGCTTCGGCCACCTTTCTCGGCAATTCGCTGGGACCGCTGACCGGCGGCGCAGTCGCCGCCGCATTCGGTCTCCGCTGGGTGTTTCTCGTTACGGCGGTCGTGCTGTTCGCGAACCTATTGTGGGTATATTACAAGGTGCCCGAATACATAGATCAAAAAGATTAAACGTCACTGGAGGCGACCATGAGAGGCATGCGCAATCTCTGGCCCGAGGCCCCTAGCATCCTAGTCCTGACCGGCGCCGGTGTTTCCCGAGAATCCGGGCTCGCGACGTTTCGCGACGCCGACGGGATCTGGGCGAGCGTGCGCCTCGAGGAAGTGGCGACACTCGAAGCTTTTGCCCGCGATCCAGCGCGCGTGCAGGCCTTCTACAATGCGCGCCGGCGGCAGCTGCAGCATGCCTCGGTCATCCCCAATGCGGCGCACGAGGCACTGGCCCGGCTCGAAGCGGTGCGGCCGGGCGAGGTCATGATCGCGACGCAGAACATCGACGATCTGCACGAACGAGCCGGATCCCGCGCCGTGATCCACATGCATGGTGAGCTACTAAAGGCACGCTGCACCGCCTGCGGCAAGACCACTGTGTGGTACGACGATCTGACCGGCAACGAGGGTTGTCCGATTTGCGCGATCGAAGGCCAGTTGCGCCCGCATGTCGTCTGGTTCGGCGAGATGCCACAGCAGCTCGATGCGATTTATCAGGTCCTCGCCCAGTGCAAGGTCTTCGTCTCGATCGGCACCTCGGGCAGTGTCGAGCCGGCGGCGAGCTTTGTCGAAGAAGCGCGCCGGGCCGGGGCTCGCACGGTCGAGCTCAACCTCGAACCCTCGCACAGCGCGAGCCTCTTCGTTGAGCGGATCTACGGCCCCGCCAGTCAAATTGTTCCGGAATTTGTAGCGAAGCTGCTTAGTGAAAGATAGCGCGCTCTCCTTCCCCGTAAGCCGCAAGCGGAAGGATTCGGCGCCGGGCTGCGTCGTCCGGTTATTCGGCGGCAGTCACCGCCTGGTAGACCAGGTTGCGGAAGGCGTGGCGGTACTGCCCGCCGGCCGCTAACGGAACCTGAATCATCTGAATGGCGATCAGTTTTTCCTGCGGATCGACCCAGAACGTCGTGCCCCAGGCGCCAGTCCAATAGAAATTACCGACCGAGCCCGGCAGCGGATTGTGGCCGGCCTCTTTGCGTACTGCAAAGCCGAGGCCGAACCCCTGGCCCATCGCTGGGGTCGGCGCGATATCGCCCGTTACCGTCGCCGCGCGCTCCGAATAACCGATGCCGGGCGGCAACGCATCGGAAGTCATCAGCGCCACGGTGTGCGGGGCCAGCAGTCGAACACCGTTGTATTCGCCGGCGTTGAGCAGCATCTCGGCAAACTGCAGATAGTCGCCGGCGCTTGCCGTGAGCCCGCCGCCGCCCGACAGGAAACGCGGCTTTTTGGTTGCGTCCGGGAGTGCCGGGCGGTTGCCGTCGGACCCTGCCCGCGGCTCGGCAAGACGCGGCAGGTTCGGCTCGTGAACATAAAAATCGGTCGCGGTCATGCTCAGCGGCGCGGCGATGTGCTCGGCTATGAAGCGGTCGAGTTCGACGCCGGAAACCACCTCGACGACGCGCCCGAGCACGTCTATGGACATGCTGTATTCCCACACCTCGCCCGGCTGATGGGCGAGCGGCAGTTTCGACAATTTGGTGATGAACTCGGCCAGCGTCTGGTTGCGGTCGCTGACATTGGCGTCGCGGTAGGCCTGGTGAACCAGCTGATCGCCGAACTGGCCGTAAACCAGACCCGAGGTATGGCGCATCAAGTCCTGCACGGTCATCGGCCGCTTCTGCGGCACCATCGTCAAAGCGGGCTTTCCGGTTGCCGCGTCGGTCGTCTCGACCCCGACCTGCAAATCCTTGAACTCAGGCAGGTAATTTGACACCGGCGCGGCGAGGTCGAGCCTGCCTTCCTCAACCAGCATCATCGCCGCCACCGAGACGATCGGCTTGGTCATCGAGGCCAGCCGGAAGATGGCGTCGGTCTTCATCGGCGTCTTCTTTTCCCGGTCTTGGTACCCGACCGCGCGCAGATAGGCGATCTTGTCGCCGCGTGCGATCAACAGCACAGCGCCCGGTAACTCGCCGCGGTCGATATAGCCCTGATAGGCCGCGGTAATGCGCTCCAGCCGCGGCGGCGAAAAGCCGAGGTGCTCGGGATGCGCGACCGCTTTCAATTCCTGCGCCGCAACGGCGCCGGCCCAGCCGAGCGCCAGCAATGCGACGATGTACAGCCTGCCGATCTTCATTCGGTCTCCCCCTTTTTCACCCGACATTCCCCAAAGCGGGTTTGACATCCTCGCACAGCAGCTGCATTGCGGTCAGCACCTGTTGATGCGGAACGAGGCCGCCGCAATTGAGTTCGGCCAAAATGCCGGTGAGGCCGATTTCCTGGCGTAGCATTTTAATGCGTTCGACCACCGCTTCCGGACTGCCGACCAGTGCATGGCTGCGTAAGCCGTCTTCGTACCGCATGCTGCGCAGCTGATCGACCCGCCGCATACGTCGCGCGGCGGTTTCAGGGTCGACGAGTTTTGCCGCCCCCTCCAGCAGATTGGCCTGCTCGTGATAGAAATGCATGATGCTGTCTCTGGGCTCGGCGCGGGCGCGCTCGTCGGTCTCGGCGATATAGGTCGGTGCGGAGACGAATACCTCCCCCCGGCCCCGATGACCGGCTTCCTTCCACGCGTCGTGATACGTCTGGATCTGCTTGGCGAGATCGGACCAGGTCGTGTGGCGCACCGAGGCGAAGATCGGGACGCCGCGCCTGCCGATCGCCGGAAACGTGTCCGGCGTGCTGGCCGCGATGCGGATCGGCGGGGTCGGCTTCTGGTACGGCTTCGGCACCACCGCGACGTCTCTGAAGCGGTGATATTTCCCTTCATATGAAAAGCTCGGCTTGGTCCAGGCCTGTTCGACGATTTCGAGGATCTCGCGAAAGCGGTCGCGGCTTTCGGCGTAGGACACTCCATAGGCCTCATAGGTCTGCGCCACCCCGCTGCGCCCGACCCCGAAAATCAGCCGGCCATGGCTCAGCTGATCGACGGTCGCGGCCTCCTCGGCGAGCCGCAGCGGGTGGCACAGCGGCAGGACCTGGACCGCGATGCCAATCTTCATGCGCCGCGTGCGCGCGGCAATCGCGCTGGCGATGCTGAGCGGCGCCGACAACACCGACCGCCTCGGCTCGAAATGGAGTTCGGCCAGCCACATCACATCGAGCCCCAGCCGCTCGGCCGCGTCGACCTGCTCCATCGCCTCGTCAAAAGCCTCGCTCTCGCTGCGGCCCGGAAGTGACGGAAATTCATGAAACATGCCAAATTCCATGGAGCGCTTCTCCTGCAGCCGGATGTCGCCAAGCCTAGCCATGCTTGCCGCGGGAAGCCAAGCTGCATGAACGATTGCGCGAAAATCATAATTTCGCTACGATATTGCTATTTCGTCAAATGGCTGTTAACCTGCCCCATAGGTGAAACGCGTTCCGGATGCAAGAGGGCGCACGCAATAACAGCGAGGTATCAGCGAGGATCAGCGAGCGCCCTCGCTGTTTTTCTTCGGCAGGATTCTTCCGAACTCCAGGGTTTCTGCGGAGAAGATACGGTCGATCGCTGATAACTCGGCTGCAATAACAGCGAAAACAGCGAGAGGCTTTGCTCTCGCCGTCGATAATGCAAAGCTCACCCGGGTCACTGGGGAAGGAGAGAGAGGGGATGAAGCTCGGCTATATCGGATTGGGCAATATGGGCGGGGCCCTGGCACGCCGCCTCATGCGCGAACATCAGCTGCGCGCCTTCGACCTCCGGCCCGAGGTGCTCGGCCGATTTGCGGAGGCCGGCGCGGTGCCGACCCAGAGCGCGCAGGCGCTCGCCCGCGAGAGCGATATGATCATGACCTGCCTGCCGACCTCGGCCGAGGTGCGCGATGTCCTCTTCGGCGAAGGCAGGGTCGCCGGAGTGCTTCAGCCCGGACAGATCTTCGCCGATATGACGACCGGTGACCCGAACGAGACCCGCGAAATGGCGGCGCGGCTCGCCGAAAAAGGCGTGCAGATGATCGACGCCCCGGTCAGCGGCGGCCCGCGCGGCGCCAATGCCGGCACAATCGCGATCATGGTCGGCGCGCCCGCCGAGGTGTTCGCCAAAGTCAAGCCGATCTTCGAGACGATCAGCCCTAACATCTTTCATACCGGCGATGTCGGCACGGGCCACGTCATGAAGCTGGTCAACAACGTGATCAGCGCCGGGGTGCGCGCAGTCACTTTCGAAGCGTTGGCGATGGGGATCAAGAACGGCCTAAGCCTCGAGACCTGCACCGCAGTCTTGCAGAAGGGCAGCGCCCGCAGCGCCACGACCGAGCTGGCTTTGCCGAAATTGCTGAAGGGCGATTTCAGCGTCAGCTTCACTTTGGCGCTGATGCACAAGGATGTGCGCCTGGCGACCAAGCTGGGCACCGACAGCGCGACCCCGATGGTGCTCGCCAATGTCGTGCGCGAGCTCTTTCAGACGGTGATCAACGAGCACGGCGCCGACAAGGACACCCAGACCCTGGTCAAATTGTTCGAACGCAATGCCGGTGTCGCAATTGCTCCGCAGAAGTGAGCGGGGGTGGCAGGTGTCGAAGGCGGATTTGTTCACAAAGTATGTGACGATCGCGAGACACCACCCCGACCTCGCATAGGGCTGCTATATCTGCAAAAAACCAAGCCGATAACAACTGCTTATAGGCTACGCGCAGGTTTGGAAAATTTTCGCGCCGGCAGGCCTACGCCGAGCCTGCGGCGCGGTTTTCATCGGCTTTTCAACAGAGTTATCCACAGGCGCGTTTTCGCGTGCTTACCGGCCACCAATGTTTCAAACTAACGCGATCAATCCCACCAATCCCGGAATTTACCCATGCCTCAAGAAGTCGTCTCCGAGCTTGCCCCGACCGGCGTCCTGCGTGCGGCAATCGGGCAATTTCCTGCTGGTCACCGGGCGCGCCCCATCGGGCGACCCCGAGGGAGTCGCGCCCGACATGGCGCGGGAGATCGCCTCGCGTCTGGGCGTGCCCGTCACCTATGTCCCGTACGCCAGGCCGGGCGAGCTGGCGGATGCGGCGGCGACCGGCGTTTGGGACATCGGGTTGATCGGCGCGGAGCCGCAGCGCGCCGAAAAGATCGCTTTCACCCCCGCCTATGTCGAGATCGAGGCGACCTATCTCGTGCCGACGGGCTCACCCTTGAAGACCATCGCAGAGGTCGACCGTGCCGGTGTGCGCATCGCCGTGACCGCGCGCAGCGCCTACGATCTCTGGCTTGAGCGCAACGTCAAGAATGCTCGGTTGGTGCGGTCGGAAGGCGGCGATGCCACATTCAAGCAATTCGTCGACGACAAGCTCGACGCGTTGGCGGGCTTGCGGCCGCGCCTCTTGGAGGATGCCGCGAAACTGCCCGGCTCGCGCATTCTCGACGGGCAGTTCACCGCCGTGCAGCAGGCGGTCGGCACGGCACGGAAGAACGCTGCCGGAGCCGCGTTCCTGCGCGACTTTGTCGAGGAGGCCAAGAAATCCGGGCTTGTCGCCCGCCTGATCGAACGCCACAAGGTGGTCGGCCGCCTCTCGGTGGCAGCCCCGGCCTAGAGCGAAAACGGAGTGCCCGGCATGACCGATGAACTCGCGTTTCTGACGATCGCCGAGGCAGCGCGCTTGATCGAACGAAAACAGCTTTCCCCGGTCGAGTTGACGACTGCGCTGATCCGTCGGACCGAGACGCTCGACCGGCAGCTCGACGCATATCTGCTGCTGACCGCCGACCGGGCGGTTGGCCAGGCTCGCCAAGCCGAGCGCGAGATCATTGCGGGCCAGTATCGCGGCCCGATGCACGGCATCCCGTTCGGCCTAAAGGACATTTATGCGACCGCCGGGATCCGCACGACCGGCCATTCGAGGGTCTGCTTCGACACGGTCCCCTCCGCCGACGCCACGCCCGTACGCAAGCTGTACGAGGTGGGAGCCGTGCTGACCGGCAAGCTTGCGACCCACGAATTCGCGCATGGCGGCCCTTCATTCGATCTGCCTTGGCCGCCGGCCCGCAACCCGTGGGACCGCGAGCACTTCACCGGCGGCTCGTCGAGCGGCTCTGGTGCCGCGGTGGCGGCGGGGTTGATCCCGGCAGCGCTCGGCTCCGACACGGGCGGCTCGATCCGCGGCCCCGCGGCGCTATGCGGCATCGTCGGGCTGAAGCCAACCTACGGTCTCGTCAGCCGCAACGGTGTCTATGCGAATTCGTTCAGCTTCGACCATGCCGGCCCAATGACCTGGACGGTCGAAGACTGCGCGATCGTGCTGCAGGCAATCGCCGGCCACGACCCGAACGACCCGGCCAGCGCAGCGCGCCCGCTGCCGGACTACCGCGCGGCGCTAACCGGCGACATCAAAGGCCTGCGCATCGGGGTCGTGCGCCACCTGCACGAGGATGATTGCCCGGTGACGCCCGAAGTGAGCGCGGCGCTGGAGGAGGCGTTTGCCGTGCTCCGGTCGCTGGGCGCCACGCTCGGCGAAGTGCGGCTGCGGCCGGCACAGGATTACTACGACGTCAAGGTCACGATCGCCGAAAGCGAACTGCTCGCCGTCCATGAACGGGCGTTGCGCTCTCGACCTTATGATTTCGGTGAGGATTTCCTCGGCCGCGTATTGCCCGCCGTGCTGATCAGCGGCCGGGATTATGTGCAAGCCCAGCGCGAGCGGCGGCGCATCTTGGCCGAAATGGCGCCCGTTTACTCCGACTTCGATGTGCTTGTGACTGCGACGGCTGGCGCGCCGGCGCCGCGCCTCGGAACCTGGCGCACCATCGAATTCTGGAAGCGGGCGTCACTGACGACACCGTTCAACGTTACCGGCGGCCCCGCACTGGCGCAGTGCATCGGATTCACGAGCAACGGCCTGCCCTTGTCGATGCAGGTCGCCGGACGCCCGTTCGACGATGCGACAGTACTGCGGGTGGCGCATGCCTACGAGAAGGCAACGTCGTGGCGAACCAGACGGCCCCAGCTCGACCCGGAAGCCGAGTTCTCGACCACAACGCCACCCATCTCCGAACCGGCGCCCGCCGATACCGCCGCTTCCATTCGGGACAGAGTTGCTGTCGCTAGCCGCGCCGCAGATCTGGTTTTATCCGAGCGCCAATTCGAGATGGCGTGTGCCGCCGCACCCTACGTCATCGCTATGACCGGCCGTCTCTATCGCGACCGCCTCTATAGCGAGGAGCCTGCTAACATCTTCCAGTTCGGCGGCTAGGCGGCCGCCTTATCCTTCGCTCCGGCCCCAAAAACGCGCGCTTTGCCGCAGCCCGGCCGAGGAAAGCGGCGCCTTCGCACGAACGAAGGAGTGCCTTCGGCGCCCCTTACGAAGCTCTGGCGCCGGCAGACAGGATTGCCTGGCTGCGAGCTTCCGGCGACAGCTCGCGGAGTGATTGGTAATAGGCCAGGTTGCGCTCCACAGAGGCGTCGTCGAGATCGATCCGGCTGAGCCGCGCCGCCTCTGCCGTGTTGCCATTGAGGCCATAGATAAGCGCCAAGCTTTGCCTCTCTTGAGCCGAGCCGGCCGGAGACATGGCAAGCGGCTGCAGCACGGCTATCGCGTTCGGGTAGTTGCCGCTGAGCGCCAGAGACAGGGCGAGATTGACCGTCAACGCCGGGTCTCCGGGCGCGCGGGAGAGCCCATCCCGGTAGCGAGCTTGCGCCTCCCAATGCTGTCCCGCCAAATCCTTCGTCACTCCCAGAAGAAGCAGCAGCTTCGGGTTTTCGGGGCTCTCCTCCATCGCCTTGGAGAGCGGCGACAAGGCCAAGGCGGGCTTGCCAGTCTTCAAAAACGCCTTCGTCAAGCCAACCTGGGCGCCCTGTGTATCACCAGGCCTGATTAATGCCGCGTTATAGCTGACGATCGCTTCGTTTGCGGAACCCATTTGCAGGAGTACATCGCCAGCCGCGATCAGGGGGGCAGGATCCTGGGGCGCCATTTCGGCGGCCCGCCGGAAGACGCCGACGGCGTTTGGGAGGTCGCCGCCGGACTGGGCCGCCGCTCCGATCCGCATCAGCATCGGGTAGGTCGGCACGGGGCCGCCGCCGTCGCGGCCATTGACGCTGAGGGGATCGAGATTGACCGGGGATGCCGCGCACCCCGCGAGCGCCACTCCAGCGATCAGCGAGAGGAGTAAAGCGGGCGCGGGCATTCCCCTGATGCCGCGAGCCCTGGCTCTTGGTTGGTGCATAAAACTGCGTCGATATATAATTCACCCCGAGATTGCATTATGCGAAGAGCGTCAGCATCGCGTCCAGAATTTCCAGATTTCTCCGGAATTCAGCGGTCTGTCCTGGCTCGCGGGACGGGCGTCTCAAGCGAATCGCATTAACCAAACGCGGGCTTCTATTCCGCGGCCTGATCCTGGCCCTTGGCGGAAATCGCACCCTCGACGGCGGCCAAGGCCGTCTCGGC
>Ga0210408_10005023_pt1 | contig 11675 bp, 11 predicted proteins | sample IncBWH4MmetaG_FD_155471 | JGI IMG/M metagenome (GOLD analysis project Ga0210408, IMG submission 155471) | Forest soil microbial communities from Barre Woods Harvard Forest LTER site, Petersham, Massachusetts, United States - Inc-BW-H-4-M | ecosystem: Environmental > Terrestrial > Soil >... | reverse complement strand
TGCGGCGGCCGATGTGATCCGCGGAAGACGGGTCTCTGCCTATGCTGCTTGTGCGCCTGAAGTGCGTCTGGCAGGCGGGGAATACGTCGAGACCCCGCCTGACGGAGCCATCCGAGACGGCAATCTCGTAACCGGTTTTGCCTGGCCGGCCCATCCGCAATTTCTGGCGCTGTTCCTGGAAGTCCTCGGCACACGCGTCTCGCTATAGCTGCAGGAGAACCAAAAATGCGGGAGAATCATGCGGTTCCGTTGGATGTCGGCTTGAACTCGACCCGGCGGCGGGTCCTGATCGCCTCGCTGCTCGCCGCCCTGCCGCTCGGCTTGTCCGCCGGACGAGCGGAAGCGCTCGATCCGTCCGAGACACAGATAACTCTCCCCGACCAGATCAAATGGACAGCATGGACCGCCGGACCGCCCCACAGCGCCGAAATGGCGTCGCTTTTCGGCGGGTTGGACAGCCCGGGACCGTACTTGGTGTTGATGAAATGGTACCCGGGCTATATGAGCGCACCGCACAGCTACGCCACAGACCGGCTGTGTCTGGTGCTGTCAGGGACGTGGTGGGTGAACAGCGGCGCTGAATTCGACCCGAACGCTACGGTTCCAGTACCGACTGGAGGTTTCGTCAGGCGAGTGGCCCATACACCGCACTATGACGGTGTTAGAGAAGGCGCACGGGAGCCAGCTGTGATCGGGATTTTTGGAATCGCGCCGGTCGATCTCAAATTGGTCGATTCGAGCAAGCCAGGATGGCGGAAAATCTGAGAATTAGTGATGACAGCGCAACATAGTGTCCGCGCCATCCGGCAGCCGTTTGGAGTTCCGCAAGAGGCGGTCAACCACCAGGGTTAGTTCCCCATCTTATCGTAAGGCCGCCCTTCGCTGCGACCTCTGGTCTGCGCCAGCTCGAAAACCGTTTGTCGCCGATCGCAAGTTCCATGGGTAGGTCGATTCGCGTAGAGTCGTGCTTTCGCGAGGCTTTCTGCGGAGACCCGACCAGATGGACAAGGCAATGTCGAACATCCGCGTCATTGACATGACCCACAATCAGGCGGGGCCTGCCTGCGCGCAGATCCTGGGTTTTCTCGGCGCCGACGTGATCAAGCTCGAGGAACCGAGGGGCGGCGACATCGCCCGCCGCAACATGCGCGACCGGGAGGACAGCGACAGCCTTTTCTTTCTCCTGTTCAACGCCAACAAACGCAGCCTGACGCTCAATCTGAAGACCGGGAGAGGCAAGGAACTATTCAAAGAGCTGATCGCCAAGTCGGATGTGCTGGTCGAGAATTTCAGCCCGGGCGCGCTCGACCGGCTCGGCCTCGGCTGGGAGGTTCTGTCGAAGATCAACCCTCGGCTGATCTATGCGACGATCAAGGGCTTCGGCAGCTATGGGCCCTATGCCGATTATAAGAGCTTCGAGCCGGTCGCTCAGGCGATGGGCGGGGCGATGAGCGTGACCGGCTTCCCGGAAAACCCGCCGACCTATGTGGTGCCGGCGATCGGCGATTCCGGCACCGGCATGCATATGGCGATCGGCATATTGGCGGCATTGCAGCAGCGCCACAATTCGGGCCGCGGCCAGCATGTCGAGGTGTCGATGCAAGATGCCGTCGTCAATCTGATCCGCGTCAGCCTGCGCGACCACCAACGCTTTGGCCACGCGATGCCGCGACGCGGCAACCAAATGGGGCAGGGGATCCCGAGCACGACCTATCCCTGCGCGCCGGGCGGCCCGAACGACTACGTGTTCGTTACTGCGCAGAAGCAGATGTGGCCTGCCATGGTAGGTGCAATGGGCCGGCCCGAGTTGGCCGATGATCCGCGTTTCAACACCGCCGAGATGCGCTGGGAAAATCGCGAAGCGCTGAATGCGATTATCGAGGATTGGACGCGCCAGCGCAGCAAGCACGAGGTGATGCGGCTGTTGGGTGAGGCAGGTGTGCCGTGCGGCGCGTGCCAAGACACCGGCGAGGTCTTGGCCGACCCACATCTGAAGGCGCGGGAAATGATCCTCGATATCGATTACCCGACGCGCGGCACCTACAAGACCGTCGGTTGCCCAATCAAATTGTCGGATTCGCCCGCCGAGGTAACCCGCCCGCCACTGCTCGGCGAGCATACCGAGGCAATTCTTGGCGAGCTCTGCGGCCTTGCTCCGGAGGAGGTCAAGCGGCTGCGCGAAGACGGCGTCATCTGAATTTTGTTGCGAGACAGGCATGACGTTGCGACTGACGATGGCGTTTTCCGACAATCCACGCGTGCAGCCGCTGAAAGATGGGGCGGTAAAGCCGCAGAATATCGAGCTCGATTGCATAACGCTCGATCCGAGCACGCTGTTTTACCGGAATCTCTTCTATGACGAGTTCGACGTGTCGGAGATGTCGATCTCGGAGACACTGCTGGCGCGGGAGCGGACCGACGGAAAGAAATGGGATTGGTCTGCGCTGCCGGTGTTCTTGAGCCGCGGGCACCACTGGCCCTACCTCTACGTCAATACAGCCGCGGGCATCGCAAGTCTTGCCGATATGAGGGGTAAGCGGATCGGGGTTCCGGATTACGACATGACAGCAGCACTGTGGTTCCGGATCACGCTGAAGGACCTCTACGGCATCGAGGCGAGGGAAAATACCTGGTTCAACGGGCGCACGAAGGAGCTGAGCCATGGTGGGGCGCTGGGTCTCGACAACGCCGGGCCCGTCGGGGTCGCCCACCACTGGCTCACCGCAGACCAAACGTTGGATGTGATGCTCGACCGCGGCGAGATCGACGCGTGCACGGCCATCCGCCCGTCGAACCGCGTCACCGCCGGCGACCCCACGGTCATCGACCGCTGGGGAGGAACGCAGCTCCGCGGCAACCCGCGCCTGCGGAAGCTGCTCGAGGACAACGGCAAGGCTACCGTCTTCGAATTCTATCGGAAGACCGGGTTCTTCCAGGCGAATCACCACGTGATCGTGCAGAACCGCATCCTCCGCGATCATCCCTGGGTGGCGCTGGAATTATTCGACGCCTTCGAGCGGTCCAAGGAAATGGCCTATGAGCGCGCCCGACGCTCCGAGCCGACCTATCTCTACTTCCCAGGGAAAGACCTCGCAGAGCAGCAGGAGGTCTTCGGGGAAGACCCGTATCCCTTGGGGCTCGCCGCGATGGGAAGAAATATCGAGCGCGCGATCCAGGGCTCGCTGGAGCAGGGACTGCTGAGGAAGCCCTTGCGGCTCGATGAGATTTATTTTCGCACGACCCTGAAGACGTGAGTGAAAGACGATGATCGGTTGGAGAGCGCGGCTGGGATTTCTGGTTCCGCCAGGAAACCCGACCGTGGAAAGCGAGATGATCGCGCTGGCGCCACCTGGCGTGTCAGTGCATTTCCACCGCATGACCGCGCGCGGCGCCACCGGCTCGCTCGAGGGCCAGGACGAGCGCAATCGCATGATGGTGGACAACATCGGCGCGAGCATCGAGCTGCTCGCGATGGTGAATCCGGATGTCATCGTCGTCGCTCATACCGCGACGAGCTACTATCTCGGGCGGCAAGGTGAATTGGATCTACTCGCCCGCCTGCAGAAATCAACTGGCAGGCGCGTGGTCACCGCCTTCGGCTCGGTCGTGCGCGCGCTGGAACGCCTCAATATCCGCCGGCTGGCGCTCGGCACGCCCTACTCTTCGGAGACGACATTGCAGGGAAAAGGCCACCTCGAAGCCCATGGCTTCGAGGTGGTCAGCTTCGCCAATCTGCAGGGCGTGGTAAACATATACGACGAGACCGCGGAACGGGCATACCGGCTCGCGCGCCTGGTCGACAAAGAGAATGCCGAGGCCGTATTCCTAAGCGGCACCGGGATGCCGACCCTGCCGGTACTGGAGCTGCTCGAACAGGATCTGGGAAAACCGATCATCTCGAGCGCGTCCGCGATGATGTGGCAGGCGCTGCGGCTCGCCGGTATCGGACAGTCTATTCCGCGCTACGGACGCTTGTTGACCCTGAATTGCACCGTGAACTAGCAAAACTTGCGCCAAGTGAGGAAATTTTATTTCAGGCGAACAGAGCCTTGACGGTCGGTACTGCTTACCTACGTCACGCTGGCAGACCGCAACAGGAGGCCAACCCGTGACCATGCCTCCAACGGGTCGGAAGGGGCCGGCCAAGAGCTGCCGCATCGGCACATTTCCCTGCACGTAACGGCCGATTGAGAACTCGACCAACGAAATTCGGAGCGTAAGCCTTCTGGCGAGGGTGACGCCTCATAGCGAACATTTCATGCTATCGGGTCGCTAATGGCACCGGATCTGTCGCCGAGGAGTCGATCGGCGGTGTGTCATTTCTGTGACCGGATAACACTTGTAGCGATGAACATGCACATTCGATCGGCCACAGCTTTGAACCAGCAGCCCGCTCGGGTTGCTGGAGCACACCAAAGAGTGGAGATAGCGTATGCAGTGCACCGAACATCACGCAACCAGAGCGCGTCTGTCGCAGCCTCTCGCGGCAGCCGCACTGAGCGCCGCCGCGCTCTTTCTGCTGCCGGTGGCAAACGCCCAAATGAACCCACCGCAGGCTCGCCCTCAGGCGCAATCACCTCAGGCGCAATCACCTCAGGCGCAATCACCTCAGGCGCAATCGCCCCAGGCGCAATCGCCCCAGGCGCAATCCCCAGAGGTGCAATCACCGTCGCCGACCATTTCGGACCAGAAGCTGAGTGCAGCTGCGGCGGCCATCGGGCAGGTTGCCACCATCAGGCACAGCTACGAAAGTAGGATCGCGGAGGCGCCGCCGTCCGACCAGGAGCGCCTTACCGGCGAAGCGAACGACGCGCTGGAGAAGGCGGTTACCGACCAGGGCCTCTCCGTCGATGAATACAATACGATAATCAAGACGGCCCAAAATAACCCCGCGATTCGCCAAAAGCTCGCTCAGCGCATTCCTCATTCAGGCCAGTAGAGGTGTTAAATGGCGTCCACCAACCGCATGACCGAAGCACAGCAAATGGCCCAGACGCTTGGCATTGTTATCGGGGCTGCCTCCTGCTGCGAGCAAGTGACCGAAGAGCGTGTCAATTCCGTCGCCGTGAAGCTAAGAGAACTCGTCTCGGCGACGGCTGACGATAGGGCTGATGCGCACGCGCCAATGAGCAGTTCTCTGCTGCGCTCGAAGCCGGCAAGACAGCGGTCGAGAGCGGGAGGATCGATCCCGAACATGCAGAGGCCGCGCTGACCGAGCTAGAACAGCAACTATCCGTCTAGATCCTTGCGGCGAGGCGGGGGGTACGCCCGCCGTCTCGCCTCCCTCCCGGAATTACTGTTGGGGGGATTCGCTCTCGAGGCCAAATATCAACTGCGGTGCGCTGAAACCAGCAAGGCTGAATGCGCCGAGAGCAGAAAATTCGTCTGCGCAGTAGTGTGCGAATTCGCCGGAAGCGAGAATGGCGCGCCCCACCTGGCCGGTCAGCTTTTCAATGCGTGCGGCAAAATTGACCGCGGGTCCTATGCAGGTGAAATCGAGCCGATTGCCGCTGCCGATATTGCCGTAGAGGACATCGCCGATGTGCAATGCCAGACCAAACCGCAACCCCGGCATGGCCGAGCTTGCGAGCGCCGCGATATTTGCCTGCGCCTGGCGCGCGGCGGCCAATGCGCGCTCGCACACCTCGGTTTCATTACCGGCGATCGCAAAAATCGCCAGCAGCCCATCACCGATGAATTTCAGCACTTCGGCGCCGTGGTCGAGGATGACCGGCACCTGGCAGTCGAAATAGCGGTTGAGGAGGTCGATCATAACCCGCGGCGGCAGACTATCGGCCAAGGCGGTAAACCCGCGCATGTCCGACAACCAGATCGCTGCGTGGATTTCCTCGATATCGCCGCGCCGGATATGCCCCGCGAGGACACGCTCACCGGCGTCGTGTCCGACATAGGTATCGAGAAGGGTGCTCGCCATGCGGCGCAGTGCTCGGATCTCGGTGACCCGCGCTAAGGGAGTAATAATGGCCTCGATGCCGGCGACCTGCGCGTCGGAGAAACCGCCGGGCTCGCGCGTCGTACAGGTCACCACGTGAATGGCGCCATCGGTGAAGAACAGCGGGCAAGCCAGATAATCGGTCACCCCTTGGGTGCTCAGATCCGTCAATACCGGGAAGTCCATAACGCAATCCGGGTCTGCGAGTTTGCGCCGGATAGCCCGCCCAGTCTGATAGACACGGGCAACCGTACTGTCGCGGAACTCCGCAGTCTCAAGGAGCGCGAAGGGAGCTTCCGAGGCCTCGACCTCGGCATCTGGCCGCCAGATGAAGCGGCGCCCCATGACATTCGGATGCAAGGTTCGCACGAATACCGCGACCCGCCACAGCGGAACGCCGCAAGCGACGAGCCGCTCACACAATTGCGTCAATACCTGTTGCGGAAGCGGCGCCGACCGAGCGCCGTCGATCAGCCAATCGGCAACCGCTCTGATCTCGTCATTGGTCATCGCGACCCGAATTGATCGTTTCCCCGTAGAAGCTCATAATATGGGGGCTGTGCCAGGATGGGGAGCGATATGGCGATCGAGGTGATCCCGCTTCACCCGACGCTCGGCGCCGAAGTGCGCGGTGTTGATCTGACCCGCGCGGTGCCGCCCGAGGTGTTTGCCGAGATCGAAGCGGCTTTCAACCGCCACGGCATCCTGGTCTTCCCGGAGCAGCCGGTCACCGACGAGCAGCAGCTGGCGTTCAGCCGGCTCTTCGGCCCGCTCGAGGTCAACCCGAACTATGCCGGCGCCAAGATGCGGCTGCGGCAGGATATTGCCGATATTTCCAACCTCGATGCCGAAGGACGGGTTCTCGCGCGAGACGACCGTCGCAACGTATTCAACCTCGGCAACCAGCTCTGGCACACCGATAGCTCGTTCAAGCACATCCCGGCGAAATGCTCGCTGCTGTCGGCCCGCGAGCTTCCCTCGTCAGGCGGCGAGACCGAGTTTGCCGATCTGCGCGCGGCCTGGGACGCACTGCCCGAGCGCAGAAAACGCGAGCTTGAGGGGCTTGTCGTCGAGCACAGCATTTTTCGCTCGCGCAGCCAGATCGGCTTCGCCGATTTCAACGACGAGATCTACCGGCAATTACCGCCGGTGCCCCAAGCATTGGTGCGCCACCATCCCGCTTCGAGCCGCACCAGCCTCTACCTCGCCTCGCATGCCTCGCACATCGTCGGTTGGCCGGTCGAGCAGGGCAGGGGGCTGATCGAGGAATTGATCGCGTTCGCAACCCAACCACAATTCGTCTATCAGCACCACTGGACCGTCGGCGACCTCGTTATCTGGGATAACCGTTGCACAATGCATCGCGGCCGCCCCTACGACGACTCCCAACGCCGCGTATTGCACCGCGCGACCGTGTCGGATTACGCGAACACGCTCGAGCAGGAAGAGCTTGTCGCGGCCTCGGCCGTCTGACGGGCGCTCGTATGCCGCAAATATCATCCTGTTTCCGTCCGGCGTTGATACTTGGGGCGCTATTGCTGGGCGCAGGCATTGTGTGGCGCGGCGTCCCGTCGGCGGCCGAAAGTGCTCGGCCGCTCCCACCGCCGGCGCTCGACGAACGGGCCAACCCGCAGATGACATCCGAGGTTACCGTCCTCGCCGGCGGCTGCTTCTGGGGCGTCCAAGGTGTGTTCCAACATGTCGACGGCGTCACTAATGCGGTCTCCGGTTATGCCGGCGGCTCTGCGAACACGGCACATTACGAGATGGTTGGAACAAACATGACCAGGCATGCGGAATCGGTCCAGGTCACCTTTGACCCCAACCGCATCAGCTATGGCCGCATCCTGTGGATCTTTTTTTCGGTCGCTCATGATCCGACCGAGATCAATCGGCAGGGGCCGGATGTCGGAACCCAATATCGCTCTGCGATCTTCCCGGCCAATCCGGAGCAGGCGCGCATCTCCGAGGCCTATATCGCCCAGCTCAACCAAACGCACGCGTTCGATGCTCCGGTCGCCACCAAAGTCGAGCCCGGCCGGGACTTCTATCCCGCCGAGGATTACCATCAGGATTTCCTGACGCGTAATCCCCAATACCCTTATATCGTCATCAACGATTTGCCAAAGATCGAGAATCTGAAGCGCCTGTTTCCCGACCTTTATCGCGCGACCCCGGTGCTGGTCTCGACGGCAGCGCCACGGAGCTGATCGGCACGGCGCGGCGAATTTGACGCACAAACGCGCTCTTCAGCCGGCTCGGCGATCGTCCCTGCGGTGTCCAATCCATGGCGCAATTTTTGGGATGGCAATGTCCGATCACCGACGGCCGCGACCCGTCGAAGCGCTTGGTGCGCGACAGGCAGCTCGAGGACAGCCATGTTCGTGCCCTAGAGCATCGCGCCGAGGACGCGGTCGGGCGGGCGATGGCCGTCGGCGAAGGTTTTGATGTTGATGATGACCTTTTCGCCCATTGCGAGCCGCCCCTCGATCGTCGCCGAGCCCATATGCGGCAGCAGCACGACATTGTCGAGGGTGCGCAACCGCGGGTCGATCGCCGGCTCGTGCTCGAACACGTCGAGACCGGCCCCCGCGATCGTATTGGTCTCGAGCAGGCGCACGAGCTCTTCCTCGTCGACGATCTCACCGCGCGCCGTGTTGACGAGGATCGCCTGCGGCGGCAGCAGCCGCAGGCGGCGCGCCGAGAGCAGGTGGTAGGTGGCGGGCGTGTGCGGACAATTGACCGAGACGATGTCCATATGCGCGAGCATCTGGTCGAGGCTCTCCCAGTAGGTCGCCTCGAGCGCGCTCTCGACATCCTCCGGAACGGGCCGCCGGTTGTGGTAATGGACGGCCAGGCCGAACCCCTTGGCGCGGCGGGCGAGCGCCATGCCGATCCGGCCCATGCCGAGGATGCCGAGCCGCTTGCCCCAGATCCGGTGACCAAGCATCGAGGTCGGACCCCAGCCCGTCCAGCCGCCGCTGCGGATCAGCCTTTCGCCCTCGGCGAGCCGGCGCGATATCGCGAGGATCAGCGCCATCGTCATGTCCGCCGTGTCCTCGGTAAGGACACCCGGCGTGTTGGTGACGATAATCCCGCACCGCTGCGCCGCCGCAAGGTCGACATGATCGACCCCGGTCCCGAACGAGGCGACCAGTTTGAGGGCGGGACCCGCCGCCTCCAGCACCTCGGCATCGATTCGGTCGGTGACGGTCGGCACCAGAACATCGGCCTGCCCCACGGCGGCGATCAGCTCAGGCTTGGAAAGGGGTGTGTCGTCGAGGTTGAGCCGGCAGGTGAACAGCTCCATCATCCGAGTCTCGATCGTGTCCGGGAGCTTGCGGGTGACGATGACGAATGGCCGTTTCGAGCGCATGGCGACGAGTCCCGCGAAAAGCGTACTCCGCCATTAGCAAGACGCGGGCTGCGATGTCCAGGTTGTGGCTGATTGCGACGCTCTCCGCTGTGCTCTTATCGGCGCGCTTTGGCCTGGCGGCCGAGGGCGAGGCGGGGCAAAAGCTGCCGCGCTTTGTCAGCCTGCGCTCGGACCAGGTGAATTTGCGGGTCGGGCCAGGCGAGAACTACCCGATCGACTGGGTACTGATCCGCAAGGAGATGCCGGTCGAGATCATCAAGGAATTCGAGAACTGGCGGATGATCCGTGACTGGCAGGGCACCGAGGGGTGGGTGCATGAGCGAATGCTGACCGGCAAGCGGGCTGTCGTCGTCAAAGGCGGCATCCGCACCCTGCATCGCCATCCCGATCCGGCCTCTCCGGCCATCGCCCGCGCGCAACCCGGCGTCATCGCGCGGCTGCTCGAATGCCGCGGCGACTGGTGCCGCATCGACGCCGCCGATCATGCCGGCTGGGTCCAGCGGGGCGACCTCTGGGGCGTCTATCCCGACGAAATCGTGCAGTGACCCGCTACCCGCCGGCGGCGCCCGTCTGTATTTCGACTGCAGTTCGGATAGGTGCCCGGTCCGGCGGTCAGCGGGCTTAGTTGGTTACAGGCACTTGCTACTTCAACCCCGGAAAGCGCGCATAGTCACGATCGAGGGTGATCCACTCGCAGCCCCACTCGATCGCCAGCGCCGCAAACCAGGCATCACTAACGCGAGATCCTCGTGTGTCGGTGTCGATGCATAGGCGTCTGACGATGACCATTCGTGGTGATCCGAACCACTGCGCTCAACACCGTCGGCGACAAGCCAAAAGGCGCGTCACTCAACATCACGGCAGCGAGCCACGGTTGGCAGACCCGATGTTGCGGCAGATCTCTCCGGAATGCGTAGATCAACACATTCACGTCCGGCAAGATCATCCGGAGCGCTGCATCCGGCGGACGTAGTCCAAATCAACCGCCTCTTGGAGCGTCGACGAGTTGGTCAGGTCGACCCCAGGCAAGAACCCGCCCCCGGCTTTGCTGACCCGGGGGATGACAGGCCTTCTTTTTTCGTTTTTCCGGTCGTCGCCGACGACCACTCGCAGCCCATCCCAATCAGCGAGGTAAAGGTGCGATTTTCTTCGACAGCCTTGCGCCTGGCGCGGTTGAGAAGATCCTCGGGAAGTCGTACGGCGGTGCGCAGTCATGAGTCGTGGGGGATTCAATTTCCCAGGTGGAAGAACTCGACGGCGTTACCGGCCCAGATCTTGCGCTTATCATCACCCGGGATGTCGGCGTAAATCTTGTCAATGATCGGCCGTGAATTGGGCCACTCGTTCTCGATATGCGGGAAGTCGGTCGCGAACATGATGCGGTCGACACCGACATGCCGGCGTTCTTCGATTGCCACCCGCTCGTACTGCACGCTGAAATAAACGTGCTCGCGGACGTAATGGCTGGGCAACTCCTTCAACGGCTCGAAGCCGAGATATTCCTGCGCCCAGCCGAGATGGCGCTGGTACCACAGATCCATGTGCTCGAGCCAGAACGGGACCCAGCCGAGCCGGGTCTCGGCGAAGAAGATCTTGAGTTTCGGATGGCGCTCGAACACACCGGCCAATACCAGCTGCGCAATGCTGACCGAGGGCGCCAGCCCGAAATTGCACAGCCACTCGAGGAACGGCCGCCGCAGCCTTTGCATGATTACGGGGTCTTCCTTCGGGTACTTGAAGGTGGGCTGCGTGGCACGGGCCCCAGTGCGGTAGAACTGGACGTGCACGGTGACCGGCATCTGCATATCGACTGCTGCCGCCCAGAATTTGTCGTCCTCCGGCGTCGGGTAGCCTTTGGCATTGGGCAAGGCGCCCAATAGGACGCCTTTGAGGCCGAGCTTCTTGCAATGCTTCATCTCGGCGATCGCGTCGTCGACATTGGTGATCGGGATGACCCCCATGCCGATGAGGCGGTCGGGCGCCACGGCGCAATATTCTTCGGCGAGCCAGTCGTTGTAGCCGCGGATCACCGCCTTGTAGACCTCGTCATGGGCAATGTTGCGCCAGAAGACAGGGCCGGCGACCATCGCCGCGAACAAAACCTCGGCGTCCATCCCGTCCTGGTCCTGTTCCTTGACCCGCTGCTCGGGCGAGCCGGTGCCGGCGGCGTCCGCTACCTTGAGGCCGAAAGGCTGCCACGTCCCCTCGGCGCGGCCGGCACGCAGATCTAGGAAATTCGCTTCCAACAGCGGCTGTCCTTCGATCATCAGCGCGTCGCCGCCATCCGGCAAGTGGACGGTGTGCGGGGCGCGGTCGCGGTGTTTCTCCGGCACGCGGTGCACCCAC
>Ga0210408_10005021_pt1 | contig 11680 bp, 9 predicted proteins | sample IncBWH4MmetaG_FD_155471 | JGI IMG/M metagenome (GOLD analysis project Ga0210408, IMG submission 155471) | Forest soil microbial communities from Barre Woods Harvard Forest LTER site, Petersham, Massachusetts, United States - Inc-BW-H-4-M | ecosystem: Environmental > Terrestrial > Soil >... | reverse complement strand
GTCGCGCGCGCTGCGGATCGCGGTGGGGTCGCGATCCGTTCCGCGCACCGTGACCTGGACCGCCTCGCCCGCGCCCGCGCGCCCCTCGGCCTCGGCGCGCAGGCGCGCCCACAGAGCCGCATCGTGGCCGCGCCAGGCGAGGAAACCGAAATAATCGCGCGTGAGCCCGGGCGCGCGGTCGGCGGCGATCAGCGCCGCTTCAATGCACAACGTACCGGAGCCGCACATCGGATCGAGGAACTCCGCGCCCTGCGCCGCGAGCTCCGGCCAGCCGCAGCGCAGCAACACTCCCGCGGCGACGTTCTCCTTCAGCGGCGCTTCCCCGGCCGCGCCCCGGTAACCACGGCGGTGCAGGCTGTCACCCGACAGGTCGATGGACACGGTGATGTCGGTGCCGTGTGCGTGCGCGTGCACCCGGACACCCGGGCGCTCGAGCGCCACGTCGGGGCGCGTGCCGGTGGCGAGGCGCAGCGCATCGACAATGCCGTCCTTGAGCTTCAGCGCCCCGAAGTGAGTGTGAGTAATCGCGGGGTGGCGCCCGCTGAAATCGCACGCCAGTGTAGTCCCAGGACCGAGGTGAGCCGCCCAGTCGATGCGACGCACGGCGGCATGAAACTCATCCGCGTCGCGCGCCTCGAAATGCGCGAGCTCGAGGAACACCCGATTGGCGATGCGCGACCACAGGCAGGCGCGATAGGCACTCTCCAGAGTGCCCGCGAACGCCACGCCGGTCGAGCGCTCGCGCGGCTGCAGCGCGCCGCACGCGGCCAGTTCCCGCGCCAGCAGATCGGCAAAGCCGCGGGGCGCGCTGGCGAGGAACTTGAGCGAATGCGCACTCACGCCGCGCGAGGCAGCTGCGCTCTCACGACAGCTCGAGCCCGAAGCGACCGACTCACCGTCAGGACAAGTCGATCCATGTCGTCTTCAGCTCGGTGTATTTCTCCAGCGCATGGAGCGACTTGTCGCGGCCCATGCCCGACTGCTTGAAGCCGCCGAACGGCACGGTCAGGTCATCGGCGTCATAACAATTGACGTACACCGTGCCGGCCCGCAGCGCCCGCGCCACGCGATGCGCGGTGGTGAGGTCGCGGGTCCAGATAGCGGCCGCGAGGCCATAGATCACGTCGTTGGCGATCCCGATCGCCTCCTCGACGGTCTTGAAGGTGATGGCCGACAGCACCGGGCCGAAGATCTCCTCGCGCGCGATCGCCATAGCCGGCTTCACCCCCTCGAACACCGTCGGCTCGATGAAGTAGCCGCCGCTGTCCTCGCGCACGCGTCGCCCGCCGAAGCGCACGTCGGCGCCGTCGCGCCGGCCGGAGTCGATATAGCCGAGCACGCGTTTCATCTGCGTCTCATCGACTATCGCCCCGAGCTGCGTGGCGGGATCGAGCGGGTCTCCCGGCTGGCGCTTGCGGCTGAGCGCCTGCAGCTTCTCCAGCACCGCATCCTTGATGCCTTCCTGCAGCAGCAGCCGCGAGCCGGCGGAGCACATCTCTCCCTGGTTGGAGAAGATGGCATCCGCCGCGGCGGCGGCGGCCTTGTCGAGATCCGGGTAGTCGGCGAGCACGATGTTGGGCGACTTGCCGCCGCACTCGAGCGACACGCGCTTGAGATTCGACTGGCCGGCATACTGCATGACCTGCCGTCCGGTCGCGGTCGAGCCCGTGAACGCGATGCAGTCGACGTCCATGTGCAGGGCGAGCGCCTTGCCGGCGGTCTGCCCGAAGCCGGGCACGACGTTGAGCACCCCCGCCGGGATGCCCGCTTCGAGCGCAAGCTCAGCGACCCGCAGCGCCGTGAGCGGGGATTTCTCCGAGGGTTTGAGCACCATGGAATTGCCGGCCGCCAGGATCGGCGCGATCTTCCAGGCGGCCATCAGCAGCGGATAATTCCAGGGCACGATTGCCCCGACCACCCCCATCGGCTCGCGCGTGATCAGCGCGAGTGCGCGCGGCCCGGTGGGAGCCACCTGGTCGTACACCTTGTCGATCGCCTCCGCATACCACTGCAGGCAGCGCGCCGCGCCCGGGATGTCGATCTTGAGGCTGTCGGCGATCGGCTTGCCCATGTCGAGGGTCTCGAGCAGCGCCAGCTCCTCGGTGTGCCGCAGGATCGCTTCCGCAAAGCGCAACAGGATTTTCTTGCGCTTCGCGGGCGCGAGATCCGCCCAGCTGCCGTTGCGAAATGCGGCGCGGGCAGCCCCGACCGCACGGTTGATGTCCTCCTCATCACCCGCGGCAACCCGCGCCAGCAGCTTCCCGGTGGCGGGATTTATGGAATCGAAGGTGGCACCGGAAGCGGCGTCGACGTAACGCCCGTCGATGAAGGCCTGAGTGCGGAAACTGAGCGTGCGGGCGCGCTCGGGCCAGGAAATCGTCTCGGGCTTTGCGTTCATGACTGCGGCGAGCCTTCAGAAGGTCGGTGGGGTGCAGGCGCTGATGATCTCACACGCCTCGCGCCCGACGTTGCGGAAGCGATGCGGCAGCTGGCTGGCGAAATAATAAGCCTCGCCGGGTCCCAGCACGCGCGCAGCGCCGCCCACGGTGAGCTCGATGCGCCCGCGGACCACCACGCCCGCCTCCTCGCCGCGGTGCGCGAGCATTTCCTCCCCGGTGGCCGCGCCGGCCGCGTAGCGCTCGTGCAGCACCGTCAGCTGCCGCCCGGGGCGCTGCGCCGCCACCAGGCGCAGAGAGACCTGGTGGTTGCCCAGCTCCACCAGATCGTCGGCGCTGAAAAAAGCCTGCGGCGTGGCGCTCAGGTCCAGGGTGAAGAACTCAGCGAGTGACATCGGCACACCATCGAGCACCTTCTTCAGCGAGCTCACCGAAGGGCTCACGCGGTTCTGTTCGATGAGGGAAATGAGCCCGTTGGTCACGCCGGCGCGGCGCGCAAGCTCGCGCTGCGACATGCCAAACGTAGTTCGGACACTGCGCAGGCGCGCACCGACGTCGATGCTCATGGTGTTTAGGATTTTAGACAAGGAGGGCAAAAATATCGCCCCAGTGGCCTGCCTTGTCCACTTTATTTATCATCCCGCCCCGCTTCCACCCCACCGAGCCCGTCATGCCGAACGCCAGCGCCCCCTTGAGCCGATCGGAACTCGAAGCATTCTGGTTGCCGTTCACCGCCAACCGCCAGTTCAAGGCGAAACCCCGGCTGCTCGCAAAGGCGAGCGGCGTGCACTACTGGACCCCCGAGGGACGGCAGATCCTCGATGCGGTCGCGGGGCTGTGGTGCGTCAACGCGGGGCACGGCCGCCGCGAGATCACTCAGGCGGTCGCGAGCCAGCTCGAGACCCTGGACTACGCGCCGCCGTTCCAGATGGGCCACCCGGGGGCGTTCGCGCTGGCGAACGAGCTGGTGAGAATCGCGCCCGAGGGCCTGGATCACGTGTTTTTCACCAACTCCGGATCGGAATCCGTCGACACGGCGCTGAAGATCGCCATCGCCTGGCACCGCGCGCGCGGTGCGGCCTCGCGCACGCGTCTCATCGGGCGCGAGCGCGGCTACCACGGCGTGGGCTTCGGCGGCATCTCGGTGGGCGGCATCGCGCCGAACCGCAAGACCTGGTCGGGGGTGCTGCTACCGGGAGTCGACCACCTGCCGCACACGCATGATCTGGCGCGCAACGCCTTCTCGCGCGGCGCGCCGGCGCACGGGGCGCAGCTGGCGGACGAACTCGAGCGGCTGGTGATGCTGCATGATGCGTCCAACATTGCCGCGGTGATCGTCGAGCCCATCGCCGGTTCCGCCGGCGTGCTGATCCCGCCGCGCGGCTACCTGCAGCGCCTGCGCGAGATCTGCGACCGCCACGGGATCCTGTTGATTTTCGATGAGGTGATCACGGGCTTCGGCCGCACCGGCGCGCCATTCGCCGCCCAGGAGTTTGGTGTTACGCCCGACATGATCACGCTCGCCAAGGGGCTGACCAACGGCTGCGTGCCGATGGGCGCCGTGCTGGTGAGCAAGGCCGTCCACGAGGCCTTCATGCAGGGCCCGGAAGGCATCGAACTCTTCCATGGCTACACCTATTCGGCGCACCCGGTGGCCTGCGCGGCCGCTCTGGCCACCCTGGGTCTGTATCAGAGTGAGGGTCTGCTGACGCGCGCCAAGTCGCTGGCGAAGTACTGGGAGGACGCCGCCCACGCGCTGCGCGGTCTGCCGCATGTCATCGACGTCAGGAATTATGGGTTGATTCTGGGACTGGAGCTGGAGTCCGTCCCCGGCAAGGCCGGCGCGCGCGCCTTCGAAGTGTTCACCAAATGCTTCGAGCGCGGCGTGCTGGTGCGCCAGACGGCGGACATCATTGCGCTCTCGCCGCCGCTCATCATCGAGCAGTCGCAGATCGACCAGATCTTCGGCACGCTGACCGCAGTGCTGCGCGGGCCATAGCGGCGCCGCGGCACACCCGCTGCGATATCGATGCGATCGGCCCCGGACCGGGGCGCGGCCGCGGCGCCCCGGCCGACTCGAGCTCGAGCGTGCGGCCCGCTGTTAAGCGTGCGGCTCGTTGCGGTCGCGGCGCACGCGCGCGAGCAGCATCCACACCAGCACCGCGATAACGATGGCGCTGCCCACCAGCATTTCCATCTCCGACAGACTGAACTCAGCGCTGCGTGTGGCAGCGACAGTTATGGTTTCCACGACGAAGGCCTCCCGGGCTCAGGTGACTCACACACACTTACGGACCCTCCCACGGGGTGCAGGCGCGGTGAAGGACGCAGTGGCGGAACTGCGACCGGCGTCAAGGCGATCGGGTGTTATGTCTCATGGCGGCGCGCGTCAGCCGCGCGCTTCGAACACCGCGTAGATCTTCGAGCAGTCCTCTACGACTTCCCAGGTGCCGACAAAGCCGGCGGGGACCACGAACGCGTCCCCGGGTCCGAAGCTGCTGCGCTCGCCGCTGGCGCTCTCAATGGTGACACGCCCCGCAGTCATCACGCACAACTCGTTCTCGGTGTAACGCACGCGCCATTTGCCGCGGCTCGCCGACCAGCGGCCGGCGAAGAACTGCTGGCTGGTGTCGGTGAAGAAATTGCGCACCCGCAACTCCGGCGTGCCGGCGATCAGGCGCTCGGCCGGCAGTTCGGACAGCTCAGCTTCGACCCGTCCGTCCAGGGGAACGATGGAAGTGCTCACGAGCGCGCCACGCAGGTATTCATGCCAGGAAATTCTAGCGCGAACGCGCGCCGCGGGCCTGCCTTCCCACGGCGCGCCTGGCCGGCGCGCCTCGTACGCGCTAGTCACGGCGGGCAACCTCAGCGGAGCGGGGAAGCTCCAGGCGCACCGTTACGCGCCGGTCGAACGCGTAGCCGTCGAGGTCGCCGTCGGTGCTCGTTGATTCGCTCTTGCCGTGCGCCTCGATGAGGAGGCGCTCACGGGCAACTCCCGCGCTCATCAGCACCGCCGCGACGCCCTCGGCACGCCGCAGCGACAGCTCGCTGTTGTAGGCCTCCGAACCACGCGGATCGGCGTAGCCGGCGATCCGCACCCGCGCCTGCGGTACGGTCACCACCAGCGCCCCGAGCTTCAGCAGCGGCGGCATCGCCCGCGTCGTGATCGAGTCGTCGTTGGTGCGAAAGCTCACGTCCAGAGCAAGCTCGTCAGTCTGCACCAGCGCTTGCGTGAGCGAGCCGTCGAGCTGCGCGACACTGCGGGACAGACGGCTGCGCTCCGCCTCGCTGTGGTCGAGATCGGCGGCCAGCGCTGCCGAGGTCTGCACCTGACGGTGATAGCGGTCACCGAGCAAAGCCCCGGCTGCCGCGCCCAGCACGGCACCGACCGGTCCGGCCGCCGCCGCACCGACCGCCAGGCCGGTCACCGCGCCGATGTCCGACTGCTTCGAGCCCTCACCACGCTCGTCCGCGCAGGCGTACGCCGGCCATATCGCCACGCCACCCGCGAGTGCCATGCCGAGCACGCCGGCCCGGAGCCTCGAATTCAATGTAGTCATGTTGCCTCCTCTCGTGTCAGTGCGGAACGATTCGTTCCGGGTACGGTCACCAGTTCAGCGCGCGAGGCGGCGGCCCTGGTGATGCAAAAGCGACACTGCGGGGATGATTTGTGGCGGAACATGGCGGCGTGAGGTGATCGCATATACTGGCGCTCTTCCGAACACTCAGGATCCGTCATGCCGCATCACGCTTACCGGCGCCGACCACGGCGGGCGCCGCTCGCCGCCCTGATTGCGCTGTTCTGCTGCACGGCTGCGGCGCAGGACGCCCCGGTTTTGCGCGCCACGCTGACGAATGGCCTGCGTGTCGTCATCGTGCGCAACGCGCTGGCGCCGGTGGTTGCGACCTCGGTGAACTACCTGGTCGGCTCGGACGAAGCGCCGCCGGGATTTCCGGGAACGGCGCACGCCGAGGAGCACATGATGTTCCGCGGCAGCCCCGGTCTGAGCGCCGACCAGCTCGCTGATATCGGCAGCGTCGTCGGCGGTGATTTCAACGCCAACACGCGCGAGGGCCTCACGCAATACCTGTTCACGGTGCCGTCCGAGGATCTCGACGTCGCGCTGCACATCGAGGCGCTGCGCATGCGCGCGGCACTCAACTCACCGAAGGAGTGGAGCCATGAGCGCGGCGCGATCGAGCAGGAGGTCGCCCAGGACCTGTCGGAACCGTCCTATGTGCTGTTTGAGAAGTTGCGCGCCAGGATGTTCGCCGGCACCCCCTACGCCCACGATGCGCTCGGCACCCGGCCATCGTTCGAAAAAACCACCGCGCGCATGCTGCAGAGCTTCCACGATACCTGGTACGCGCCAAACAACGCCATCCTGGTGATCGTCGGCGACCTCGACCCTGAGGCGACCCTGAGCGAGGTGAAACTGCTGTTCGGGGACATCGCGGCGAAGAAACTGCCTCCCAAGCCGCAGGTGCGCCTGCGCCCCGTGCAACCCGCATCCTTCACGCTCGACACCGACCGGCCCAGCGGCACCCTCATGATTGCGCTGCGCACTCCCGGTCCGCGCGATGCCGACTTCGCCGCGCTCGAGGTGCTCGCCGACGTGCTCGGCAGCCGGCGCTTCGATCTCTACGGCCTCGTGCCCCAGGGCAAGGCGGTGGCCGCGGAGTTCGCGCTTGATCCGCTGCCGCAAGCAGCCCTTGCCTACGCGATGCTCTCCTTTACCACCGGAGATGACCCCAAGGCGCTGGAGCGCGAGGTGCGCGCGATACTGGCGCGCGTCGCCCGCAGCGGCGTGCCGCCGGAGCTCGTCGAGGCGGCCAAGCTGCAGGAGCGCAGCGCGGCGCAGTTCCAGCGCAACAGCATCGCCGAACTCGCCGCGGTGTGGTCGGAGGCGCTCGCGCAGTACGGGCTGAACTCTCCGGATGAGGATCTGGCGCGCATCGAGCGGGTCACGGTCGCGGACGTCAACCGGGTCGCGCGCCAGTATCTGGACCTCGAGCACGCCATCACCGGCGTCATGCTGCCGCGCGGCTCGGGTCAACCGGTGGCCGCGCACGGCGGTTTCGGCGGGCAGGAGTCGATTTCCCTGGGCGAGGCCCACCCGACGGCCTTGCCTGTCTGGGCGGCAAAGGCTCTGCAGCGTCTGGAGGTGCCGCCCTCGACCCTGCACCCGATCGTTAGCACCCTGGCGAACGGCCTCACCCTGATCGTGCAGAGCGAGGATGTCAGCGACACGGTGAGCGTGTACGGCCACATCCGCAATCGCCCCGAGACCGAGGAGCCCAAGGGCCAGGAAGGAGTCGCGCAGCTGCTCGACCGGCTGCTGACCTACGGCAGTGAACGGCTCGATCGGGTCGCGTTCCAACAGGCACTCGATGCGATCGGTGCCCGCGAGCATGCCGGAACGGATTTCTCCGTGCAGGCGCTGGGCGAGCATTTCGAGCGCGCAGTGGAACTGCTGGCCGACAATGAACTGCACCCGGCGCTGCCCGACCCAGCCATGGAGGTCATCCGCGGCCAGGTGGCCCTGGGTGTGGCAGCGCGCAACGCGAGCCCCGGCTTCCTGACACAGCGCTCGCTGCGCGCGGCGTTGTTTCCGCCGGAGGATCCCAGTCTGCGCCTGGCCACGCCCGAGACGGTGCGGGCACTCACGCCGGCGGCGGTACGCGCCTACTACGCCAGCGTGTTCCGGCCCGATCTCACCACCATCGTGGTCATCGGGAGGGTGACTGCAGCTGCCGCGCGGGCGGCCATCGACAGGTATTTCGGCGCCTGGAGTGCCAGCGGCCCCGCGCCCGTCATCGACCTGCCCCTTGCCCCTGCCAACGGACCGGGCACGGTCGCAGTGCCGGATGCGAGCCGTGTGCAGGATCGCGTTGTGCTGGCGCACAACCTCGCGCTCACGCGCTCCGATCCTGACTATTACGCCCTGCAGTTGGGCAACGCGGTGCTCGGCGGAAGCTTCTATTCAACGCGGCTCAGCATCGATCTGCGCAAGAATTCCGGCCTGGTGTACTCGGTGCAGTCGCTACTGCAGGCCGGCAGAACGCGCAGCGTCTACCTGGTGGAGTACGCCAGTGACCCGCAAAATGTCGCCAAGGCCGCCAACATGGTCGCGAACGAGGTCACGGCGATGCAAAGCGCCCCGGCCGGCGCCGACGAGCTCACCCGCGTCAAGGCCTGCCTGCTGCGCCAGCTGCCGCTGAGCGAATCGGGCGTGGAGCAGATCGCTCACGGGCTGCTGGCGCGCAGCGACCTGGGTCTGGCGCTCGATGAGCCCACCACCGCCGCTCAGCGTTACATCGCTCTGGACGCCGCGGCGGTGCAGAGCGCGTTTCGCCGCTGGCTGCGTCCTCAGGACCTGGTGCGTGTCAGCGAAGGGCCGACCCCGCCCTGAGGCGCATGCGCGCCAGCAGCAACGGCGCGGGTCGCCCGATAGCGCGTACTATGCAGGTCATGCTCGGGAATCGATGAGCGCGCTTATGCATACCGCCCCGACCTGGTCAGTCGCCTGGCTGCGCAGGCTCGGGCGCACGTTGTTATATGTGGGTTCGTGCCTGCTAGCCGGCTTGACCTGCGCGACTGGCGATACGCCGGGCAGCGCTGCGCGCGCGCACCCTGCCGCGAACCCCGACCCGTGGTGGAAGCACGCGTTGATCTACGAGATCTATCCGCGCAGCTTTCAGGATTCCAACGGCGACGGCATCGGCGATCTTAACGGCATCACACAGCGCCTCGACTACCTCGAAGCGCTCGGCGTCGATGCCATCTGGATCGCACCGATGTATCCCTCCCCGCAGGTCGATTTCGGCTATGACATCTCCGACTACCAGAACGTGGATCCGCAGTACGGCTCACTGGCGGACTTTGACCGCCTGCTTGCCGAGGCCGGCAAACGTCACATCCGTGTATTGCTCGACATGGTGCTCAACCACACTTCCGACCAACACCCCTGGTTCCTGGAAGCGGCACGTGCCCGCGATTCCCCGCGCCATGACTTCTATATGTGGAGCAACGGCAAGTCCGGCCCCGCCGGTGAGCGCCTGCCCCCCAACAACTGGGTGAGTCTGTTCGGGGGCTCGGCCTGGCGCTACCTGCCGGCAATCGATCAGTTTTACTACCACATGTTTTACCGGCAGCAGCCGGATCTGAACTGGCGCAACCCGCAGGTCGAGCAGGCCATGTTCGCCGCGCTGCGCTTCTGGCTGGATCGCGGCGTCGCCGGTTTCCGCCTCGACGCCATCACCACCCTGTTCGAGGATCCGAAACTGCGCGATGCGCCGGCCCTCGGCGGCAACAATGCCCAGGGCGACCCGATCCTCAGCGACATCTACACCAACAACCTTGCGGAGGTTCACGGCGTCATTCGGCGCATGCGAGCCGTGATCGACAGTTATCCGGGTGAGCGGGTGCTGATCGGTGAGACCTACGTGCCGAAGACCGCCGACCTCGACCCGTGGTACGGGGGTGCACTGCACAACGAGCTGCAGCTGCCGATGGATACTCTGGTGGGCCTGGGCAGCAAGCTCGATGCCGACACCTTCCGCCAGCATCTCGTCGAGGCGGCAACGCAGCTTCACCATTCGCAGCCGCTGCTGGTGTTTGACAACCATGACAACATCCGCAGCTGGGACCGCTTCGGCGACGGGGCTCACAACGGGGAGATCGCCCGCATCGTCGCCGCGCTGCTGTTGACTTCGCGCGCCGCCGCGTTGCTGTACCAGGGTGAGGAGATCGGACAGCGGACCGCGACGCCCACCCGGGTCGAAGACGTGCGCGATCCGATCGGCATCAGCGGCTGGCCGAAGGAGAAAGGTCGCGACGGCGAACGCACGCCGATGCAGTGGGACACCTCCAACGCCCAGGCCGGTTTCAGCACCAACCCCACGACCTGGCTGCCGGTACCGCCGGACTACCGAACCGTCAACGTGCAGACCGAATCGGCGGACCCGGATTCACTGCTCAACTGGCACCGGCGGCTGATCGCCCTGCGCCGCAGCAATTCCGCATTGCGCAGCGGCCGCACGCTCATGTTGGATCAGACCAATGTCAGCGTGCTGACGTACGCGCGGGTGGGCGCGCACGGCGAGACGATCCTGGTGTCGCTGAACATGTCGCCGCAGCCGCAGACCATTACGCTCAAGGCACGGGCGGCCGGCCTGTCGGGGACGCGCTGCCGGACCCTGTTGTCGAGCCCGGGAGCGATTCCCGATGGCCGCGCGTCGCAGCCCGTTGTGCTGCCTGCCTTTGGCGCGTGGGTCGCGGCGCTCGAGTAGCTTGATCGCGGAACAGCCACTCGACCGCGCGCGGAAATTCCGCGCGCCAGGCGCTCTCGTTGTGCCGCCCGACCGGATTGACGCGCACGGCCAGGTTGCTGGCGGGAAGCCCATGGCGCCGCAGCAAGGCAACCATGCGCTCCAGGTCCGGCACCACGCCCAGGTCCTCGCTCCCGCCCGTGTAGAAGTAGATCCGCTCCGTCGGCGGCGGCGGCCGCGCCTCGGTGTCGGCGAACACCTGCGGCGCAAGCCAGTACGCCGGCGAGAAGATACCGGCCTTGCCGAACACCTGCGGGTAGCGGCTGATGGCGTAAGTCGAGATGAGGCCGCCCATCGAACTGCCCATGATGGCGGTGTGCCGGCGGTCCGCTCGCGTGCGGTAGTGCTGATCGATCCACGGCTTGAGCACCTCGACGATGAACGCCGTGTACTGCTCGCCCTCGCCCCTGCCGAACTGCGGATTGTCCCAGGCATTGAGTTCGTGGATGCGTTCAGCGCCGCCGTTGTCGATGCCAACCACGATGAGTTCGAGCCCCCGCGACTTCGCCAGCTCATTCAAGGTCTCATCGATGCCCCACTCACCGGCGTGCGCGGTCGCATCGTCGAACAGATTCTGCCCGTCGTGCATGTACAGCACCGGATAGTGCCGCGTACTCTGCTCGTAGCCGGGCGGCAGATAGATGCGCACGGTACGCTCACGGTTCAGGCCCGGAATCAGGAAAGGCGTCGGCAATACATGCACGTTGGGTTGCGCGGTGCCCGGCTTCGCGGGGCCGGGGGGCTCATCGCTCCAGGCCGGGAGCGCGAGCAGGCAGGCTACCAGGAGCACCACCCGGCCCGCGTTCTGTGCAAGTCCCGAGCCCCTGGGTAGATTCCACACCTGGCAGACAGGATTCATGAGTGTCACCGGACAGTTCAGACAACCGTGATCCTCTGACGTTCGAGGTGCAGGGCGGGCCGCGTGTTTCGGCCCGCCTCGGGCTGCCCGCCGG
>Ga0210408_10005018_pt1 | contig 11689 bp, 9 predicted proteins | sample IncBWH4MmetaG_FD_155471 | JGI IMG/M metagenome (GOLD analysis project Ga0210408, IMG submission 155471) | Forest soil microbial communities from Barre Woods Harvard Forest LTER site, Petersham, Massachusetts, United States - Inc-BW-H-4-M | ecosystem: Environmental > Terrestrial > Soil >... | reverse complement strand
AATTACACCTCTTTCGGCAATGGCGACCGGATGCGCTGGCTTGGTTTCGATCTGGTCGTGCTGTTCAATGACAGTTTCTTCATGGCCTGCATGTTTTTCATTTCTGGATTGCTCGTTCGTGACAGCCTGGTGCGCTGGGGGCCCGCAAACTTCCTGGTTAACCGTGCTTGGCGACTGGGCGTGCCGTTCTTGATCTCCATCTTCGTCGTGATGCCGATTGCCTATTATGCGAGCTTTCTACGCTATCATCCGCCAGGAACGATTGACTTCAACTTCTTCCATTTCTGGTGGCACATGTTGACGATCGGTCCCTGGCCGTCAGGGTCGGCGTGGTTCTTGTGGGTGTTGCTGGCGCTCGATGCGATCGCCGCGCTGCTGTGGACGGCAGCGAGCCAAAAGATCGAAGCGTTCGGGGAACTGATCTACGCCTGGCGCGACCGACCGCTGACCACCTTCGTCGCATTCCTGATCTTCTCGATCATCAGCTATCTGCCGATGCACCTGATCTTTGGCGATTCATCTTGGCTGGTGCCGGGCCATTATCCGTTTCCGATACAGACCAGCCGTATCCTGCTCTATGCCGGATATTTTCTTAACGGCGTCGGTGTCGGTGCAGTTAACCTGAGAACCGGGATCCTTGCAGAGGAAGGGCCGCTGGCAAAGCGCTGGGCGCTGTGGCTCGGCTTTGCGTTTGCCTTCTATGACGCAATCCTGCTTCTGGTCTATGCGCACCACAATTGGCTCGCGGATTTCAATTCACCTCCGCTTTGGTGGCACACCGCCTATGGTCTCGCTTTCGCCATGTTCAGCGCCGCGATGATGTTCGCGGTGCTAGCGGTTTTCCTGCGCTTTGCGCGGTATTCGCTTTGGCTGCTCGACGCGATGCGGCCCTGCGCCTATGGCATTTATCTCGTGCACTTCATCTTTCTCATCTGGCTGCAATATATCGTTTACGATCCGCCGTTCCCAGCACAGGTCAAGTTCGCGGTCGTGTTCGCCGGCACGCTTTTGATGAGCTGGGCGCTCACCGTGCTGTTGCGAAAAATTCCCATCGTCGCGCGGACGATCTAACGAGAGGCACTTGATTTTGGCGGGCTCCAGTAGTTCACGCTGGCGCCGGCGCGTATGGGCACGCGATCTCGACGACGCACCCAGCCCCTGGACGGATCGTGAATCGGAAGCCATGCAACTTTACGATTGCCGCTACCAGGTTGAGGCCAAGACCTAGGCCCGTTGTGTGTCTTATCTTGTCCGACCGATAGAAGCGCCTTAGGACGGCGTCGCGCTCGTGTTCGCTTATGCCGGAACCAGTGTCCTTGACGCGCACGATAATTTCGCCGTTGTAGCAATCCAATCCGATTTCCACCCGCCCGCCTGTCGGGGTATATTTGACAGCGTTGTCGACAAGGTTGGCGACCGCCTCGATCAAAAGGTCGCGGTCACCATAAACGCTTACTTCTTGCGGCGATTGGACGACAAGGCTGATACCTTTATCTTCCGCGATCGGCTCATACATGTCACCCACTTCGCGTACGAGATCCGCAAGGGCGACCTTGCCGAAGCCGGCCGATCGCTGGCTCTTCTCGATCTCCGCAAGCCGCAAAATCGCGGTGATGATCGAAAGCGACTGATCTAGCGCCTCCATCGCTTTGTCTGCAACAGCCTGCAGCTGCTCCAGCGTTCTGGCGCCGGTGCGACCGCGCTCAAGCATGAGGCGGGCCCGCGTGAGGGGCGTGCGCAGGTCATGTGCGATGTCGTGGCCGACGCCGGCAAGGGAGTGGATGAGGGTTTCCATCTCGTCGAGCATGCCGTTGACGATGATCGCAAGTTTGGAGAAAGGATCATCAGTGTTCCCATGCGGGAGTCGTTCGCGCAAATTACCGGCGACGATGCGCTGAACCCGATCGTTGACCTCCACGATGCGCCTTCTGGCCCGCGCGTTCAGCGCCACACCAACCGCAACACAGAGGAGAACCGCGGGAATTAGTCCGAGCGCGAGCGCCCGGCCGACGACGCGCGCGATCTCGTCGATTTCATCGGCGCTTCGTCCGACCACCAGCACGTTGCCATCAGGCAGAATTCGTGCGATCAGGCGGATCGCCTGTTTCTCGCGGCCGCTCGTGTCGATCCGGTCGACCACAGCTTCTTGTGTCCTGCCATCTGTCTTGAGATCGAGTGGCCGGCTATCCACGTTGCCTGCGATCCTGCCGCCGTCCGGGGCAAACAATCCCACGAGCCGAACACGGGCCGGATCTTGCCTTATGCCCTCGTTGATAGATTCGAGCCTCTGCACCGGCGATAAGGCCGCAAGGGCGCTCATCTGCAAGGCGATCGCACGGTCGGATCGCATCGCCAGGTCGTGCTTCATTTTCAAGTAGACGAACCCGAGCAATGCAACGGTAAAAACCGCAAATATGCCGGCCAACAGCGCGGTCCACCGCAGCGTGGTCGATCGCGTGAACTCAGGCAATTGCCTCAGGTTGTTCTGGCCAAGGAGCGAAGAGACACTTCCCTCTTCTGCTTGCGTCGGCGAATAGTTGATCGGCTTGGAGCGAAGCAGGCATGACTTCGTCGACATGAGTTCAACCCTTCGCGTTTCACTCGTCTGGTTCGCCCCTGTCCGGCGCTTCGTCCAATTCCGGGCGTGAGCCTAACCCGATCAGCGCCAGCGGCTCGATCCTACGGAGGTTGTTTCGGGTGTAGTGTTGGTTTAGGCCGCCCCATACCTTGGTTTACCGAGGGAAAATTCGCTTCGGACACGTCAGCTGCCAGTCCCGCTTCGACGGGTTGCGGTCTCGACGCATTTGATCAAATCGGGTGCAGCAAACGGCTTGGCGAGGAAACCAATGGCGCCGGCCTTCAACGCGCGGTCGCGGACGCTGTCCTCTGGGAAGGCCGTGATAAAGATAAACGGCGCGCTGTGGCCGTGGGCTTGCATATGCGTAAGAAGGTCCAACCCACTCATGCCCGGCATCTGCACATCCGCAACCACGCATGACGAATTGTGCAACTGGGTCGACCGCAGGAACTCCTCGGCCGACGCAAATGTATGGACCACATACCCATGCGAGCTGAGAAGATTGTCCGTCGCGGCACGAACGGACGCATCGTCGTCAATGACTGAAATCTCCGAAAGCATTGACAAGACGACCTTCCTGATGCGGGCGCAAGGCGCGTGCCTCGAACACTGCGCTAATCGAAAAGTGAGCCGCGAATCAGGATTGGGAAATCATACTTAGGTTTGTTCGCGCGCAGGCTCACCGCAAAATTACGGAGGTTTCGGGCCTTTTAGCGACCTGAAAGCCGAATTCTATTTCGCGCCCTTGAGTGCGGTCAAATACTCGACGATCGCGCCGACATCCTCCGGGGCGATCGGAGCCTTGTAGTTGTTGATCATCTTGTTGACTTCCGCCGCCCAAGCCTGCTTCGACAGCGCCGGTTGGTTCAAAACCATGCCGGCCGAGTGACAGGCGATGCAATTATTGTTGATGGCGTCCGAACCCGGCCCGGCGGGGAACATCTTGTCGCTGTCTGGCAGGTCGATCTTCACTGACTTGAGCTCAAGGGGTGTGGCGGCGCGCGGGGCCAGAGGCATTGACGCCACGCCCAGTAGAACGACGGCCGGTAGCAGATTGCGAAACATCGTCAATACTCCGTCAAACCGCGATGACATCGATCGATTCCGTGACGTTGCGCATGAAGCCGGCCGGATTCCAATTCGGTGTGTCGGGTTGCGCGACACCGTTGCTGTTGGTGCAGCGGACCAACAGACTGTACTCACCGGCCGCGGGCAACGTTAATTGCGTCTGCCACTGCCGAAATCCGTATTTGCCTTCGTCGTTTCCCAGCTGCGCCTGACGCCAGCTTTGGCCACGGTCGATGGAGAAGTCGACGCTCGCCACGCCACAATCGCCGCCGAATGCAATACCGCGCAACGTCGTCGGTGCGTTGGCCTTCACCTTGCTGCCTGACGCAATATTGGTGGCGAACGATCTGGGGACCATCCGGTTGATCGGAATCATCCTCACGTCTGTCTCACCCGGCTTGATGCTCGCGTGTGGCGTATCGGGAATGGTGTAGGCAACCTTGGTCCAGTAATTGGTGTCAAGTTGATCAAGCACTTCAATATCATTCAACATCTTGACCCAGTATGTCGCATACCAGCCGGGCACGACCAGCCGCACGGGAAATCCGTTGACCAAAGGCAGCTGCTCGCCATTCATGGCATAAGCGATCATCACCTCGCCGTCGCGCGCATGGTCGATGTCCAGCGACTTCATGAAGTGTGGCGCATCCGCCACCACGGGCTCGTCCAGTCCTTTAAACCGCACCTGCACGGCGCCCGGCTTCACGCCAGCCTTATCCAGCAGGTCCTTGAGACGGATCCCGGTCCAAAGCGCGTTGCCCATGGCACCGTTGGCCCACTCGCCGCCGGGCACGCGAGGCTGGAAAAATCCTCGCGAATTGCCGGAGCATTGGTTCACCGCAGACAATTGAACGCTCGGCAATCCGTGAAGGATATCATTCAGCGACAGCGACAACGTTTGATTGACATGGCCGCGCACGGTCAGGCTGAACTTGCTGATGTCTATATCGGTCGGGATGACCGCCCAGTGCCAGCGTACGTAGAACTGGTCGTTTGGGGTGAAGACACCCCTGTCGAACACCTCAAACGGGGTTTCCAGAAGCGGCGGACGGGTCCGCTGCAGGATCATCGGCCCTTTCTGCGGAAAATCGGTCGTGATCTGTCGCTCTCCCGGACCGCCGGGCAGCGGCAGATCAATCATACTTTGCGCCCGTACCGGCCTTGAAAGAGCCACGCCTGCTAAGCTTGCAGCAGCAAGCAGTTGCCGTCGCGTCATCGCGTGATGAAAGGTGCCGTTCTCTGCCATTTGAACCTCCACGGCATTTGTCGCATGAGCCAAGGATCGACTGGGGAAACGATGAGACTGGGGCTGTTTTCGCTTGTTGCCAGCGTAGCCTTATCAGGGCGAACGGCTCGATCCTACGAGGGTTGCTTCGAATGTCCTGTTGGTTTGCGACACCCTATACCTTGGTTTAGTCGCGGCTGCGGACACGCCAATGAGCTTCGCCCGATGCGCGCAAAATACGTGCTAGGGCTTGGCGCGACGAATTCCGAGCGTTTCGGCCTTTCTCAACAGATCGGCCAATGACCTTGCACCCATCTTCTTCATGATGTGCCCACGGTGGATCTTCACGGTAATCTCCGCAAGTCCGAGTTCGGCTGCTATCTGTTTGTTCATGAGGCCGGACGATACCAAAGCCAGAATCTCCCGCTCGCGAGGAGTTAAGGTTTCAAAATGGGCCTGCAAGTTCGCAACGATCTTGTCGGCTTCGCGCCGCTTGCGATCCCGTTCAATTGCTACCGTCACGGCGTCCAGCATGTCCTGATCGCGAAACGGTTTGGTCAGGAAATCGACCGCCCCGCCCTTCATGGCCCGCACGGTCATGGGGATGTCGCCATGGCCAGTCATAAAGATGATTGGAATATGAATGTTCGCCCTGGCCAGTTCGGCTTGGAAGTCCAGACCGCTTAATCCCGGCAACCGGATGTCAAGGACCAGGCAGCTGGCGATATCTGGAAGCTTCGTTTGCAGCATCTCGGAGGCCGAACCGAACATCTCGACCTCCAATCCCACCGATTGAAAAAGGTTGCTCAGCGCTCTGCGCATCAATTCATCGTCTTCGACGATGAAGACGAGCGGTTCCCTGGCAGTGGCAGGCGATTGCTTGGGGCGCTCGGTCACGACGCCTCCTCCTGTTGCGAGGACAAAACGAATTGAAACGTCGCGCCGGGCCCCTCATTGCGCAAGGCCGATAGACTTCCCCCGTGAGCTTCCAAGATCGAACGGCAGATCGAGAGTCCCATGCCCATGCCGCTGGACTTGGTGGTGAAGAAGGCGCTGAACAGCCGGTCTGCATTCTCGGCAGATATCCCAATGCCGCAATCCGTCACACTGACAAGCACGCCATGTGCCTCGTCCTGGCCCGATCGGATTACCAGTTCGCGCGGCCGATCCTGGACCGGCAACATTGCTTCGATACCATTCATCACCAAGTTGATGATCACCTGCTGCAGCTGGACCCGATCACCAAGGACTGTGGGGAGATCCGGCGCCAACTCGGTTCGCAATGATACGAGGTGGCTGCTTAACTCGCGCTGTACCAGCACGATCGCCTCTCTGATGACGTCATTGATGTCGAGCGGCACCTTCTCAATGTCGGATTTTTTCGCGAGAGCCCGGACGCGCTGGATCACCTCGCTCGCCCGGCAACTGTCGTTGATGACCCATTCCACCGAGCGGCGCGCGGCGATAAGATCGGGAGTGTCGCGGTCGAGCCAACGCAGACAGGCCTCGGCGTTGGCAACCGCGGCGGCGAGGGGCTGGTTTACTTCATGGGCGATGGAGGCAGTCAGTTCACCCAGCGTGGTTACGCGTGTAACATGTGCGAGTTCAGCCTGGGCTTCGCGCAGCGCCTGTTCGGCGTGATCCGCGCGAATCGCTGCCGTAATATCGGTGCCAGTACCCCGATAGCCGAGAAAATTTCCCTTTGCGTCAAAAAAAGGCTTGCCGCTTGTCCGCACGTATGCCGGAGATCCAGTCCCGTTGAGGGTGTACTCGAAATCTCGAAATGGCAGATGTGCATCGAGCATCGCCCGATGCTGTCGCCATTTTCCGGGCTCCGATTCGACATCCGCTGCAATATCCCAGCGAAAAAGGTCGGTTAGGCCTGAGGGCTTGAATCCAACAGCATTGACGTGCTCCGATATACTGATGACCCGGTGGTCAGGCGTAGTCTCCCACAGCCAGTCGGAGCCCGTCTCGGCGTAATCGCGAAAGCGCTGCTCGCTCTCGCGAAGTGCTTCCTCAGCCCGCTTGCGGTCCTCAATGTCGGTAGACGACCCGTACCATTTGACAATGTTGCCCTGCTCGTCGCGCAGCGGCACGCCTCGGAACAAAAACCAGCGATATTCGCCGTCGAAACGCCGCAGACGAGCTTCAAGCTCACCGGGCATGCCGGACGCCCGTATTGCGCTCCACTTCACCAACATGGCCTTCTTGTCGTCAGGATGAAAGGCGCGAGGCCAGCCGGTTTCGGCTTGCTCCAGTGAAAGGCCCGTGTAGTCGAGCGCCGGTTGATTGAGGAAATCGGGGACCCCGTCCGGCCTCGCGCGCCAGACCAAGGTCGGGATCGTGTCGATCACCAGTCGAAGCCGATCCTCGGATTTCTTGATCTCGTCAAAGGCCTTTTGCAGCGCCTCCTGCGCCAGGTGCTGCTCGGTAACATCGATGTGCGTGCCAACCAGTTCGGTCACTTCACCGTCGTCACCGACGAGAGGATGTCCGACCGAATGCACGTATCTTGTCGGACCGTCCGGAAGATCTATGCAAAAATCGACTTCAAAGTCCGTTTTCTCTCGCACTGCCCGCTGTACCATTTCGATGAACCGGCCCCTGTCTTCGGGGATAATTCGATCCTGGAAGGATTGCGGTGACAGAGGGTCCCTTTTCGGATCGAACCCAAACAGGTGGTACACTTCGGGAGACCGATAAACCAATTCTTGAAGGCGCACATCCCAGGCCCAACTGCTGGTGCGACTTAAACGCTGGGCTTCAGCCAAGTAGGCTTCGCTGCGTCGAAGCTTCCGTTCAGCCTCCCTCGCAACCGTAACATCCGTCGCCGCCCCGAGAAACTCGACACCTCCCGATGCGTCTTGCGTAGCACGAGCCACCGTATGGATATATTTCACCGACCCATCCGGCATCAGCAATCGAAATTCATGATCATAGTCATTTCGACCGATAGTGGCACGGTCGATGGTCGCTTGCACGGCAGCACGATCTTCCGGATGCACGCGCTGGAGAATAAACTCCACGGTCGGCTTCGTCGCCCGGTCACATCCAAAGACTCGAAAAGTCTGGTCCGACCAGATGACCTCTCCGCTGGCCACGTTCCACGCAAAGCTTCCGGTGCCGCTCAATCGCTGCGCCTCGGTCAAATACATTTCGCTGTGCAGCAGCGCGGCTTCAATCCGCTTTTGATCCTGCATCGCTAGCTGCAGGTCATGGCCCGAACGCTGAAGGTCTTGTGTTGCTTTCCTCTGCGCCGAGATCAGGTACGCGGCAACGAAAGATGTAAGGAAAAACAGGACCAGACGCGGCGCCTCCGAAACACCCACAGCGGATAAATCATGCTTCCAGGCAAATGAGCTGATCGGAGGCGCCAGGTAATAATGGAAAGCCAAAAGCGCGAGTGTGATGGCCAACAGCGCCGGAGCGAGACCGCCAGCCCACGCGGTGAAAATGACGGCACAAAGCATCAACGATGCAATGGCCTCGGCGTTCAATAAACGTGTGATAAGTTCCGCCGCAATGAGCGCAAGGGCGACCGACAAGATCGCCGCTGCGTAGTGATAAATCCGGATCGACCTTGGCCGGCGTCGAGGGAGATCGGTTTTTATCATTATGGTTGCTCGTCCCGCTCTACGATGATGAGACTGCAATGCTGCCGGCGAAACCGCGCGGCTGAATTTCGGGAGATTCGCGATCTCGCTACGCGTCATTCCCAGAGCGCCCCGGGCCTTCGGCAGGCAAGATTAGAGCATTTTGAAGAAATCCGGCAATTCGATTGCCCCACGGTGGGCGTCAGATGCGGTTCCACGGGGCCGAACCCGTTCAAAACTCTGCACAAATCGGCGCAAAATCGAACCAAAAACCGCAATCTCGCGCAAGCAACTCTGCCAGCCAAAGCGCACTGTTATGGGTTGGCCACGCATCATCGATGCGAGCGATCTCGATTGCGCCTTCCCATGGTAGCCCCCGCGCGCTGTCAGGATTCAAAACCGCGTTCTGACTTCGACCGGCTGACCAAGCGTTGCGGCAGGCGCCATCAAAGGCCATCCAGCTAAACTTCAATTTAGTCCAACTAAACGTCTGTTTAATGGAGCCCCCGGTTGACCGGGCCTAGTTTTATACCAAGCAGCGCGGCCGCATTTCTCCCTGGCGCGGCATCGCATAGTTGCCAAAGCGGACGGCTTCGCGCAGCCTCTCCCCCCTCCACCACTGAGGCGGGAGCCGTCCGCTTCTTTTCGAAATGCCAGCGGAAAAAGCCGCCGGGTTGATCTTCGAAATTTCGTGGACTGGTCATCTCTCATTCGCCGCGTCGGTGAATAGCGATGCCGCAGCAATCCTTCGAGCTGCGCGGGCATTCGAAGCTGCCGCCCAAGAAGGTCGAGCGAGAAACGCAAACACCCAAACGCAAGCACCCCAAACCTCCGTATTACTCTCCTGATCCCTTTCGATATCGGACCCTTACCCACGTACGATTGAGTCAGCAGTTTCGATCCCTTTAGTCTCGCTGCAAGTGAACAAGTCTATTGCTCTACCTCGGGAGGCGGCAAATGAGAGTCAAGCTCTGCACACGGTGTCCCTATCTGCCGTGCGACTTGGCAGGCCACTACGATCCCGATGCCGCACTTCGCCTGTGCGCGACGTGCGACTGCGAACAGGAGGCGAGCGCCAAGCACTACCCACGCAAGGCCGACAGGAGACAAAAATGCGCAACAGTCCTCAATATCGTTGTAACGGCGCAACCAGGCACTGCGCGATCTGTGACGGAAGGTTTGGCCTTATTCGGCACTACTCCTGGCGAACCGCCTTCTGTTCAAAGAAATGCGCTAATCGCTTCAAGGTCCGACAGGAGGGCGACCGCAGATGGCTGCATCGACTTCAGGCCGCCATCTGACGACGGTTGCAGCGAGTATCACGCGGCAATCGCTTCGCATTAGGAGACGCCTCATGAGATTCATATTGGTCAATGGCAGGACGCGTCGTCAACGATCCTTCTGTGCGATGTGCGATCAGCCGATTGGAGAAAACTACCTGCGAGAAGTCGGAACGCGCCTCTTCTACTGCGACGCCGATTGCTTCACGGAGCATTGCGAGAGCGCAATTCAGCTTCTCGAAAGTCACGCAAGGGCAGTAGCCAACCTGACATAAATCCCCTTGACCGGCGGTCAATCAGCAAGGAGCCGTGTAGTGAATATCGACGTTAAAATGAGGATCGATCTTGCGGCAGTGAGAATTCCCGACAGCAGGCTTGCTCGCGAAATAACGGAGCTGGTTCAGGACACCGAGACGCCGCTGCTGTTTCACCATTCGAGCCGCGTCTATTACTGGGGCGCTCTGGCGGGGAAGCGTCAGGGATTGAGATACGATCCCGAACTGCTTTATGCAGGCGCGATGTTCCATGACATGGGCTTGACCCATCAGCACAGCAGCGCGGACGAGCGCTTCGAGGTTGACGGCGCGAATGCCGCCCGTGACTTCCTGCGACGCCACCGCATTGCACAACAGGATATCGACACAGTCTGGACCGCGATCGCCTTGCACACGACTCCGGGCATTCCGCAGCACATGCACCCAGTCGTGGCTCTGGTGACGGCCGGCGTCGAAATGGATGTGCTTGGACTAAGCTATGCCGAGTACAGCGACGCGGAGCGCGAGGCGGTGGTGCATGCACACCCGCGTAGTGCGCATTTCAAGGAAGACATTATCCAGGCCTTCTACAACGCTATCAAGCACAAGCCGGAGACGACGTTCGGTAATGTGAAGGCCGACGTACTCGCGGATAAGGATCCGCACTTCACCCGCGGCAATTTCTGCAGCGTGATCCGCGCCTCCGCCTGGCGCGGGTAAACCTCTCCTCGTCCTCCAATCGGGAATTCGAGTGCCCGGCGGCGGCGCGCGAAGTCTCGCACGTTCAGAAGCCCACTATATCCAAAACCCAGGAGCCAGCCATGACCAAAGAGCGATTTACCAACGCCACCGGCGCGCCGGTCGCCGACAACACTAACATCATGACTGCCGGCCGGCGTGGCCCGGCGCTGCTGCAGGATGTCTGGCTGATCGAGAAGCTGGCGCATTTCGACCGGGAAGTGATCCCGGAGCGGCGCATGCACGCCAAGGGCTGGGGGGCTCACGGCACGTTCACGGTCACGCACGACATCACCCGCTACACCAAGGCCAAGATTTTCTCCAAGATCGGCAAGCAGACGCCGATGTTTGCGCGCTTCTCGACCGTCGCCGGCGAGCGCGGCGCCGCCGATGCGGAACGCGACATCCGCGGTACCGCCCTCAAGTTCTACACCGAGGATGGCAACTGGGACATCGTCGGCAACAACACGCCGGTGTTCTTCTTCCGCGATCCGTTGCGGTTCCCCGACCTCAACCATGCGATCAAGCGCGACCCGCGCACCGGGCTGCGCAGCGCGGACAACAACTGGGATTTCTGGACGCTGTTGCCGGAGGCGCTGCACCAGGTCACCGTCGTGATGTCGGACCGCGGCATTCCGAAGAGCTTCCGCCACATGCACCTGTTCGGCAGCCACACCTTCTCGATGATCAACGCCGCGAACGAGCGCGTCTGGGTCAAGTTCCACTTCCGCACGCAGCAAGGGATCCAGAACCTCACCGACGCCGAGGCCGCGGCCCTTGTCGCCGGTGATCGCGAAAGCCACGGCCGCGACCTGCTCAACGCGATCGAGGCGGGAGATTTTCCGCGCTGGACGCTCTTCATTCAGGTGATGACCGAGGCTCAGGCGAAAACCCACAGGCACAATCCCTTCGACCTCACCAAGGTGTGGCCGAAAGCGGATTATCCGCTG
>Ga0210408_10005017_pt1 | contig 11690 bp, 7 predicted proteins | sample IncBWH4MmetaG_FD_155471 | JGI IMG/M metagenome (GOLD analysis project Ga0210408, IMG submission 155471) | Forest soil microbial communities from Barre Woods Harvard Forest LTER site, Petersham, Massachusetts, United States - Inc-BW-H-4-M | ecosystem: Environmental > Terrestrial > Soil >... | reverse complement strand
GCATCAACCACCTCACCGAGCACCTGCGCACGCAGAAGAAAGACCACCACTCGCGCCGTGGGCTGCTGATGCTGGTCGGCCGCCGCCGGCGCTTCCTGGACTATCTGCAGCGCCGAGACCTCGAGGGCTACCGCGCGCTCATCAAAGAGCTCGGTCTACGCAAGTAAGAGCCCGGCAGTGAGCGTTCTCGATCCCGGCACCGAGGTACCCAGCTTCACGCTGAGCACCGAAAGCGGAGATCAATTCACCGAGCAGGACCTGCAGGGCAGGACGACGGTACTGGTCTTCTACCCCTTCGCCTTCAGCCCGGTGTGCACCGACCAGTTGCAGCTCTACGAGCGCGAGCTCGAGCAGATCACCGCCGACGGCGCCACGATCTACGGGGTCTCCTGCGACAGCACGTGGGCGCAGAAAGCGTTCCGCGAGAAGCTCGGGGTGAGCATCCCCCAGCTCTCGGACTTCGAGCCCAAGGGAGCGGCGTGCGGTGTGTTCGGCGTCCTGCACGAGGGCGGCTTCCCGCAACGCGCGCTCGTGATCGTCGGCCCCGACGGCGTGGTGCGCTGGAGCTACCAGGCACCCTCGCCCGCCGACCTTCCGGGAGTCCACATGATTCTCGGCGGCCTGAAGAACGTCTGAGTCGCGCGGTCCGCTAAGCTCACAGGCGTTCGGAACAGAGATAAAAAGACAGAGCCGCCGACCGAAGGGCGGACAGGAAGGCAGTTGATATGAGTAGCGACGCCGTGACGCGGGTCTCCGTGGAGATCGCAGGTAGCGACATCTCGTTCGAGACCGGCAGGATGGCCAAGCAGGCCTCCGGCGCAGTGGTCGTCCGCCAGGGCGACACCATGGTCCTTGCGACCGCCACCGCGGGCAGCCCCCGCGACGTGGACTTTCTACCGCTCACCGTGGACGTGGAGGAGCGGATGTACGCAGCCGGGAAGATCCCGGGCTCGTTCTTCAAGCGCGAGGGGCGCTCGGGCGAGAAGGCGACGCTGACGGCGCGCATGATCGACCGGCCCCTGCGGCCGCTGTTCCCCAAGGGGTGGAACCGCGAGACCCAGCTGGTGGCGATCCCGCTGTCGGTGGATCACGTGCACCCCTACGACATCCTTGCGATGAACGGCGCCTCCGCGGCGCTGATGATCTCCGACGTGCCGTTCGCCGGCCCGGTGGGGGCGGTGAGAATCGGCAAGATCGACGGCAACTTCGTCGTCAACCCCAGCGAGGCGCACCTGAGCGGCGGCGAAGAGGAGACCACCTCCGAGCTCGACCTCGTGGTGGCCGGCTCGGAGGACGCGATCCTGATGGTGGAGGCCGGCGCGAACGAGATCTCCGAGGCGGAGATCCTCGATGCCTTGGACATCGCGCACTCGGAGATCAAGAAGATCTGCGCGCTGCAGCGCGAGCTCGCCGAGCGGGTGGGCAAGGAGAAGATCGCCGTGCAGCCACCCGTCGTGGACGAGGCGCTGCTCGCCGCGATCCGCGCCTCGCACGGGAGCGCGCTCGACGCGGCCACCCAGGTGGTGGACAAGCTCGAGCGCCAGGACGCAACGGCCGCGGTCGAGCAGGAGATCCTCGAGCAGCACGCCTCGCCGGCGCTCGAGGGTGCGGGCGAGGAAGCCCAGCAGGAGGCGAAGGCCCGCCGCGCGGCGGTGCAGCTGGCGTTCGACAAACTCGAGAAGGCGATCATCCGCGAACGGATCGCGGTGCACAAGAAGCGCCCCGACGGCCGCGCGGAGGACGAGATCCGCGACATCTCGATCGAAGTCGGGGTCGCGCCGCGCACACACGGCTCGGCGCTCTTCACCCGCGGGCAGACGCAGGCGCTGAGCGTCGCCGCGCTGGGCACGCTGAAGGAGGAGATGCGCCTCGACACGCTGGGGCTGCAGAGCAAGAAGTACTACTTCCACCACTACAACTTCCCGGCGTTCTCGGTCGGGGAGGCGGGCCGTCTGGGCCCCAAGCGCCGCGACATCGGCCACGGGGCGCTGGCCGAGCGGGCGCTCGTGCCGGTGGTCCCCTCGATCGAGGAGTTCCCCTACACGATCCGCGTGGTCTCGGACATTTTCGAGTCCAACGGCTCCTCCTCGATGGCCTCGGTGTGCGGCTCCTCGCTGTCGCTGATGGACGCGGGCGTGCCGATCAAGCGTCCGGTCGCGGGGATTGCGATGGGCTTGATCAAGGAGGGCGATGACTACGTGGTGCTGACGGACATCGCGGGCGTGGAGGACCACCTGGGGGACATGGACTTCAAGGTGGCCGGTACCGAGCGGGGCATCACGGCGCTGCAGATGGACATCAAGATCTCGGGCGTCACATTCGAGATCCTGCGCGACGCGCTGACCCAGGCGCACAAGGCCCGCACCTACATCCTCGGGCGGATGGCCGAGGTGATCGAGGGCCCACGCTCGCAGCTCAGCCAGTACGCGCCGCGGATCCTCACGATCCAGATCGACCCCAGCCAGATCGGCCTGTTGATCGGCAAGGGCGGGGAAACGATCCGGGGCCTCTCGGAGGAGTTCGAATCGCAGATCGACGTCAACGACGAGGGCCAGGTGCTGATCTACTCCGCCAACGGCGAGCTCGCGGAGGCGCTGGTGGAGCGAATCCGGATGATGATGAAGGAGGTCGAGGTCGGCGACGAGTACGTCGGCAAGGTCGTCAAGACGACCACCTTCGGGGCGTTCGTGGAGCTCGCCAAGGGGACCGACGGCCTGCTGCACATCTCCAACGTCTCCCCGGGCGAGCGCATCGCTAGCGTCGAGGAGGTGCTCAACAAGGGCGATGAGATCAACGTGCGCGTGGTCGAGGTCGACCGCGAGCGCGGACGCATCGGCCTGCGCCTCGCCGACGACCCCGAGATCGCGGGCAAGTCGGTGCAGGAGATCGCCGCGGTCGGTGCCGGATCCCACCCATCCGGATCTGGATCTCGCCCACCCGGAGGCGGCGGCGGACGCTCATCGTCTCCATCGCGCAACAACGGCCGCGAAGGTCATCGGCCCGGGGGCGACCGCGACCGTGGCCGTAGCGGCGATTCGGCCCCGCGCGGCTCCGGCCGTCCCCGTCACGGCTCGGGGCGCGACCACGACCGCTATTGAGCCCTAGTCCCACCGAGGCCCATCGCATCACCACCCTGGACTGCGGGGTCCGGGTGGTGAGCGAGCGGATGCCCGCGGTGCGCTCGGTCGCGCTCGGCTTTTGGATCGGCGCGGGCTCGGCGCACGAGCACGACGCGCAGGCGGGGATCTCCCACCTGCTCGAGCACATGCTGTTCCGCGGCTCCAGCCGCTATGGCTCGGAGGAGATCGACCAGATCTTCGACGCAATGGGCGCGGAGCTGAACGCGGGCACCGACAAGGAGGCGACGTCGGTCTACACCCGTGTGCTGGACGTCCACCTGGAGCGCGCGTTCGACGTGATCGCGGACATGGTGTGGCGCCCGCGGATGGGGGAGCTCGAGGCCGAGCGGGAGGTGGTGCTCGAAGAGATCGCGATGTACGAGGACGACCCCCAGGACCGCGTGTTCGACGTGCTCGGCGAGGCCGTCTTCGGCGAGCACCCGCTGGGCCGCGCGGTGATCGGTCGCGCGGAGGTCGTGGGGGCGCTCACGCGCGCGCACCTGAGCGCGTTCCACGCCGAGCGCTACGCGCCCCCGGACGTGGTGATCTCGGCGACCGGCTCGGTCGACCACGACGCGCTCGTGGAGTTGGCGCGGGCGGCGTGCCCCCCCGCCTCCGCTCTTGGCGCGGTGGCGGGAAGCGGGACGGGGCCGGCGGGAGTGCCGGATGGGGAGCGGGCGCGGGTGGTGGACGCCGCGAACGGAACCAACCTGCTCCCAGGCACGGATGAGCTGTGGCATTCAGAGCCCGCGTTCGAGCGACGGGTGCGCTTCCTGCGCAAGGAGACCGAGCAGTACCACTTGTGCCTGGGAGGCCGGGGGATGGCGCTCAGGGACGAGCGCCGCTTCGCGCTGCGGGTGCTCGACAACGTGCTCGGCGGAGGGGCCTCCTCGCGCCTCTTCCAGGAGATACGCGAGCGCCGGGGCCTGGCGTACTCGGTGTTCTCCTTCTCCAATATGTACGCGTCGACGGGCGAGGTGGGACTGTACGTGGGTACCCGCCCGGAGAACCTGGCGGAGGCGGTGGCGACGATCGCGGCGGAGCTCGAGCGCTTCGTCGAGGACCCAGCCGATGCGCAGGAGCTGGAGCGCTCGCGCGAGAATGCGAAGGGACGTCTGGTGCTGTCGCTGGAGTCGACCGCGGCGCGCATGAACCGCCTTGGGGGCGCGGTGCTCAATGACCTGCCGATCCTGCCGGTGGAGGAGATCATGGAGCGGGTCGACGCAGTCAGCATCGAGGATCTGCGCGAGCTCGCGGGTGAGCTGTTCCGCGGCTCGGAGCTCTCGGTCGCGGCGATCGGGCCCGACGAGCAGGTGCTGCGGGCGGCGCTGCGCCCATTGGAACTCGAACCCACCCACCCGACGGCATGATTCGCGTGGCGGCATGATCCGGACGGCGGTGTCGGGGACGGTGGGGGCATGATTCGGGTGGCGGTGTCGGGGACGGTGGGGGCATGATTCGGGTGGCGGTCGCCGGCGCCGCGGGTCGCATGGGCGAGACGGTGTGCGCCGCGGTGGAGGGCGCGGAGGACATGGAGCTGAGTGGCCGGGCCGACCCGGTGCTCGGGACGACGCTCGCCGAGATGCTTACGCAGGCCGAAGTGGTCGTCGACTTCACGCGGCCGGACACAGCGCTGGAGAACGCGCTGGCCTGCGTGCGCGCGGGGGTGCACGCGGTGATCGGCACGACGGGCTTCGACTTGGAGGAGCTGCGTCGTGTGTGCACGGCGGAACGGGACGCTGCCGCGGGGGGAGCTTCCGGGCGGGACGCTGGCGGGGGGGGAGCTTCCGGGCAAGGCGCCGGCGGGGGGGGAGCTTCCGGGCGGGGCGCCTGCGAGGGCCCGCGCGCCAACGTGCTGGTGGCTCCGAACTTCGCGATCGGGGCGGTGCTGATGATGCGCTTCGCGGCGGAGGCGGCACGCCACATGGCGAAGGCGGAGATCGTGGAGTTGCACCACGACCGCAAGCTCGACGTGCCGAGCGGCACGGCGGCCCGCACGGCGGCGCTGATGGCGGCGGCGAGCGGGAGTCCGCAGCCGCCGATCCACTCGGTGCGCCTGCCCGGCCTGGTGGCCCACCAGGAGGTGATCCTCGGAGACCTCGGTCAGACGTTGACGATTCGCCACGATTCGATCGACCGGGAGTCGTTCATGCCGGGGGTGCTGCTCGCGGTACGGCGCGTGGGCTCGCTCCCGGAGCCGCTGACGGTGGGCCTTGATCAGTTGCTGTTTGAGGAGGGCCCGTGAAGTGGATATATATTTTTTTACGAGCGTATAACTATTGTTAGACACCACTCGTTTTTTTGTTGTTCATCCACGTGAGCTCCGGGCGCGTGGACGCGGGCTCCCGGGCGGCGGCGTGTGATAATGGCTCCGATGGCGAACTTGGGGACGATCCTCACGGCGATCGTGACGCCGTTCGACGAGAGCCTGCGGGTGGACGAGGAGGCGTTCGTGGCGCTGATGCACCACCTGGCGGCGCACGGCTCGGACGGCTTCGTGGTGGCGGGCACGACGGGGGAGGCCTCGACGCTGACCGACGACGAGCAGCTCGGCCTGATCGGCCTGGCCTCGCGCGAGCGCCCACCGGGCACGACGATCGTGGCGGGCACCGGCGCGAACGACACGCGCCACGCGGTGTTCCTCACCGAACGGGCGACGGAGATGGGAATCGACGGGCACTTGAGCGTGGCGCCCTACTACAACAAGCCGAGCCCCCGCGGCCTCAAGCGCCACTACGAAGCGATCGCGCAGGCGACGGACAGGCCGGTCCTGCTCTACAACATCCCGGGGCGCACGGCGATCAACATGGGCCCGGAGCTGCTCGCGGAGCTGGCGCAGATCGAGAACGTGACGGGCGTCAAGCAGGCCAACGCGCAGGAGCTGCAGCCGATCGACGGGCTGGAGGTGTACGCGGGCGACGACGGCACATTCGCGCGCACGCTCGACATGGGGGGCGCGGGGGGCATCCTGGTGGCGAGCCACGTAGTGGGAGACGAGATGCGCCGAATGGTCGAGGAGCCCGAGCGCCGCGCGGAGATCGACGCGTCGCTGCGGGACGTGTACGAGACGCTCTTCATGACCTCCAGCCCGACGTGCACGAAGGCGGCGTTGAACCTGCTCGGGCACCGGGCGGGGGGGCTGCGGCTGCCATTGGTGGAGGCGAGCGAGGAGGAGCTGGAGGCGGTGCGGGGGATGCTCGTCCGCCACGGCCTGCTGGGAGCCGGGGAGCCCGCGGGCGCCGGCGGGAGCGCGGTTGCGGGCGGGGCTTCGAGCTCGGCGAGCGAGACCCCGGCGCCGCAGGCGCGGGCCCAGCAACACGCGTGAGCGCGATGGGGCTGCGCGTCCTGCCGCTCGGCGGCCTGGGCGAGATCGGCAAGAACATGACCGTCGTGGAACACGACGGGCGGATCGTGGTGGTCGACGTGGGCCTGCGCTTCCCGACCCCGGAGATGGTGGGGATCGACCTGGTGCTACCGGACTTCACCTACCTGCGCGAGCGCGCGCGGGAGATCGAGGCGATCGTGGTGACGCACGGCCACGAGGACCACCTGGGAGCGCTGCCGTGGGTGCTGCGGGAGCTCGCCGAGCAGGGCGACCCGCCACCGGTGTACGGCGGGCCGCTGACGATGGCGATGGCGCGCTCGAAGCTCGAGGAGCACAAGCTGCGCGACATCGAGCTGAACGACGTGGCGGCGGGGGAAGTGCTGGAGCTGGGGCCGTTCTCCATGGAGATGGTGCACATGACCCACTCGATCCCGGACTCGAGCGCGGTGGCGCTGGGCACGGAGCTGGGGACGGTGCTGATCACGGGCGACTACAAGTTCGACCAGACCCCGGTGGACGGCCCGCCGGCTGACGTCTCGCGCCTGGCGGAACTGGGCCGCGAGGGGGTGCTGCTGCTGTGCGGGGACTCCACGAACGTGGACCGCGAGGGCTTCTCCCCGTCGGAGTCGGTGGTGGGGCCGCGCCTGCTCGAGGTGTTCGCGCGCTGCGAGGGGCGGATCGTGGTGACGAGCTTCGCGTCGAACATCCACCGCGTCCAGCAGGTGGTGGACGCGGCGCACGAGCTAGGCCGCAAGGTGGCGCTGGTGGGGCGCTCGATGCGCAAGAACGTGGCGATCGGCCGCTCGCTCGATCACATCGAGGTACCGGAGGGGCTGCTGGTGGGCCCGCGCGAGATCGAGGACTTCCCGGACGAGCGGATCGTGATCCTCTCCACGGGCTCCCAGGGCGAGCCGCTCTCTGCGCTGCGGCGGATGGCCTACCGCGACCACCCGCAGGTGCAATTGCGCCGCGGCGACACGGTGGTCTTCTCGGCGACCCCGGTGCCGGGCAACGAGCGGGCGGTGAACGAGACGATCGACCGCCTCTACCACATCGGCTGCGACGTGATCACCCCGCGCGAGGCGCCGGTGCACGCTTCGGGGCACGGGTACGCGGAGGAGGTGAAGCTGATGCTGAACCTCGTGCAGCCGCGCTACGTGATGCCCTTCCACGGGGACTTCAAGCGGCTGCGCCTACACACCCAGCTCGCGGAGGCGGTGGGCATCCCGGCGGAGGACATCTTCCAGGGCGACAACGGCCTGCCGCTGGACATCAACGGGAACGGCGCCCGCTTCGGGGAGCGCGAGCAGGCGGGGATGGTGTTCGTGGACGGGGTGGAGATCGGGGACATGGCGGACGTGGCGCTGCGCGACCGGCGGATGCTCTCCGCGGACGGGATCTTCATCGTGGTGGCCACGATCGCCGAGCAGGACGGCCGCTCGGTGGCCGACCCGGAGGTGATCTTCCGCGGGGTGCCGTTCCTCGACCAGGCAGGCGAGCTGGTGGAGGAGATCCGCGCCACGGTTGAGAAGTCGCTGCGCCACGCCGCGGATGAGGACCTGCGCGAGGTAGATTTGATCCAGCAGGCACTGCACGACGATCTGGCGCAACTGGTCTATGACCGCCTGCGGCGGCGGCCGATGGTGCTGCCGGTGGTTGTTGAGGTTTAGTGCTTCTTGCGCCGGGCGCGGCGCACGGGCTGCTTTTTGTGGTGTTTCTTGGGGCAGCCGCTGACGGCGATCCGGGTTGACTGTTTGATCTGGGCGCCGTTCTGGCCGGTGATGGTGGTCGGCATCTTGAGGGGCTTCTTGCAGAGGCTGCCGACGGCGCCCAGGATGGAGTCTGGTCCTTTCGGCAGGACGAGGTTGAAGTGGCTGATCGGCGCGTCGGGCAGCGAGCTGAAGGTGCTGCTGGTGACCCCATGGGAGATATGGGTCGCCCCGGTCAGCTCGATCGTGACACCCTGACCCTGGAGCATGACGACGAGATCGGGGAACGCCTCGCCACCGTGAGACACGATGTAGGCGGGGCCCGTCAGGAGATCGTTCAGCACGGGGGTCTGAGCGGTGGCGCTGCCGACGACCGAGGCCGAGGGACAGGAGCCGGGGTTGGCGTTGAAGGTGGCTTCCGGGCAGGCTTTGCGCAGGGTGGTGAGCCTGGAGGGAAGCTTGCCGGGCAGTTCGACGTGCACTGAGGCGATATTGGCCTGCCCGGCGGCGGAGGCCACGGCGACATCGAGACTGGCACCGTTGAGCCTCGATGTCTTGGCGCTGGTGCGCGCGGAGAACTTTGGTTTGAATGGGAGACCCTTGCAGCCCCCCACGGCGAATGGATTCGCCACGTTCGCGCTCGCGCCCTGGGCGGCGGTGATCGTCCCGGTGACCTGCATCTGGCTGCAGTTGGTGGGGTTGAAGATGAACCCGGGGCGATCCACGGTCACGTGCACGGTCTGGATCCGCAGGGGGACCCCGTCGACGATCTGCGGCAGCGGGTCGCTGACGACCGACAGCGCGCCGCTGCTCGGGTTGACGTGGATGGCGGCGCGCACGATCACGTTCCCGAGATTGAACGGCCCGGCCTGCGCGTGGGTGACGATGCTGAGACCAAACGGAGCGCCCTTGTAGGGCCCGGTGAGGTAGACCTTGCCCCCAACCCAGAAGGGGTGCGGACCGGGGCCCGCGGCGACCTCGGTGTGCCCGATCAGGCTGGCTTCACCGCACGTCCCGTTGCCCGCCTGAGGTTCGGGGCACAGCGGAACCTGGGAGAGCATCCCCAGCATCCCGGGCGGGGTGTTGAGGGTGATCCCGGAGAGGTCCTGTTCGCGGTCGTGCCGCGAGAGGGTCATCGTGAACGGACTGAACCCACCCGCGGACGGAGTGATGGTCCCCGCGGTGAACGACGGCGCGAACGGGCTCGCGGGGCAGGCCCCGCCTTTGCCATCCCAATCAACGTGGAATGGGGGGGAGGGGACCGGATCGTCCTGCCCGGCCCACGAGGAGAGCACGGAGGTGGTCATGAACGACCCGCAGGTCTGCGGATTGGCAAGCGGAGCCCGCGGGCCGCCCTTGAGGTGCAACTGCAGCGCGCTGAAGGGGAACTGGGGGTTTTCCTTGAACGTGGCGGTGAGCTGGCCGGTGGCGGGGTTCGCGGACACGGTGCCGGGGAGCTTGACGATCACCCCGGAGCCTTGGACTTCGATGTAGAGCCCAAACAGCTTGCCGTTCCCGGATGGGCCGCCCTTGCCTTCGGCATACGCGGCGTTGCATTCCGGTTCGCCGCCACCACCACCGCATTCAGGCAGCGCCACGTAGACATGGCCCTGCAACGGCGCGGGGGATTCCCCAGTCTTGCATTCTGCCTGGCCTTTTCCGCCGCACCGCGTGGGGAGGACGGGGGTGAAGACGTCGACGGTGCCAAGCGTCGAGGCGTCGGGGCACCGGCCCTTGGCCTCGCGCGTCAGGCGATCGGGCCCGACTTCTTCGGATTCGGGGCCCAAGAGGTTGATCCCTTCGGGGCCGTTGGACGGGCAACCTCTCAGGCCATCGGCGGCGGATGGGGAGATCGACACGCCTTCGGGAAGGGTCACTGCGGCATTTTCAAGCTCTGGGGTGGCCAATTCGGAGAACAGTGAGGTCTGTGGAAGTTCCAGGTTCACGGTGTAGCTCGACGGCTCATCGGCCTGCGTGGTGCCTTCTTCGGGCGTTGCGCTCGGGGCAAACCCTAACGACGGTTTGAACGCCTGCAACACGTTACACCCCGTCAGTTCCGGGTACACAGTTTCTTCTTTGGACACCGGATGACCGGGGTTTTCCCACGATTCAACCGTGGCCTTCGCCATCTGCCGTTCGGGCGTGCAGCGCGTGGGGTTCGTCAGGAACGCCGCTTCAGAGGATTCCCCTTCCACCACAGCTGGCTCGCCGTAGAACGTAAGAACAGTACCGAACACCTGGGCAAAGGCCGGTATACCGGGATCCGCAACACGTAGATGATAGCCTGTGCCTATATGTACCACACTCGCATACAGAATGATCGGAACGCCCATGACTGTGAAGCCGAACTCAGCAGGATAACCCCCCTCAGGTACAACGTTATAGAGCGCTGACGTAGCACCGTCGTGCGAATACGAAAAGCGATCTTCAAGCACGCCAGCGATATCCGCAACCGAGCCTACAGCACTCCCCGTTGGACATTCAGGGATGAAGAGCTCAAGCTGGGTCAGGGTGCACCTCGCGGCTGCTTGAGGGTCACCCACAAGACCCAACGGAAGTTCAACTACAGCATCCTTCCAGCTTTCGACAGGCCCAAAGGGCACTTCCCTCAAAGGAAGGCCAACCAGCGGCACCTGGAGGTTCGCGGTGATCGCCCAGGGGTGCGCACCGGCCTGCACTGATGGCGCGCCACCCGGTACCATCGCTTCAATACCGAATCCGCTTATGCCAAATGACTGAGGGGGGCCAATCGGTGTTACCTCCGTTGTGTCGGTCACTGCAGACGTACCGCCACCTGTGATCGATACTTCGTTCCTTAATGATTCTGACATGGAGCTGTCTGGGGCTGTGACCTCTACCGTTATAGAAGGAGCATCCCGGCCCGCGAGGACCGAGCCTTCGAAGGTACACGTCACCACCGTGTTGCCGGGGCCTTCCGGAAGACAAGTCCATTCGCCTCCGCTTTCTTCTAGCGCCCGACCTTCTGGCGTGCTCAGAGTAGTAATTCCTGGCGGCAGTTTATCTGTTAAGGTGATCTTGCCATTGGACGGTATATTTCCGACATTGGTAGCTAATAACTGGTACCTATCGCACTCGCGCAGGCCAGGGTTTTCACACCTTGCCGTATCGCTGGGGGAGAAGCTGGCTGGCTCTGGCACGCCATGAATCGCCCAACCAACCTTAGCCATCGCTGATGCCGAGGCGATGCACGACGATACTATGAGCACAACGACAGTAACCAGGCCAGGCAGTAAGTTCCTTTTTTCGATGAAATCCACAACGATCACCTATTGGCCTTGATAAAGATGCTGGACTTCTTTGCCTTTTTCTTGGTTTTATGCTTGTACTTATGTTTGTGTGTGGCCTTTGGTTTGGGCGTAGACATGAAGTTGGTTCCCGCAAATGCGGTGAGATTTTCACCGCCATGCTCGGAGATGCTCCCCGGAGCGCTCAATGACGGTGGGACAGAAGACTGACCCTGGCATGCATCGCCGTTACATTTTGCCGATTCTCCTACAGTCGGAAAGCCGCCATCAA
>Ga0210408_10005016_pt1 | contig 11691 bp, 10 predicted proteins | sample IncBWH4MmetaG_FD_155471 | JGI IMG/M metagenome (GOLD analysis project Ga0210408, IMG submission 155471) | Forest soil microbial communities from Barre Woods Harvard Forest LTER site, Petersham, Massachusetts, United States - Inc-BW-H-4-M | ecosystem: Environmental > Terrestrial > Soil >... | reverse complement strand
TCCATTCGGCACAATGATCGCATACGCGCGCCCACCTGAGAGCTCCAGCAACCCGCGCAGTTGCGACGGCTTTGAAGGCGGCGCGTTGGGATCCTTCTTGAGGTCGAGCGTCACGCCCTTCGCGGTCGGCGTCACCGTCTGTGGCGCGGCGTTCAGAATGATGTCGCCATCGGCGGGGAAAAACTGCGCCTCCCTCTCGCGCTGCCCTGTAATCGCAGCCAGTCGATAGCCATCCGCCGTCGCCGTGAAGCCCAGCCTGCTGCTCGCCGGCATCGGATTGGGCAGCAGGGACGCAAACTTGCTAATGAGGGCGGCATTGGCGGCGTTTGCCGGCGCGTTGCTGGTTACAGGCAAATCTAACTCGAGATTTGCCTTGCCGGGAATGCACGTCTCGCGGCAGACGAGCCAGTTGACTTTGCCCGCGACGTGGGCAACCGATCCGGGCTTGAGCGACGAATCGGCACGGAGCGTGAACGGAAAGAGCACCTGGTCTTCGTAGCCGAAGTCCATCAGCGGCCCGAGCGGCAACCGCTTGGGCGCGGGAAACTGCATGGCTCCGGCGGTGACGCCGCTAGGCAAAGTCCAGTTGATCTTCGGCGCCTGGCCTGCGTCGCCGGGGTTGAGCCAGTAGACATGCCAGCCATTCTCGAGCTTGAAGTAGAGGCCCGCGTCCACCTGTCCGGGCGCGGCGATACCGTTGGCGGCCGTCATCAATTGCACGTGCACGTGAGGCGCATCAGCAACATCGGACGCCGCCCACGCAGGCAAGACCGTGGCAAGCACCAGAAGAATTGCTAAGATCAGCCGAACCATCCGCATCTTGACTCGCATGTTGACCGTTGCGCTTTCGTTCATTGGACTCGTTCAGCCTGCTATTTGTCGCACGAATCCGAATTCTTTCGTCTCGCGTGCCTTAATCCCCGCCCATCTGCGCGTGGCGGCGGAAGATGCAGTCGTTCTGCACGCACTTCACGCCCGCCGCTTCGGCCTCGGCAATCGCCGCATGGCTCACAACGCCGTCCTGCAGCCAGAGATAGGGAATCCCCAGCCTGATCACGTCCGTCACGATTGGTGGGACATGCTCCGAGGCGCGGAAGACATCGACAAGATCGATGCCGCTGCCGCCGTTCAGTTTTTTCGCCGCCGCCTGCGCCGCATCGAGATCGGGATAGCAAGTCATGTCCTCAATGCTCGCCAGGGCCGGGTTGACCGGCAGCACGTTGTAGCCGTGATCGGACAGATATTTCCCGATGTGGTGGCTGGCGCGCGTCGTCTTGTCGCTCATGCCGACTACGGCAATAGTCTTCGATTCGCGCAACATCTCCGCGATCCTATCCGCTTCATTCATTTCGCAACCCTCAAGACCTCTTCAACACAGTTCTGGTCGTCCCTGATCTGATCTTCCTTGCCCACGGCCGATGGCGCACGCCGTACCTATCGAGCCAGTCGCCGAACGGTTCGTCCTTCCTGGGGTCGCTGCGTTCAGATCTGCCACGCTCAACGCTAAATTCAAACCCCCAAATGCATCTTTGCCGCAACGGTTTGAGTCGCCACGAAACGCTTCCTCCTCTGAGAGTGCATCAACCGGCCTTTGGTTACCCGTCGGAACTCCGGCTTGGGTCTAGACGCGGTCGAGCGGCCTGTGAGGTTGGAGCGGAAAGGTGACGCGGATGGCGTCGCCAGGCCTCACCTCGCCCGATTTTAAAACGACAGCCATGATGCCGGCCTTCGGAATAAGCGATCCATCAGGTTTGCGGCCGAGAACGGCATGGAGCAGTCCCTTCTGGAAACCGTCGATCTGCGAGCATGGGTTGCGCAGTCCCGTGACTCCGACCGCAGCGTTGTGGCCCAGTTCCAGCAACGTTCCCTCCGGAAGAGAAAGCAGGTCGATGCCGCGTGTGGTCACGTTCTCTCCCATTTGGCCGGGACGAACGTTGAACCCGGCACATGCGAGCTGGTGAAATAACTCCTCGTGGATCAGATGAACCTGGCGGAGGTTCGGCTCTGTTGGGTCCTGAGCCACACGGGAACGGTGCTGAACCGTAGCCCCGCAGTGGGCGTCGCCTTCGACGCCGAGGCCGGCCATCAATCGAATGCCCCGCCTTTCCGGCTTGCTGAAGCGGTGCGCGGTATCGGCGCTCACAGAGACGACAATCCCCTTCATTTGGATTCCCCTGCGTCTTTCCCGCTACCACCTCTAAACCGAGTCCATCATCCGGGTTTACACGTCGAGATCGTCGTCGAGGCTGGACGCGGTGCCGCGCCGCTTGGCCAGCAGGTAGCCGCGCAGGAACGGTTCAAGGTAGCCGTCGAGCACCTTGTCCACGTCGCCCACTTCCACCTTGGTGCGATGATCCTTGGCAATACGGTAGGGCTGCAGCACGTAGGAGCGGATCTGCGAGCCGAAGTTGATCTCGAGCTTCGAGTCTTCAAGCTTCTTGCTCACCGCCCGCTTCTTTTCGAGCTCGTATTCATAGAGCCGCGAGCGCAGCATCTTCATCGCCTTCTCGCGGTTCTTGTGCTGACTGCGCTCATTCTGGCACTGCACCACAATTCCGGTCGGCAGGTGCGTCATGCGCACCGCGGAGTCCGTGGTGTTCACGTGCTGGCCGCCCTTGCCGCCGGAGCGGTAAGTATCGATGCGCAGGTCTTCGACCTTCACGTCGACGTGAATCGTCTCGTCGATCTCCGGCGACACATACACCGAAGCGAACGACGTGTGCCGGCGCTTTGCCGAGTCGAAGGGCGAGATGCGCACCAGCCGATGCACGCCGCTCTCGCCGGCCAGGAGGCCAAAGGCATACTCGCCGGTGATGGTGAAGGTAGCCGACTTGATGCCCGCTTCTTCGCCGTCCTGGTAGTCGTTCATCTCCGTCTTGAAGCCCTGCTGCTCGGCCCAGCGCAGGTACATGCGCAGCAGCATCTCGGCCCAGTCCTGGCTCTCTGTGCCGCCGGCGCCGGGATGCACGGTGACGATAGCGTTGAGCGCATCGGCCTCGCCGGAGAGCATGGTCTTTGCTTCCAGCTCCTCGGCAAATGTGGCCAGCGCCTTCACGTCGCGCTCGAGGTCGGCCACCACGTCCTCGCCTTCGCGGGCCAGCTCGAAGTAGGCTTCCACATCGCTCGAGCGGCGCACCAGTTCTTCGTCGTTGGCAACCAGCTCCTCAAGGCGTTTGCGGGCGCGCATCAGCGGCTTCGATGCGGTGGGATCGTTCCACATCGCCGGATCGGCCAGCTTCTTTTCAATGTCGGTTAATTCCCTGCGGAGACGGGCAGGGTCAAAGATACTCCCGCAGGTCGCGCACCTGGTCGCGCACGGGAGCATAGGCGAATTCGAGATCTTGTACGGATGCCATGGTTTGCTCTTGAGACCTGACTTGAATTGCAAGTTGGCGGTCAGCAAATCAGCCAATCAGCGGGTTTGCTGAGGTAGCTGCCGGCGACTGCGCCTGAGTTGAGTATAGCAAGTCAGCGGAGCCTGCCGACCCGCTAACTGGCTGACTTGCTGACTCGCTCAGCCGTCTTGCTGACTCGCTTGTTCACCGCCCAGACGAGGACTCCCGCACTCATCACGACACACAGCCACGCGAAGAGATCGCCATGCTCGGAATAGAACGTCAGGTCGTCGCGGAAGCCGAATTCGGCCGGCAGCGCGTCAACCGCGTGGCGGGGAATGCTCTGGCGCACGCCGCCGTTGGGATCGATCGCCGCGGTGACACCATTGTTGGTGTCGCGCAAGAGCCAGCGGCGGTTCTCTACAGCCCTCATGCGCGCCATGTTCAGGTGCTGCCAGGGCGCGCTGGTGTCGCCGTACCAGCCGTCGTCGCTGATGTTCACCAGCACCTCGGCCCCGTTGCGTGCGAAGTGGCGTACCTCGTCGGCGAAGACCGCTTCGTAGCAGATGAAGATGCCGTAGCGATGCGCCTGACCATGCTGGTCGACGATGCGAAATGCGTTGCGGTCGGCGCCGCGCGAGAACTCGCTGACCCGGCCGGTGAGCTTGTGGGCGAAGGCGAGCAGATCCTTGAAGGGGATGTACTCGCCGAAGGGGACGAGGTGGATTTTGTCGTAGCGGCCGATGCGCGCGCCGTCCGCGCCGTAAAGCATGGCGGAGTTGTAGTCGCTGTATTGGTTTCCGGCGGCGGAGAAATCGACGCCCACTCCGCCGACGATGTACGTGGCCTTCTCGCTACTCGCGAGCTCCGCGACGGTCTGGCGGAAGCGTGGGTCGGACTCGAGGAACGAAAAGGCCGGAGCTTCCGGCCAGACAACCAGGTCAGGATGCGTAGGATACGGCGGGCAGACGATCTCGCCTTGCCTCGCGCCGGTTTGCGGGATGCCGGCGATGTAGCTCTTGCATTGCTCGCCGGCAAGCTGGCGGAACTGGGCGATGTGCACGGACCAGACCTGCGGCGCGTCCCACAGGTTGGCGTCTTCCGCGGTGACGTCCAGGTTGGGCTGCACCAGGACAGCGGTGGCGGCAGTTGGAGGCTTGGCCGGAGCACTGAAAAGGCCAGAGAGGCTGAGGGCAACCAGCGCGAGACCGGCTGCAGCCGAGGCCATCTTCTTCTTCGGCGAAAGAACGTAAGCGCCGGCAAGCAGCGCATTGGCAGCAACGAGCACAAACGTTATTCCGTAGACGCCGGTCCACGGCGCCAGATGCGTGAGCAACGCATTGTCGACTTGCGAGTAGCCTAGTTGATCCCACGGAACGCTCGTTATCCGGGCACCGGCGAGGTCGAGCGCAACCCACAGGAACGGCGCGACGATGAGGGCAGCCGCGTTCCCCATCCGGCGGGCAATGAATGCGATGCCCAGGCCGAAGAGGCCGAAGTAGAGCCCGAGCACCAGGCTGAATCCCAACAGCAGCAAGGCTGACACCACCGGCGGCAGGCCGCCGTGAAGCAGCATGGTGTCGTAGATCCAGTAGCAATTGCCCGCATACCAGAGCACGCCGCAGACGTAGGCGAGGAGAAAGGCACGCCGCAGCGGCCGGACCTGCTCTTCGGCCGCGCGCAGGACGGCCCCAAGGAGCGGCAAGAGGGCAAACCAGGCGAAGACGCTGCGCCCCGGCGGCATCGGGCCGGCTAGGGGAAAGGGCAGCTCCAGCAATCCGGCCGAGAGCCCTGCCGCGGCCCAGTACCTCAATGCCTTTGGGTGCATACGGGGGAGAGTGTATCGCAGGCCGTCGCCGGTCTCTCCCGGGCGGCGCATTTCAGACCCAACCGGGGCCCTTATACGGTCCTGATTTTCGGGGTCGGGGAATCGCGCTAGAATTTATCCATGCTCATCGCCATTCTCGTAATGCGGCTCCTCGAAGCGATGTTTTTTGTGGGCCTTGTCGGATCGACCATCGTAGTGCTCATCAGCTTCATTGAGGACGCGAAGGAACTCTTTGGCGAGGACTAGGAGCAGGCACGTTGAACCTGTTGATCTATTTCTCAACATTGATCTATTTCTCAATTGACAGTGTTTTCGTTCGGAACTAGACTCACCGCAGAGCGAGCGACGCACGAGTAGAATCCGCACCAAGGAAAAGCAAGCAGCCGGGCAGGCTCCGGCACCTTCGCGATGGCATCAAACCGAACGACCGTAGCCCCTCCTTCCGACCGCGTGCGTCTCATCGTGGCATCCTCCGTGATGCTCACGTTCATCTCTTTCTGGCGGGCCGCGGCCATCGTTCTCAATGATCTGGGTTCCTCGGCTTTCTACGCCGGGGGCATCGCCGAGCAGGCGGTGGGCGCCGCCGCGCCCTGGTTCATCCTCGGCATCATGCTGTTCAGCTTCGCGGTGCGCGCGGTCTACGTGGAGAGCTGCTCCATGTTCACGCGCGGCGGCGTTTACCGCGTGGTGAAGGAGGCGCTGGGCGGCGGTTTTGCCAAGCTGAGCGTCTCGGCGCTGATGTTCGACTACATCCTCACGGGCCCGATCTCAGGCGTGTCGGCTGGCCAGTACATCGTCGGCCTGATGAACGAACTGATGATCGTGAGCGCGGGGCACGGATGGCTTCCGCCGGCGCTCATGGAACATGGGCACGCGTGGCAGTTCAATGTGAACCACACCTCCGCGGTCTTTGCCGCCATCGTGACCGTGTACTACTGGTGGCAGAACGTCAAGGGCATCGAGGAATCGAGCGACAAGGCGCTGCGCGTCATGCAGATCACCACGGTGATGGTGATCATCCTGCTGGTTTGGGGTATTTACTCGGTGATGATGCGCGGCGTTCACCTGCCTCCGCCGCCGACGCCTGCGAACCTGCATTTCAGTGAGGATGCGCTGGGGTTCCTCAAGAACCAGCGCAACGCGCTCCCCATCTTCGGACTCTTCGGCATCATCATGGCCTTCGGTCACTCGATTCTCGCCATGTCGGGCGAGGAGAGCCTGGCGCAGGTGAACCGCGAGATCGAGCATCCCAAGCTCAAGAACCTGAAGCGGGCGGCGATCGTCATCGCCATCTACAGTTTGATTTTTACGGGCGGCGCCACGCTGCTGGCGTCGATGCTGATTCCGACATTTCAGCGCACCCACATTTACCAGGACAACCTGATTGCCGGCCTGGCCATGTACATGGTGGGACCGGAGATGCTGCGCATTGCCTTCCGCATCTTCGTGGTGATTGTCGGCTTCCTGATCCTGTCGGGGGCCATCAACACGTCGATGATCGGCTCAACCGGGGTGCTGATGCGCGTCGCGGAAGACGGCGTGCTCACCGACTGGTTCCGCAAGCCGCACCCCAAGTTCGGCACCAGCTACCGCATCGTGAATCTCGTCTTCGGCCTGCAGCTGTTCACGATCATCGTGACGGCCGGCAACGTGATCACGCTGGGCGAGGCGTATGCCTTCGGCGTCATCTGGTCGTTCACCTTCAACTCGCTGGCCATGCTGGTACTGCGCTGGAAGTACCACGGCGAGCGCGGGTGGAAGGTGCCGCCGAACATCCGCATCGGCAAGACGGAGATTCCCGTCGGACTGTTCTGCGTCTTCCTGGTGCTGCTGTCGACAGCGATCGTGAACTTGTTCACCAAGTCCGTGGCCACCGTTTCAGGCATCGCCTTTGCGGCGGTGTTCTTTGTCATCTTCACCATCTCCGAACGCGAAAACCGGCGGAAACACGCCATGACGGTCCGGCAGATGAAGGACCACTTCCAGCTAGAGCATCAGGACAACATCAGCCGGCAGTCGCTTGCCCTCAGGCCGGGCGGCGTGATGGTGACCATGCGCGACGCGGCCAATCCCTTTGCGCTGAAGTGGACACTGGCGCGGAACGCCAGCGACGAAACCGACATCGTGGTGCTGAGCGTGCGCATCATGGGCGTGGGCGGCCCGGAGTTCCTGCAGCCGGAAGAGCAGACATTCAGCGAGCACGAGCAGATGCTCTTTACCAAAGCCATCTCCGTGGCCGAGAGCTTTGGCAAGACCGTCTCCCTGCTGGTGGTTCCGGCGGGCGACATCTTCGCCGCCCTGGCGCAGAGCGCCAATTCCCTCGAAGTGGATTCGGTGGTCTCAGGCCTTTCGACCAAGATGACTGCCGAGGAGCAGGCCTATCACCTAGGTCAGGCCTGGGAGGCGCTGCCCGATCCCAAACGGCAGTTCAACTTCTACGTCATCGATCCCAGCGGGCAGGCCAAGGTCTTCTACATCGGGCCGCACGCGCCGGTGCTCAGCCCGGACGATGTGCAGCTGGTGCACAGGCTGTGGCTGAATATGCGGCGTGATCCGTCGGTATCCGACTTGCACCACAGCGACATCATCACCTACGCGCTGACGCGGCTTGCCGGGCAGTACGCGCGGGAGAAAGTCGATATTCTGCGCGACCTCCGCAGCTACCGCGCGGCTGCGCAATCGGAAACCTCGACGCCCGCGGCTATTCAGGCCTCAACCCCGGAAAGCGGCCGAGGTCTGCACGGCGGTCATTGATCCACTGAAATCGAGGAAATAAAAAGGGCCGGCAACTATGCCGGCCCTTTTTGGCGTCGTGTCATTGGGGGTCAGGGGGGTAGGGGGGTCAGGAAGGAAAGCTGTCCGCTGGATTCCAATGGATCACACGCACGCTCGAATCGATCATGCTGGCTAACTCCCCCGGTGTGCCGACCAGGGGCGGAAAGGTGCCGAAGTGGATGGGAAGGATGGTTCTGGCGCCGACCAGGCGGGTCGCGACCGCGGCCTCTCTCGGACCCATGGTGTAGTGGCCGCCTATTGGGAGCAGAGCAATCTCAGGCTGGTAGATCTGGCCGATCAGCTGCATGTCGCCGAAGACGTTGGTGTCGCCGGCGTGGTAAACGACTGGGCTTCCGGGAACGGAGATCACGAAGCCGTTCGCCACGCCCACGTAGTGGGTTCCCTTGGAATCCTGTGCGCCGGCGGAGTGCCTGGCGTCGACCATGGTGACGGCCGCGTCGAGTAGCTGGACCGTGCCGCCCAGGTTGAAACCGATCGTGCTCTCCACACCCTGCTCCTTCATGTAGTCGGCCAGCTCGTAGATGGCTACGACGGTGGAGCCGTGCTTCTTCGCCACAGGAACTGCGTCGGCGATGTGATCGCCGTGGCCATGGGTGAGCAGGACATACTGGATCTTGGCGGGAAGCGCAAAGCCCTTTGGATACTTTGGGTTGTGCTCGATGAAGGGGTCAATGAGGATGTTGGTGCCCTTCGCGGTCTGAAACAGCACGGTTGCGTGTCCCAGCCAGGTGATCCGCGTCTGCTCGCTTGCCATGATTGTCTCCATTGTTCGTGGGGTTGGACAGATCTTCGCGTGTGCTCAGCCCTTGGCCGGTCGCCCATTTCTTCGATGACAGCCGGGCCTCCCGAGGTGGCGCGGATGCTTCAAGCCAGACTCCGACAGCGTCACCCGGCAAAACTGTGCACTCCAGCATTAAAGCTTGACGGGTTTCGGGCGCAAGTGTAGGTTCGGATCAGAGGCGAACAAATGGCGAATATCCAGGCGCTCTTCCCCATCCTCGATTCCAATTTGCACCGCGTCGGGCCCCTCGCCCGGGCTGCTGACGATGCCCCGCTCGACTCTACCGGGTGCCTCACCGAGTACCGGCCGCTCGAGAGCCGGTCCATCGTCAACAAAACCGTCTCCCGGCGCGGGCTGCCCTTCAGCCACGCCATCAATCCGTATCGCGGGTGCGAATTCGCCTGCCGGTATTGCTACGCCCGCTACACCCACGAGTTCCTGGAGCGGACACCGGAGGATTTCGAGCACAAGATCTACTTCAAGCAGAATGCAGCCTGGCTGCTGAAGCAGGAGCTGGCGCAGCTCAAGCCCGGGACGGAGATCGCGCTGGGTACGGCAACCGATCCTTACCAGCCGCTGGAAAGGCGGCAGAGGGTGACGCGGTCGATTCTGGAGGTCTTCGCGCGAACACGCGGATTCTCGCTGGGGATCGTGACCAAGTCGGCGCTGATTTCGCGTGACCTTGAGGTGCTGCAGGAGGTGAGCAGGCGGCACAAGCTAACCATCCACCTGACCGTCACCACCATGAACGCGGACCTGGCGCGGATCCTGGAGCCGCGGGCGCCGCGGCCAGACCTGCGCATGCGGACGGTTGCCCGATTGCGGGCCGCGGGTCTGCGAGCGGGAGTGCTGTGCTCGCCACTGATGCCGGGGATAACCGACGCGCGCAGCTCGGTTGCCGCGGTGGCGAAGGCTGCTGCCGAGGCGGGCGCGAGCTTCATGGCCGCAGGCGCGCTTTTCCTGAAACCCTGCTCTCTGCCCACGTTCTTCCAGTTTGTGAAGGACAACTTCCCTGCCCAGCTCCCGGCCTACGAACGGCGGTATAAGGAGAGCGCCTTCGTCTCGCCGGAGTACCGCAAGCGCGTCGCGGAGGTGGTGGATTCGGTCTGCCGCGAGTACAAGCTGGGCCGCCGCTACGAGGAGATGCCGCCGGCGAAGGAGATGCCCGCCCCAGCGGTGGAATTGCAGCCGTGGTTGCCGTTTGCGTCCTGAGCGGTCGGCCCGGTTTAGGGGTGCGGGCAGGTAAAATGGCGCCTAGTCCGCACCCTTTGTTTCGCCTATGATCCGAAACCGCCTGCGCCGTCGTTTGCTGACACACCACCTGCCTTTGCTGCTGGTGTCCTTGGCCTCCGTTGCGGCGCTATACGCCACGCGCAGTACCAAAGACGTGATCAGCAATGCGAGCTTTGCCACGGCATATCCCGCGATGGCGTATTTGACGATCACGCTGCTCGTCGGCCCTTGGAACCTGATCCGCAAGCGCACCAACCCCATCTCTGCGGACCTGCGGCGGGACTTCGGCATCTGGGGTGGGATTCTGGGAATTGTGCATACCGCGGTAGGGCAGTGTGTGCATCTGCGCGGAAGGCCGTGGCTGTACTACGTCTACGGACCGCAGGAGCACCACCATGGGCTGCGCCACGACCTCTTCGGGCTGGCGAATTACACCGGTGCCATCAGCACGCTGCTATTGATTGCGCTCTTTGCCACCTCCAATGACTGGTCGTTGCGCAAGCTGCATACGCGGCAATGGAAGCAGCTACAGCGCTGGAACTACGCGGTGTTCGCGCTGGCCGCGGTGCACGCCTTCGCCTACCAGGGCGTGGAGAAGCAGCATCTGCCCTTCGTGGTCACGGTGGCGGTATGCGCGGCGATTGCGCTGGTCTTTCAGTTGACCGGCGTAGTGCTGGTGCGGCGCGCGGCAGCGGAACGCATGAAGCGCTACGCCTGAAGTTCAGAGCTGGAACGGCGGGGCGACGATGGTCTCGTCGTGCGCGGAGCGGGAATCGAAGCGCTTGAGAAAGGCGCGCGCTTTGACCGCAACCACGGCCACATCGTAGTTGCCACCGGCAAAAGCCCGCACGGAATCAAAAGAGTCGAACCACATGCTGGTGACGAACTCCACTTCGTCTTCCGCAATGCGCTTGCACAGCGAGATGCCGCGATAGTCTGGGATTCCGCGGCTGGCGATGGCGGGGAATATCTCGCTCAACAAGAGATCTTCGTATGCCTTGGCATTTGCGGGGATCGTCCAACCATGCCAGATGCGCGTAATCGTCGGGATTCCGCTCGATGCGCCGCTAGCGCGTCATGAGGACTTCAGAGACGCTGTCCTTGGCCAGGAATTGGCGGTGCCCGCGCCAGCCGGAGAAGACGCGCTCAATGCTGCGGTTGGTAAAGGCGCGCTGGATGGGGAACTGCTCGGTGAGCTGCACTTCGACCTCGTCGGTGGGAGTGACATGGTAGCGGCAGTGGACGGTTTCTTCGCCGTGGGTACGGGTGTGGAAGAGCGCCAGCACCTGCCCGCCGGGACTCATGGCCTCATGCAGGCGGTTCACCACGGGGACAACCAATGCCTCCGGCAGGTAATCGAGAGTCGTCCAGAGCAGGACAATGTCGAAGAGCTTGCCGGAAAACTCAAGACTGCTGGCGATATACCCGTCCACGTCCCACACTTCGTTGCCATCCTCGTCCGTTCCCCTCTTCCACTCGCCGTGATAGGCGTCGTGGACGAGGTTGGCCATGTAGACGCTCTGGCCGAGGCTGGTGAGGTAGTTGATATTCGATGGCGACGTGTAGCCGACGTCGATAACACGCAACCCTGAATCCGCCTGCAGCCGCTTGCGCAGCGCGGCCCATCCACCGGAATAGCGAGGAACCCGCGGGCCGATCAGCCCACCAGCGGGCGCACCCTTATCAGCCTGTTTCTTCTCAAATAAGCGCCGAATCAA
>Ga0210408_10005014_pt1 | contig 11698 bp, 13 predicted proteins | sample IncBWH4MmetaG_FD_155471 | JGI IMG/M metagenome (GOLD analysis project Ga0210408, IMG submission 155471) | Forest soil microbial communities from Barre Woods Harvard Forest LTER site, Petersham, Massachusetts, United States - Inc-BW-H-4-M | ecosystem: Environmental > Terrestrial > Soil >... | reverse complement strand
TGGAAGTGGTCCCTGCCGGAGCCGTCGTTGTAGAAAAAATACAGAAGGCTGGTTGGCAGGTATTTGAAGCGCTCGTCGCGCAGCGACCACACCGGCGACCAGTCGATCAGCGCCGAGCGATCGAAGGGGTCCGGTGTCGGCATTTCGTCCGAGTTGCTCGGCGGAGCCTGAAGGCGGTATTGCGCATCGCTGAACAGCAGGACCTCATTCGGGAGAATGGCATCGCTCGCCGGGAAATCGGTGAATCGGCGCCTTATCCTGATTTCGTCGCCCTGGTAGATTCCCGAATAGCGCTCAATCGCCTCCATGAGGGCGCTGGCCTCGCCCTGCTCCGCGGTGCTGCCCTTGCCGAAGCTGCCGCCGCTCAATCCCGCTCTCAACTGATCAACGTTTTCCGCGGGCGCAGAGAAATTGTGCGCGGCGCGCCAGTTGGTGTTGAGGGGAAGGTCCGCCTCGATGCGTTCGAGCCGCGAGACCACGCCGGTGAGGGGGCTCACGTGCTTGCGGTAGCGCGCAACCGTGGCCCGCGACGGAATGCTCCGATACCCGCCGCTGGTCATGACCAGCTTGGCGCCGGCGGCAAGCTCGATCGGCACCGGCGCGCGGCGCGGGTCGCGCAGCTTCTTGCTGCCGCACGCCGGACATTGCGGACGGCGCGGCAGGTAGTGTTTCGCGATCGTCGCGCCCAGCAGGTCGAGGCTCATGATATGATCGCGCAGCTCGGTACGAAAGTCGGTGGCGATCGCCTTCGCAATCTCGACCGCTGCAAGCTCGATGCCGTTCTGTCCGAGCGTGTCACGCGAGAGCGGAGAATCGGCGACGGGGCGTACGCCTGTCCAGTTGAGAAGCGTCCTGACTTCCCGGTTGCGCTGCATGCGGTGCGCAAGACAGACCCAGCACGCGCTCTCGCGCGGGCGGAATACCGGTCCCACCAGAGGAAAGATGCCGGAGGGCTGGACCAGCAGCCAGGGCGTACTCTTCGCCAAGTGCTGTTGGTTCAGTTCCCCGAGTTTTCCGTCAAGGTAGTCGTTCGCCAGCGTGACGGTCAGGTCGGCCGCGCCCTTCACCACGCGCACCCCGAGCTTACCGAGCGCAGCGGCAAGCTCCTTCGCGCCTTTCACGTCAACCGATTGAAGGCGTACGCGACACCGCTGCAGGTTTTTCTCCGCAGTCTCGGGCGGGAGGCCGAGGCTCGCCCAATAGGCGGCGGCCGTAGGATTCGCGGAAGAGCGGCGCTTCGACACGATGTAGCGCCGGTCGAGCAGCCGCTTCAGGGCTTCGTGGATCTTGTCGGCGGGAAATTTCTTTTCCAGATCGCGAACGATCTGTCGAAAGCTCCGTCCGGCCGCTATGGCGTCCGCCAACGCGCAGTAGAGCTCGCCGCGAAGAAAAAACTTCCGGTCCTCGGAATAGAGGCACACGGCATCTGGAGGCAGCACATAGACGGAGAAATTCTGCGTAAACTGCGGAACGTCTTTGCTGTCGAATTGTGGGAAGCCGTTATCCCTATTGCCTGTCAAGACGTCGGCACGGGGACCCCGACGTTTAGCACCACCGGTGTGGATCACCATTGCAAGGTTGGCATTGTTCTGTTGCGGGAGCGCCACCGTCTACCCCGCGCGCCGGCGCTTGTCGACACGGGCAGTCGCTTAATTGGTTATCAGCGCTCGTTGGCGCGCTGGCGCCGCAAATAATATAAGACTGGCCGGGTCGAAAAAGACCCGGCCAGAACGATTTGCATCGGCAAGAGGATTCGGACCGTGCCGTTTAGCAGGCGCGACAGCGTCCCCAAGAGAAGCAGCAGCCGCCGCCGCAGCCGCCGCAGCCGCCGCAGCCTCTCCAGCCGCAGCCCCTGCAACCGCCGCAGCCTCTGCAACCGCCCCACCAGGCAACCTTTTCGCCAGCCTGGGGCTTCGCGTTCTCCTTGTCGAATACGTAGAAAGTCGACAAGCTCACGTCAGAGACTTCCTGCTCGCCGAGGAAGACTTCGTGACGCGGAGAGATATTCGACTGAGTATCCGTAGCCTGCCCGGTGGTCGCTGCGGAAGCTCCGCCGGCCATGGCCAAAGATACTCCAGCAACTCCCAACACGGGTACGGCTTTACTCCGACGCTTTCGCTTGGAAGCCTGTTTCACATTCGACATTTATGGGTCTCCCATACGTTCAAGCCAGGTTTCACGGATGGCGCAGAAACGTACCATCATTCCTATCGGTTTGCATAGCCACTATGCGGAGCCGATTACGTTGAAAGTCGGGCGCAGCTGCCTTGTTCCTTAGCGAAGCGTCAATGTGAGCCGACTTTTTGACACGTCGATTACAAGGATGCACTGCACAAATCCCAATCCTGATTCGATTTCTTCCAAACTTGGCAAGTTCGCCCTTCTCCGTGCCGGGCGCATTTCAGCCACCGCTCGGCCGCGGTTCGGCGTGGCCGATGACGCGCCTGATGGTCGGGAAACGGCGGCGCAACCCGCGTTCAACGGCGTCGACGAGTTCGTGCGCGGCGCTCACCGTGACCGCCGGGTCCAGGCGGCAATGGAAGTTGACAATCTCGCCGTCGGCGGTCTCGCGCACGCGCACATCGTGCATCTCGCCGAGCCCGGAGACCTCCGAGGCGAGCGCGGCGAGCGCATCGCCGATCGCGCCGACCCGCGCAGGGGGAGCATCGCGGCCGGCAAGAACCACCGCGGGCAGGGGTTCGATGTGCGTTTCGACCTCCACGTTCGGGCCGAGCTCCTCGCGGATCGACTCCTCGAGCCGGCTCGCGATATCGTGCGCTGCAGCCAGCGCCAGCGTCCCATCGACCTCGAGGTCGGTCGAGACCGACAACCGATCGGCGATCGCCTGCACGGCGACGTGGTGGACGGCAAGGCCGCGGTTGCGGGCGATCAGTATGACGCGCTCGCGCACCGTCTCGTCGTCGAGCGCACGCGGCTCGGTGGTGATCGTGACTTCGGTCTCGGGCATGGCGGCGCGAATGGCGCGCGTCGCGCGCTCCTTGATCGCCGCCACCCGGTCAAGTGGCAGCGTGCGGCTGACGCCGACGCCGAGATCGACGAACAGCACGGCGCCGCCATGCCGTGCGCGCACCCGCTCGACCGCGACGACGCCGGGCACGCTCCGCGCAATCGCGGCGATGCGCTCGCTCACGCCGGCCGGCGCCGTATCGGTCAGGGTGTCGATGGTGCGGCGGCCGAGCCGCCAGCCGGCAACGCAGATGAAGATCGCGACCACGATCGCCGCGGCTGCGTCGGCCCGGAGGTATCCCAACGCCACGCCAATGAGCCCGACAAGGACCGCGATCGAGGAAACCATGTCGGAGCGGAAGTGCAGCGCGTCAGCTTCGAGCGCCTGACTCATTGTCCGTTTGGCCACGCGATCGAGCGCCCGGGCACGAAGGAAATCCACGGCGATCGACGCGGCGATGACGAAGAAGGCGGCCGGGGTGGCCTCGACCGCAACGGTACGCTCGGCGAGCAGCCGCTGTGCTGCCTCGAAAACCACGATAGCTCCGAGCACGAACAGGAAAGCGGTTTCGACGAGCGCTGTGACGCTTTCCACCTTGCCATGCCCGTATTGATGCTCGGCGTCTGCCGGCTTGCCGGAGATGCGGACGGCGAAATAGGTGAGCACGGTCGCGGCGAGGTCGATGAGGGAATGGCCGGCCTCCGACAGAATCGCGAGTGAGCCGGTGAGCAGCCCAATGGCCGCCTTGGCCGCGGTGAGCCCCGCCGAGGCGGCGATCGACACGAGCGCGGCCTTTTCCTTCTCGTTCATCGGATCAGCGCCGGTCCCGTGGCCTCACGCAAGCGATCATGATCTCGCCAGCTCGAGCCTTACGCGCGACTGATGTGAACATACAGCGAACGAAGGTTCAAGCGTCTGGCCGGTTCACTATCCCTCATGGCAAATGAACGCCGGAGGGGGGCCCGCCAGACGGATGCCTTTCGTCGGTGCCCCTTTTTAAGGGTTTTTTTGGGATATCCCTTTTGTCCGGGAATGTTGCCGAAAGGGTACAGCATCTGGAGCATTCTTCGGTTAGGTTCCCCGAGGGCTGGCTATGGAAGGGAGGCGTGTATGAAGCGCGTTCTATTTGCTTTGGCGACAGGACTGCTTTCGACGCAGGCTTTCGCAGCTGACCTTCCAATGCCCGCCCCACCACCTCGCGCGCCGGTGGCCTACCTGCCGGTTGCCCCGCCATTCAGTTGGACCGGCATCTATATTGGTGGAAACGCTGGCGCCGCGTGGAATCGGGGTACGGTGTCGGATGCCGCCGGCAATTCATTCACCCTGCCGTCCAACAACGCTGTCTTTACCGGCGGCGGCCAAGTTGGTGGCAATTGGCAGATGGGCGCCCTCGTCCTCGGCGTCGAAGGACAGTTCGATTGGCTTGCCAACCAGAACAACGCGAGTGCCGGAGTTGTCGTTGCACCCAGCGGCAACACCATTCAGGTGATCTCCACGGATAGATGGCTTACGACTTTGACTGGCCGTATCGGTGTAGCGGCAGACCATTGGCTCTTTTACGCCAAGGGTGGCGGCGCCTGGGTGGGGAACCACAGTTTCACGGTCAACAATGTGACGACCGGCCAGTCCGTCAGCAGCTCCAGTGGCGGCTGGAACACTGGCTGGACGGTGGGCGGAGGCATCGAATGGGCTTTTGCCGGACCGTGGTCGGTGAAGCTTGAATATGATTACATCAAGTTGTCCAGCAACAGCTTCACTGTCCCAACCCCGTCGCCCATAGGGATCCTGGCTGGTGATGTGTTTACCACCGGCAGCCGCAACATCCAGACCGCGCTGGTTGGGGTCAACTACAGGTTTGGCGGCTGGTGAGGCCTCGGCGGCCGTCTGGAGTGAGCATCGGACGCCTGAGTGGTTTTGTTTGCACTCAAGCCGTTGGCTCATTTGCGCGGATCGATACCTAGCGTCACATGACCATGTTCTTGACCGTTGCCCGTTGATAAGGGCAGCGGTCGAATTCCTACGCACAGGGAAGCGGCCCGCATCGCGCTTGAATGTCGCGATGCCCGCGCGATAGGCGAGGGATCAACGCGTACCCTGCATGGCGGCCCCTTGATGCCAGAGGCATCGCCACAACCGTGATTGACCGAGCCGCGATAGCAGCTTTGCTTGGTATAAATTTGCATTGAAGACGAGCGGGTGGGACTTGGGGAAGGCCGTACCTATAGTTGGCCGCTCGAGGTGGATGTACCCTTGTGTTGGACTATGGCTTGCGCCGCCAGAAAGCGCGGGCCGAGTATCAAATTGCAGCGTGGCGAGAGGCCACCGAGGGCGCCAGAACCGCGAGCGCCTGGCTGGCTGGATGACGTGCTTTGGCTTTGAGTGGACCCGAAGATCGCAGCAGCTCGCGCACGATGAAATCAGAGGAAGTACGCAAGATCAGCCCGTGGCGCTTTTGTGTCGCCCTTATGATGGATTGTAAGCGCGCGCGGTAAAAGCGCTTTACTATCATAAGGTTGTGGAGGTTGTGTCGCCTCGCTCTCGTACCCCTTAGAGGGGGTTGAAACATCCGGTCACGATGTACCGGAGACCCCCCAATGCCGAACGATGAAAACCACCAACCCAAGATGTTGCGGGCGAAGCACCTGACGGACCGCTACCGCGTCACTCCCCGGACCATTGATAGGTGGAAGAATACGCAAGTCCTGCCGCCGCCCGATCTGGTCATCAACAACATTTCCTATCGGTTCGAAACCACTATTGAGCAGAACGAGCGGGAAAATCTGAGCGCCCGCCGCAAGCCACAGACCGATACCGCAGCCTAACCCGCCCGTCAGAAGGGCCGCCCCCGGCGAAAGGGACGGCGCTCTGACTTGTTCAAACAAGAGGCGGTTAAGAACCAAGTGTGCTGACGCGCATGGTCTACACCGCCCTCACTAAGGGACGCAAGACCATGCTGCCCGGACAACTTAGCCTCTTCGAATCGACCACGCCCCCCTCGACCAGCGTCGTCGGGCTCACCGTCGTATTGCCGAGAGCGTGCCGCTCCTGCGGCGAGACCATGACGACAATCGGCAGCAGCAAGGGGCCGCACCACGCTGCACTCTTCTGCGTGTCCTGCGGCGCCCATGTCGGCTGGATGGGGCGCGAGAGCTTCGATTTCGTCACCACCGTCATCGACAACTTCGGCAGGCCCGAGGCGGCGATCGTCGTGCGCTCCAACGTCGAGAAGGGGAACTAAAAATGCTGGACAAAGCATTGAGTGCCGCCCTTGAACTCGCCGCTGCCGGCGTCGCCGTATTCCCCTGCTTGGCGGATAAGCGTCCGGCGACACCGCACGGCTTCAAGGATGCCACGGGCGACCCGGACAAGCTCCGCGCCCTCCGGTCGCAATACCCCGGCGCGCTGGTCGGCGTCCCGACGGGCGCGGTCTCCGGGCTCGACGCGCTCGACCTCGACGTCAAGCATGCCGAGGCGACGGCGTGGTGGCGCCAGCACTGCCGGCGCTTCCAGCAGACCCGGATACATCAGACCCGCTCGGGAGGGCTGCACCTCCTCTTCAAGCATGACGACACCATGCGGTGCAGCGCCGGCAAGATCGCGGTGGGCGTCGATACCCGCGCCAGCGGCGGGTACGTCATATGGTGGCCGGCGGCCGGCCTGCCGGTGATCTCGCACGCACCGCCGGCACCGTGGCCGGGCTGGATCCTGACGACATTCCGGCCGAGGCCGCAGCCTCAATCGGCGTCGATCGTTCGAGTTCCGGACGAGCGTTTCCTTGTCAAGCTGGTGCAGATGGTGGCCGGGGCCACCGAGGGCGAGCGGAACTCCCTGACATTCTGGGCCGCGTGCCGTGCCGGCGAGATGGTCGCCGAGGGTCTGCTCAGCGCCGACACCGCCGTCGCGGTGATCGCAGAGGCGGCGACTCGCTGTGGTCTGCTGCGCGCCGAGGCCGAAAAAACTGCGCGCAGCGGCGTCAGCGCAGGAGGCGGCCGTGGTTGATGACCTCGACCCCGAAGAATTCGTTGACGCCGCGCTCAAAAACGGCGCGCAGCTAAAGCAGGCAGATCTTCTGATCCAGATCGCCCAAAGGGGCGTCCTTTTCCACAACCACGAAGGCGTCGCCTTCGCCGACATCGCCAACAAAGGCCACCGCGAGACATGGCCGATCCGGTCGGCGGGATTCCGTAGCTGGCTGCTGCACTGTTATTTCGACGAACACAGCAGCGCGCCCAATCAAGACGCCGTAAAGAACGCCCTCGGCGTGATCGAGGCGGTGGCAGTCTATCGCGGCGGCGAGCACCCCGTGGCCGTGCGCGTCGGCGGTCACGCCGGCCGGATCTACCTCGATCTCTGTAACGAGCGGTGGCAGGCCGCCGAGGTTGACGCCGAGGGCTGGCGCGTCGTCGATGAGCCGCCGATCAGGTTTATAAGATCCAGGGGCATGCTGCCGCTGCCGAAGCCGGTCAGAAAGAAGAAGACCAAGAACGGCATTCGGGCGCTGAGAAAGTTCATCAACGTCAAAGACGATGCCGATTTCGCGCTGGTCGTTGCCTGGGAACTAGCCGCGTTTCGGGACCATGGGCCGTACCCCCGTGCTGGCGCTCATTCGCCCGGCCCAGAAACGCCGATGATTTGTACATCACAGCTGCACGCTCGCACGTCGTTCCGATCGACAACGTTAGTTCCTTGTCGGAATGGCTCTCCGACGCCTTGTGCCGGATCTCGACCGGCATGAGCTACGCCAAGAGAATGCGGTGGACCGATCAGGACGAGATCCTGATCTATGCGGTGCGGCCGATCGCGCTCACCTCGGTCGTCGAGATCATCGTCGCGCCGGATCTGGGCGACCGCGCCATCACCATCGTCCCGCCGCGCATCGACGAGGAGAACCGGCGCGAGGAAGCTGAGGTGCTCGCCGCATTCGAGAAAGAGCACCCGGAGATCCTCGCCGCGTTCCTCGACGCCGTGGCGCATGGGCTGAGGATGATGCCCACGATCACGAACACGAGGTGGCCGCGCATGGCCGACTTCGCCAAGTGGGCGACCGCCTGCGAGGGGGCATACGACCCCGCGGGCACGTTCCTCCAAGCCTACGGCGAGAACAGGACGAACGCGGTCAACGCCCTTGTGGCTGAGGACATGGTCGGCAGCGCCGTCATGCGGCTCCCCCTGCCGTGGGAGGGGCAGATCGGCATGCTGCTGGAGCCGCTGGCGCACCTCGCCGGCGACCAGACCAAGAGCCGGGAGTGGCCGAAGACGCCACGCGGGCTCGGATCTGCCCTGCGCCGCCTCGTGCCTTTTCTGCGCGACTGCGGCGTCGAGGTCGAGGTGCCTGGAAGGAACGACAAGACCCGGACATGGTCGATTCGGGCTGTTGCCGGCCCGATCGCCCCGACAGCCCACCAACAGCCCGACCAACAGCCCGAAGATAAGCCCCTGAAAACAGAGGCGGAAATAGAGGGTCCGGGCGGTCTGGGCGGTTCGGGCGGTTCTTTACACCATGATAGGGGGAGGGGTCGTACCGGCGGCAATGGCGATACCCCCGGCACCCCTTTAATAGGCAACCAACAGCCGGAACAGCCCGAGGCTGCGGTTTCCCGCAATGTTCCCAGTGATTTAAGCCAAGGCGACCTGTCGGGCTGTTCTCCGACCGGTGGCCCTCAACCGCCCGAACAGCCCGACGTCGGCTGCGGGGATATTCCGCCGTTCCTGCGCCGCCCCCCTACCGAGGGATCGCCCGGCGAGGAGGAGGAGCCGCAGGGGCAGGTCGTCGTCAACGGCTTCGCGATCTCCTCCTCGCCCGATGACCGGCGCGAGCCGGAGCCCGGACAGATTTTCACCCGGATACGGATCAGGACGATCGAGCCGCCGGCCACGACGGAGCCGGCGATCATCTACGACGACACCGTCGAGACTTACTGAGGGAGCGCGGCACGATGACGATGGACAACGAGGGCATGGCCCGCGCAATGGCCGATGCGATCTACAGCGCGGCGCTCGAAGATGAGGATGACGACATAACGAAGGAGCAAGCCGATCGGCTTTACGACCGGTGCCTCGCTGAGGCGCACCGCATGCTTGCCGACGAACATTATGCCTTGGACGGCTACGGCTGCATCCCAGGCTTTTGGAAGCCGCTCTAATAACCGCCGCCGGCATCGCGGCCAGCCGGGGCGGGTATCGAGAGGGGCCGCAGCACAAGAGGAAGCTACGCGAATGTTGGAAGAGCAAAGAATAAGAATGGACGACTTGGAAAACGCGACCCCAACCGAGCTTGAGGCGGCCGAGGTCAGTCGGCGCGAGACCGTGGACAAATGGCTCGAAGAATACGGAGCCGCAGGCCGGCTCCCTTCGCCGAAGGAGATCGACGGGCGCGACGCCGACCACGCGGTGTCCGTGGTCAACGTCGCCATGTGGGAGGTCGAGGGCCTCGTGGTCGAGGCCGACGCCGGGGCTCAGTTGCACGCGCTCGTGGGTGACTGGGGCAAGGCCGCCATCGCCTGCATCAGGGCCAAGGCAAACAAGAAGGCGACGGCAGCCGCCTGACAAATCGGGGTCGGTGTTCCAGCACCGGCCCCGCTATTTCATTCCTTGCGCGGCCGTGCCGGCTTCGTAGAGTAAGGGGAGGTTCAAGGGGGTGCGTAGTCTATGACCACCGAAAACAAGACCAGCCTCACCCTGACGCTTCTCCTCATCGCCATTGGTCTCGCCATCGCCGCACACACCAAGGCCGGCAGCGTGGCGGCCGAGCCGCCGGTTCTGTTCTGCGGCCTGCTGATCGAATGCGCTATCGGCTGAGACGCCGCAAAGGCAATGTTCAAGCCGGAGGGGGAACCACAATGAGGGAAATAGCCGCCGCCATGCTGGCTGGGGTGCTCACAGCAACCACCACGGTCCGGGCAGATTCCGACTCCGCAAGTGAAATGCTGCCGATCTGTAAGGCCGTCTTTACCGACGAGGCTCGAAGGGCCGGCGAGGCCGCTATTAAATCCACTGCCTGCCTTGGGCAAGTTTTTGGTATCGCCAGCACACTCATATACCTCGAATTCGTTTGTACCCCCCAGGGCATAAAATCCAATGAAGCCCTTCGGGTCGTCCTGAAGTACCTAGACGATCACCCCGAACGTTTGCACGAGAGTTTCACAGTTCTCGCCATCGAGGGGCTAATTAGCGAATGGCCATGCTCAGTTCCTCGCACCCGATGAGCATTTGAGGCGGACGCGTCGCACCGCCTCTGTGGCTGAGAGCCCGCGCTAATGCGACTGCCGCAAGCCGGCCATAGTCTGAAAGGCACAGATTTTTTGTAGTGGTGTAGGGCGAAAGGCTGTCACCAAACAACAAGTCGAGAACATGAGGGAGTGGGTCCCTTATTGTTAGTTTTGTTAGAGTTTGGTTTTGGGGATGTTAGACAAACCCCTCCGCAGACAGAAAAATCTCTTGGGGCCCGCTTTAGCTGCCTGCGAGGCCCGGAGGGTGTGCACCGGCCCCCCTTTTGCGATTGATCGGCGATCCCAGCCCCGGCGCTTAGCTAGGCCCGCGCTGACTCACCGTGGGCCGCTGGTGCGTTTTCCTGGTCGGCGGCTATCAGACAGCCTCAACAATGGGGCGTGAAAAAGCCAGAAGCCCCGCCAAAGCACGCAACGCAGCGGGGCTTCCGGTGGCTGTCAGGATCAATTGGGATGGCTGGCGATGCAGTCCAACCATCCAACGGACGGGTCTCGGGGGCATAAGGGCGAGCGGCTCCCGTCCGATCCACCAACGCCGATGTGGCGTCCTAGTTCCGTGGCGTTGCCCCGCGCTGACTCAGCCGTGGCCCTGGATTCGTCCAAGCCGGCGAAGGCTATCTGACAGCCCCCGAGCCTTCGAACGAATCAGCGGGCTCCGTAGGGGCTCGGAACCCTCCCAAGCTTCCCATGCGCTTCCCAGAACGGCAGTCATGGCCTGGAATGACTCTGTTTGCTGGGATTGCGCTGTCACACCATCAGTCTCTGTAGCTGAAGGTGTGATCCCCTGACGGTCGCGGCGGATATACCATCCGCCCTCCTCCCTTGATACGACTCGCCAACCGGAGTCGTGCATCTTCCTACCCACAGCCATACCCACAAAAGCAGGCCGCCGAGGACGTGAGACTGATACGATACTGAGACAGATTGAGCCGGCGGCGAGGTGGGCGAGCGCGGGAAGGGCGCAGGCACGATCTCACAGAATGCGGCGGGCCGCGTAAGCCGGTGTTGCTACGTCTCTCATTACGTGCGGCTCAAGACGAACAAAATGTCTCGAACCCAGGTGTGCCCGGTCAGGCTGTCCAGCACGACGATGCCAAAGCTGATCGCAACAAAGAGCACTCCGCAGAGGAGGTAAGCCATGGGCTCTGAGACCATACAACAACCCTCCGTTTCACAGCGCAACACCTCACAGGCCACCCCGAGGAACCAGACTTTCCGGCATTTCTCAGCCCCTTATCCGCCCTCGCACCCTTACGAATAAACCATCCCCCGCGCTGGGTAAGCCCTGCGAATGCTGGCGTTCTAGCTCAGCCTCTCAACTCCCCCACATGGACCTAGGCCGTGTGGACGGATTTGATCAAGATGAAGCCGAGAGCCAGCGCGACGAACGAGCCGTAATTCTGCGCCGTCTTCTCGCATCGAAGTGCGATACGCTTGAAGCGTTTGAGCTTGCCGACCGCTTGTTCGATGCGTGCCCGTGCCTTGTAGAGTGTTTTCGGAAAGA
>Ga0210408_10005012_pt1 | contig 11700 bp, 9 predicted proteins | sample IncBWH4MmetaG_FD_155471 | JGI IMG/M metagenome (GOLD analysis project Ga0210408, IMG submission 155471) | Forest soil microbial communities from Barre Woods Harvard Forest LTER site, Petersham, Massachusetts, United States - Inc-BW-H-4-M | ecosystem: Environmental > Terrestrial > Soil >... | reverse complement strand
ATAAACTGCTCGCCTCCGGCCTGCTTTCTCGACATATTGTATTCCGAAGCATGTGGGACTATCTGAAACAGGTTTTGGAACTGGCCAAGCCGTACCGGTTCCGTTTCGGGGTGGGGTTGTTCTGTGGTTTTTTGTCGGGCGTGCTGGCCTTCACTTTGCCGGTCTCGCTCAAGCTGGCGGTCGATACGATTTTTTCCGATAAGACTGCCGGCACGTCGCTCTTCGTGGCCGGCGACATCAAGGGTGCTGACGGAACAAAGGATTTGGCGCGGAGGTTGGGCGGCAAGACGGACGCCCTATCCGCTTTCCTGAACGACCAAACCGATGGCGCCGCCCAGCTACTGCTCGCGACCAGCCAGGTTTCCGCCACAAATAAGGCCATGCTGGAACCGGCCTTGCTGCGCACTTTGAACCGGGCCGTTCTGGGCCCGCCCCTCTATGAGGCAGGCCGTTTCCAAACAGTCAGCTTGCGGCCTCAAACCCGCCAACTGCTGGCGAAGAACCCCCAAGGAGAGGAGCTGGTCCGGCTCAACCGCGTGCTGCTGGAAGACGCCTACCCCGGGGATTTGCAGACCGAGAAAGGCGGCGCGCAAAGCCGCCAGACGTTCCAACTCCTGCCGGCTGGCGTTCGCAAGGTCATCGATGGCATTTCGAACCGGTTTCGTCCGAGCGAGCATCCCTCCGTTGGCTGGAAAATATTCGTGATTGCCCTGATTCCTGGCGCGATGTTGGTCCGTGGCCTTTTGGCGTACCTGAACGTCTATCTTCTCTCCTGGGTCAGCATCCGCGCGGCCAACGATCTTCGGGTTAAGCTCTTCGAGCATCTAATGAACCAGCCGATGGGTTTCTTCAGCAAACACAGCACGGGCCTGCTGACTCAGCGCATCGAAGGCGCCATGGCCGTAACCAACACCATTGCCAGCGCCTTCGCCACCATCGTCCGTGACCCGATTTCCATTGTGGTTCTTGTGGTCGCCCTGGTGGCGATGCAGCCGCTCTTGAGCCTGGCGACCCTGGTCCTTTTCCCCATCTGCATCGTGCCGGTGCTCATCTATGGGCGCAAGCTGCGCAAATCCCATGCTGGCCTCTATGCCAAATTTATCAGCGCCAGCAACGTTTTACACGAGTCCTTCACCGGCATCCGGGTCATCAAAAGCTACAACCTGGAAAGCCTGGTCGTGGACCAGTTCCGGCGCGCCGTCCAGATGGCGACCGGCTTTTACATGCGTTCGGTCCGCGCCAGCGAATTGCCTGGCCCGTTAATTGAATTCATCGGCGCCATTGGCGTCGCCATGATCTTTTGCTATTTCGCTTTCGTCTCACCGGGCCAGCCCGGGGGCGGAATGTGGAGCTTTTTTATCGCCGTCTTCAGCCTGTATGCGCCCGTCAAAAGCCTCAGCCGTCTGCAAAGTCAGCTCTCCCTGGCGCGGGCCGGTACCGAGCCGGTCTATCAATTGCTCGCCCTTGAAACCACGCTGCCCGAACCCGTCCAGCCCAAGCCCCTCAACGCCCGCAATGCCCCGATTCGGTTCGAGAATGTCAGTTTCGCCTACGACCAGAAAACTGTCCTCCATGACATCAACCTGACCATTCAACCTGGCCAGCTCGTCGCGTTGGTCGGGCGCACCGGCTCAGGCAAAACCTCGATGGCAAACCTGCTGTTGCGCTTTTATGACCCGCAGCAGGGCGCTGTTCTCATCGGCGATACCGACATCCGCGCCGTCTCCTCGCGCGACCTCCGCGCCAACATCGCCGTGGTGACTCAGGACACCATTCTGTTCAACGACACCATCCGCAGCAACATCGCCCTGGGCCGTCGCGGCGCCACGGGCCCCGAAATCGAACAGGCCGCCGCCTACGCCTACGCCCATGATTTCATCACGGCGGACCAAAAGCTCGGTTATGACACAGTCGTCGGAGAAAAGGGGGTCAACGTCTCTGGCGGTCAGCGGCAGCGCATCGCCATTGCGCGGGCGATTTTGAGAAATGCTCCCATCCTGATCCTGGATGAAGCCACCAACTCGCTGGACCCTGAAGCCGAACAGATCGTTCAAACCGCCCTGGAAAAACTCATGGAAGGCCGAACTACCATTTGTATCGCCCACCGGCTTTCCACCATCCAAAGGGCTAACCTCATCGTGGTGTTGGACCATGGCCGAATTGTTGAGACCGGCACGCACGCGGAGCTGCTCCGAAAGGGCGGCATCTATACTAAGCTCCACGAATTGTCGTTCAGAACCGTCCCCGCCTGATATGGTGACTCCTGAGGTCACGCTCCTTTAGCGCGGGATCGGTAGATACAAACTAACTTTCTGCCTCAGCTCCTTCATCAACTCCAGCGTCATGCACCCGAATTTATCCGGGACTTGCAAACAAATGAGCCGTTTGCCCTTCAGCGCCTCCTTGAACTTGCTCCGCAGCCGTTGCAGGTGCTTCGGCTCCATCACAAAAATCATGTCCGCCCATTCAATATGCTCCCGCGCCACCTTCGTCCTGGCACCGTGCTCCGTCCCCGCCGACTGGACCTCGTAGCCGGTGCACCCATCAAATAAGCGCTCCGCCGTAACGCTCCGCCGCTGGTTGCAACTGCAAATAAACAAAAGTTTCTGCTGCTGATTCCGCTCGGTGTCTAACATGGGATCATCAAACTAGCAAAGCACCACTCCTGACGCATCTCAAAAATTCAACCTGCAAAACGCCGGGCGCATCGATGCTGCCAGCTTAACTGAAAGCTCAGGCTGCGGGTCTCTCCCCTTTAGGATAGGTCTTTCCCATCCGCCGTAGTGGTGCTGGCGAGCCGTGCCCCAACGCCCGCCTTTCCCGGCAGCGTCTTCAAGTCGTCGCCGGCACCGCGGAGAGCTTGGCCAGAATATGTTCCAGGACCTCGCGGCGGCGCTTGAGCATTTCTTTGAACTCGTGCGTGTCCGTGCGAAAGACTTCCACGTCAATTTCGCTGACCGCATGCTGCAGCACCTCGCGGAGGACTTCCAATTCGTCAGAGCTAAATTCTGTATGTTGCATAAGTCCCTCGACCATTCGTTCAGCTTTGTATTGTGCAGGGCAGCCGCTCGCCAGGCGGGAAGCCCCGCGCTGGTTGCGCCCTCATTTTATTATACCACCACTACGGCTTTTTCGCTAAACCTCTATCGATATGGAAACTCAACTGAGGGGTCGAGTCGTGGTGATCACTGGCGCCTCCGGGGGCATTGGCTCGGCCATGGCGGAGCATTTTGCCGCCGAGGGCGCCAGGGTCGTGCTGCATTATCACCGCCGCCGAACCGGCATCCGGGCGCTCCAAAAGGAATTAAAGGGGGCGGAATCGCTTGCCGTGCGCGCCGATCTCAGGCGGGAACCGGAAGCGCGAAGGCTGTTCACCGAGGCGATAAAGCGCTTCGGCCGCGTGGACACCCTGGTCGCCAATGCCGGCTCCTGGGAAACCCGCGATGTTCCGCTTCACCGCATGTCGCTGCGGCAGTGGCGGCAAACTTTGGACGGCGTCCTCACTAACACCTTTCTCACCGTGCGCGAGTTCCTGCGTCTGGTGGCCCGGCAGAAACGTGGCAACGCCGTCCTCATCGCCTCGACCGCCGCGGTCTTCGGCGAAGCCGGCCACGCCGATTATGCGGCCGGCAAAGCGGCCATCGCCTACGGTTTAACCCGCTCGCTAAAGAACGAAATCGCCCGCCTGGCGCCTCATACCCGGAGTTACTGCGGCGGACGGGTTAATTGCATCTGCCCAGGCTGGACGGTAGTGCCGCGCCTGGCTGCTAAATTGAGTGACGCCGGGAATATCAGAAAAGTCACCGCCACCATGGCTCTTCCACAACTGGCCCGGCCCGCAGACATCGCCAACGCGGCGGTGTTTCTCGCCTCAGACGTTTTGGCGCGGCACATCACCGGCCAAACCATGGTGATCGCGGGCGGCATGGAGGGGCGATGGCTTTGGCAGCCGGAAGAAGTGGACCCGGCGGCGGTTTAGAGCCTGCTCAGAGCAAATCCGAAATAAAAACTGCGGAACTACTGTCCATCAAAGTTTGCGCAGCTTGCGCAAATTTCTCGTGCTTTCGCAAAAGTTCCTCAATTAACTCAGTTAACTCCTTTTAACCCATTTAACTCCTTTGGCTATTCACTCGTACCGCAGAGCATCGATGGGGTCGAGCCGGGAGGCTTTGCGGGCGGGATAGAAGCCGAAGAAGATGCCGACCGCCGCGCTCACAAAAAAAGCCGCGACAATCCACAGGGCGGGCGTCATCACCGGCCAATGCTTCCAGGCCTCGATGATCTTCGAAGCGCCGATTCCCGCCCCGATGCCGACTATCCCGCCGATGATGCTGAGGGTAACGGCCTCAGTCAAAAACTGCAGCAGGATGTCGTTGCCCCGGGCGCCAATCGCCATCCGAATGCCGATCTCGCGCGTGCGCTCGGTGACGCTCACCAGCATGATATTCATGATGCCAATGCCGCCGACTACCAGCGACACGAAGGCGATGGCCGCCAGCAGATAAGTCATCGTCTTGGATTGTTCAGTGGCCATGTCGGCAATTTCCTGCTGGTTGCGAACGGTAAAATCGTCGTCCTTGCCCGGAGTGATGCGGTGGCGCTGGCGAAGCAGTTCCGTGATTTGCTGCTGGACCGGGTTGAGCAGGCTGGGCTTGGCCGTCTGCACGTTGATGGACCGGAGCATCGTGACGTGCTGGACGCGTTTCATCGCGCTGGTATAGGGGATGATGAGCAGGTCGTCTTGATCGTTGCCCTGCACTGAGAGGCCCTTGGGCAGCAGTTGGCCAACCACCATAAAAGGCACATTGCGGATGCGGAGGACCTGGCCGATGGCGTCCTCGCCGGGAAATAGCTGGTCGGCGATGGTTTTGCCAATCACGGCGACCTTGTTGGCGCTGCGCACGTCCTGGTCCGTGAAGGGAGCCCCGGACACCACGGGCCATTGGCGAATTTGGAAGTATTCGGGTCCTTCGCCGATGATTTGGGTGGACCAGTTCTGATTGCCGGCGGCGATTTGAGCGGGACTGCGCACTTCCGGACTGATGAGGGTGACCCCGGGAATCTCGCGCTGGATGGACTCGGCATCGTCCATGCTCAGCGTGCCGGCCCCGCCCCAACCACTGTGAACACCGCCGCGGGTGAAGCTCCCGGACCAGACCAGGATCACGTTCTGCCCCATGCTGGCGATCTGGGCTTCGATCTGCGATTTGGCGCCGTTGCCGATGCCGACCATCGCGATGACCGCACCCACTCCAATGATCATGCCCAGCATCGTCAGGAGCGTCCGCAGCTTGTTCCGGCGCAGCGCCCTCGCCGCGATTTTGAGGGTGGCCCAAATGCGTCTCATATGGTCAATTTGACCGCTTGTTGGGCATCGCGCAAGCGGCGCAGTTCCGTTTCGGCGCTCAGCCGATCGGGGACCAGCACATCACTCACCACGCGCCCGTCGCGCATGATCAGATTGCGCTTGGTGTAGCGGGCGATATCAAGTTCGTGCGTCACCATGACCAGCGTAATGCCCCGATCGTTGAGCTTTTGGAACACGCCCATGATTTCGATGCTGGTTTGGCTGTCGAGATTCCCCGTCGGTTCGTCGGCCAGGAGCAGCGCCGGTTGATTCACCAGGGCGCGCGCGATCGCCACGCGCTGTTGCTGGCCGCCGGAAAGTTGGTTCGGATGGTGCTCCGCGCGGTCCGCCAGCCCGACCGTCTCCAAAGCCTGCATCGCCCGCTCCCGCTGCTCGCGGTTGGAAAGATGGCCGTGCTGGTAGAGCATCGGCAGCTCGACATTTTCCAGCGCCGAAGTGCGGGACAGCAGGTTGAAACCCTGGAATATGAAACCAATCTTCTGATTGCGAATGTCCGCCAGCGCATCGCGGCTCAGTTCCGATACGTCCGTGTCATCGAGCAGATAGCGCCCTTCCGTGGGCCGGTCCAGGCAGCCGATGATATTCATCAGCGTGGATTTTCCCGAGCCGCTGGCGCCCATAATCGCGACGAATTCCCCCGCCTGAATTTCAGGCGAGACACCGCGCACGGCGTGCACATCCACCCCACCGGTGCGGTAGATCTTGTGAATATTTTCCAGCCTGATAACGGGCTTCATAACCCTATTATTCCAGGGCCGTTTCGCTTATCGAGACCGGCCTGCTGAGGTAAAGCCCGCACCAGACTTTTCGCGCCCCTGCGGACGGTCCAAACCCCAGCGGTCTGAAGCAGCGCGACTAAGCCAGTTCAAACCCGTTCCGATAGACTCGCTTGACAAACCGGGCCGCTTCCGGCGCGTTCGTCGCTTGCATGTTCGGGCCGTCCCATTCGAGTTTCTTGCCCACCCGCAGCGCGATGCAGCCCAGCAGAATGATTTCCGTCAGGTACGCCGCGATGTCGAAGTTCGAGTAAGGCGTCGGACCGCCCTTGCACGCTTCGATCCACTCCAGATGCTGCTTGGCATCGTCATCGGTCGCGAGATTGTTGCGGGGCAAGGTCACGGGCACCGCTTTGACCGCTTCATGGTTACCGCCACGGACGAATTCCTTTTCGTCATTCAGCTTGATGAAGAAATCGGTGCCGTAATCATCCTTCGAGAAGAGTTGCCCTTTTTCGCCGATTAACAAAGCGCCACTCGTAGGCACGTTTTCCAACAGCTCTTTGATGTTCTTGGTCAACTCTTCCGGGGGGCGGAGCGGCTTCACCGATTTGTCGCTCGGATTGCCATCATACCAGAAGAACTCGGTCTCCGGCAGCCCCTCGCGGGCAGGGAACACGAACCGAATCTTCGAGGTCTTGGGATAAGTGTCCGGGTTCAACTCGGAATGCTCGACCAATTCAACGGAGCTGGGGTAGCCCAGTTTCGCCGCGCGGAACGGAAGATTAACGGTGTGACACGCCATGTCGCCCAGCGCGCCCGTGCCAAAATCGTACCAACCGCGCCATTTGAAGGGGGCATAGACGTCTTTCTTGTACGGCCGGGCCGCGGCTGGTCCAAGCCACAGGTTCCATTTGAAATTTGGCGGTACCGGGTCCGTGCCCTGCGGGCGAGTGATGCCTTGCGGCCAAATCGGGCGATTGCTCCACACATGAATCTGTTTGACCGGCCCGATGACTCCGGCATGGACCACTTCGACACCGCGGCGCAGCCCGCCAGCCGAGCTGCCCTGGTTGCCCATCTGCGTCACGACGCCGTTCTCCTTGGCCAGTTGCCGCAGGTAACGCGCCTCATAAACCGTTTGTGTCAGCGGCTTCTGGCAATACACGTGTTTGCCGAGCTTGATCGCATGGGAAGCGACGGCGGCATGCAGGTGGTCCGGCGTGGACACCGTGACGGCGTCGATGTTTTTCTCTTCCTTCTCCAGCATCTCGCGCCAGTCAAAATAGAACTTAGCGTTGGGAAAATCCCTGCGGGCGTTAGCGGCCATATGCTCATCGGCGTCACAAAGCGCGACGATCTCCTCCTTGCCGCAGTGGTGAATGTCGCTATCACCTTTGCCTCCGCAGCCGACACTAGCGATGCGGAGTTTGTCAGCGGAGCCAAGCATCCGAGGTTTGGGCTGGCCGTAGGTGCGCAATGCGCCGGCGCCGGCGGCGGCCAGGGCGGAGTAATAAAGGAACTGGCGGCGATTCATCGAAGATTTCGGAGCAGAGTCGTGTTTTGACATGGCACTTTTGGTAAGGGAAAAGAGGCCGCTAGACAAGCCAAATCCTCCAGGAGTTAAAAAGGTTAAAAGCGTTAAATGAGTGGTCTTTGCAAGCTGAAAGAGAGCCGCCGTTTCCACCTGACCGCTCAGTTGATTGAACCCAATTAACCCAATTAACTCTTTTAACTCAGATCGTCCAACCCTTCCGGTATTCGCGTTTGACGAATTGCGCAGCGGCGGCAGTGTTTTTCGCCCGCATCTTTGGGCCGTCCCATTCCAGCTTCTGCCCCGCCCGCAACGCGACGCAACCCAGCAAAATGATCTCCGTCAGGTAAGCCGCAATGTCGAAATTCGAATAACCTGGCTTCCCACCCTTGCAGGCGGCAATCCACTCCGAGTGCTGGCGCTGGTCGGGCGCCCCCTCGAACGCATTGCGCTCCAGCGTTTGCGGAATGGCTTTCACCGCCTCGTGGTCCAGGCCGCGCTTCAGCTCCTTTTCGTCCTTAAGCTTTACGAAAAATGTCAAATCCTGGTCGCCGTCGGCCGGTGAAAAAATCTGGCCTTTATCGCCAATCATCAGGCAACCGCTCCCCGAGACCTCGTCCTGCATGGCCACAATATCTGCGGTGACCTCTTTCGGAGGTTTGTTGCCGCCGTCAGACCAGTGGAGCGTCACCGGCGGCTGGCCTTCGCGCGCCGGAAATTCGAACCGGATGTTCGAATTCTTCGGATACATCTCCTTGTTCATCCCCGGGCAGCCCGCCTCGATTTCCGTCGGGTAACCCAGATTGAGCGCGCGGAACGGCCAATTCACCGTGTGACAAGCCATGTCCCCCAGCGCGCCGGTGCCGAAATCCTGCCAGCCCCGCCACGAGAACGGCTGATAAACCCCTCGCTGCCGCCGCCTTTCTCCGCTCGCGGGCGCGTCGGGCCATGAGGCTTTGAACGGGCGCCACGGCGCGGTCCCCAGCCACAAGTCCCAATCCAAACCCGCCGGGACCGGGTCGGAACCCTCCGGCCGGTCCAGGCCCTGGGGCCAAATCGGACGGTTGGTCCACACATACGCCTGCCGCACCGGGCCGATCAGGCCCGCCTGGACCACTTCCACCGCGCGGCGCAAACCGTCCGACGCGCTGCCTTGGTTTCCCATCTGCGTGGCCACCTTATGTTTCCGCGCCAGGTCGCGCAGCGTCCGCGCTTCATACACATCATGCGTCAGCGGCTTCTGGCAATAAACATGCCTCCCCATCTTGATGGCCATCGACGCAATCACCGCGTGCATGTGATCCGGCGTCGCGATATCGACCGCGTCGAGCGTTTTCTCCTTCTCCAGCAGCTCGCGAAAATCCTTGTAGAACTTCGCTTTCGGAAAATTCTCCTTCGCCCGGGCCACCGCATCCGACTCGGCCACATCGCACAGCGCGACGATGTTCTCGCCGGAGCAGCAGCGCAGGTCGCTCCCGCCCTTGCCGCCGCAACCGATCACCGCGATGTTCAATTTTTCATTGGGCGAGACGCGGCGCGCGCGCGCGGCGTGGCCGGTAAGCGCAGTGGCCCCGGCGGCCAGCGCGGTATAGTAGATGAATTGGCGGCGGTTTATGCCCGAAACACGGCGAGAAAGCTCGTTTGACATGTGACCATTCCTACGCCTCTCGCCCTCCGGCGACAAGGAGAAAAAGCACCAAAAACCAAACACCAAACACCAGAAAAATTCCAAATTCCAAACTCCAGGAAAGTTCCAAATCCCAAGCGTCAAGCGTCAGGACTTCACCCTCCAAATTCCAAAGCCGTTCACTGGCGAAAAGTGGCAGACAAAGTGCGGGGACTTAAAGTTTGGAGTTTGGAATTTGGGATTTTTCTGGTGTTTGGTTTTTGGTGTTTGGTGTTTTGTAACTTGATGTTTGGAGTTTGGAATTTGCCTTCCGCTTCTACATCCTGTCCCCGTGGAAGCCTTGAGCGCCGAAGAAATCCGTCAGGCCGTCCAGCTCGCCCTGGCCGAAGACGTCGGCATCGGCGACGTGACGACCCTGGCCACTGTTCCGGAGAATGCCAGCGCCGGGGCGGCGATGCGCGCGCGCCAGCCTTTGGTCCTCGCCGGTTTGGCCCTGGCCGAGGCCGCCTTTCTGCAGCTTTCCCTCCAAGTTGAGATTCGCCGCTTGGCGGAAGACGGCCAGCACATCCCCGCCAGCCACACCTTGCTGAAACTTTCCGGCCCGGCCCGGGCGCTGCTCACCGCCGAACGCGTCGCGCTCAATTTTGTCCAGCGCCTCTCCGGCGTGGCGACCCTGACGGCCCAGTTCGTCGAGGCACTCAAGGGCACGCGCGCCCAAATCCTGGATACCCGCAAGACCACTCCCGGTTGGCGTCGGTTCGAGAAATACGCCGTCCGTTGCGGCGGCGGACACAACCATCGCCTGGGCCTCTACGATATGGTGCTGATCAAGGATAATCACCTCGCGGCCTTGAAAGCCGCCGCGCCCAACCCCATTGCCGCCGCCGTCCGGCGCGCACGGGAGAAATATCCCGCGCTCAAACTCGAGGTGGAAACCGACACCCTCGAGCAAGTGGAGCAGGCCCTCGCGGCGGGGGCCGACCTCATCCTGCTGGATAACATGAACCCGGCCCAATTGCGCCAGGCCGTGCAAAAGTGCCGCGGCCGCGCCCAAACCGAGGCCAGTGGCGGGGTGACCCTCGCCGGCGTGCGCGCCATCGCCGACACCGGCGTGGACTTCATCTCCGTCGGCGCCCTGACCCATTCCGCCCCCGCCGTGGACATTGGATTGGATTTTGAACTTTAAGAAATGACCACCGACGCTCGCATCCTCAACTCCTTGCGCTCCACCGGTGACCAGGGCGTCTCCGGCGCCGCCCTCTCGGACCAGCTCGGCATCAGCCGCGCCGCCGTTTGGGCCCATATCGAGGACCTCCGCGCGCTCGGTTATGAAATCGAGGCCAGCCCCCACCTCGGCTACCGCCTCCTTAACTGCCCCGACCTCCTCCACGCCGATGATCTCATGGCTCGCCTGGGCGCCACCCGCGTCATCGGACGCGACATCCAGGTCTTCCACGAAACCACGTCCACCAACGATGTCATCGAAAAACTGGCCCACGACGGCGTCAAAGAAGGCGCCGTCGTCTTCGCCGAGTCGCAGACCCGCGGCCGCGGGCGTCTCGGCCGAAAATGGCTCTCGCCTCCCCACAAAGGGCTGTGGTTCTCCGTCCTCCTTCGCCCCGGCTTGCGCCCCCAGGAAACCACCCGCCTGACCGTCGCCTCCGCCACGGCCCTGCGCCGGGCCATTGCCTCTCACACCGGCCTCAACCCCGAAGTCAAATGGCCCAATGACATCCTCCTGTACGGCAAAAAAATCGCCGGCATCCTCACCGAACTCAAAGCCGAGCTGGACCGCGTCAACTACGTCATCCTGGGCATCGGCGTGGATGTGAATCTGACCGCGAGCGATTTTCCGGCTGACCTGCGCCCCCACGCGTCCTCTTTGCGGGTCGAATTGGGCAAGCCCGTCTCGCGCCCGGACCTCGCCGTCGCCATCCTGCGCGAACTCGACCGCGACTACGCGCGCCTGGCCGCCGGAGAGTTCGCCGCCGTCGCCGATGAATGGGAAGAGCACTGCGCCACTATCGGCCGTGAAATCGCCATTCGCACCGGCGAGCGCCGGGTCCGCGGCCGCGCCGAATCCCTCGGTGAAGACGGCGCCCTGCTCCTGCGCACCGAGCACGGCCACCTCGAACGCGTGACCGGAGGCGATGTGGAAATGGAGAAGTAATTTATGATTGATGACTTACGCTCCTTTGAAATCAAAAATCAAAAATCAAAAATGGTCTTGCTTCTCGACATCGGCAACACCCACACCCACCTCGGTCTGGCCGGCCCCCATCGCGTCCTCAGACAACTCAACATTCCAACCCGTGACTGGCTGGCCGGAACCGCCGCTAACCGCCTCCGGCGCTTTGTCGGAAAAACAAAATTGACCGGAGCGGCCGTCTGCAGCGTCGTGCCCCGCGCCACCCCGCTGGCCTGCCGCGCCATCGCTCGTCTCTGGCAGTTGCCC
>Ga0210408_10005010_pt1 | contig 11706 bp, 7 predicted proteins | sample IncBWH4MmetaG_FD_155471 | JGI IMG/M metagenome (GOLD analysis project Ga0210408, IMG submission 155471) | Forest soil microbial communities from Barre Woods Harvard Forest LTER site, Petersham, Massachusetts, United States - Inc-BW-H-4-M | ecosystem: Environmental > Terrestrial > Soil >... | reverse complement strand
CGCGTCGCACGGTGTCGTCGGCCATCCGCAGTCGCGGACTAGATCGCGTTCAGGCGGCAAGCGGGAGCCTGGCTCGAGTTCTTTCGACTTGATACACGACTCAATCGAGAACAAGCCTGAGCGCTGCCCGTTCGGTCATAGTCTATGGCCGGGCAAAGCGCAGGTGAGCTGGAAGCCGTGCATATGCGCAGCGGCCCGGGAGGCTGCCGGGCACGGCCGCGGCATGGGACACGCGATGATCACCTGCAATGCCTGTCACGACCAGTTCCGGCAGACGACTCGCGAGCAAGCAGGCCCTGCTCGATGCGATGGCCGACCGGTTCCTGGAGGATTTCGCCGCCGATCTGCCGGCCGGGTCGTGGGACGAGCAGCTCGCAGCCGCGGCCTGGCGGCTACGCCAGGTGCTTTTGTCTCACCGCGATGGCGCCAGGGTCATGGCCGGCACCTACGTTGCCGAGCCCAACACCATCCTGCTCAGCAACTTGGTCATCGAGATCCTCCAGGCCGCGGGGCTGCCGCCCGACCGGGCCGCTGGGCCGCCTTTGCCGCGTTCCACTACGTGCTCGGCCACACCATTGAAGAACAAGCCCAGGTCGAGCTGAACGAGCGCGGTGTCTGGGGTGCGGTGGATGGGTGTCAGCGAACGGCGGGCAGTGGCGGTAGCCAGGGTTTTCCGGCGAGTGCGTCGCGGATGGCGTCGAGTGCGGTGATGCCGTGAGCGGCGGCGGTGTCGAGGTAGCTGCGTATGCGGCACCAGCGGGCGAGGGTGGCGAGCGAATGCCAGTAGCCGGAGACGGCCTGCTGGCGCTTGGCTGCTTTCGCTCCGCGCTCCGCGACGTTGGTCGTCCAGTCCACGGCAAAGTCGCGGGTGAACAGGAAGACCTGCTCTTTGTAGTCACGCAGCCAGCAGCCGAGCGCGCAGCCGGGATGGTTCCCGTCCTGCCAGTCCCGCAGCCGGTTGTGGATGATCCCGAAGGCGGCGGCCTCGTCGTAGCGCTGGCGGAGCTTGTCCAGTACCTCTGCGTCCAAGGCGGTGTTTCCGCGGGCGCGGGCGGCTTCCACGGCCTGGTGCGCTTCGCGCAGGATGGCGATGATGTCACCGGCCCAGGACTGCAGGCCGCCGGGGCCGAGCTTGATGACCGCCCGGCATCGCCTGATGATGTGCTGGCAGCACTGCTGGATGCCGGCCAGCCGGGTGAGAAGATGCTGGTAGCCGGTGTAGCCGTCGGTCATCAGGAGCCCAGTGAACGCGGCCGGGATCCCCGCAGCGACATCGCCCTTGCGCCGCGAGGCCAGAGCCTGCAGCCAGGTCAGCCGCCCGTCCGGAGTCCGCATGATCAGCACGTGCGGGGCGCCCGGCGCGGGCTTCCCCTTCTCTTCCGGGTCCTGCTCTTCCTCTTTCTGCTCTTCCCGCGCGGCGGGCTGCGGGGCGTTCTTGTCCAGCACGTTCACCGGGGTCTCGTCCGCGGCTAGCGCTTTCTCCCCGGCCAGCGCCGCGAGCATCGCAGCGTCGAACGCGGCTTTTCCCAGCTGCGCCGCCAGGCGGGCGCTGGCCTTGTCCACCCAGCCCGGCGAGACCGGAACCCCCACCAGCATGGCCATGACCTGCGCGGCACGCTCGCGCGGCACGTTCCCGTACGCGGTCAGCACCACCGCGGCGGCGTTCAGCACCGGCCCGTAGGACACCGAACCGGCGTGCGCGCCAGGCGGCGGCTCCGCGAACGTGACCGTCCCGCAGCACGGGCACTCCAGGCCCGGCAGCGCCCACTCGGTCGCCTTCCGGATGACCTCCACGTCAATGACCTGCGCCCACCGCGAGCCCGCGGCCTGCGCGCCGTCCAGGGCGGCCTTGCACCGGCGGCACTGCGCCGGCGGCTCCGCGTCCTTGTTCTCATCCGGATCCGGATCCCGCTCCAGGCCCTTGCCCTGATGCCCGGGCTGCCCGCCTCGCTTGCGGTCCCTGCGCCGCTCCCGCTCCGACTGCTGCCGCGCCCGCCGCGCCTCCTTCGCCCCGATCCGCTCCTTCGAGCTGGGCGTCCCCGAATCCGTGCTGTCCATCGACAGGCGCCGTTCCAGCTCCGCCAGCCGCAGCTCCAGCCGCCGCCTCAGCTCCGGCTCGGCATCCAGCTCCCGCCGCAGCACCGCGTTCTCCGCGTCCTTCGCCTCCACCACAGCCCGCAGCCGCGACAGCAGCTCACGCTGCCCCGCGATCTCACCGGACGGGCCCGGCTCCTCAGGCACGAGACCCAAGCATGCTCAACCTGCACTAAAGGCTCAAACACCAGGCAACGTCGGGGTGTCCCTCAGGCACCCCGTGAATGGACACCTCGCCGCCTGCCGGAAAGCCGCCCAGCCCGATATGGGAAAGAATAACACTACTGAGGCTGGATTGACGATAGAGGCAATTCCTGCTAAATGGAAATAGGTCGCGAGGTGGCCATTTCATACACCATCTCGAGGGACGTGGCCTAAATCTCCACCTGGTCTCCACAGCTTCTGCACCGGGCCTACACAAGCATTGCCTCCGCTGGGTTGGTGCAGCGGGCGACGATGTCGTGTAGCGGGTCGAAGCCTGCCGTCACCTTACACCCGGCCGGGCATGTGCCGGGAAAGCGAGTATCCCCTCTTGCACAAACCAAGGATGACAGGCAGGCCCGTCCTAGGGGGCGTTCCATGAGTATTCCCGTAGAGGGCGAAGGCGCCATCACAATCGCCGAGCTCCATCAGGATCGCCGCGGCTTAAGGACTGCACTGCGGCACGCGCCCGTCGGCGAGAAGGCGTTTCTGGCTCCTGCGAATCATGGCATTGATCAACCGTATCGCCATGTTAATGACCAGCTAGCCGACTGCCGCGCCAGCGCGCCCTCGCCAATGCCGCCAGGTACCGCGCTGACGGGGCACACTGACGTTGGCCCCGATGCGACTTTGTTCCCCGGCCTTGGCCGCTTCTGGCTGCTGGACCTGCTCTCGTCGCGTAGCCGACTCTGCAGGCTACCTTGCAGATCTGGCCCGCTCGTATGCGGGATGTGAGGGCCATGGCGTCGGGGCGGACGCTGCGCGATCCGGAGGGCGGCCCGGATGCGGCCGAATTGACTCTGATGGGGGAGTTCGAGCTGATTATCAGTGGACAGCAGTTGAGGATTCCGCACAGTGCCGAGCGTGTGCTGACCTACCTTGCCTTGGCTGAGCGGCCAGTGGCCCGGACACGAATGGCCGGCGTTCTTTGGGGGGATCGCTCGGACCAGAGCGCGGCTAAGAGGCTCCGCACGACGTTGTGGCGTATTCGCCACGCTGGGGCCAACCTTGTGCTGGCCCGTGATAATCGCCTTCGGCTTTACCCGGAAGTCAGTGTTGACGTCGCTGATTTGACGGATCTCGCCAAGCGATTGATCCATCAGCCAGAGCCCGGGTCGCTAGCGCGGCTGCCGCTCTTGGTCGAGTGTGTCGAACTTCTGCCTGACTGGGATGACGAATGGGTGGTGGCTGACCGGGAGCGTTACCGGTTGCTGCGGCTGGAAGCGCTCGAGCGCGCAGCCTCGGCTCTGATGGAGCGGGGCCACCTCGGCGGTGCCCACGTCGCAGCGCTGGCCGCGGTACAAGCCGAGCCGCTCCGCGAAAGCGCGCGTCGCCTCGTTGTGCAGGTGCAGATCGCACGAGGAAACGTGGCTGAGGCCATCCGCTTCTATCACGAGTACCAATCACTTCTTCATCAAGAGCTTAATCTTGAACCATCGCAGCTCATGGATCAGCTGATCCAACCTTTGCATCATCAGTGACTGCATCATGACGTGGCCGTGTCCTGTGGCTGGTTGGGGGAATGCACCCTGAATGCCGTGACACCTGAGCCTGGCGGCGGCCGCCATGCGGTTGCTGTCGTGCGCGTCGAAGTTCGCGATGGGACTTCGGGCGAGGTGCTGATCGAGTTGATCGAGGTAGGCCGGGAACGCGATCGACTTCTGGGACGAGCGACGAACACGGCTGATGCCTGCCGGGTACTTGAGGCGTGGCTACAGGGCCTTTCGGCTTGAGGGTGCCGGTGAAGAACTGGCCGAAGTCCGTCATCCAGCAGCAGCGACGCGAAGGCGAGTGTGCAGGCGTCCACGACCCACTGCAGCCCGCTGATCGATGCGTGCAGCTCCGGGCCAGCGTCGGCCTCAGGGCGCTACGCCGCCGCTCGTTGACGCCGCCCTACTGACCGCCGGACGGCCCCGGGCGGCGGTCGGCGGGGACGCGGCTGGGACGCAGCGGGGACGCGGCGGGGACGCGGCGGTGGCGGTCGATGTGCATGGTCTCCGTAGCGTTGTGCGGAGGGTGGGAGTGAGTCGTGCGGTATTCGACGGGCGCGGTGAAGAGGTACGTAGCCGGCGGTTGCGGCGGGCCGGATCTGCCGCTGACGATCCCGGAGGCGGCCAACTTCAGGTTCTTCTACGACTTCGCCGGCCACAGTGTCTTCAGCCGGTGGGAGGACGGGAACGTCTGGGGCTCTGACTTCCGTGACGCGGGCGGCGGAGACCTTGAGCCGAACGGCGGCAGCGATGTCCCTCAGATCTACTTCTTCACCGGTCACGGCCGCTGCCAGAACCCGCCGACCGCGACGAGTCCGGACTTCATCGTGGTGTGCGGAAACTTCGGCAAACCGAACTTCGTGACTATCGGCAAGGAGTGCCGCTGGGGGAACGGCGCCGGGACCCTTCAGTTCGCCTTTATCGACGCCAGTTGCCCGATGGACCTGGTGTCGATCCAGAACTCATGGTTCCCGGTGTTCCGTCGTCTGCATATGGCGGTCGGGAACTCGGGAACGTCCACGTCCGACACCCTCGACAGCGCGGATAGGGGCGGCCAGTTCGCGGCCTACACCGCCGGCGTCCCGTCCCCCTTGTCCCAGTTCTGGCCGACGCTGTCCGTGGGTGACGCCTGGATGACCACGGGGACCATCGACGTCCAGTCCGGCTGCTGTGCGGTCGCGCTGGCAGCAGGCGTCGACCGCGCGGACGCGATCGACCGCCGCGAGAACGAGCGGGTCACCGACGGTCGCCCGGACCCGGCCCCGAACTGGTTCGCCTGGAAGTGGGTCTGCGCCTGACACACCCGATCCGCCCGACAAGGGGGTTCTGCCATGTCCATCGACGACGGCCGCAGCGAAGCGCTCGACCCTGACCGGCTGCGACAGATCGGCGAGGAGGTCCTCGGTCTTTCGTTCGGGGACGATCCTCGGACCGGCGCCGAGCAGAACCTCGCCGGCGTCCGGTCGTCCCAGGCGCTGTTCAGCGCCCGGCTCGACAGCCGCACGTTCTTCGCGCAGGACGAGCGGTTCGGCGTCGACAAGCCGGACGGGGTGTTCACCGGAGACGACGATGAGCTGATCGAGCGCGCTGTCCGCATAGTCGAGCGGCTGGGCCTGCCGGCAGACGAGATCGCCGGGCGGGCCGCCGTCACCGAGCAGACGCAGGCCGCCCAGGTAGAGGACGGCAGGGTGGTCGAGGTCGAGGAGGTGCAGGCAGGCAAGCGGTTCGCCCGCCTGACCCGGCAAGTGGAGGGTCTGCCGGTGTGGTCCTCGAACGTGCTGGTCGGCCTCACCGCGCGCAGGACCGTCGGCTTCCTCCAGCTGCACTGGCCCCGGATCCCGGAGGAGGTCGCCGCGCGCGCCGCCAAGCTGGCGTCCGCGGCACGCCAAGGGTTCACGCCGCCCAAGCTGGCCGGGGCGAAGGTGGAGTTGGTCGAGGCCGGCATCCTGCATTCCCCCGCGCTCGGTTTCCTCATGGAGTTCCAGGCGGCGATCCGGGTCATCTATGCACCCGAGGACGAGACCGTCGGCAAGAAGCCCGTCCTCTACGTCGACGAGCGCGGCGCGGAGGTGGCCCTCCCGCGCGCCGTCGAGGTCAAGGAGGAGCCGCCGCCGGCTCCTCGGCCCGAGCGGCGCGGGCCCGCGGTGGACCGGGCGCGCGGCCAGTTCAAGCAGCTGCTGCTGGCCAACCCCAACTACTTCGGCAACTTGCAGGGCAGCCAACTGCCGCCGCAGCTGGAGATCTTCGTCGACACGTCGTTCGAGCAGCTCACCTGCATCGGCTACGAGCCGACGCTGCGCCGCCTCGAAGGTGTGGTCCACGTCAAGCGGGAGACTGGGTACGGCGGCGACATCTGCTCGGCCGGCACGCCCGAGTACGTCCGCTTCTTCCTCTCGTTCGACGGCGGCGCGACCTGGCAGGACCAGGGCATGGTCAGTACCCAGGCATACGACGTGCCTGGACGCAAGCCCCTGGAGTTCGACGTCACGCTGGTCATCGACCCGCCGCAGCGCTTCTGCTTCGCTGAGAACCTCCCGCTGGTCCGCGGCATCCTGTCCTGGAACAACCCGCCGCCGCCGGGCGATCCCGGCTTCACCCCGGTATGGGGCAACGTCCTGGACGTCCACGTCCAGGTGGCGCCGCGCAGCTTCTTCCCGCTCGGGGACCTGCTGTCCGAGATCGACGTCACCCTCCCGGAGAAGTTCGGTCCCGTGGTGGATGTCGGCGCGCCGCTGCCGGCCGCCCCGCCGAAGCCTGTGCCCCTCGCCGAGCTGCACCAGGCGTACGCCCAGGCCGGCGTGCCAGGTCACCGCTTCGCTTACCCGCTGATCGCCGGGCTGCTCGCCAGCCCGGCGGCGCTGGTCCAGACGCCCACGGCGAAACCCGGCTTTGGCAGCCCGCTGGCCGATCTGGGCCTCGACCTGGCCGAGGTCATCGCGGCCCTGCTCGACACCGCCGGCAACACGACCTTCGAGGAGCTGGACTGTGTCGGGCTGGACACTAACGAGAGCACCCTGGCGGGGACGCTCACCGTCAAGCTGGCCAGCGGGTACTCCGGCGGGCTGTGCTCGGCGGGCAGCTTCGAGTACGTCAGCTTCTTCATCGACGCCGGCGCCGGTTTCACCTATGTCGGCACGACCTCGGTCAACGTGCACGACCTCCCGGGCATACCGCCGGGCGGCGTGAAGTACGCGGTGGTGCTGCCGGTCGACCTGACCGCGTTCCGCCAGTCCTGCGAGGAGGGCCCGGTCACGCTGCGGGTGCGCGCGATCCTGTCGTGGGGGGTGCAGCCCCCGCCTGACCCGAACTTCGTCCCGGTGTGGGGTAACCGTGAGGAGACGCTCGTCCTGGTGCTGCCGGGCCCTGTGGTCGGCGGGGACCAGGTGCCGTTCCTGTCCGCGGTGGGCGACATCGCCGAGTCGGTCATCGGGCCGACCGGGACGGCGACCGGCACCACGATCCACACAGGGTTCCAGGCGTCCGACAGCCCATTCGGCGGCCGGATCACGCTGGCGGGGCACATCTCCAACCCGTCACCAGGGCTGCTATACCGCATCATGCGCAAGCCGGCCGGCGCGCCAGACAGCGCCTATGTGCCGCTCGTCAACGAGCCGGCGGGGCTGGGACTCACCATCGATACCTGGAGCCCGGTCCTGGGCTGGCAGCAGACGTCGACCACGGTGCACGCCGATCCGCTCGGCTACTACCCGTTCGAGGACTACTCGCCGGACCATGCCGTCGAGGGGGACATCGTCGGCGTGTGGTTCTCGACGGTCGGCGACGACGGCCAGGCGTTCGACCTGCGCATGGACCTCAGCACGGACGGCAACCCGGCGCACGACGTGCACAGCAACGTTGTCACCGTGCTCGTCGACAACACGGCGCCCGAGGTGTCCCTCGCCATCGACTTGGGCGGTGCGGCCCAGTGCGCCGACTTCACGGCCGGGGTGACGTTCACCGGCACGTTCTCGGCGACGGACCTCCACTTCGGGCGGTTCTCGTTCGAGCTGGAGCCGAGCGGGCCGCCCAACGACCCGCCGCACGGCGTGCTCCCGAGCCCCGCGACTGGCGCCTCGGTGCGCTACGGCGGGACGGTAACCGACCCGGGTCTGGTGACTGCGACCTACACGCTCGACACGGGAGCAAACCCGGGCCCGCCACCGACCGGACCGATGGATCCGTGCGGGTACGCGCTGATCCTGCATGTCTGGGATCGCACTAACGTCGACAGCGGCGGTGGCAGCCACCACAGCCAGGCGTCCGTCGGCTTCTGTCTCAGGACATGAGTGGAAGGCGGTGGCGGCCACGGCATGACCCGTCGCGGCCCGCCACCAAAACTCCGCCTCCCTTGGGCTGGACGGCTCGTGACCGGTCGGCGTCCCGCCAGGGTCCGCGGGTGACGGCGGGTCTATGCCCGGATGTATGAGGTATCCCGATGGCCGCGGTCTGTCCGCTCAGGGGCGGGCCCGGCGCGAGAATCTGGGGCTGCAGGCCGCGCAGATGTTTGAGCTGGCTATGAAGCCGGTGCAGGTCGTCCGGTGCTTGCGGGTCAGCACCAAGTCGGCATATCAGTGGCAGCGGCCCTGGCGGGCGGGCGGCCTGACCGCGCTGGCGTCCAAGGGGCCGGGCGAGGCGGCGTGCCGGCTGGATGAGGCGCAGCTAGCGCGGCTGCGGGCGGCGCTGGACCTGGGCTCGGCAGCGTACGGTTGGGGGGATCAGCGGTGGACGCTGGTCCGGCTCACTGCGCTGATTAGCCGACTGTTCCATGTCCGGTCACGCTGCACGGCACCTCGTACCTGCAGCGGGTCGGGTTCAGCCCGCAGATGCCCGCACACCGGGCCGCGGAGCGGAATGAGGCGGCCCGAACATCCCCGCCCAGAGGCGCTAGGGCGAGGGACCGGCAGACGAGCCACCCGTGGTCGCGTAAAGCCGATCACATGCCGCTGCAGCACCCCGGATACGTCCCAGGTGAATACGTCACCCTGCCAGTCCTTCACTGGCGGCGGCGTAGGCCGCCCATTCAACTCGGCGGCGGCAGCGACCACGGCGCCGTATGGGGCGAGCTCAGCCTGTAGAAGACTCGAAAGCACCGTCGGTCGCGCCAGGTCGAACTGGGCTCCATCGCAGGGCGCAACCTGGCCCGGATCTTGCAGGAGATGGTGTGATGGCGGTCGGGAGAAAGGTCAGCTCATGACGGCATCCCCGGTGGCGGCACGCGATTCGTGTGCTCAGCTGACTAAACGATATGCAGCCGGATTCGGCGCGGCCTCCGGCCGCCACGGGCCCGCGCCGGCACGGCGGGGATGGATTCAGCCCGGACGACTGGTCGTGGAGCGCCTTCCGCAGCTCGCGGCCCATCAGGGCACGCCACCGGACCTCCTGTTGCGGTGGGGGGTGATGCCGAGGTCCGCGACGGTCGACGTCGTCGTGCACCTACACGGCCACTCGGCCCAGGGTCGGCGGATGTGTCTGGTCCGGGACATCTTGCCGCGGAGCGGGCTGGACCTGGCGGACCCGGAACACCCGGCGGCGGTCGGCCGGACTACTCCCACGCTGCTGGTCCTGCCTCGCGGCCACGTCTACGGCGGACGATACGGCGACGGCTACAGCTTCCCGGCGCTGAAGCGACCCGGGGCGGTCGCTGCGCTGGTCAGCGATGCGCTGCGCCGGTTTAGTGCGGCCACTGGCGCACGAGCAACCCCAGGCCGGCTGATCCTCACCGCCCACTCGGGCGGGGGTAACGCTCTGATGGCGATCCTGCAGGACCACCTGAATCCGGACGAGGTGCATACCTTCGACGCTCTCTACGACGATCCTGGCCCGCTGATCACCTGGGCGCGCGCGCACCGGGCAGCGGGGGCGGGAGCGCTCCGCGTGCTGTTCCGGCCGGGGGAGAAGACCGCCCGGCACAGTGCGCGGGTCGCTGACGCGATCGGCGCGGCGTCGCCGAGGTTCCGGGTTGAGGAGACCACGATTCCGCACCTCCCGATGCCGCGAATATACGGCTGGCGGCTGCTGGCCGATCCGGCCGCGGACCTCCCGGGCGCCATCCGGGTGGGCCCCCACCCCGGACCGGGAAGGTCCGGCACGCAGCAGGAAGCCCCGGCACTCACGTCGAGTCCCCCGGCCGGGTCGCCTCTGTGCGCCGAGATCGCCCGGGTGGCACTGGAGCAGTTCCGCCGCTGGCGGCCGGGCGGCGGGAGCGCCCTGACGGAGACGTCGCCGGCCGCAAGTCCGATCCTGCGCGAGTACTACCGCGTTGGCGTCGGGATGACCGTGACGGACGCCCAGATGCAGAGCACGGCGTTCCAGGCCGCACATCCGTGGAGCGCGGTCTTCGTGTCATATGTCATGCGCACGGCCGGGGCCGGTCCGGCGTTCCGTTATTCGGCAGCGCATCAGACCTATATCCGGGCGGCGCGGCGCAACCGGCTGAGCGGGAATACCGCGAATCCGTTCTGGGCGTTCCGGGCGACCGAGGTCGTGCCGCGGGTCGGGGACCTGGTGTGCGTGTCGCGGATGAACAGCGGAGCGACGTACGACAATATCGGCGATCCCCAGACACGGCCGACGCATTGCGATGTGGTGACCGAGCTGCGGCCGGGGCGGATCCGGGTGATCGGCGGGAATGTCCGCCAGACGGTCGGTGAGAAATGGCTGCAAACGCTGCCGGACGGCCGGCTGAGCCTTACCGGGGCGCAGAGCCGGATCTTCGCCGTGATCTGCTGCCGGCCGGGGCGGGCACCGTCTCTAGCGCCGGGGCCGGCACCGCGACCGAGCACAGCAGGATTGGCCGCCCGCGTGCTGCGGGTGATGAACCTGCTGGTCAATCGGTACGGCTACCCGGTCAATGGTGCGGCCGGCCTAGTAGGCAACCTGATTGCCGAGTCGTCCGTCATGCCGGATCGGATCGAAGGCAGCGCCCCGGCGACTCCGATGCGGGCGCCCGATTTCACTGGTCGGCTGCGGGACTTCACCCCCGACGAGGTACGGGATCGGAACGTTAGCCGGCGCACCGGGCCACGTGCTCCCGGCATCGGCATCGCACAGTGGACCACGAGGGACCGCAGGGCGGGATTGTTCCGGCACACCTTCCAGGGTCGGCAGCTGGGCTCGGCCATCCTGTCGAACCTCGACGCGCAGGTGGACTATCTGGTCGCCGAGTTGCGCCGCAGCTACCGCCCGGTCAACGCGACGCTGATGTCGCCAGGTGTGACCGTGGAGCAGGCATCCGACGCGGTTGTGCTGCAGTTCGAGGTCCCGGGATGGGTGCTGCACCGGCCCCGCACTGATCCGGCTGTCCAGCGCGGCCTCGCCGACCGCCGGTCGGCCGCCGGACGTGCGCTCCAGATCTACCGGGCGTCTCACTCGAATTAGGTCGTGGAATATGGCGAGCAATGCTTACAAGGTGAATAATTATCAGTGGGCGATAAGGGAATACCGCTGCCGCAGACCCTGGCAGTGGCAGGAATTCACTGGCCTGGCGGTTGATAAGGGAAGGGGCGCGTTATGACAAAGCACCGGTTCGAGATCGTCCGCCAGACCCATGATCGCTATTCATGGCTTTTCGTCGAGGTTGAGGACGGCCAGCGGCTCGTGCTGGCCCGCGCCGACCGCGACTACGGCTCCCCGAAGAAGGTGAGGCGAGCGATCCAGAAGCTGCAGGGGGCCGTCCCTGACGCCGACGTAGCGGAGCTTGTGCGATTCGCCTTGCCGGCCACCAGCTTCCAGTTCGTCCCCGGCGTGGTTCCGCTGGTGGTCGAGGAATCCCCGGTCGAACGCGACATAGCAGTGGTGCGCCGGCGGAAGCCCAGGCGGGCCAAGGAGGCGGCCAAGGCGGTGGCGCTGGAGGACGCAGCCGGGCAGGAGGCGGCCAAGGCGGTGGCGCTGGAGGACGCAGCCGGGCAGGAGGCGGCCAAGG